>Ga0118677_10000615_pt1 | contig 78088 bp, 73 predicted proteins | sample AliMusrvi5mmetaG_FD_86154 | JGI IMG/M metagenome (GOLD analysis project Ga0118677, IMG submission 86154) | reverse complement strand
CGTCAGCACAGAATGAGGAGTTTGGGAAGTGTTATAGTATTGATATTGGGCGGGATGTTCCTTTACATATATTTTACTACGGCAAGAGACGATGCTCATGTTTATTCATTTCTTGTGGATAAATTAAGATTTATGAATTTGAAACCGGGGAATACACTTCTTTTGCATGCTGATTCCAGGGTGATCTGGAGCGGGTCATTCAATACCCCTTCGTTATTTGAGTGGATCTACAAGTTAGGCCCATTGCTCTTGCTCGGAATAACAGGAATCATCATAAAAATAAAATCAAAAGAATCAAGTGTAAGTGGATCAATATCTCTTCGCTGGTTACTATTTATAACGGCAGCATTTATTATTTTATATGCGTTGGCAGAGCGGTTAGAATTGTTTTTGTCTATTTTTCTGTCAATATTTTCTGCCGGAGTATTGTTCCTTACCAGAAAATACTGGGGAATGGTATTTGTAGCTGTGCTAAGTTTGTCATTGCTATTGTTTGAAGCCGGAGAAATAGTGCCGCGGCCGAATTATGGCATATGCGAACAGTGGGTGCGACGGAAAATGGACAAGTCACTTGATAATTTCTACTATTTTATTCACAAGATGCATGCAGCAAATACGGGTCTTTTCACGTGGGTTAAGAACTCGACAAATGAACATTCCGTCATCCTTGCCGGCGTATGGGTGGGGCCAGCACTGCTTACTTATCTGGATCGCTCTATCATACTAAACCCAAAATTTGAATCTTATGCGATGCGGAATAAGCTTGTGGAATGGCTTACCGTTCTTTATGGCGTCGATGAGGAAAAGTATTTGGCATTTTGTGTTCGCAATGGGGCACGCTATTTTATTTATGAGGCTCCGATGGTTCTGGACAGCAGTCCGGAATCATGGCGTTCCATGGGGGGGTGTATAAAGGTTCCTTCGAACAGTCTCGCTTTCAAATTCCATTTCATGCCTCAGTCATTGCATCATTTCCGATTGGTTTATCAAAACGATTATTACCGAGTTTTCCAGATTGTGAAGCAGGGCGAAACAAATATACCTATTATGACCACATCATCACGAAGAGATAATCTACTTTTTGATTTGAGAACCTTTAATCAACAGGATGGAGATTCATATTTCAAGGACAGTGCATTCAATGATTTTCTCACAAGATATCGTAAATTGATGTTGTCTGGCGGGGGTTTCTGATTTTTTATAGAACAATACTAGGCAACTAATTGTTGTCTGCTGTTGTCGGAAATGAATAGGTTAGTTTGTAGCTGGAATTCTGAAGATGTCTGACATAACAGATGTCTGCTATTCAAGTTCTTCAATAAGCCCAGCGTCAAATAAATCATTAATGAGCTTTGTTAAATCGTTTCTTATCTTTTCTACAGGCGAATCATATTCAGAAGATAATTTTTCAACCATTGATTCAAACGTGTATTTTTTTTCAATAAGCTGCCAGATTAAGCTTGCAGTAGCATTTAAATAAGAATACTCATCACTGTTGGAATCAACAATGATTATTTCGTCATCTACACTTTTCCATAAGATCTTTTTTGAAATTTTATAGCGCATGATCCTGCCTCCCAGTAAGACATTCTTCCAACTGCTTTAACCCTTTTCCGTAGGGATAATATTTTTTTATCTTTTCGAGAGAATTGTGAGACAACGCAAGCCACAGTTCCTTGTCACTATATGCCATACATATTTTCTTGATAATATCATTTGGGCCTGCACCTATCAGCACATCTTTTCCGCTGACAAGATTAATACCATCCAATCCGCGACGGGTTGAAACAATAGGGCAACCAGCCACCACGGCATCCAATATCTTTTTTTTAAGCCCAGCCCCATAACGAAGGGGACAAATAAAAACTCGGAAACGGCTCAAATAACTATTAATATCTCCAACTCTGCCGTCAATAAATATATTCTTTCTGTATTGCCCGCTCGTAAGCAAGTCGTTAATTATTGAAGAACGATCTCCTGCAATATGAAATACTACATCAGGAAGCTTTGCCCGTAACAACGGCATACACTGTTCAATAAAGTATTTGACCGCGTCAACTTGTTCGCTATTGTAAAAAGATGCAAAAAAAACAATGTCTTTTCTGTTTTCAAACGGAACCTGTTGTGTTTTGGGGGGGATATGACACCAAGTGGGCACGACAATGATCTTTTTTCGGGGGAGTTCCTTATGTAATACTATTTTTTCTTCTTCGGATATTGCGATTAAAGTATCGGCTAACCTGTAAACATCAAGTTCTTTCTTTTTTGTTTCACGTTGATTATTAGAAGAGTTCAGGGTCCCTTGAATTGCATTTCTTCTTGATTCTTTTAAATAGAATAATTCGTGGGTGTCTATAATAACATTTTGACATAAAGGAAAATATTTTATGAAGTGCTGAGCCGTATCAAACCATTCGAATATTATGGCTTGAAATTTGCCACATTTAAGCAAGTGAGGAAAATCATAAATATTTTTGTACCCCGGTTGAACTATTCGAACGCCCAGCTTCCTCAAATCATCAATATATCTAAATCCATCCCAAAGAAATGCCAAAGAAAGAAAATAAACAGTATGCTGAACGGCGAGCTCTCGGCATAAGCAATAAATCCGCCAATCTCCGGCATTAGTGTCGTGAGCTGGGAATGTGTTGCTCACAATAAGAATATTATTTTTTTTTACAGTATCAATCATATGATGTGTATTTTGAGAAGAATGAGTAGTTAGCTAAGGTGGGGTAATATTGCCACGTTGATAAAAACAACTCGAAGAACTAAAGCAATATCTCGCAAACAGAAATAGCGTGAGATCAAAACAATCAATACATTGTAGTGGCAGCTACAACCCGAGATATTTCCTTGCGTATGCGCACGCGTTTTGGAACAATCCATGCTAATCTCTTTTTCCCTTTTAGCTGACTAATCTTCCTTTCATTCGTTGACATTGAATTAGCTCCTTTTAAAAAATATTAACAATTTCATCAAATTAAATTTAGACTTTCAACTATCCACTTTATAAAGTCCAATTATGTATCGGCTCTTGTCTTTCGCGCATAATTGCTTCAGCTCCCATTTCACATATTTATGATTGTACATTATTCTATAATTTCGTGCAAATGGTAAATTATCTTTATGAATATGACTGATCCTGTCGCCAAGCCAGCGTATGCTCGATTGAACTGACATATTCCATGATTATTTGATGGTCATTGAAAAGTATCATATAAAGCATCGGCCTACATTGTTTCGTTACTGCTTTCTGAGTGTAATTCCCATTTACATTTTAGATATCTTTATCACATAAAGTTTCTACATGTAACTAGTCAGTTTACATTTTGCAGGGGGGAGGGCAACATCATCGTTACAGTCGATTGACTTCTGTTTTGGCAATAACAGGGCATTTCTGCATTGGTTTGATATTTGCATTATAATATCTTGAAAATCTACTAGGAAAATGATAGGATTGTGAACATTCAATCTGATGAATATTACATGATTTTATGCCGAGGAATATGCCAATAGGAATTTTTGGGGGAGTTTTATGAACCAGTTCAGCCAGGAAAAGATATTACATCATTTAGATAGGGTCGTGGAGTGGCAGCAGTCCGGCGCTTCGCGTCCGATTACTTATGAACTGGATTTGACCAATATATGTAATAGTCGTTGTTCATTTTGCTTTGGGTTTTCAGGTGCCGTTTCGGATAAATCTTTTATGACGCTGGTAGAAGCAAAAAATATTATCAAACAGATCAGCGATATGGGAGGAAAAGGACTTAACTTTACGGGGGGGGGTGAGCCGCTATGCAGCTCCTCAACCATTGAAGCGGTGCGGTATGCAAAAAAATGCAAATTAGATGTCGGGTTCATCACGAACGGTATTTTGATAACGCCTGAGAATGCTCAAATACTAGTTGACTGTTGTACATGGATTAGGGTAAGTCTCGATGCCGGCAGCCGAGAAACTTATGAAATTACGCACGGATTGAATTCAAATACTTTTGATCAAGTAAAGAACAATATCGCATTGCTAGTGCGCTGCAAAAAAAGCAGTGGGTCGAAAGTGACAATCGGTACAGGATTTATAACATTCCCTGCGGTAAAAGGTGATATGATCAAGTTCGTAAAGCTCAGCAAAAAACTAAAGGTTGATTATGCTCAGTTCCGCCCATTGTTGAAAAAATTCGAACAAAAAGAAATCAATATGGTGCCAGATAAAAATATATTGAAAATAATTGATCGATGTAAGACATTAGCATCCCCCGGATTCTCTGTAGTCAGTTCGTTGCATAAGTACAATGCCATGAGAAATGACAGTGTTAATAGAAACTATTCGGTTTGTAACGGCCATCATTTTGCCGCTGTGATTGCGGCTGATAGAAAGATGTATCTCTGTTGTCACATGCGCGGGATGAAGAAGTATTGTATCGGCGATCTTGCAACGCATACACTTAGTCAGATATGGAAATCGAGCCGTCGTAGACAAGTGTATAAACAGATAGATTTTTCCGATTGTCCGCTTTTGTGCCGTTGTGACGGATTTAATAAGATTCTTTGGCATATGGAAAAAAAACAGGACCATATTAATTTCTTGTGACATGAAAATAAAGCTTCTTCTCTTATCTCCCTATTTCCCATACCCGGCGCATGATGGCGGGAAGGTAAGGGTTTATAACCTTATCAAACAATTGTCTTTGACCTGTGATATATGCCTGCTTTCCTTTATTGATTCACTTTCAACGCGTGAGTTTATTCCCGAAATGGAAAAATATTGTGTGCAGGTGCGCACGATTCTTAGGGACGAGAACAAGCGTATTTTGCTCGATACCGTCCCCCGGAGTCCGAGTTTCTACTATACCCCTGAAATGATTCAAGCTGTCGAAAGCGCTATTGAGGTTTTTAAACCGGACATAGTGCATATCGAGTTCTTGAACATGACCCAGTACCGTTTTCATACCGGTGGAATTCCGGCCGTTTATACCGAACACGATATGAGCAGTATCGATTTTCATCAATCTTTTCATGACCGTGATATGCCTGAGAATGAGCGCTTTGTTGAATGGACGCGGCTAATCAAGTTTCAAAAAATGATATTAAAAACATTTGACGGAGTCATCGTATTGACGGATCGTGACAAGGAATTGCTTGAGGGTTTTGTTTCCGGAGTTCGTTCTTGGTGTATTCCTACAGGTGTTGATATCGATTATTTTTCATTTTCTCTTAACAGTTTGGCGGAACCATGTAAACGATTGGTGTATGTTGGGCATTATAAGCATTTTCCTAATTACGATGCTGTACTCCATTTTGCCAACGATATCTTTCCCCGTATCCTTGCAGAGCTTCCCGGTGTTATGTTTGATATAGTGGGCTCTGGAATGCCGCGAACACTTAATGGGCTGGAACATCCGAACATACGTGTTATAGGAGAGGTTAATGATGTGCGGAGCTATATCCGAGATGCTGCACTTTTTGTAGCGCCTATCCGCCTTGGTGGAGGAATAAAGGGGAAAATACTGGAAGCAATGAGTCTCGGTACCGCAGTTGTTGCCAGCACCGAAGCCAGTGAAGGTATACATTGTCGTGATAATCGAGATATTCTGGTGGCATCTAATGATGAATCTTTTGCCAAAATAACTGTGCGAGCACTCAATAATGTCGGATTACGGCAGAGTATTGCTACAAGCGCTCGCCGTCTTGTAGAGAGTGAATACGATTGGCGGACTTTAGGGAAGCGATTGAATGAAACATACCATTCGGTTCTGTTACAGAAACATTCATGAAGGTCTTTAGCTGGGATATTATATCCTCCTGCAATTTCAACTGTGATTATTGCAATTCAGTAGGTGGTGCACAAACAGTTCCTGCCCCTGTGGTGCCTGAGGTTGTGAGAGATGCTTGGCAGCGATTGTATGTCCAGTATGGTTCATCGTATGTTTACATAACAGGCGGAGAACCATTTTCCTATCCCGGGTTTACCGATGTAGTGATATATATGGCTCGATTGCATCGTTTGCATATCACCACGAACCTGTCTTTTCCACTCGATGATTTTGTCACCCGCGCTGACCCCAAAAAGATATCGCTTAATGCGACATTTCATCCGTTGCATATTTCCTGCGATGATTTTAAGGATCAGGTCCTGAGGTTAAGGAATGCAGGTTTTGAATGTTCGGTATGTTATCTGGCGCATCCCCGGCAGTTAAGGGAAATGTTATCTTTCAAAATGTACTTTGCACAGTTTGGCATACATATGACGACAACTCAATTCTCGGGGACATGTGGCGGAAAACAGTTCCCCTCAGAGTATTCATCAGTGGAAATAGAATTGCTGGCCCGAGTCACACAGTGTCCATCAGAAGAAATGTCAGAACCCTCTGTTATGCTTTCGCCTGTTCATGATAAGCACTGGTTTCTTCCCGTACAGCCCCGTCAGTCATTAGTTGCAGAACAGCTTTGTAATGCAGGCGTTACCTATGCAAATATAAATGTTCATGGTGATGTCAAACGATGCGGGTGCTCTCAGAGTATTCCTTTGGGCAATATTTATCTTAGTACTCTTGTTTTATTAACGGACGCCCAGCCGTGCACCCAGGCATTGGGATGTTCAGAAATTAAATATACCAGTAGCAGTTATATATGAAACCTAAATTGCTTTTTATCTTACCGACTCTCCCGGGCACTCCAGCAACATTTTCTGAACGACGCCTTTTTGCTATGTGGGATTCCCTTAATGAGCTTTATGAGATACATGTGCTCTATAGTCATTTTCCGGTTGATGGTGTAAATGCCGTTGCTGAACTTCGCGCTCGCGCGATTACTGTTTTTTCAGTTCATGAGATCGCGAAAAAGGGGGTATATGCCTTTGATAAACAAATGGCCTTGCTGATGAAAGAACATTCATATCAAAGTATTTATTTTAGCAGTATCTATTCAGCAAAATATTATATTCCTTTTCTTGCTCTCTCTCCGATTGATGCACGTATTATTATCGATGGTGGCAAGACCCGCCATGTCGAAGAAAAGCTCCGTGCTTCAAATATAAAATCATCATACTATTCTCAAGCGGTTGCTCATAAGAACTTTCGGATAACGCGGCTTCCCGAAATTGCTATATATCGACATGCTGATGTTGTTGTAGTATTTGACTCAATGGTAGGAGATGTTCTCAAGGATAGTCTTCCGAATCAAGAGATTCGCGTTGTCTCTGAAATTAACTCTGAAAAAGATTTAGATCGGATATGTTTCGAAACTAGGGAGGCATTCGCCGCGGCAGCAGCAAGTCCTCGTATGCTCAAATATCCAGTTTCTGAGCCGATTATGTTAAATTATGAAATTAGCAATATCATTGCTGCATATAATGATGCGTTGCGACGCAGCACTGATCGGTATGCCACGATTGTTCCCCCGGGGACCATGATTGACACATTTACGATAGAACGTATGATTTTTTGCGCTGAGAGTGATAAAAATATTGGCATAGTTTCACCTGTTTCAAGTGTCGTGTTGGCTCAAGCGGTTTCAAGTCGGGATATTGCGCAATTTCGCCCCCAGCATTTTATAGCGAATATCGGTCACTGGCATGAAAGCAAGCATCTTGAGGAACCGTGTTTTCTTGTTCGTCGCGAAGCACTTGCGAAAGTCGGCTATTTTGACGATCGATTTCAAACGCTGAGTTATGCGTTGTATGATTTCAGTTTGAAGCTATTTCAGGCAGGATATTCGCATGTCATTACTCATGAAGCATTCGTGTATTATGCTCAACGCCACAGTGATTCGGATACGCTCTTACACGAAGATAAAAGTAGATTTGTAAAGAAATGGGCACTCGACGGAGCAGAATTTCTGGAGAAAATGTCACATAAGCTTTAGCGCATTATTTTAAGCTTACCGTATTTAAAGATACTTATTGGAATCGGACAATTCGTATGGTGAAAATCATATCGGGCATTATTGTTGATGATGTAACTTGGTCAGGCAATATTACAGTTGCAGCCGATATTCTCATCCCCCCGTCAGTAACAGTTACCATACTTCCCGGAACCAGGATTAAATTTTCCCCAAAACCCTCATGTAAAACCGGTGTAATAAATAAATACTTGTTAAGGTTTGCCGAATTCAGAAATCTATTCCCAGCTCAATGGAATGATGAGTCCTGCTATGTTGTTGTCAAGGGTTCATTGCTGATATTGGGCACCGAGGATTCACCTGTTCGTATTGGCAATAAAAATTGGGGTGGTGGCATAATTGTTGACTCAAAAGTGCGTCCATCACGGTTTGAACATTGTAAGATCTCTTTTGGCGGAATGAGTGTAGTGCTGTGCAGTAAGGCGAAGTGTGTGTTTTCTCACCTCGATATATCCCGTTCTTTGTACGGGCTGATACTCACTGCTTTTGCAGAGGTTAGTAATTGTGTGTTTCGTGATAATCAGGTTGGCATTGCTAGCAAAAAAGCAATTTCCAGAATTTCACATAGTACATTAATTCGCAATGCGAGATATGGTATTTTGTGCAATTCTTGTAAATTAACTGAAATATCAAATTCTTTGTTGGCTTATAACGGTTTTGGTATTTCTTTAGTTCAGACTCGGAATGTTGTCAGCGTGAGCAATAGCTTTACCATGAATGATATTGCCATGTATTTCCTAGGGGTGAACAAAGGTCTTGTTCAAGAAAATACTTTTCGATTAGGTCGGACAGCATTACATTTTGGTAAAGATGTTTTTGGGATAAAAATTATTGACAATTATTTTTCTGGGAATAATGTAGGTATCAAAGCGCATTCAAAGATTGCTATTGCCCTTCACAACAATGTGTTTAGAAATGGATTGACTGCGATACATTTTTCTGGGGACGGTCACTGTGTCGCAACAGTTGTTGGAGCTACATTCATCGATTTTAAAGAATCTGCCATTTTGTGTTGTGGCTTTAGTACGATAAAATTTGATTCTTGTCGCGCAAAACAATTAAAAGGATTCCTTATATGTACAGACATTTCTCGCATTAGAATTTTAAAGTCTATTATTTCGGGAAATATTAATATTGCCGGGAAATCCTATGTGAATATTGCTAACAGTACAATCGGAACAAATGATTTGTCTAAAGCGGTTAGTGTGCACGAAAACGGATTATGCGATATAAGTGCATCTAATCTTATAGGTAAAACATGTGTTGAAGTCTTCGGGAGTGCTATTCTCCGCGCCCAAAAGATCCATGTGCGATATGGCGGTCAAGGTCTTAAAGTTTCTGATACTGCGCGCGCAGAACTTGTCAATTTGACGGTAACCGCCGGCGTGCATGCAGAATCAGGAATTACGGCGGAGGGGTTTGGAATTATTACTATCAATAGTTTGCGAATTGCAGGAGGAATTTGCGGAATACGGATAGGAACCAGCGGAGAATGCGAAGCGTCAGGAATCGAGATACGTGCCGGGATTGGTATAGAAGTACTGGGGAGCGGGATAATTCGCGGGACCGGATTTGACATAAAGTATGTTAAGCGCGGTATAGCGGTTCGCGACAACGGACGAGCGGAACTTAGTGAAGTAAAGACGGCAACGGGTGAATTAGGGGAAGTGGGAATAGATGTAGATGGAAATGGAATTTTAAATATTACCAATCTTTTTATTGCTGGAGGATTGCATGGTATTCGCATATTTGACAATGGAACATTTAATATAGAAGGTGGGAATATTTGTGATGTCAAAGAGGTGGGCGCCGATATCAGTGGATTTGCCCGTGGAAGTTTAGGTTGTATATATATAATTTCCGAAAAAGGTTATGGCGTGCGTGTAGGTATGAATGGAATGTGTAGTTTATCCGATGTTAGGATTTCATGTCTTGTTTGTTTGGAAGTTTACGGGAATGGTTTTGTTTGTGGCGCAGGACTTGGATTACAGTATATACTCAATGGTATTTTGATTCGCAATAACGGGCGGGGAGAACTTAGTAAAATTATGGCTATTGCTGATCAGCTTGGGAAAGCGGGGGTGGAAGTTGAGGGGGACGGGTTAATTGAGTTTGTAGATTTGCAGGTTATTGGCGGAAAATATGGAGTAAAAGTATTTGATGGTGGCGCAATCTTAATTGATGGAGGAGTAATAATAAATACTGAAGTTGTAGGGATGGACATAAGTGGATTTGGTAGTGGAATGCTGCAGAGTTTACAAATTTCCTCGGATCATGGGTTTGGGTTGAACGTAGAAATAAATGGACTATGTGAATTAAATGACATCGAAATAAATTCTAACACATGTATAGACATAAGCGGCAACGGGATCGTGCGTGGCGAGGGTGTGAGTGTGAGCAGCAGTGTCAGCGGAGTGACGGTCCGGGAGACAGGGCGGTGCGAGCTGAGTGTGGTGAGTGCTGACGGATGCAGCACGAGTGCGGCGGGGATAGACGCGCAAGGCAACAGCGTGGTAACGATTACGGGGCTAAAGATAACGGGCTGCCGATACGGAATATTGGGGATAGATGAGAGTAGTATCACTATTGAAGGATGCGAGTTAGGAACGATAAAAACAGTGGCTATAGATATAAGTGGGGTAAGCCGTGGAGTGATGAGCGGGGTAGTGGTAAGCGGAACAAGCGAGTATGGGGTGCGCGTAGGGATGGAAGGCGAGTGTCGAGTAGACAAGGCCGATATTGAGGGAAAAACGGGCATAGGAGTGAGCGGCAACGGAGTGATAAAAGGCGCAGGGATACGGCTTAATTATAGTCAGTATGGAGTAAGGATAATAGAGAACGGCCGCGCTGAACTCAGTGAGCAGACGATGATTGGTGCAATGACTGGTGAATCGGGCATCGAGGTTCAGGGTAGCGGGATGGCGGTGATGAAAGGGTTGGCATTGACGGGTGCCGGATGCGGGGTGCGCGTGAGCATGGATGGCGAGTGCACCATCAGCGGAGCACAGATAACGGGTGCAGTAGGGGTAGACATAAGCGGCAACGGGATCGTGCGTGGCGAGGGTATGAGTGTGTCAAGCACCCGCCGAGGAATTCAGTTGGGTATGGATGGACAATGCACTGTTTCCCGGGGAGCGATTGCCGGTGATGATGGCATTGAAGTACGCGGCAATGGCCGGTTGAAGATTGCCTCATATTTAATTACCGCCATAAAAAATGGGATCGTTTTGCGCGACCAGGCCGATGCGCATATACATCATTGTACTATTGTCTCCGGTGTGACCGGAATAGGATTACATGATGTCAGTATTGCTGCTATAGAAGATAATTCACTATCTTCACCAAACGATTCTGCCCCCACGACAACAGGTATTTACATAAACACCACGGAACCGGTAGTTGTTTCTCACAATAAAATAAACAACATATCCTATGGCATCGCATTTGTAAATCCTACATATACTGCTATGGGCAATACAATCACCGCAAAATGCGAGAAGTTTCATGCAGTGGATACCTTGCCAATAATTGACCGGGAAAGTGCTCTGGAATCTGCTTATATGCTCAATATTATCCATAGGCAGGAGAGGGCCCGATTACGGACTTTTAAGAACATTGTCCGGCGGATTGTTCTATCGACATACGCTGTTCCCGTAATCAATCGTATTTATCGAAATATCTACTATCTTGGTTTGAAAGTTCTGGTGTTCTACATTGGCCACTCTCCTTCTGTGAAATCCCTGTTTCTTCGCAGAGGCATTCATAATCAAGATTGGATTCCCGGATCCAGCGATATTGATCTGATGATGGTTATTAAATCTCAGCCAGTGCTCGATGAGAAGCAGGCAATAAAGAATATGTGGAGCAGATATGAATTTTTGAAAAAAATATTCCCCTTCCTTGGGGAATTGCAGATGGTGACTGAAGAGGAGCTAAATAATTATCTTTTCTGTGGTGATATAAAGGCATGGGAAGCGTCGTTGACATGGAAATGTATTGCCGGAAAAGAAATGCCACTGACTGCATACCGCCATGTCCCCGCTAAGTATCATCTCGATTGTTTAAATGAAATATATAATGCATATAAAGTAATCAATGATGTTTTCTTTAATAGGGATCGTCATGTCAATGCAAAACATCTCTTTCTTAAAATGTTGTTTGATATAATCAAATATTCGCTCTATTCCCGGGAAGGGACAGTAATCGGTCGGTTCCAGAGTCGGATTGATGTGCTCGACACATACATGCTCCTATACCCGGCGGATCCAGCAATCCCATTGCTTGCATTGGCCCGGCATGTGTGGATTAAAAATGAGGATATGGATGCAATCACCTATACACGGATATTTTCTTTTGTTTTTAGGTTAGTAAAAGACACTGCTTTGTTGTTTCGACAACACCACTATGAATGCTTTGTCCCGACCGTTTCATCATATGCTGTCAAAGTTTATACGCCGAATGTTCGTGCAGATGCTGACACGTTGAATACTGCTGCATTTTCGCGCCGTCTCCATCATGCTTCAAACGGGTCTCTGCAAAGCTTTATAGTGGATGCCCCTGGATTAATGTATATTGTGCTGGATGAAGAGACGGATATCCGTGAAGATTTTATTGAGATTGTTCAATCGATGTATGAAGTCACTCAGGTCAATGCAGCAACCCGCCATACGCCGATAGTATTTCTAACTCATGGGATGTATCAGATTTTGCTGGCAACCCTGCCGTGCGAAAATCCTTTTATGTACTATCAACTGCTCGAAGATAATGTTCAGGAAGCAGTCGATGGTTTGCTTCTCTATCGCGGCAATGAAGATAGAACACAGTGGAGCATCCGGAAAAGTTCATTTTCATCGCTTAACGGTTCGTTGTTGACTGATACTATATATGAAGCAGTTGCGTTATTAACTATTTCATGGCGATTAATAGTAGGAGCAGGATGGGTAAATAGGGATACGTTTATCTATCTTTTTGATCGACTGCTTTCCTTGCATTTGGCACTTGAAAAGAATATAATAATCAGTCAAAATATTGATTTTGCGATCCAGATGTATGGTGTTAGTTTTCCGGAAAGTATTGCTGATCTTAATTATTGTGCTGAGCTATACCTTTCTGATTCATCAAGGAAAGAATTTACCGGCAGGGCTTACGGTTTCTTTACGTCAGTGATTGAACGGATGAACATGTTGTTACGCGAGAGGATTAATGAACGAAAACATAAAGAAGAATGAATTAATAAACAGTTGCGAAATCGATCGCCGGAAAACGGTCCTTGATTCCACGCCCCTGTATGTGACGTTGGGTACTCACTTTAACTGCAATGCGCAGTGCATTTTCTGTCTAGGGGGGGATTATCCTTCCTTCACGCTGGAAACATTTAAAACATTGTTTGAGCCGAAGCTTGGCAAGATTATGCGTGCCGCGGTACATCTCGGATTCTGTGGGTTTGGTGAAACCCTGCTGATGCCTGATATTGTTGAATTTTTGGAATATTTGAACCTTACGTTGCCTGATGTCAATAAAGCATTTACCACGAATGGCATTGCTTTGTCAAAAAATGTCTCTGAGTTGATGCTCAACGGTAAATACTCGCTGATGGTATCTCTGCATGCTTCTAACGCCGAACTTCACCGAATCATGACCGGAACAAATGCATTTGATAAAATTATCAGCAATATCCGGTTTCTGGTTGCTCAAAAGAAGGCCAGGAAAAGCCCCTTGCACATAAACCTTGTTTTCCTGGCAACGACTCAGAATATCGACGATCTTCCGGCCTTTGTGCAGTTTGCCGCCGATCTTGGTGTTGATCGAGTCACCTGCAATCATATCAATCTATATCAGCCGGAGCAATTTCGTTTGTCTTGTTTTTTTATACAGGACAAGGCAAACGAAGTTTTTAATCGTGCAGAGATTATTGCACAACACTGCGGGGTAACGCTTATCCTTCCGCCTCGTTTTGGGAAATATCCTGCTCCGTTGCCGGGGGCGATTCGTTGCCATGATCCATGGAACTTTTTTTATGTCGAAACGCAAGGTTCGGTTAACCCCTGTTGTTATGCCGGTAATCACATCGGATATATAACGGAGAATGATTTTAATGATATATGGAACGGACCGGATTATATTCGCATGCGTGAAGGGCATATTTCCGGAAATATCCATTCTTGGTGCAAATATTGTTTTCGTTATGATGTAAACAATATCAATGATATCAGATCACATGTGACATTTCGTCCGGAAACTCAAAAAATGATGCTGCAGTACCTAAAGGAACACGCAGATGAATATCCTGTCTCGCCGGAAACTTTGGAATTATAAACTAATCGAATATCAAAAAAAGCGGGGATCGTCCATTGTTTTCGGATACCCGTTATGGTTGACCATCGATCCGTCAAATATCTGTAATCTGCGGTGCGTATTTTGTCCAACCGGTCAACAACGCGGTACTCGTTCTCAGACAATTATGCCGCTGGGAAAATTCAAAAAGATAATAGACACTCTTGGACCGTATTTGTTTCATATCGATTTTTGCAATTGGGGAGAGCCTTTGCTCAATAAAGATTTGCCGGAAATGGTTGCGTACGCAAGGCGTTTTGGTCCATCGACTAAAATAGATACCAATTTGAATATCGATATGAGCCGGGAAGATGCCCGCCGGCTCATTGCTTCCGGGCTCGACAGATTGAACATATCCGTTGATGGTGCAAGTCAGCAGACTTATGAAAAATACCGCCGGGGCGGTGATTTTGAAAAAGTAATGCGCAACATGCGTTTGCTGACAGATGTCCGCAGGGAAATGAAAAGCAATACACCGCATATTCACTGGCAATTTCTGGTATTTAAACATAATGAGCATGAACGCGAAAGCGCAAAAAAGATGTCTCACGACATTGGCGTTGATTCCATCGGATTCACTGCTCCGTTTTGTGCCCCAGAGTGGGTGTCTACGATTGATGAATACAATAATTACATTAAAAAGGATGATAATTCGGTTGAATTCAAGCATGTCCAAACGCAATGCAATTGGCTTTGGGATGCAATAACGATAAATGCTGACGGATCGGTATCCCCCTGTTGTTCTGTTGAAGAGCAAAAAGATGATTTCGGTAATTTCTTTTCAAAGCCGTTCTTTTTTGTCTGGAACAATGCATGCTATCGGAAAGCGCGCAGATACATAATGACAAAAATACAATCCACTCGTGCCAACATATGTATGCGGTGCGATCATATCGGAGCAAGCAATCATGCCAGTATTCGCCGGGACTAATTGTGTAGAATTAAATAATCGCCTCAATGAACAGGAATATGCCGCTCGCGCCATATGTCTTCGTTCGTCCCCTCGAGCAGTTTTTTTACAGATGGACGGTCCGTGCAATCACGATTGTTTATTTTGTTCTCGTCCGGTTGCATACCGTTATTTTAATCTGGATGACTACCGTCGACGGTTTGCTGCAAAAATCGATCCGATAATTGCAGCGGCGGAACGCTTAAATCTTACGGGGTCCGGAGAGCTCCTTTTGCTGCCGCAGGCCAGAGAAAATCTTACTTATTTTAATCAATTTGTACATACCGAGAAGATGTTTGCGACCAATGGAAGCTCCCTAACGCCTAAAATGATTGACTTTATCGCTGCGAGCGGCAATCGGTATGTCATACATGTTTCACTGCATGCGGCCAATGAGATTCTTCACGCACGCATGGCGGGTGCACACACATATAAAGCTGTGCTTTCAAATCTTGAATACGTGCGCAAAATAAAAGCGACAATTTCCACGCTGAGAGTCAATTATATATTTGTTGCAACCACGGAGAATATCAAGGATTTGCCGGCGTTCGTGCATTTTGCCGCAGAACACGGCGCCGACGCGGTTGTCGCATATTATAATTATGTGTATCGTCTTGACCAAAAGGCGTTGTCTTGTTATTTTGCTCAGGATCTTACCAATGATATGATTGATCAGGCGCTTGCTGTCGCTAAGGACTGTAATCTTACTATCCATCTTCCGCCAAAATTTCATCAAGCTTCCTATCCCCGGGAAACTATATGCGGCGAAGTGTGGAGTAACCTCATGATCAATACAGAGGGTGATATTATTACCTGCGATGTTGCTGGGGACTCCAGGGAAAGCATTAACGGGAAAAGTTTTGACGAGGTGTGGAACGGTGAGTATTATAGCCGACTTCGTTCGTTATTGAAAACCGGCAACCATGCTTGTTCATCGGCTTGTTTTAGAGCTAATCCGTCAGTGGTCAATGATTTTCGCTCACATTTTATCACGCGAGGGAAAACCCCGGAAGAAATCGCTGAATTTCTGGCAGGATCATGAAGGTAGCACTCGTTCAGTGTCCAGTGTGGGGAACGCGAGAACCGCCTTTAGGGCTGGTTCAGCTTTCTGGTTGTCTTAAAGCTTTTGGTATTGAAACTAAAAGCTTTGACCTTAATAATTATTTATTCCGCCACCGGTCTGAAAGTTTTGATAATTTGTGGGCATGGGAGCAATCACAGTTCTGGTACGATCGTGACTCGGTTGAAAAATTCTTTGTATCTGTTTCTGCAACGATTGATGTGTTTGTTGATGGGGTTCTTGGTTTTTCACCGAATATTATCGGTTTTACCGTTACCGCATCGACATTCGCTTCATCGGTACTGATTGCGGGGCACCTTAAACAAAAGAATCCCGATTGTCTGATTGTATTCGGCGGACAGGGTTTTATGGACTCCCGTGCTGTAAGCAGGGCATTCGCCGAGGCATCGATTGATTATGTTGTTCCCGCTGACGGTGATAGCGTCTTTCCTGAACTTGTTGGTATTATTGAACGCAAAGGTGATGTGCGCGAGTGTCTCGGTTTATATTTCCGCAATGCGGGAAGTGTTGCGTATTCAGGTGACCCCGTTTCGAGAACTTCTCTCGATTCACTTGCCTATATGGATTTTACCGATTTGCGTGTCCAAGATTATGAAGATGGACGGCATTTATTGATGATGGCGTCCCGCGGGTGTGTGTGGCATTGCGCTTTTTGCAGTTCTCGCGCATTTGGGGATAAGTACCGCTTCATGAGCGGAGAACGGATCCATCAAGAAATCGTCTATCATAAAACGACGGTATCGTCGGATGTCAGGCATATCGATTTTGCGGATCTTGCATTCAATGGGAACATGGACCGCGTGCGTACTTTTTGCGATCTCATGGTTCGCTACCCTCCTGTCCCGCAAGAGTCCATGTCTTGGTTGGCCAATGCCATCATACATCCTGAATTAACTTTAGAGACACTTTCACGCATGGCGGCGGCTGGGTGCGTACGGTTGATATTTGGCATTGAATCGGGCTCGCCGGCACTGCTCAAACGGATGCGCAAGAATTACGATCCTGCAATAGCCGTCAGGGTGATCAAGGATGCGCGTACGGCGGGAATTCATACAACCTGCAATTTTATGTTCGGATTTCCCGGTGAAACGGAAAGTGATTTTGAGCAGACACTCGATTTTCTTCGAGCAATAGCATCCAGTGTAGATCGCGTTTATCCCAGCCGGACATACTGCGCAATGGAGGAGTTCAGTTCTTTTTATGCACATCCCGAGGAGTTTGGTATCAAGACGCCCATCACCCATCACTTATACTGGGAATCCGTTGATGGAACCAACACCTATCCGGTCCGACTGAAACGATGTCAGCGCTTTGAGCTGCTTTGTCGGGAACTCGGAGTCCAGGTTGACAGTGGCGTCCAAACCGCGGTACATAGAGATGAATGGTTCAATCTGGGCCATTATTACGAGTATCGCCGGGAGTATGGCCGTGCGCTTGAATATTTTTATAAATATGCTGCTGAAGACCCTTGCAACGCGATTGTTGCACGAAAGATACAGGAAATATCGGCAGCCGGCAAGGCAGGCGTGTGATGATCGATAACGATTCAGTTTATTTGCAGGGGACTAATGTCGAAAAAGAACGTTTTTCTGACTGCAGTCAGAAAAGTTTTGAATGGAACATTATTTATGACTGCAATTATCGTTGTCCCCATTGTATTTTTGAAGGGAAATGGGATGAATATCGTACCCGCACGCGATTCCTTACAGCTACGCAATGGCTTGCAGTTTGGGAGCGCATTTACCGTCGGTATGGGCGCGCCAGCATACTCATAACAGGAGGAGAACCGTTTTATTACCCTGGTTTCATAGATATTGTTGCTGCTATATCGCAGGTTCATTATCCAATTAATATTTCCACCAACTCATCGGGAGATCTTACTGCTGTTGTAGAAAAATGGGATCCACAGCGCGTATCTTTGTCGTTTAGCTTCCAGCCGAATTTTAATACTCTGTCAGAGGTTATCGAAAGGACTCGATTTTTAGCGGACAAAGGATTTGCCCGTAGCTATATAAATTTTTGCGCATATCCGCCATATTTATCAGATCTAGACCGCTATGTCGCACAGGCACGGAACGCGCAGGAGATACTGAAAATCGTTCCTTTTTACGGTGTCTATGGTGGAAAAGATTATCCTGCCGGATATAGTGATACAGAAAAAATGCAGCTCGGTATTACCCCGGCATGGGAAACAAATGTCATGCGCAGGGGGAAATACTGCACCGCCGGAAAAAATACTGCCCTTATATATCCTGACGGGAAAGTAGCACGTTGTGGCCAAATCGGCGAGCGCATACCTGTTGGCAATATTTTTGACGATGATTTCGCGCTTCTTGAACGGGCGCAGCCGTGTGATGTTGATTTCTGTCCCTGCCTTGAGGCGGAACTTTCTGAGCTAAACCATGAATAATATTCTTCATCAAATTCCACAGGAGCTTCGTGAAAAAATGATAGTTATGCCATCCCACCCGCGCCGTTTTCCTCCGTATCGCGTTCATTGGAACTGGGATATTTCATTTAAATGCAATTATGCGTGTTCTTATTGCGAGGTTATAAAAAGAGATGAAGAATTTTCGTATCAGCCGATAGAGATCGCGCAGTGGCGCGATATTTGGGCGGGTATTTTTGAACGATATTGGTCGACGCATATCAGGTTTTCCGGTGGAGAACCCACTATATACCCAGGATTCTTTGACCTGGTAGCGATGCTGCTTGAAAAAAATACTGTCGATATTACCACAAATATGAGTTTTGACCTCAAATCCTTTTTGGATGTCATTCCCCCAAATCGCGGATTGTCGATATCTGCGAGTTTTCACCCGGAGTTTGGCGATTTTACGACAGTTTTTGATAAAGTGAAATATCTGCATCGGCACGGTTTTCCCGCAACAATTTCTTATGTCGGATATCCCGCGCATTTGGATCGAATTTATGAATATAAAAAAATCGTTGAAGCTGAGCACATGTATTTTAAAATAATTCCATTCAGTGGTCTATTAAACGGGCACAGATATCCTGATGCGTATAGCCCAGCTGAAAAAATATTGCTTGAGGGAATCGCTCGCGATTCCATCGACCAGCATTTGAGTGACATGAATTCCCGATGGTACGACTGGCGCGTTAAAAAGAACGATGATAATCCATCAAGCAAGATCAAAACGGGAAACCTTTGTCGCATGGGGGAGATGTATGCCAAGATCCACCCTGACGGGAGTGTTACCCGTTGTTGCGCGGGACATCATGGTATCGATGCAGGAGTACTTGGAAACATTACTGATCCGGCATTCCGGTTGCTTGATGAAGCACAACCTTGCCAGGTGGCGTATCAGTGTCCCTGTTTTAAATGCATGACTGTCGGCCAGGAAGAAGAAATATGGGTCCCCTTGTGGGAGTCCTTGGAACATCCCGTATACAAGACTGAATTTGCCCGTGAATGCGCGTGCCGGTATGCTGATGCCTCGGGTAAACCTGTAGCAGTAACTCAAGGGAACGACTGAAAAAATGAAAACGGCGCTTATTCTGTGTCCCTGTTGGTCGCGTGAAATGCCTCATCTGGCAATTGCTTTGCTTTCTGCACGCTTAAAAAGTGACGGACATGATGTTTTTTGTCTTGATCTGGGCAATGAATTGTTTAGTGGGGTTGCAGAAACAGACAGAGAAATTTGGAAGAAAGAGGCAGACTATCTTTGGGGTCAACAAGACAAGGTCGCCGCTTTTGTTAAACAATATGATCAACTAATTGACTCTTATGTAAGTAAGGTGCTGGCTGAAAATCCACGAATTGTCGGTTTCTCAGTGTACGACGCTACCGAATTGATGAGCATAGAGGTTGCCCGGAGAATAAAAAAACAGAATGAACGGATATTCATTGTTTTTGGCGGCCCGCAATGTGCTCGCGATGTGAAAGGCAATGAATTAATTGCAGATTCCGCTGTAGATGCCGTCGTGATGGGCGAGGGTGAACAAACTCTATCGGAATTGGTGAAGATTTTCAATGAAAAGCATTCCGTCGATTATTGCGTCGGAGCACTGCTCAAAGCCAGTGGAACCGTTATTGATTGCGGCGATAGACCGCCCATAGGGGATTTAGACAGTCTCCCATTTCCGGATTTTAGTAATTTCAAATTATCCCGCTATGAAATGCCGACTGCGCTTCCTGTTCTTTCAAGCAGGGGTTGTATAAACCGTTGCGTATTCTGCAGCGTGAAATCGTATTGGGTTCTCTACAGATCTTTGAGCGGTGAAAGACTTTTTCAGACAATAGCGTATCTATTAGAGAAACATAGCACAGTTTCCATATTTAATTTTTATGATCCGCTTATCAACGGCAATGTAAAACATCTGGAAAGATTTTGCGATCTTGTTATTGATAATGTCGGCGCGGGTCGGATGCGTCGGTTTACTTTTCGGGGCAATGCAGTAATACATCCCGCAATGACAAATGATCTGATGAAAAAATTGGCACGGGCCGGTTGTGTTGAGTTGATGTTTGGCATGGAAAGCGGCTCCCAAAGAGTGGTCTCTGCAATGGGGAAAAACTTTCAAGTCGATGTAGCGGAGCAAGTGATAGCTGCAGCTCATGCGGCAGGTATTAAAGTTACATTAAATTTCATGTTTGGATTTCCTACTGAAACAAGGGACGATTTTAAAGAGACATTAGCTTTTATTCGTAAAAATCATATTTTTATTGATGAGGTAATCCCCAGTGAGTCATTTTGCTGTATAGACAAAAACATGCCTTTGTATCTTCGGGCAGAAGAATTTGGCATTGAGAGTCATCCCAATACGAGTTTTTGGCAAACCGCTGATGGTTCAAACACATTCCCTGAAAGACTGCGCCGTTTTGAGGATTTTTGTTCTTGTTGTGTTGATGCGGGAGTAAAGGTGGCACATTCTTCATTCAATAAAATACAGTCAACGAAAACGCGTTTGCTGAAAGAATATACTCTTTATCGGAAAACCAAGGACAAGCAAACGCCTGATATTAATGCCCATGATATCGCCAATGAGCCGAAAAGAAAATCTATTATTCGTTTTGGTTGGGATATATGCTATACATGCAACTATCGCTGTGCTTATTGCGGCGTTTGGAACAATGCCTCAGAAAGCGATTTGCATCTTGCGCCCCACGAATGGGTGGAAATATGGGACAGAATATACCAGCAATATGGAGAATGCCACATATTCGCCTCTGGGGCTGAACCGACAACGTATCCCGGTTTTTTTGAATTAATTGCTCATCTTTCAGAAAAACATACGATTGAGATATGCACAAACTTGTGGTGGAATATAGATGAATTAAAAGGTATTTCTCCAAAACGATTGCGCATATCACCTACTTATCACTATCCATTCGCTGATTTCAAAGGCTTTCTTTCGAGAATACAGGCGGCACAGGATTATATCTCTGACGGGCAGGTTTTTTATGTTGTCAACCCGGCGGAAATTGATGAGCTAAAACCGAGAAGCGATGAGCTTAAGAAATTAGGATTGAAATTGATCCCCGTTCCCATCAGGGACAGCAGTGCATTTACTTTGTCTAAGAGAGACGAGCAACTGATTAGAGATATATCGCCCTATCACGGCGACACCATAGAATATCAGCTCAAAACATTTTCTCCCAAAGGCAAATTGTGCAGAGCAGGGCATCAGTACGCGGTGATAAGAAGTAATGGGTCAGTTGACCGTTGCAGTCAGTATGCTGACGGTAGAATTGGCAATATTACTCAACAGGGTTTTTCGTTGAGTGATGAATCGCATCAGTGCGACAAAGATTTCTGTCCCATCGAATCACAATGGATCATCAAATAGACAAATATCTCAAGGTGAATGCATGAAAACTATTGATCGCAAAAGTATTCCGCCGAACCAGTGTTTTTTTACATGGGATATTCATTACGCATGTAATTATGACTGTAGTTACTGTTTTTTTCATGACACATGGGAAGAGGAGAAAAAAAAGAACCGCTATCCCGGGCTTGCACGATGGAAAGAAGTATGGGATGAAATATTCGCCCGTTATGGGACAGCTCATCTCCACATTTCGGGCGGTGAGCCATTCCATTACCCTGATTTTATTGAATTGGTAGAGCATCTGGTAAAAAACTTTACGGTTGAGTTCGACACGAACCTTTCTTTTGATGTGGCGGCGTTTGTGCGCCGTGTCGGGCCGGCGCGCGTAAAATTTGCGACTGCCTTTCATCCTCAGTTCGCTGATTTTGAGGAGTACATCGAGAAAATAAAAATATTAAAGAATGGCGGTTATAATCTCGGTGTAAATTTTGTGGCGTTCCCTAATCAAATTAAGGACATGGCTTACTATAAGAAACGCTTGGACGAAATTCATGTTTCATTTGACATCATGCCGTTTCGCGGTAAATATCAGAATAACGAATATCCCCAGAGTTATTCTGAAGAGGAAATTAAGATTATTTGTGAATGCGATCCGCGCACTGCTCCGCGTATGCTTGCCGCTTATGGTAAAAAAGAAGAAACTGCGAAGCCATCAGCGGAAGTAAAATCCCCTGAACCAATATCAGCAAACCCTCATTTTGGTAAGCTGTGCCGTATGGGACAGATGTATGCAAAAATACACGCTAATGGGAATGCCTATCGATGCTGTTTGATCAAGGAGCCAGGGCTCCTGGGCAATTTGATAGATGGAACATTCAAACTCTACGAGAATGAACAAATATGCAATTACGATAAGTGTTCTTGTTGGGTCGCGATGGTTCCGGGCAACGAGCCCAATTGGCTTTTCCATTGGAAGACGCCTCGCGTCCCGGGCGGGCACGGGAAATGATGCTCGAATTTGATTGGCTCATTCATTATCGATGCAACTATCGTTGTCCGTACTGTGTTTTTGAAGGCATGTGGCCTGAGGTTGAGAAGTACGCTGTAGATATTTCCGTAGATAAATGGTTGTCGGCTTGGCAACGCGTTTATTCTCAAAATGGGGAATTCCGGTTGACTATTACAGGGGGGGAACCCTTTGAATATCCCTCATTTGGTGTATTGTTGAAGACTCTTTCAAAGATATCACTGGTCTCTTTTGACACAAATCTTTCCTGTAGTATGGACGAACTGCAGGCAATTATCAGTCAGGTTGATCCCCGGCGGATATTTATGGGCTTAAGTTTTCATCCGACACATGCACGACTTGATGCATTTATGATAAAGGCTGAGTATCTTAAGCGAAGCGGGATAGATTGTCGGGTTCATTTTGTCGCGTATCCGCCGCATCTAAACCGGATCAACGAGCTTAAAACCAAATTTGCAAATGCGGGATTCCGTTTTGTTCCCATCCCGTTCCGAGGAGTATTTAACGGGTTGTTGTATCCTCAGGGGTATTCGGTCCAGGAAAAATCACTGCTATATGAAGTGACCCGTACACTTACACAGCAGGACAAGATATGGGCTGAGCAACAAATTGTACAAGTACGCAGCCAGGACAAATGGTGCCATGCCGGACAGTATTATGCCCGGGTTGATTTTGACGGAACGGTATATCCGTGTGGAAATGATTTTACAAAAAGTCGAGAAAAGTATGTAGTAGGGAATATCCTTGACGACTCGTTTTCGTTGAGGGCTACTCCGATGCAGTGTCGCCAAGATACCTGCCCGTGCGAATTTAAGTGGATAGTAAAGGAAACAACCTACAATGACCAAAAAGCTTAAAATTAGTTTCTCATGGGATTTGCATTGGAAATGCAATTATCGCTGTCCATACTGCTGGTGGCATGGACGATGGGCGAAGCTTGGACGCAGAAATGTTTACCCGGGAACCCCAGAGGTCATTAAGATATGGAAAAAGATCTATAAACGCTACGGCGAGGTTCATATTGAAATCGCGGGTGGAGAACCGTCAATATATCCCGGTTTTTCACGCATGTTGGCGCAACTGTTACAATATCATACTGTTAATATTATGACCAATCTTTCCGGCGATTGGGCGAAAGTTCTCAAAGGAATACCGGCACACCTTAGTCACCGGCTTAAAATTGGTGCGACATTTCATCCGTTGTTCGGCAACATAGATGTATTTCTCAATAAATGTATTGCTATCAAAAAAAGGAAGATGTCCCTGGGTGTGCTTTATCTCGCGTATCCACCGCAGATTAAAATGATTCCTCGCTATAAAAAACTTTTTTCTGAACATGAAATATTTTTTTCTGTATCGACATTTTGGGGAGTTTATCGGGGGAAAGAATACCCCAACAGCTATACCGCAGAGCAACGTAGGATTATCGGTACCTCTCTCGGAGCCCGAAAAGGCAAGAAGTTTCAAGCGCGTCCACTGGTTACCAAGGGTAAATTGTGTCATGCAGGTCATCGCTATGCCATAATTCATCCCAATGGTGAGGTTTTACGATGCGGCGGCGGGAGTTGGAAGGGAAAAAGTATCATCATAGGCAATATATTCAGTGGTAAATTCACTTTATGGAAGCGGCCTAAGCCATGCAAATCTGAGCATTGTCCTTGCAACGAATGGTCGTTTCTGTTGGTGAAGAAACGATTGGCGGTCGGTTAACTATGATTACTTTTGGCTGGGATCTCTGCCATCGCTGTAACTATCAGTGCCCCTATTGCGGCATTTGGCATGATGAACCTGAAAAGGATGTTATACTATCCGCAGAACGATGGTCGGAAATCTGGAAAGATATCTATACTCGTTACGGGGAGTGCCATTTGTTTATATCGGGAGGTGAGCCTTCTGTTTATCCTGACTATTTTTCGCTCATAACTTTAATATCTCAGTATCATGTTGTTGAAATTTGCACAAATCTCTCTTGGGATGTTGGCAGGCTGGTTCCTTTGCTGACTACCGATCGATTGCGTATAGCGCCGACTTTTCATCCGTCTCAAGCGGATTTCGAAGATTTTTTTGCAAAAGCTGTTTTAATTAGAGATTTTCTTCCGCTTTTTTCCGAGTTTCTGCCGTATCGACAAATCTACTATGTGGCTCATCCTGATCAGATACGAGATATGCCCGCTCGAAGCAAACGATGTTTAGCCGAAGGTATTATGCTGATCCCCCTGCCATTGCGTGGGGATGGATTTGTTCTTAACTCTGAAGAGGAAAAAAGGATTATCGAATCTCTCAGTCCTTATTCTGGGTCAGAGAAAATGGCTTACCAGCTCAAGCAGGTTTCCCCGCAAGGGAAAGCATGTAGGGCAGGGTGTGAATATGCAGTAATCCGGACTGATGGGACCATCGACCGATGCAGCCAATATCATACCGGGGAACTTGGCAGGATACTGGATCATTCCTTCGCATTTTTGCCTCAACCGAAAATATGCAACAAGGAATTTTGTCCCATTGAGTCACAGTGGATTATTCCAGATATAAAACCAGAGAACACATTGCAAACACGCTAAATAGAATATTTAATTTTTATAGTTCAATGATGACAACATAATGAAGACAATAATTCTTGTTAACCCGCCTCTGAGTGTGCAGGAGCGCTATGGCGGTTTATCGTGGGCGGGCGGGGTGGAGCCGCCGTTTGGATTATGTTATCTAGCTTCAGTGTTGAGGGAAAACGGTTATCCGGTAACCATCCTTGATGCACAAGCTTTAAAACTTTCTGCTGAAGCGACAATTCGTCATATTGTGGAAGAAAATCCGGATGTTATCGGTCTGACTGCGGTAACTTCATCAGTATCTGCCGCTGCATTTGTTGTTGCTCAAGTTAAGAGTGCTATTCCCCGCATAAGCGCTATAGTGGGTGGTGCTCATGTCAGTGCCATGCCCCGAGAAACATTATTAAGGTTCCCTCAATTCGATGCAGGAGTTATCGGTGAGGGGGAACAAACTATTCTTGAACTTATCCCAGCGCTTCATAATAGCGATGCTTTGCGCTCGGTTGCAGGTATTATTTTCCAGGACCACGACTCTTTGATTATCAATCCACCCCGTGCGTATATTCCCGATCTTGATACTCTGCCGATGCCTGCTTTTGACCTCTTGCCTGAGCTGGCGACTCATTACACTCTTCCGCTGCAGAGTGTAAGCCGCTTGCCGTCTGTTTCGCTCATTACCTCGCGCGGGTGTGTGGGAAAATGTACTTTTTGCGATCATAGTGTTTTTGGGAATCAGTATCGTTCACATAGTCCGGAATATATTTTTTCAATGATCAAAGTCATGCATGATCAATATTCGATTCGCGAAATACTTTTTGAGGACGATAACTTCCTTGTCAACAAGAGTAGGGTCAGAAAGCTTATTGATTTGATACAGAAGGGAAAACTTGACCTGCGTTGGTCATGTCTTACGACAATCTCTCCCCTGGATCCTGATTTACTCAAAGAGATGAAAAATGCCGGTTGCTGGCAGATACTTCTCGGCATTGAAAGCGGGTCTCAATGCATTTTGGATATACTTGAAAAACAGGTCGCTGTCGATCAAATACGAAGCACTATAGAATCTGTCCATGCGCAGGGCATCAAAACCAAGGGCTTTGTTATTGCCGGCAGTCCGGGGGAAACTCGCCAAACACTTGCGCAGACGCGCTCATTAATTCTTTCCGCACCGCTTGATGATGTCAGCATTACTTTCTTTGTCCCCTATACCGGCACGGCTCTCTATCCTCAAATCGCATCACACGGTGCATTTGATGATGACTGGATCAAGAGCAATCAGTTTCAAATTGTATTTTTACCGAAGGGTATAACGAGCGACGAACTCGCCGATTTTGTAAAAGGCACATACCGTATGTTTTACTTCCGGTTACGCATCATCTTTTCTTATGTACAGCGATGCACAAATATATCTATTTTCGGGAAATATATTGCCGCCGGATTTGCATTTATTAAATATTCAATACGTACTAAAAATAAGACATATTTTGAAGTCGCAGATAGAAATAGTGATATTTTATGAAACAGCGAAAAGTTATTGTTAATGCCGACGACTTTGGGCTAACCGAAGCGGTCAATGCCGGAATCATTGAAGCTGCCGCCGCAGGTGTGATAAGCAGTGTTTCTGTGCTGACGGTCGGCTCTGATTTTGACAAGGGAATTGGGGCTTTGCTCAAGCATGCTCATATTGGCATAGGCGTGCATCTGTGTCTCCATGATGAAATCCCATTGTCTTCCCCAGCCGAAATACCTACTCTTGTACATAAATCCCATTTTGCCGGGTATAGTCGATTTCTCTGGAAATATTTGTTGCATAGAATAGAGTATCGAGAAATCTACATTGAATGGAAGCGGCAGATTGATAAGGCCATAGCAGCCGGTATTGTCCCATCTCATCTTGACACACATAACCACGTACACCTTTTTCCTCAATTATTTTCTATTCTCATTCATCTCGCTGAGGAGTATTCCATTCCTTCGGTTCGCATTTTGCGTCACGGTAGCTGCGAAGGCAATCAAGTATCTATTGGTAATTGTATAAAATGGTTTTTGTCGCTGCGTTCACAGGTGGAGTACGGACAACTCAATGCGCGCGGTATTTCATTTTCCGATAGAATTATGGGATTTTACAATAACGGAAGTTGGACAGCTGAGCGTTTAAGCGATTCCTTAGGGCAAGCGATTCATGGAGAGACCACTGAGATCATTTGTCATCCCGGTTATGGGACTTCCCGTGATTACGATCGCTATAAGAAATGGAATTTCTTGTGGGGTCAGGAATTAGCGGCTATCAAGAGCATTATCTCCGGTCTCGCACATGGCGGTTCTATTTCGTTGACTCATTATGGTAATGAAGGGACACCCGTTGAAAAGCAAAATATATTTAACGGGTTATCGGTAGTAATTCCGGCATATAATGAGTTTGAGAATATTCAGAAAACATTAAAAAAGATTATTCGTTTTCTTGATGTTGCGGTAAAAGATTATGAGATTATTGTCATTGATGACGGCAGCACTGACGGCACTGCTGCCGTTGCACAAGCTGTTGCACAGGGAAAGAATTGCAGGGTAATTACCCGCACTGAGCGCGATGGGTACGGGGGGGCACTCAAGGCTGGTTTCTTGCTTGCCCAAAAAGAGTGGATTTTTTATTGTGACGGGGACTATCCTGCTGCCATCGAGAATCTTGCAACCGCGCTTTTGTATACAGATAGATACGCAATGATTATCGGCAGTAGATCTAATTCTATCAATGACGGATTATTTCGTCATCTTTATAGAAAAATCTATGGAGCTCATATTCGATCCAGTTTTGGGTTGACGACAATCGATATTAATTTTGCGTTTAAACTGTTTAAAAAAGAATTGTTTCACAAGATGTCGCTTTCAGCGAAAGGTTCTTTTGTTGACGCCGAAATGCTTTTGCAGGTGAAAAAATTGGGATATCCCGTAAAAGAAATACCCATTGTTGGGCTACGGCGAACTTTTGGCAAATCTCATTTGCATAACCCTTTTAATATTGGGCGGATTATAAAAGATAGTTTGTTGTATCGGTTTATGATGCAATGATATCACAACAGGTCGTTTCTTTGTATCGCTCTTCAGGTTTCGGGTACCGCTTGTATGCTTTGCTGAGATTAAAGCTATGCCCCCTTATTGCCTTGGAAAAGCATATTCCTCGCGAAGGTGCTATTCTTGATTGCGGATGTGGCGTGGGTCTTTTATCGGCAATTCTTTCGCTTCTTTCGCCGGGTAGGATGGTACAAGCATTTGACAGTGACGCTTCAAAAATCGCAGTTGCCCGGACTATAGAAAAGCAGCTCAGCAATGTGACATTCACTGTTTCGTCTTTGGACACCGCCTGTTTTTCGGCATATACAACGGTTATCATGTGTGACATGTTGTATTTAATCGATTTTTCGCAACAGGAATGTATACTCAGGCGCTGTTTTGATCAACTCCCGCATGGCGCACTCTTGGTCATTATGGACACCGATACGCGCCCTCGTTGGAAATATTTTATTAACAATATTCATGAAGCTATAATGGTGAAACTCCTGAGATTTACTCGGGCTTCATCTTTTCAAGTGCGCAGTGCGCCTGATTTCATCGCATTGCTCAAGAATATTGGATTTGCCGTTACTCTGGGCAGAATGGATCACGGGTATATATATGCTCATATTGCCTACGTGTGCAAGAAGTACTGAAAATCACATGTATTTTCTGATATAATCATATGATTATAGCCAGGATATATCACAGACAATCAGCAAAGCGTATCAACTGACGCTATTGTATAGTATATAGGGAGAACTATTTATGTCGCACAAGAAGTGGTTTGGCGAGATGTTCAGCAAACCCTACTGGAATATGGTGGGGGAGTTGGCATTTAGTAATTTTAAACAAAAGGATCAGGGGACATTTTTTGGATTTCTGTGGACACTTATCAATCCGCTGCTCTATTTTCTTGTCTTATATACTATTTTCAATAAATGGATGGGGAGCAAGGTATCTGATTTTCCCTTATATCTGATCATTGGCATTGTTCAATGGAATTTTTTTTCCAGCGCAACAACAAATGCCATAAGTGCGATACTCAGCAATGCGTCGGTAATTGTCAGCATGGATGTTGAAAAATCTGCGCTGGTGTTTTCTTCCGTTCTGTCTGTTTTGTTTTCGCATATAGTTGAGCTGATTACGCTCATTATTGTTTTCGTTCTGATAAAAGGAACAATCAGTTTGTATTGGTTGTGGCTCATTCCCCTATTGGTATTGAACATATATCTCGTTGTGTCTTTTTCTTTTATTTTGGCTACGGTCGGCGTGTATTTCCTTGATATGTCCCGTATTTGGGGGCTGGCTATGAGCATAGGTTTCTTCCTTACGCCGATTTTCTATCCCATGTCCGTTATTAGCCAGGACAAACGAATCATCATATTGTGCAACCCCATGACGCACATCATTTATGCAGCCAGGAGTATTCTTATAGACCGGGCTATGCCGGCATTCGGCGGGCTTCTGTATGTGGTTATTTTGTCAACGATTCTTTTTGTTTTCGGGTTCGCCTATTTTAAGAAAAAAGAAGGTTATTTCGTGGAAAAAATATATGGATGATATAGTCATAGAAACCTCTCACTTGTCCAAAATGTTTATGATAGGAACTACAGAACGGATGACGCTGTTCTCTTCGCTACGATATAAGCTCAGCGGTGATTTTCCGGTGCGGGAATTTTGGGCACTCAAAGATATTAACTTTTCTGTGCGCCGGGGGGAAATGGTCGCTGTTTTAGGGCCCAACGGTGCTGGGAAAACCACATTGCTCCGGATACTTTCCGGGATTATAGCGTCAACGGGCGGAACCTTCTCGGTGCGCGATAAAGTTTCTACCATTTTTGAATTAGGGCTGGGATTTAATTCGCGCCTTTCGGCCTTGGAAAATTTATATCTATACGCCGCACTCCACGGCATCACGCGCAAGGAAATCAACCGCAAACTGCCCGAGATCATGGATTTTTCTGAGGTAGGCGATTTCATGGGAGCAAAATTAGGGGAATTTTCATCCGGCATGAAGGCGCGGCTTGCATTTGCCACCGTAGTTCAGACTGTTCGTGGCATTATTATGATTGATGAAGCGTTGGCTGTTGGGGATGCTGCTTTTCAAAAAAAATGCATGAGCGCCATCGAAAAGCTGCTCAACGACGGGAAAACGGTACTGGTGATCTCTCACGGGATGGGGGATGCAAGAAAATTCTGTTCAAAAGCACTGTATATAAATCACGGAATCCAAAAAGGGTTCGGAGACATCAATGAGATTGAACAGCAGTACCTCAATGACGCATCAACCACTCCTGCATTCTAAAACAACCGCTGTGTGGCGTGCCGTACGCCGTTTCGGCGCGCGTATGGCGTCCATTCAAGTGACTATTCTGGCTGTTGTTGTTTATTTTATTTGCTTGCCGCCGTTCGTAATAATTGCGCGATGTATTGCATCGGGTCGCCTGCGTGCATCAGGTCGATGGCAGCGTAAAGAAGCCATCGAGTCACTGCGCACTCACGTTGAAAAAGAATGGTAACTATTTTAGGGATTTCCTGCTTTTATCATGATGCTTCCGCCGCGATAGTGCGTGACGGCCAGGTGATTGCCGCTTCATCCGAGGAACGGTTTTCGCGTATAAAACATGATGCGGGCTTTCCCGACAAGGCGATTGCATATTGTTGTTCTGCCGCGGGTATAGCGCCTATCGATATTGATTATGTTGTTTTTTACGAAAAGCCTTTTCTGAAATTCGAGCGCATCATCCTCAGCATACTTCTTTCTTTCCCTCGTTCCTGCCTCTTATTTCGCGAGGCCATGGTTACCTGGCTCAATGAGAAATTATGGATTCGTCAGATACTTCAGGAAAGAACCGGTGTTCCCGAAAAAAATATTTCTTTTTGCGAACATCATCAATCCCACGCGGCCAGTGCCTACTTGTGTTCTCCGTATCAGGATGCCGCCATTCTGACAGTTGACGGTGTCGGCGAATGGGCAACGACCACTTTTGGCTATGGCAGCGGCAATAGATTTGCGATTGAGCAGGAAATTCATTTTCCTCATTCATTGGGGCTTCTCTATAGTACCTTCACAGCGTTTTTGGGTTTTGAAGTAAATGAGGGCGAATATAAAGTCATGGGTATGGCGCCCTACGGCACCCCGCGATTTGTTGATAAAATAGAAAAATTATTGTCTATGCACGATGACGGGTCTTTCACCCTTGATATGCGTTATTTTGCCTATCACTATTCACACCGCCGTTCGTTTTCAAAGCGCTTCGTGCAAGAATTCGGTTCCCCACGGGATCCTTCTCATGCCGAGATATTCGATACGTATTACGCCGATATTGCTGCGAGCATACAGCGCGCCATTGAAAATGCGGCTGTCAATCTCTGTTGTGCCCTGTACAAACTTCATCCGGTACCGCGTCTTTGCCTCGCCGGCGGAGTTGCACTTAATTGCGTTGCAAACGAAAAGATTCTGTCCCGTACCCCGTTTACGGAGCTTTTTGTCCAGCCGTCAGCCGGCGATGGCGGCGGGGCGCTGGGAGCGGCACTGTATATGCACCATCAGGTACTTAATAATCCCCGTGGGTATGTCATGGAGTCCGCCGGACTGGGGTCTGCTTACACCGACAGCGATATCTGCAAGATACTTGATGAAGGCAACATCCCTTACCATAATTATGACAATCAAGAAGATCTTTTTCGCAGTATTGCCGTTCACCTTGCTGCCGGTAAAGTCATTGGTTGGTTTCAAGGTCATGCCGAGTGGGGGCCGCGCGCGCTGGGGTACCGGAGCATACTGGCCGATCCGCGCAATCCTGCCATGAAGGATATCGTCAACAGTAAAGTAAAATTTCGTGAACTTTTCAGACCGTTCGCGCCGGCAGTCCTTGCGGAGCATGCTGATGAGTATTTTGATTTCCCGGGTAAACAGGATCTATTGCTCTATGAGTTTATGCTGTGCACCGTCCCGGTCAAAGAAACGAAAAGAACTGTTATTCCGGCTGTTACGCATGTCGACGGAACCGCGCGGGTTCAGGTGGTTCGGGCAGAATCGAACTCACTCTTGCACGGTCTCTTGAAAGCTTTTTACGGACAGACCGGCGTACCTGTTTTGTTGAATACTTCATTTAATCTGAAGGGCGAGCCTATCGTCAATTCTCCCGAAGATGCCCTTGCTACATTTCACCGGAGCGGGATCGATATTCTTGTCATGGGATCCACTGTTATTACAAAGGAGCAGAAATCATGCGTTTGCTGAAAGTCGTTGGTTCCCGTTTGAGCGTGGTGAAAGATCTGTGCAGGTTTTTCTGGCAGAGGAAACTGTGGTGGCTGATACCGATGCTGCTGGTGTTCGTCATCATGGGTCTTTTGATTGCCTTTGTCAATACCAGCTCGACCGTGCCGTTCGTTTATGTACTGTTTTAAGTATCATTGCTAAAAAGCTCTGACTTTTGATAGTATAAAAAATCATTACCTATTCTTTTCCGGAGCGTGTTATGCCAAAAGTACATTTTGTCTGGGATATTCATTACCGCTGTAATTTCCGGTGCCCCTACTGCTGGTTCGATAAAAATTGGGAGCAGATGGAAACCCATAATCGTAACCTTTCCTTGACCGATATGATTGCGGTATGGAAACGAATTTACGACCGTCATGGCGAATGTCATATTGCTATCACGGGCGGGGAACCGAGCATTTATCCGTACTTTATCGATCTTATCGAAGAGCTTTCGAAAATGCATACGATCAAAGTTACCAGTCAGCTTTCCGGTGATTACTATACTTTTGCCCGTCGTATTAATCCCGAGCGGGTCAATCTTGACATGAACTTTCATCCTTTGGAAGCGAAAATAGAGCCCTTTATCCGCAAAGTCCTTGCACTCAAGAACAAGGGTTTTCGCGGCGGAGTTTGTTATCTGGCGTATCCGCCGCAGATGGATAAAATCGATTTTTATCGACAGGAATTTGAGAAACATGGTATTGGCTTCGCTTTGGCGGCGTTTTGGGGCGAATGGCAGGGGAAGAACTATCCCGCTGCCTACACAGCAGAGGAAAAAAAGATGATGGCGCCTTATTTAGGCGATGTCGACCGGATGAATTATCATCTTGAAGGCCGAAAAACCAAAGGGAAACTGTGTCGGTCCGGACAGTTATATGCATCGATAAAAGCTGACGGCACTGTCACTCGTTGCGGCCCGCTGAGCCACAAACCCATCGGCAATTTGTTCGATGATAATTTCAAGCTTTTTGATACGCTCATGCCCTGCGAGGCGGAGATCTGTCCGTGCGATGAATATGTCTGGATAGTCGACGAGGATCGCGCGAAATGAAGGTTGCTCTTGTAAAATGTCCCTGGTGGGTGCGGTATTGCCCGCCGTATATCCTTGCCTATTTCGCCGCATGGCTTCGCGCACATCGCCATTCTGTTGCTTGTTTCGACCTTAACAATACGCTCTATCACGATGCAACCGTTCAGTATAAAGTATATTGGGATAATCGTGATTTTTATTCGGCTTGGGAAAACGAGGGGTTTGTCGCTTCGCTGATAGACAGTTTACCGGTGTCTCGCGCCGTTGATGCAATCATTTCGTCGAACGCCCGCGTGTTCATATTTGATACCCATACGCCGTCAGTCCTGATCAGTTATCATGTCGCTGCGCTTATTAAGGAACGCAAGAAAGACAGCGTTATTGTTTTTATCGGGCACAAGGCGTCTCGGGCGCAGATGGCATTTGATTTTATCCGCCAGCCATTTGTTGATTATGTGTGTCCCGGGGAGGCCGATCTGGCGCTTCTGGACTTGTTGACGGCACTGGAAAAAAAGGAAACATCCGGAGAAAAGGATTTGCCTGCGTGTCCCGGATTCCTCTATAAAAGGAACGGGGAGGTAGTTGACGGCGGCACCCCTCGCGTGGTCGATGATATTAATCAACTGCCGTTTCCCGATTATACTGATTTTGCCCAGGATATTGCGGACCGCCGCTATGCTCAGCCAAACCGCCTTGATATACTTGACAGCCGCGGTTGCATTAACGCTTGCCATTTTTGTTATGAACGACTTTTTTGGCCAAACTTTCGATTCCTCTCTGCTGAAAAGATGTTCGAGCAGATTTCAGACCATCGCTCCCGTTTTCCTCAGATAGATTATTATTATTTTAACGGACTGCTTATTAACGGAAATCTTAAAAATCTGGAATCATTTTGTGACCTTGTGATTGCCGGTAATCTGCGCATTTCGTGGGCGGGGCAAGCTGTTGTGCGCGCCGATATGACCAAGGATTTGCTGGTAAAAATGAAAAAGGCCGGTTGCCAATGGCTTGGGTACGGTTTAGAGTCCGGGTCGCAAATCGTACTTGACGGTATGAATAAGCGGGTTTCGGTGGAAGCGGTTCCCCGTGTACTCCGCGATACCAAAGAAGCGGGAATAGTATTCCAAATCAATCTGATGTTCGGTTTTCCCAATGAAACCGAAGCTGATTTTCAGCAAACACTAAAGCTTTTTGCCCACATCCGACCATGGGTAGATTCCATACTCGCGAGCCAATCGTTTTTTACCCTTGAAAAAGAAACCTTTGTTCGCACGCATCCCGAGCAGTTCGGTATCGTCAATGCCGCTCATCATCTGTATTGGAAATCGGACAACGGTTTGAACACCTATGCTGAACGGTTTCGCCGGTACGAGGAATTCTGCCAGTTCGCCGTCAGTTTGGGCATTCCGGAAACATCAGGCGTTCTGCGGGTAAAACCCGACAAATGGTTTTTATTGGGGAACTATTATCTCTACGAACATGATTTTATGCGCGCAGCTGAATGTTTCGAACGGTCCATCGCTGATGAGTCGGATACCGCCACGGTGAGAGATTTGCTCGCCCGGTGCCGGAAAGAGCAGGCATCTCATGAACAAGCTCCGACAATTTCTTGATGTGTTCGGCGCTTCAATCGCCGCGGCATCATCGCCGCAGCAAGTAACCGTCTGTCCGCCGACAGAACTGCACATTGAGCTAACCTACCGCTGCAACACCGCCTGTGTCATGTGCAACCTGCGTTACCTGACCCCTGACGCCCCCGAGCTGACGCTGCCGGAGATAAAAAATTTCATTGAACATTCCAACCAGCTTAATAAGATTTCTTATATTGTGCTCAGCGGCGGTGAGGCATTTCTACGACCCGACCTCGTTGATATCATTGTTTTCTTACGCGCGCGCTATCCCCGCGCCGGTATACTTATTCTTTCAAATCTTATCGATACGGACCTCGTTGTGTCCCGCATGAAAAGCATACGGGACACTGCCGGGCTTGATAATCTTTCCATAGGGACTTCGCTCGATGGTATTGCGGACGCACATGACCGTATCCGCGGCAAACAGGGAAGTTTTGATGCTTTGCAGCGCACGGTAGGATTTCTTAAAAAGGAATTTCCATCTGTATTTTTTAGTTTCAATTTCACACTGACGCCGGACAACTGCGAACAAATCCTGCCGACATTTCTCTGGGCTCAAGAAAATAAGTATCATATTTCATATCAAGCGATGGTCCAGAAGCAAGAAACAAAACAATTTGTTTGGCAGAATACTCAGATAGATGATGTTGACCGTCAGATAACCGCTATAATTGAGTATATGTGCCGCCAGGAAGAGATATCACCCGACGCTGTGCACGAATTGCTCACCCGCGAGGGACTTTTATCACAGATGCTGGCACTGCATTATATTCCGCGCTACCTGCGCGAACCCCGCCGCTATTTCCTCAACTGCCCGTGCGGATCCAAGTACGCGATGATCGATCCCCGCGGTAATGTATATTTCTGTCCTGTGCATAAAACCACCTATGCCGGCAATGTTCACCGACAGTCATTTGACGCACTATGGTCATCAAACGAAGCTGACGCGGCGAGAAGTTTTTTTAACCGTCGCGAATGTCATTGCTGGCTTACGTGCACGAATGGATATATGCTGGGAACCGCTATTGCTGACGGTAAAAAACCGTTCATTCGATCAATGGTCACGGACTCTTCCGATGATTAGCGTCGTTATCGTTACTTACCCCCGCAGTGAGTCGGTTATCAGATGCATTCAGTCCATTTCAGCAGCAGCCGATGAAATAGTAGTTGTCATTGACGGAGAACCTGCTGTTGTTGCGGGAGCGCTTGAGGTATTGCAGAAATCAATCCCCACGCTTCGCATAATTAAGCAACATGTCTCTTGCAAGGGTTCTGCTCGTAACGCAGGCTGTTTAGCGGCAACGGGCGACATAATTTATTTTCTTGATGATGATGTCCGCGCTTCACCGGAAATAGTCGCATTGGTTGCCAAGAAGTTTCAGCTCTATCCATCCGCTGATGTTATCGGCGGCCCAAACCTGACACCGGCTGAGAGTTCGCGCTTTCAAAAGACCGCCGGGTTGATACTTGCGTCGCCGTTTGTGTCCTTTTCTATGTCGCGTCGTTATGCGGCTCATGGTCAGGATCGTATCTCTACTGATCGTCCGCTTATATTGTGCAATCTGGCAATGCGGCGCTCGCTATTTTCTGGCGACGGACACCGGTTTGACGAGCGACTGCATTATAATGAGGAAAATCTTCTGCTGTGGCAGATTGCGCGCGCCGGCGGACGCATGATGTATTGTCCTGATCTTGCGGTGTATCACGATCGCCGAGCAGCATTATTGCCTTTTGCACGACAGGTTTTTGGTTCAGGAAAAGGGCGTGCGGTCATGAGTATCATAGCGCCACTGAGTTTTTCTGCAGTATTTGCGATGCCGGCTCTTCTGGTTGGATATATTGTTTTTGCAATGCTCAACCCGACGACATTACGGGTTATTCCTTTGGCGATATATGTGTTGTATGTTATCCTTTCCGCATATCTTTCTGCGTGCGGCACAAAAGAAAGATTGATTGCTCTGTTGCTTATCCCCGTTGCCCATACGGCATATGGTGCAGGATTTATCACCGGCATAGTGTCAGGATCATGGAAAACAAAAAAGTAACTTTTTCTTTTTATGGGATTTCATTAATTGTCGAAGCCCCAGCGGAGACAGCTCGGCAACTACAGCTTGATTTTTCCTATTTTATGGTGCCGTCTCTCCCTGAAGCGCCCCTCTTGTCGATTATACGCATTGTCGCTCACGGCAATAGCCCTGTTGGCGGATTTATTCCGCCGCTGACCGCGAGCATGTCTCTTGCGGACGGGGTTGTCTATGACCGAGATAACATCCGCTATGTCGACTATAACGGTAAAGCGGTCGTCAGGTATGATTACCATGCAGAATCAGGGGAACTTTACAGCGGGGACCCGTCACTGCTTCATGAACTTTTGTATTTGCTTATTCACTCCCGGGTGGGGGAACTTTTGGACCGGCGCGGTTTTCACCGCGTCCATGCATTAGGTATAGCGGTTGCCGGTCGAGGAATTCTTTGCTTGTTACCCCAAGGCGGCGGAAAAACAACCCTCTTCCTTGAATTGATGAAAAACCCCGCGACAATGATTCTTTCTGACGACACCCCATTAATCGATCGCGGCGGCATGCTATTTCCGTTCCCGGTACGCGTCGGTGTTGCCGAGGAGAAAGTGCCTTCCCATATACCTTCCGCAGCGGTGACGATATTTCATCGCCGGAACCACGGCAGTAAAGCGCTTATTGATATCTCATTTTTTTCCGAAAAAATATCCAATCCCATCAGACCCCGTTTTTTGTTTATCGGCAAAAGAGTGAACGCCGCTACCGCAGATATCAAACCTGCATCCATCCTCTACGCTGCCGGCGCACTGCTCTCACAGTGTGTTATCGGTCTCGGTTTGCCGCAGGTTGTTGAATATTTTTTGCGCCGAGATCCTCGTGACGGCGTCAGGAAATGCGTTATAGTTTTATCCCGCCTGTACGCGGCGGGACGATTGTTATTGAGAACCCGACACTATTGTATATACCTCGGTACTGACGCCGCCCGCAACAGCGCGTGCCTTATGAAATTTATCGAAAATAAGTGTGCAAAGGGGCAATAGTATTCTATCATCCCATAGGTCCCTATTAGGCAGATACTGCGTAGTTATCCGTACCGTTGCGATACTTTTTTGTTTCATTGCCGTTGTCCCGGTTTCCGCCGCCGATATAACAGTAACCGCGGTGCGCCTTCGCCCTGCGGAAGGACTCCATCCGACACTTGCTGAAATTACCATCAATGGCGAGCTGACCATCAAAGAAATAGAAATACGCACCGTTGGCGGGCGTTTGGATGTCCGCTTTCCTGAATATATTTCCCGACGGGGACGCGTTTACCCGCAGATTCGTCTGGTATCCCGTCAGGCGCACGATGCAGTGTATGCCGCACTGACGGCGAAGACACCTTCCCGCACTTCGTATTCCTCGTTGTCGTATGCCGTTACGGAATGGAAAATCATTACGGCAAAATCGAAAATTAAAGCTGTTGCAACAGTCAGTTTCAACGATGCTGTCGCGATCGAGTGTAAAGTTATCGCAACTAAGTTTGGACTATGGGTCGCTTGGCCGGCGCGCCAGCCATCGGGTGGAGGCAAATGGATCGATCAGGTAAATTTCCTTGATGCCCGTCTTAAGGATGCGATCACTAAGGATATTCTTCGCCGTCATCAGCAATCGCAAGACAATAGTTCCTAATTATTGTATACTAATACTTATGAGTACCGTCCCGGAAATAAAACATTGGCCGGTGGGCGACTTAGTACGCAGTATTGTCGTTCCGATAATCTCTTTTATTTTGTTTTTTGTCTGGATATATGTCCTTGTTGAGTCCCCCCTGCCGAAAATCCTCATTTTTCCTTCTATAAGCATTGTCATCGTCCTGTTTTATTTTTTTTCGGGTTATGTATTCGCGGGGATACTGCTCTGTTTTATTTCAATAGTTGCAGTTTTGGCGCAATTCATTACTCCGTATGAATTGTCACGAATGTTGTTCATTGTTCAAGCGGTAGTTTTGTGGTCGATATTTCTTTGCATTGACCGCTACCGCATTTTTGGAAAAAATCAGTTTGATCATAGCGCGGAAGAAATAGAGGAGCTTGAGAGTAAAATCGCCTTTATGGAGAACAGTGCTATGGAAACGCGCCACGCCTGTGATGACTTCAAACAGCGAATATCCAATTATCAACTACTGGGGCGGATGATAGAAAAGTTCGGCGTGTCGTTGAACAAAGAAAAAATTATTGCTTTAGTTGTCGAAATGGCTGAAAAAATTATTCGGCGGGGGGAATGGACGGTCATACAAGGCGTTCAGAAGGATATTTTTGCTCGATGGATCAAAGATCACGGGATTCCTTTAGTCATAGCGAACATTGCTTACGATAGTCGGTTCTATGTCCAACAATCTGTTGGTGCCTCCTTGGTAGCTTTGCCGTTGAATGTTGACGGCCATTACTGGGGTATACTCAAAGGGACAGCGGAGGAGGCAGATGTTTTTAGCGAAAATGATGTGCGCCTCTTGTCATTATTAGGCGGCATTGCTTCACAGATGCTGAGCAATTCTCGCCTCTATCAAATCTCGCTGGATTTAGCCATAACCGATGAATTGACGGGACTGTTCGTCCAGAGCTACTTTAAGGAACGACTGCACGGCGAGATTCTCCGTTCAAAAAACAGTCTGTTTTCGTTGAGCGCCGCCATAATAGATGTGGATAATTTCAAGACATTCAATGACACCTACGGACATGCCGGCGGCGATGTTGTTTTGCGCCACATTGCGGTACTGATACGCGAGCGACTTCGAGAAACGGATTTTGTCTGCCGGTACGGGGGTGAAGAATTCGCTGTTATTATGGTTCAAACATGTCGTGATGATGCTATTGCTATCATTGAGAAAGTGCGCCATGCCGTGGAAATCGAACAATTTTTTCTCCCGATGGAAGGATTTAAACCTGAATTTGTTAATATAACGGTCAGCGCGGGGGTAGCGGTATTGTCGGATGCCATTAACGGGGCTGAAGATCTTATTGGGGCTGCCGATGCAGCGCTCTACCGTGCAAAAGCCAACGGTCGTAACCGGGTGGAAATATATGAATAATGGCTTACCCATTAAAGCGAAACAGTATGTTCAATTTGTTTCTGCCCTGACTGCCTTTCTTGTCATCTATTTTCTAACCGGTTCAACAGAAATTCGTCAGATCTCTCTCTACATTCTTATTCTTATCGGGCTTTGGTTCGGCCAATGGTTCAATGCTTCTGTCATTGTTACTGGCTTTGTGGGTATCGGACTTTTGATGGTGTCCGGGCTCCAGGATTGGCACTTTCCGCAGTGGTCTCTGAGCGTTGTTTTGCTCGGACTGATGCCGGTCCCCTACTATTTTTCCCGGCAGTATCGTATGGCGCAGGCAATAGCACTGCAGAGCTCTACCCGTCACAACGATCGCTTGAAGGAATTAACAGAGTATGTGGAAGAATATTCACATCACCGCGAATCGCTCCGCCAAGAGATAGAAAACATGAATCAGCTCTACATTCTGGGCAGAGATTTAGTTGAGCATACGGACATGACTGATGTGTTCGAGCACATTGCCAAAGCATTTCTTAAACGCTCAGGGGTTAGCGGCATTGCAGTGCTGCTATGGGTAAATCAAGGATGGAATTGCGTCTATTGTTTTCCTCGGGATGAAAAATCGGTTTGGACTGAATTCATGAAAAAGAAATATGATCTCAGCCGAGAACGCAGATTTCATATTCTTGACGGCCCTCTCTGGCTGCGGGAGAAAGCCGTAGTTTTTTGGCCGGTCCGGTTCGAACAATCTCCGCTTGCGGCAATTCTTTTGACGACCACCCCTGAAGTCGCACCGCGGTATGTTGAAGAGGGAACAATATTTGTTCCGCAGGTAGCATTAGGACTCAAACGGATGCAGCTGTTTTGGGAAGTTCAGGAACGGTCCCGGACTGACGGATTAACCGGGCTTTTCTTGCGTCGTTACTTTTTGGAACGTCTCTCAACAGAACTGCAGCGCAGCGCGCGCTATGCATCGGAGTTCTCGTTATGCATGATAGACATAGATTATTTTAAACAAGTCAACGATTCTTACGGACATCTTGTTGGCGACAGAGTTTTGTGCATCCTTGCCCGTATTTTCGTTAATTGTACGCCCCCGGGCGGCTTGATTTGCCGATATGGCGGCGAAGAGTTCGTTGTGATGATTCCCGGCGCCAGCCGATCAGAGGCTGTGCGTGTCGCCCAAGAAATTCAGCGGGTGCTTGCTCTTAAAAACTTAGGCAACGATCTAACGGAGCTTCAGGTAACGGTCAGCATAGGTATCAGTCATTTCCCCGGCGACGGAGAATCATCGGAAGTTCTTATTGCGGCTGCCGATAAGGCGATGTATTGGGTGAAGCAAAACGGTAGGAACGGTATCCATGAATTTCAGCGTTTGACTTGATTGGCTCAAAAGTATATAATCATTTTTTAGGATTGATACAAGGAGGGGTTTCATGGCGCGGGTTGTGTTAAGTAAAGTATGGAAAAAATATGGCGAACATGAAATTGTCAAGGATTTCAATCTTGAGATTCCTGATCGGGAATTTTGTATCCTTGTTGGCCCCAGCGGCTGCGGGAAAACCACTACTTTGCGGATGGTGGCAGGGCTTGAGGAAGTAACCAGCGGCGATATTTATATCGGCGATCATCTGGTCAACGATGTCGCCCCCAAAGACCGGGACATCGCCATGGTGTTCCAGAGTTATGCATTATATCCGCATATGACCGTCTATGACAACATGGCTTTCGGGCTCAAGTTGCGCGGGTATCCCCGCAGTGAAATTGAACAACGAGTCAAAGAAGCGGCTGATATTCTGGGTATTGACCACCTCCTTGAACGCAGGCCGAAACAGTTATCCGGCGGGCAGCGGCAGCGGGTTGCTTTGGGGCGTGCCATTGTCAGAAAACCAAAAGTATTTCTTTTCGATGAACCCCTTTCCAATCTTGACGCTAAACTGCGTGTTCAGATGCGTGCGGAACTCAAGAAATTGCACGACCGGCTCCAGAGCACCATGATTTATGTTACGCATGATCAAACCGAAGCAATGACCATGGGAGACCGGATTTGCGTCATGAAAGACGGCATCATTCAGCAAATTGACGGTCCCCTTAGCTTGTATGATAATCCGATTAATAAATTTGTGGCGGGTTTTATCGGCAGCCCGCCCATGAATTTTGTTGAAGTAGATATTCAGAAAACCGGCGAGGATATTTTTCTCGATGAGGGGATGTTTCAGTTGAAACTGCCGAAACAATTTAAAGCGGCAGTGGCCCCCTATATCGGTCGAAAGATGTCACTGGGTATCAGAGCGGAAGATATTTACGATAAGCTATTCTATAATATAGGTGCCAAAGACGGCAATATGTTCAGCGCCACGGTTGAAGTGGTTGAACCGCTCGGCAGTGAAATATTTTTGCATCTCGGAACCGGTAAAAATACAATCGTAGCCAAGGTTGATTCACACAATCAGGCTAAGCCCAATCAATTAATTGAGATAGTCGTTAATCTTGCCAAGTCCCATCTGTTTGATATTGAAACGGGAAAAACAATCGTTTAATACGTGCCGTTCCCGATGTGGTTGCTTAAACTTCTGAAATATAGTATTTATCGGAATATTTTGAATACTATTTTGTATAACGCATAGAATAATTACAGTGTCGCAGTATGCTGTATCATAGGAGGCAGTTATGTCAGAAATGGTTATAACGGAACAGACATTTGATGCAGAAGTGCTTAATTCATCTCTTCCCGTGCTGGTTGATTTTTGGGCACCTTGGTGCGGCCCCTGTAAAATGATTAGTCCGGTTATTACTGAACTTGCACAGGAATACGACAAACGGCTCAAAGTGGGAAAAATCAATACTGACGAGAATCTTACAGTAGCCAGCCGCTACCAGATTACTTCTATCCCAACCATCATGATATTTAAAGATAAAAAAGTGGTTCAGCGGATAAGCGGTGTTAAGTCAAAGGCCGATCTCAAAAAACTTATAGACCCCTTCATTTAACATGCATCAACACGACACCATAATCATTGGAGCAGGGCCGTCAGGAATGACCGCCGGTTTATATGCCTCGCGGGCAAAACTTGATACCATCCTGCTTGACTCGGTGGGCTGTGGCGGTCAATCCGTAATAACCGACTGGATAGATAATTATCCCGGGTTTCCTGAAGGTTCCAGCGGCTATGATTTGGCCGCCAACATGGAGAAACAGGCGCGCCGGTTTAATCTTGCAGTGGTGCTTGAAGAGGCCACATCAATTGAACGCCAGCCCGACGGGTTTACGGTGAGCACTCCGGCCAATACCTATCACACGAAAACGGTCATTATTGCCGCCGGCGCTACGCATAAAAAGATGGATGTCCCCGGCGAGCTTGATCTGACCGGCAAAGGGGTGTCGTATTGCGCCACTTGCGACGGGCCATTTTTTCGCGATAAAGAAGTGGCGCTTGTCGGCGGCGGTGATTCCGCTATTCAGGAAGCGATATTTCTTACGCGCTTTGTAAAGTCTGTTACAGTAATACACCGCAGAGATTCGTTGCGGGCGGCAAAGATACTTCAAGACAAAGCATTTGCTAATCCCAAAATTAAATTCATTTGGGATTCGGTTGTAACTGCGGTGCGCGGCAACGATCAGGCTACTGCAGTGGCACTTAAAAATGTACGCACGGATGCCGTCAGCGAATTGCCTGTTTCCGGCATATTTGTTTTTATAGGACTGGTGCCGAATACTGCATTTCTCAGCGGCTTGGTTGCCTGCGATAAGCAGGGATATATTGTTACCGATGATGCCATGGCCACCGCCATCCCCGGCATCTTTGCCTGCGGTGACATTCGTGTTAAACTTTTGCGCCAAGTTGTCACTGCTGCCGGAGACGGCGCCACCGCCGCAGTTGCCGCACAACACTACCTTGAATCCCTCAGCTAAATTTTTTATTGTAGATGGCAATGCCTATGTGCACCGGTCGTATCACGGGATTCCGTCTTTGTCGACTTCTCAGGGCGTACCTGTTAATGCCGTTTACGGGTTCATCCGTTTTTTATCTAAACTTCTGAGCGTCCACTCCCCCGATTATTGTGCAGTTTGTTTTGATCATCCATCGGCAACTTTCCGTCACGCTGATTTTCCCGCCTATAAATCTCATCGCAAAGAAATGGATGATGATTTGAAAGTTCAAATGCCGATTGCCCGCGCCGCCGCGGCTGCGTTATCTTTGACAACCATTGAAAAACCAGGGTATGAGGCGGACGATATCATTGCAACGCTCGCGCGTCAGTCAGCCCGCGACGGCGTTGAAACAGTGATTGTCACCGGCGATAAAGACGCACTGCAGCTTGTCGGCGACCATATAACCGTATACAACGAATCAAAGGATATATTTTATACCCCTGCGGCCGTGCGGGAGAAGTATGGGCTGGCTGTTACGGATCTGGTTGATTATTTCGGTCTTATGGGTGACGCTTCGGATAATATTCCGGGGTTGCCGGGTGTCGGCGAGAAAACGGCGCTAAAGCTCATGCAAACCTATGGGTCTATCGATACTATTTTGAAATCATCCGCCAGTATCGAAGGGAAACTAAAAAGTATAGTTGAGAATAACCGGGATCTGTTGCTGCAAAGTAAACGCCTGGTGACTTTGTGCGATACGGTACCGCTGGACAAAACATGGCGTGACTGCACCGTGAGCGTTCCCGACAGACGCGTATTGGGAGAATTTCTTTCCCGCTATGAATTTAAGGCACTGGCTCAGGAGATGCTGCCAAAAAATGCCGAGCCCGTAAAAGAAACTTTTTTTGACCTGTTAACATGAAGAAATATCCAATTATCCTCGGGCTTACCGGAGGAATCGCCAGCGGTAAATCAACCGTTTTGAGATCGTTGCGCCGTTGCGGTGCAGTAACGATTGATGTTGACCGTATTGCCCGTGAGGTTGTCAGTCCGGGCACGGTTGCCGCTAAAAGCGTCGCGCGGGCTTTCGGAAAAAATATTCTGACGCAGGCGGGAGTTATCGATCGCCGGAAGCTTGCGTTGCTCATTTTCGCTCAGCCCCGATTGCGCAGGAAGCTTGATACCATTACGCATCCAGCCATTGTTGCCGCTTTGATCCGAGCGATTGGCCGCCTTAAGAAGCAATCACATGCGCCTATGATAGCAGTGGAAGTTCCCCTGTTGTATGAAGCGGGGCTGCTCAAACTCTTTGATGCGGTTGTGGTTGTGTGGGTTCCGGCTGTTGTTCAGCGCCGGCGGTTGATTGCGCGCGACTCACTGGGAACGGCAGATGCGGCGCTGCGGATTAAAGCGCAGATGCCGTTGTCTCGAAAAAAAGCACTGGCGGATTTTGTCATTGCCAACGACGGTTCTCGGCCATCGACCGCTCTTCAGGCGCGAGAACTTTTTGAACGCTTGACAAGAGCGGGAAAATAAGTATACTATCATTGTACTTCACATTGTTAACTGCATCGGCATTCCTTAAATCAAATCAAACCATGGCTGATTCTCTGTTAATTGCTAATGATGTTTTTAATCACCGCCCCCATTTTACAATGCCAACTTGATCACACGGTTACCTAAGGCACTATCCTTATGCAGGAAATTCCGATGAAATTAGACAATGCAGAGATGAACATATTCCAACACTGTTCCGTTGCGGCGGAACACAAGAAATGCCAATAGTATGTTAATTACGGGAGGGTTTTAGTGGAGAATTCCATGGATGTGACCGTATTGTCTAAAAAGACAATTGCGGAATTAAGCAAAATCGCAAAGGACTTAAATCTTGAGGCGGCTTTGGGGTTGCGCAAGCAGGAAATGATTGCCAAGATCCTTGAGGCCCAGACCAAAGAGAACAATTTGGTGTATGATGAAGGTGTTCTCGAGATTTTGCCGGACGGTTTTGGCTTTTTGCGCTCACCTAACTATAATTATCTCCCGGGCCCTGACGATATTTACATATCTCCTTCACAAATAAAGAAATTTGCCTTGCGCAAAGGCGATACGGTTGCCGGATATGTTCGCCCGCCGAAAGACCAGGAACGGTTTTTTGCGTTGCTCCAGGTAAAATCAGTCAATGGCCAGGATCTGGAAAATATCAGAGAACGTCCGTTGTTCGATAACTTAACGCCATTATATCCTAACAAACGGATACAATTGGAAACAAAACGCGATGAGCTGTCTACCCGTGTCCTGGACTTGCTGGTTCCGCTTGGCAAAGGTCAGCGTATGCTTATCAACGCGGCGCCGCGCACCGGTAAAACGGTGCTTTTGCAGAAAATCGCCAACTCGATTACGACAAATCATCCGGAAATCGTTCTTATGGTGTTGTTGATAGATGAACGGCCCGAAGAAGTGACCGACATGCAGCGCTCGGTTAAAGGGGAAGTTATTTCGTCCACTTTTGACGAAGCGTCAGATCGTCATATTCAAGTGTCTGAGATGGTTATTGAAAAAGCTAAACGCATGGTTGAGCACGGTAAAGATGTTGTTATTTTGCTCGATTCAATCACGCGCCTTGCCCGGGCGTACAATGCCGCGATACCCTCAAGCGGCAGAGTCCTTTCCGGCGGACTTGATTCTAACGCGCTTCAGCGGCCGAAACGATTCTTTGGCGCCGCCCGCAACATCGAAGAGGGGGGAAGTCTTACGATTATCGCCACCGCCCTTGTTGAGACGGGCAGCCGGATGGATGATGTGATATTTGAGGAATTCAAAGGAACCGGCAATTCCGAAGTGTATCTCGACAGAAAACTGGCTGACCGGCGCATATTCCCTGCGGCAGACATTACCCGCTCGGGTACCCGCAAGGAAGAACTGCTCATGAACGAGGACGAGATCAACAAGGTCTGGATCCTGCGTAAAGTTATTACGCCGCTCAACCCGATCGAGGCAATGGAACTGTTGAGCTCCAAGCTTTCATCGACAAAATCCAACAAGGATTTTCTGAAATCGATGGAAACATCGAGTATGGATCGTTGACTTTTGAGGAATATTTTGGCATACTAAATGACGGTGATTCGGAGGCAGTTGTAATCCGCAATCATAAAACCAACAGAAGGAGTACCTAACAATGAAAGAAGGAATACATCCCGAATATGTGGAATCAAATGTGCAGTGTGCGTGTGGTTTTGCTTTTAAAACGCGCTCGACACAGCCCGTGATTCGACTTGAAATTTGTTCCCACTGCCATCCGTTCTATACCGGCAAACAGAAACTGCTCGATACTGCCGGTCGCGTTGAACGCTTCCAGAAACGGTTCGCAAAAACTGAGGGAAAAACAGTTATCATAAAGAAGGAAGTCAAGGCGATAACTAAGAAACCCAAGGGTAAGATTCTTTCGACTTCCCCGCGCCGGGCGATTCTGCAGACGAAAAAGGAAGCCGCCAAAACCGTTAAAGTAAAGGAAGATAAAAAAGAAAAGTAGTCCTCGATTATATTTGATGACAGGAACATATCGCTTGATATGCTCCTGTCATTTTTTATTGCAGTATCACTGGGAAACATGGCAATAATAAGTTAGCGTTGTTGATAGGACAGCAGGTGATCTTACATGATAAGAAATAAAATAGACAGTATCGCACGGCGTTTTAAAGAACTGGAAACTCTCTTGAGTGATCCTTCTCTGATCGCCCGCATGGATGAGTACCGGAAACTTTCGCGTGAGCATTCGCGTCTGGTGCCGGTGATGAAAAAATCGCAGGAATATATATCCACTCTTGCGGATATTGGCGGCGTAGTGGAACTGCAGAGTTCAGAAGACGCTGAGATGAAAGCGGTCGCTGATGCTGAATTTGCGGAACTCACCGTCAGAAAAGGGACGCTCGAGCGCGAACTGAAGGTAATGTTGCTGCCTCCGGACCCCAACGACGGGAAAAATATTATTGTCGAAATACGAGCCGGGACCGGCGGAGACGAAGCTGCCTTGTTTGCCGGGGAGCTTCTGCGTATGTACACGCGGTATGCGGAAATTCGGGGATGGAAAGCCGAAATCATCGATTCTCATGAAACGGGATTGGGTGGTTTTAAGGAAGTTATTTTTTCGGTGACCGGTTCTGATGTTTGGCGGTTGATGAAATTTGAGCGCGGCATTCATCGGGTTCAGCGTGTCCCGGAAACTGAAGCGTCCGGGCGTATTCATACATCGGCGGTCACCGTCGCCGTGCTCCCTGAGGCGGAAGATGTTGATATCGAGATACGGCCCGAGGATTTGCGTATAGATACCTATCGCGCGTCCGGCGCAGGCGGCCAGCACATCAATAAAACAGATTCGGCGATCAGGATAACCCATCTGCCGACCAATCTCGTGGTTGCCTGTCAGGTTGAACGCAGTCAGATAAAAAATCGCGCCACTGCCATGCGTTTACTGCAGACCCGTTTGCTTGAAAAGAAACAGCAGGATCACGATGACGCCATCATGAAGGAACGCCGTCAGCAAGTCGGTTCAGGCGACCGTTCAGAAAAAATCCGCACCTATAATTTCCCTCAAAATCGCATTACGGACCATCGCATCGATTACAGCATGTATCGGCTTAAAGATGCCCTTGAAGGCGACCTTGACGAACTGATGCAAAAACTCATAACCGACGAACAAACTCGTCTTCTTTCCACAACTTCAGAATAATTTCAGGCAATAGTTCTCTGTTCTTGAATGCTCTTTTAAATATCTCCCGCAGATTCTCATTCAGAAGGCAGGCATGACAAAGAAATCCTGTCATCCTGATGGTTTATCTCATGACTGTCATCCCCGAATGGTGGTATCGGGGATATGGTTTAATATCAAATAAAGCCAACACCATATTTCCGATTAAACCCTCGGGAATGACAACAAAAGGTGGGAATGACAACGAGAGGGGATAGGGTGATGTATGATGTCATCTTTTCAAACGGCCTTTAAATTGCACTACTATCATGGAAACATGGAATATAGAAAAAACTCTTGCATGGACAGCGCAGTATTTGGACCGGTATAAGGTTCCCGATCCGCGCTGTGACGCTGAAGTGCTTTTGTCGTCTGTTTTGGACTGCCGCCGCGGTGTCCTTGCATTGCATCGCGATGATATTGTGCCTGCCGGCCGTCTTTCTGTGCTTAAAAAAATGATTGTTCGTCGGGCACGGCGGGAGCCCGTTGCCTATATTCTGGGCTACACCGAGTTTATGGGGATGCGGTTTTTCGTCAATGAGCATACCCTCATCCCGCGCCCCGAAACAGAGTTATTGGTTGAAGAAGTGGTTCGTCTGATAACGGGGACTGGACTATCGAAAAAAAATGCCGAAAAAACCACGGTAGCTGATGTGTGCACGGGTTCCGGCTGTATTGCGGTAAGCATTGCCAAACTTTTGCCGGGAACACGCGTCCATGCGTCAGATATCAGCAAAGACGCGCTTGCAATTGCGGGTCAAAATGCCGTTATTAACGGTGTCAGCGGTATGGTCATGCTCCATCACGGCGATATGTTCGAGCCGTTTGATCGCGAAGGACTTACCGGCGCATTCGATATCATTGTGTCTAATCCGCCGTATGTGCTTTCCAGCGAACTAAGCGGATTGGAGCCGGAACTGTTGTGTGAACCCCGGTCAGCGCTCGACGGAGGGGCTGACGGACTTCGCTTTTACCGTCAATTGGCGCTTGCGGGAAAACAGTACCTCAAACCGCGGGGGTATATAGTCGTTGAGCTCAATGCCCAAAAATCAGCTCAAACGGCTGCGCTATTTACCGCTGCGGGATTCGCAGTGGTCAAAACGGTTAAGGATTACGCTCATCTTGATAGAATATTGATCGTGCAAAGCATACATCACTAAAAAGGAAATATCATGGATAAGATAATTATTCGCGGCGGGAAAAAACTAACAGGCACTGTGCGGATGTCGGGTTCAAAAAACGCGGCATTGCCCATCCTTATTGCTTCGCTTTTGACTGACGATGAATGCATAATCGACAATGTTCCCGCTTTGGCGGATATTGACACAACGATCCGGTTTCTTACCTATATCGGCAAAAAAATCGTTATGCGCGGTTCGACCGTCACGGTGCGTTCTCATGGACGGTTGAAACCGACTGCGCCCTATGACCTTGTTCGTAAAATGCGGGCCAGCACTCTGGTCATGGGCCCGTTGCTGGGGCGCCTGGGCCGGGTCTCGGTGTCTTTGCCGGGCGGGTGCGCGATTGGGGCGCGACCAATTGATATTCACCTTGAAAGTTTCGTTAAGATGGGTGCGGAAATTACTCTGACATGCGGTTATGTAAAAACGATTGCCCCTTGTTTGTCCGGAGCGCACATTCATTTTCGTTACCCCAGTGTTGGCGCTACGGAAAATGTTTTATTGGCAGCCGTTCTTGCAAAAGGAACGACGATTATCGAAAATGCTGCGCGGGAGCCGGAAATTGTAGATTTGGCAGATGTTCTTAATAAAATGGGCGCGTCCGTGACGGGTGCCGGTTCAAAAAAAATAACCGTTCGCGGCGTAAAAAAATTGCAGGGGTTCCGTCATAGCGTCATCCCTGACCGGATAGAAACAGCAACCTATGTTATTGCTGCCGCTGCCACCCGGGGAGATGTGACCGTGACGCATACCAATCCACGCCATGTCGCCGCGGTATTGAGCCATTTAAAACGCGCGGGCGCCGGTGTTCAGTGCACAAATGATACTATCCGCGTTGTCTGGAAAAAGCCCTTGAAACCGGTTACCGTAACCACCGCTGTTTTTCCCGGGTTCCCGACTGACGTTCAGGCGCAGTGGATGACATTAATGTCTTTAGTTCACGGCAAATCATCCATCCGTGAAACGGTCTTTGAAAACCGTTTCCTTCATGTGGCGGAACTGCAGCGACTGGGAGCGAACATACACATCAAAGGCAACACAGTGCAGGTGACCGGGGTAAAAAATATTTCCGGCGCGCCGGTCATGGCATCCGATTTGAGGGCTGGCGCCGCATTGGTAATTGCTGGATTGATAGCTGAAGGAAGAACCGAAGTGCTCCGTGTCTATCATCTTGACCGCGGCTACGAACACTTGGAAAAGAAACTGCGCACCCTGGGAGCTGATATCCGCCGCGTTGCCCAGTAATTGTCTACATAGTACTAGTAAAGAAGCAGGGGTTTTTCTTGCCCATCTGCTTCTTTTTTTATATACTTTTAGTGTATTTAGGAGCCCCGTGCTTTAGGGCGTGTTGAGAGGATGCCATTGCGCACCATGAAATCAGATATATCAGGGTCTGTTCGTTGCATAATTCAGGCGGTTAAATCGCGGGGCGACGCAGCTCTTATTGCCTATACGCGGCAGTTTGACGCGCGAACGCTGAAACCTGCTGAAATTCAGGTCTCTTCCCGCGATATATCCAGCTCAGGCAAAGCTCTTGAACCGAAGGTTCGGACGGCGCTCGATCAAGCCGCTGCCGCTATTTCTCTTTTTCATCGCCGGGAATTGCGCGGGTTGCAGAAAACATGGAAAGTCCGGCGCCGGGGCGTGGTTCTTGGTCAGACAATGACGCCGATTGATTCTATCGGCATCTATGTTCCCGGTGGGCGGTATTCGTATCCTTCAACGGTCCTTATGACGGCAATCTGCGCCCGAATAGCGGGAGTCAAGCGCGTGGTCATGGCTACGCCGCCCAAAAATGTAACGCCGGCGGTCTTGTACGCCGCGCATATCAGCGGTGTTGAAGTAGTGTATCGCGTTGGGGGTGCACAGGCAATCGCCGCTCTTGCTATGGGAACGCACTCAATTCCTCGGGTTGATATGATAGTCGGCCCGGGCAATGCGTATGTAAACGAGGCAAAACGGCAGGTGTACGGGACCACCGGCATTGATTCTCTGGCCGGCCCCAGCGAAGTGGCAATTATTGCCGATGCCGGCGCCGATCCCGCGTTTATCATTGCCGACAGCATGGCCCAGGCGGAACACGATCCGATGGCGCGTGCGTATGTGTTTACCGATTCTGCGAAGGTCGCCGCGGCGGTTCGCAAGGGCGTCGATAAAACTTATAGTTCGCAAATTCATGTCACCCAGTGTTCAGTCAATCGTGCCGTAGACATGGTCAATGCTATTGCGCCTGAACATCTCGAGATACTGACTGTCGACCCCGACGCTATTGTGCTCCGAATCCGTCACGCCGGCGCCATTTTTGCCGGCTATGCCACGCCGACCGCGTTGGGGGATTATCTGGCCGGACCGTCGCATGTATTGCCCACCGGGGGGACTGCACGGTTTTCGAGCGGCTTGTCCGTGGCTACATTTTTAAAAAGAACAAGTTATATCAAGTATTCCGCCGCCGCTGCTGCATCAAGCGCAAAGAGCGGTGTTGTTTTGGCAGAAACCGAAGGATTGCACCATCACGCCGCGTCACTGCGGGCAAGGAGTTGACCCTCTATGAAAATTGACTTAACTCATCGCGACATTGAGATGATATTATCGGTGGTATATGAAACTGCCGGGAAGGATACCGAGGGTGTGTTGCCCGGCGGGTTTTCGATTGACGATCTTGTGTTAATCGACAAACTCGAGGCAGCGCTTAAACGGGTTGAATTTTTTGGCGAAGACACAATCCATGCGTCCGTCAGCGACCTCTCTCATTAAATATTTATGAAGAAACGATCTGCAGTTATCAAGCGCACGACCAAAGAAACTTCAATCGCAATTTCCCTGGATCTTGACCGCCCGGGGAAGGTCAGTATTGCGACATCCATTCCGTTCATGGATCACATGCTTACGCTGTTCGCCAGCCACGGTGTTTTCGGATTGACAATCACGGCATCCGGTGATACGCATATTGACGACCATCATTTGGTAGAAGACCTGGGCATAGCATTGGGTCAGGCGTTGGACCGCGCCGTTGGTGACAAAAAGGGTATCTTCCGCTACGGTAATTTCCTCTTGCCCATGGACGAGGCTCTTGCATATGTGGCGCTCGATCTTTCCGGCAGACCGTTTTTAAACTACGATGTTCCCTTCGCGGTTCGCCGGTCGGGGTTTGATTTTGGACTTGTCGAGGAATTTTTCTCGGCGCTGGCGGTCAACGCCCGCATGACCCTGCACCTGCGTATGATAAAGGGGAAAAACAATCATCATATCGCCGAATCGCTTTTTAAAGGTTTCGGTCGCGCACTGGCGCAGGCCGTGTCCGTTAACCGTAAACAAACGGGCATTCCTTCAACCAAAGGCCGTCTTTAAAATCTATCCGTGAAAGCACGCATGAAAAAAAAGCCAACAATAGCGATAATCGATTATGGCATGGGCAACCTGCGCAGTGTTGCAAAAGCCGTTGAATGGGTCGGGGGCGATGCCGTTGTCACGGACAATGCCCGCCAGATATTGGATGCTCAGGGAGTCATATTCCCCGGCGTGGGTTCATTCGGACCTGCTGTCAGATATTTGAAAAAGCGAAAATTGATTGACACTATCCGTGAGGTAATCAGCAAAGACCGTTGCTTTCTCGGATTGTGTTTGGGTTTTCAGTTGTTGTTTTCAACCAGTACAGAGGACGGCAATTACGAGGGGTTGGGCATAGTCCCGGGTAAAGTTGAAAAATTTTCTTTCCGCGACCATGCGCTTAAAGTTCCTCACATGGGATGGAATCAGGTTACGTGCACTGACGCGGCGCTCAAAAAAACAATGTTTAACGGTATAAAAGATAACGCGTATTTTTATTTCGTTCATTCGTATTACGGCATTCCTCGTCGAAAGAACATGATTGCCGCGACTACTGACTATGGAAAGCCGTTCTGTTCAGCCGTCGCCCACGGCAGAGTGTGGGGTTGTCAATTTCATCCTGAAAAGAGCAGCGCGTCCGGATTGCGCCTGCTGAAAAACTTTCTTACTGAGGTGACTGCATGTTAATTATTCCCGCTATTGATATTCGCGACGGCAATTGTGTAATGCTTCAGCAGGGCAAGATAGAAGATGAAACTATTTATTCAAAAGACCCCGTTTTCATGGCGAAACTGTGGCAAATGAAGGGCGCCCGTCGCTTACATGTGGTTGATCTTGACGGCGCCTTTAGCGGTATGCCCCGGAATCTTGAGATCATCAAGAAAATACGCGCCGCCGTTGATATCCCGATGGAGGTAGGCGGCGGTATTCGCAGTATCAAAGCAGTTGAAACGCTCATTGATATTGGGGTCAATTATATCATTCTCGGTACCGTTGTGGTTTACAATCCCGCTATTCTTCGTCAGGCGCTTGACGCGTATGGTGATAAAATCATTGTAGCGCTTGACGCGCGCGACGGGAAAGTCGCTATCGGCGGATGGAAGGATACGACTGCCGTAGACGCCGTTGAATTGGCGCAGAAAATGAAGGCAATGAAGGTTGCCCAGATACTGTTTACCGACATTAACAAAGACGGCATGATGGCCGGTCCAAATCTTTCAGCGCTTAAAACCATGGCTGAGGAGAGTGGCGTTCCCATACTTGCTTCCGGCGGAGTGACAACCCTTGAAGATATTGTTGCGCTCAAAGCACTGGAGCCGGCAGGCATAAGCGGCGCCATAATAGGCAAAGCCCTGTATACAGAATCAATCAAACTCGATGAAGCCATAAAGTCAGCGCAATAAAGGCACGGCAAATCCCCCTTAATCCCCCTTTGCAAAGGGGGAGAGAAAATAGAATCAACCCCGCCATAAATGGGGACGGAATAGAATCAACATCGCAATAAATGGAGAAGAAATAGAATCGACCCTACAACAAGTGGGGAGTAAAGTGGTTATTTCCCCATAAACGATGGGGAGCAAAACACCTTCCCCCTTTGAAAAAGGGGGATTGAGGGGGATTTGATTTTCCTCCGAAGGGTGTTTTGTATATTGTAAAAATATCATTTCAATTGAGGCGCTATGCTGGCAGTGCGGGTTATTCCTTGTCTTGATGTTCATGCCGGGCGGGTAGTTAAGGGGACTAAGTTCCTTAATTTGCGCGATGCGGGCGATCCGGTCGCAGTAGCCAAACGGTACAACACCGAAGGTGCCGACGAGCTGATTTTTTTGGACATTACAGCTTCCTCTGAAAATCGTGAGATTACTCTTGATGTCGTCCGGAGGACAGCTGAACAGGTGTTCATTCCGCTGACTGTCGGTGGCGGCGTCAGAACTATTGAAGATATTCGCGCTCTGCTCAATGCCGGTGCCGACAAAGTATCATTAAACACAGCGGCGATACTGAATCTCCGATTGATAAGGCTCTCCAGTAAGCACTTCGGCAATCAGTGCATTGTGGTAGCTATAGATGCAAAACGGGCGTCGGATTTTTCTTCCGCGAAACCGCGCTGGAAAGTATACACTCACGGCGGCAGAAAAGAAACCGCGCTTGACGCAGTTGACTGGGCCCGCACCGTGGAAAAACAGGGCGCCGGTGAAATACTGCTTACCAGCATGGATGCCGACGGTACCAAAAACGGTTATGACACTCTTTTAACCGCCGCGGTTAGTGCGGCAGTCACGATCCCGGTTATAGCATCGGGTGGCGCCGGGAACCTTGAACATTTTGCCGATGCCTGCCGTGCCGGCGCGTCTGCCGTGCTGGCTGCTTCATTGTTCCATTACCGGGAACTGACGATTCGTTCAGTTAAGAATTATCTCAACAAAAATAACATCCCCGCAAGGAGCGTATCGTGAAATTCATTAACGATCTTAAATTCGACGACAACGGACTTATTTGCACGGTTGTTCAGGACTGGAAAGACGGCGTCATCCTCATGGTTGCCTACATGAACCAGGAAGCCGTAAAACGAACACTGAAAACAAAAAAAGCCACTTTCTGGAGCCGTTCTCGCCAGCAGTATTGGGTCAAGGGGGAACAGTCCGGCAATGTTCAGAAAGTCAAGGCGCTGTTCTACGATTGCGATGGCGATTGTTTGCTCATAAAAGTCGAGCAAATCGGCAAAGCCGCCTGCCATACGGGATTTCGCAGCTGTTTTTATCGGAAAGTTTCATTTGAAGGAGTAGTAAGCGTGGTAGGAAAAAAAGTTTTCGACCCGAAAAAAGTATATAAATAATGGTTCACTTATTTCCTTCATTTCCTGCAGTCAAAAAGTTGGCTGCCGCCGGAAATCTTATTCCGGTGTACAAAGAGATCGTGGCTGATACGGAAACACCTGTATCGACTTTCTTGAAGCTTGCCGCCGGCGAGCCGTATTCCTATCTGCTCGAGAGCGTCGAGGGGGGTGAACGGTGGGCGCGGTACTCGTTTATTTCATGGGCGCCTAAACGAATATTCATCAGCAAGGGAAAACAGTTCTCAGTGACTGCGCCCGGCAAGGCCCCGCAGTGGCAGTCAACTGAAGATCCTTTGGCGTCGCTCAAAGAGCTGATGGAGAACTTTAAACCTGTATCTGTCGAAGGACTTCCCCGGTTTTGGGGTGGCGCGGTCGGCTATGCGACATACGATGTTGTGCGGTGTATCGAGCAACTGCCGAACAAGCCGCCTGAAAAACTGACCGTACCCGACATGCTGTTCTTTATCACGGACCAGTTGGTCATATTCGACCATTTATCTCACTCTGTAAAGATTCTCAAGTGCATAGACACTGGTGCTTCGTCCGATTTGCGTGGACTCTATGATGCGGCTGAGCAGGATATCGATAAAATAATCGTTAAACTCCGTTTGCCGTTAAAATTGGCGCCGGTGAAAAAGCACGCGCATCAACCGCAGAAGTCCAACATGACGCCCCGGGCGTATTGTGAAACGGTTTCACAGGCAAAAAAATATATTAGGGCAGGCGATATCATTCAGGTCGTTCCGTCCCAGCGTTTTTCGCGCCGCACCGGTGCAGATTCTTTTGATATATACCGTGCGTTGCGGCTGGTAAATCCGTCGCCGTATCTGTACCACATCACTGCCGGCGATTTTTCCGTTATCGGGTCGTCGCCGGAACTGCTGGTGCGCAAAGAGGGCGAACACGCGGAAACCCGCCCCATCGCCGGTACGCGCCCCCGCTCAAAAGATGCCGCGACTGAAGAAGCGCTTGCACGGGAACTATTAGCCGATCCTAAAGAGCGGGCGGAACATATCATGCTTGTTGATTTGGGCAGAAACGATTTGGGGCGCGTCTGTAAACCGACGACTATTGCGATTCCCGAACTGATGATAATTGAGAAATACTCCCATGTTATGCATATTGTTTCATCGGTCACCGGGACATTAAATCCGGGTGTTGACGCTTTTGAATTGTTTCGCGCTTGTTTCCCGGCTGGCACCGTTTCGGGAGCGCCGAAGATCAGGGCAATGGAGATTATTGACGAACTAGAGCCGGTATCGCGCGGCATTTATGCCGGGGCTGTTGGTTATTTTTCATTTTCGGGGAACATGGACATGGCGATTACCATCAGGACGATAGTTCTTAAAGACGGTATTGCCTACGCTCAGGCGGGCGGGGGAGTGGTCGCTGATTCGGTGCCGCTCACTGAATATCAGGAAACACGCAATAAGGCTGCGGGGCTTTTTGCCGCCATAGACCGCGCGGAAAACGGCCTCTAACGGAGCGGACAGAGAAATCTTATGATTCTGGTTATCGATAATTACGATTCGTTTACTTACAATCTGGTGCAGTATCTCTATGAGTGGCAGCCGGTTGTTCGCGTGTTTCGCAACGACAAAATATCGGTTGAGCACATTGAGAAATTGTCTCCGGACGCGATAGTCGTTTCACCGGGGCCGGGTACGCCGCGTCAGGCCGGCGTATCGATGGATGCAATTCGTTTTTTTGCGGGAAAAATCCCCCTGTTGGGGGTTTGCCTGGGACACCAATGCATCGGCGAAGTTTTTGGCGGTAAAGTAATTCGTGCGGGACGGTTGATGCACGGAAAAACATCTCCGATACTGCATGACGGATTAAAAATATTCAAAGGGATGCCCAATCCATTTGATGCGACCCGGTACCATTCGCTTATTGTTGAGAAAAGGTCATTACCGCGCGACCTTATCGTTTCGGCATGGACTAAGGAAGGCGAAATCATGGGGCTGCGTCATGCGGTTCACGCTGTTGAAGGCGTCCAGTTCCATCCTGAATCAATATTGACCGTTGCGGGCAAGAAACTTTTGCAAAATTTTGTGGCACAACTGCCGGCAAAGAAAAAAAACATATCATTATGATAAAAGAATCTATAGCTCAAATCGTTGCGGGGAACCACTTATCCGAGGCGGAGGCAACCGCGGTCATGAGTGAAATCATGGCCGGCGAAGCGACCGAATCGCAGATAGCGGCCTTTATAACAGCCCTGCGCATGAAGGGCGAGACCGTCGACGAAATAACGGGGTGTGCGCGGGTGATGCGCACCTTTGCAACGCCCATCCGGGTAAAATCAACGCTTGATATCGACCGCGAAGATATCACGGCTGACCGGGAAACGATACTTGACACCTGCGGGACCGGCGGTGACGGAACCAATACTTTTAATGTTTCAACGGCAACCGCTCTGGTTGCCGCGGCATGCGGGATGACGGTTGCCAAACACGGCAATCGCTCGGTTTCAAGTGCCTGCGGCAGTGCGGATGTTCTGGAGGCGCTGGGGGTCAATGTTTCCGTGACGCCCGAAAAAGTTGAGGAATGTTTGACCAAGATCGGCATTGGTTTTTTATTCGCACCGCTCTTGCACGGCTCCATGAAATACGCTGCCGGGCCGCGGCGTCAAATCGGTATACGGACCATTTTTAATCTGCTCGGGCCACTGACCAATCCGGCAAACGCCAATTGTCAGGTCCTGGGTGTTTACGATACCAACCTTGTGGAACCGCTTGCGCAGGTGCTTAACAAGCTCGGCATTCGCAGAGCTTGGGTCGTGCATGGTGCTGACGGTATGGACGAGATTTCTATTTCCGGTGAAACTGCCGTTGCCGAGCTTTCTAACGGAGCGGTAACGCGCTTTACCATTACCCCTGAAAAATATGCATTAAAACGGGCGCGTATAAGCGACATAAAAGGCGGGACCGCCAGCGATAATGCGGCAATTATCCGCTCGATTATTGCCGGCGAGAAAAGCGCTCGGCGCGACATCGTTGTGCTCAATGCAGCAGCCGGATTATATGTCGGTTCGCGGGCTGAGTCCGTTGAAGAGGGCGTGAGCATGGCGGCAGCCGCACTTGATTCCGGGGCCGTCAAAAAGAAGCTTGACCAGCTGGTCGAGCTGACCAATATATAATCCCGATGAACAGCATATTGTGCGAGATAATAGCCAAAAAAAAAGATGGATTGATAGGTATTAAAAAAAGCGTTCCCATCGGACATGTGCATGAGATTGCCGCCCAGCGCACTGATTATCGGAATTTTCGCCAGGCAGTTTCGCACAGGGGCACGATTAACATTATCGCTGAAATAAAGAAAGCGAGTCCTTCAGCGGGGGAGTTTCAACCCTATTTTGATGCGGCGCTTTTGGCGAAGGGGTATGCTGATAACGGCGCGTGCGCAATTTCGGTGTTGACTGAGGAGCATTATTTCCATGGATCATTGGCTCATTTGGCAATTGTCCGCCGTGCCGCGTCGGTGCCGGTATTACGTAAGGATTTTATTGTTGATGTGTACCAAATATACGAATCAGCAGCCGCCGGCGCGGATGCAATTCTGCTTATTGCCGCCGCATTAGAAAAAACCGAATTGCAGGAATATTGCGAGATAGCCGCAACGATGAAGCTTGATTGTCTCGTTGAAGTCCATAATGAAGACGAGTTGTCCCGGGCGATTTCGTGCACTGCGCCCATTGTCGGTATCAATAACCGCGACTTAAACAGTTTTACTGTTGATCTGGAAACAACCGCCCGGTTACTGCCGATGATACCGGCGTCAACGGCGGTGGTCATGGAAAGCGGTATCAAAACAAAGCAAGAAATAGAACGGTTTAAAGGGTTGGGTGTCAGTGCATTTCTTGTCGGGGAAACCCTTCTGCGCTCACCAAATCCGGCAATAACATTGCGATCGCTTAACAGCTGACGGTCAAAAGGGGCATATATGGTGAAGGTTAAGATGTGCGGCGTGACTAATTACGATGATGCATTGTTGATAACCAATGCAGGGGCGGAATATATCGGTTTTAATTTTGTCGCGGGCAGCGCCCGTAAGATTTCGGACAAACTGGCAAAAACGATTATCGAAAAATTACCGCCGTTTGTAACTCCGGTGGGGATTTTTGTTAATGAAGATCCTGTCGTTATCGCTAAGTATGTCAAGAAATGTAATCTTAAAATGGTCCAGCTGCACGGCGACGAGACACCCGAATACTGCAGTCAATTGCACGAAAAAATAGGTGTTCCGGTCATCAAGGCGTTTCGGATGGAAAACGATCAGATGATCGATAAAATATCACGCTATGCCGATGCGGTTCAGTATTATCTGTTGGATAGTTTTGTCGCCGAAACGCCCGGGGGGACCGGAGAGGTCTTCGATTGGGACATGGCGCTCAAGGTTAAGGAACTGGGAAAACCGGTTTTTCTTGCGGGGGGATTGACGCCCGATAATGTAGCCGAAGCCATTAAAAAAGTCATGCCGTTTGCGGTGGATGTTGCTTCAGGCGTCGAAAGAATACCCCGGAGAAAAGATTATGACCGTATGAATCAGTTCATGCGTAAAGCGCGGGGTATATGACGGTGACGACACAATCAAAGGTGACACTATGAAACCAAACGGTCCCATACTTGTTCGCGCGCAAAAAACGCTTATGATAGAGGCAGCCGCGGTGCATGACCAGATTAAACACCTCGATCGCGGTTTCGTGACAGGCGTCGAGCTTATTGCCGCCTGCAGGGGACGCACGGTGGTTATGGGTCTCGGTAAATCGGGAATCGTTGGCAGAAAGATTGCGTCAACGATGTCTTCGGTTGGGATACCGGCGGTTTTTTTGCATCCATCGGAATCTTTGCACGGCGATATCGGAATGCTGATGCCCGCTGATGTTGTGATACTCTTATCGTATACCGGCGAGACGGCGGAGATTAAAAAAGTCATTCCGATGATAAAACGGATGGAAATAAGCGTTATCGTCATGACCGGCCGTCCTGCGGCAAGAGTTTGGTGCGACGCCGACGCCGTGGTCAATACGCGCATTAACAAAGAGGCATGTCCGTATAACCTTGCTCCGACGGCGTCAACTACTGCCATGCTTGCCATGGGTGATGCTCTGGCACTGTGCGCATCCGAGCAAAAAGGATTCAAAAAAGAGCATTTCGCTCAATTCCATCCGTCAGGCGGATTGGGTAAACGGCTGACGCTCCGCGTTGGCTCTTTGATGCGCCATGGGAAAGATAATCCGATGGTCAGCGATACCGCGACGGTCAACGAAGCGCTTCTCGTTATGACGAAAACACGGCTGGGCGCTACCAGCGTGGTTAATACGGCGGGAAAACTAGTCGGGTTTTTTACCGACGGCGACCTGCGCAGAAAACTGCAGGACGACCCGCAACTTCTCGGGCGCCCCATGACCGCAGTCATGACAAAAAACCCGCGGACGATAACCGATGATTTGTTAGCTGTCGAAGCGGCAAAAATTCTTAAGAAACATAAATGCGACAATATCCCGGTCGTCAATAAACAGGGCAAACCCATCGGCATCGTCGACGAGCAAGACCTGATGTCCGAAGGCGTCGTCTAAATTGTCATTTCTGATGGCATTGCCCCGATTGGCATTCCTAAGGGTGTTATAATGCATGTCAATCCCAAGGGTATTCTAATGTTTGTCAATCCTGAGGGTGTTATCGGGAATATGGTTTTGAGATATGATGATTGATGGTATGAATTAGAACCATATCCCCGATAAGGTCATGCGGGGATGACACGCAAGCAAACAAGCAAGGCATTCGGGGATGACAAGCAGGCAAGCAGGTAAATCATTCGGGGATGGAAAAAATGAGATGCGAAATATTATAATGTTTTTTCACGAGGTCCTATGAAAGGTTATTTTGGGCAATTCGGCGGACGGTTCATCCCGGAAACGCTTATTGCTCCGCTAAACGCATTAGAAAAAGAATTCTTCGCTGCGTGGAAAGACACTTCTTTTCGCAATGAATTACGCGATTATTATCTCCGGTATGCCGGCAGACCGACGCTGCTGTACTATGCCGAAAAATTAACTCACCGCTACGGCGGTGCAAAAATTTACTTAAAGCGCGAAGATCTGTGTCACACCGGTTCACATAAAATCAATAATGCCTTGGGGCAGGTTCTTCTGGCTAAACGACTGGGAAAACGGCGTGTTATCGCCGAAACCGGCGCCGGTCAGCACGGGGTGGCGACTGCTACCGTTGCAGCTTTGCTGGGGCTGTCGTGCGATGTGTACATGGGTGAGGACGACACTAAACGCCAGGCGTTAAATGTGTTTAGAATGGAATTGATGGGCGCGCGCGTTATTCCCGTCAAAACAGGGTCTAAAACGCTCAAGGATGCCATAAATGAAGCCCTGCGCGACTGGGTAACCAATATCAGCGACACTTTTTATGTAATAGGATCCGTCATGGGCCCCTATCCGTATCCATTGATGGTGCGGCAATTTCAATCGGTCATCGGTCAGGAAACCAGAAAACAGATTAAAAAGGCGGAAGGGAAACTCCCGGATTATGTCCTTGCCTGCGTGGGCGGCGGCAGTAACTCGATGGGAATATTCCACCCGTTCATCGCCGATAAAAATGTCCGTCTTGTCGGGCTTGAAGCCGCCGGCGCGGCGACGCTCTCAAAAGGTTCTGTCGGCATATTGCACGGGATGAAAACATATATTCTGCAGGACAAGAACGGACAGATTGCTGAGACCAATTCGCTGTCGGCCGGACTGGATTATCCGGGCGTCGGTCCTGAACACAGTTTTTTGAAGAGTACCAACCGGGCGCAGTATTTTCCTATAACCGACGCTGAAGCGCTCAAAGCGTTTACGGTATTGTCTAAAGAAGAGGGAATCATTCCAGCTCTTGAATCATCGCACGCTCTGGCGTATCTGCCGAAACTGGCCCCGAAACTCGCCAAAGACAAAGTTATTGTGGTCTGTCTTTCCGGCAGGGGCGACAAAGATGTGGACGAAGTACGCAAGTTAGTAAAATCGTCGGTACGAGGAACATGATGGCGAAACAATATCGTCTGCGCCGGATATTGAGCGCGCTTAAACAGCATCGGTCAAAAGCATTGGTTGCGTATGTGACCGGTGGATTTCCTGATATGCGCTATACCGAACAGGTTGCGGTGGAGCTTGCCGGAAACGGCGTGGATATTATTGAGATAGGCGTACCGTTTTCCGACCCCGTTGCCGATGGACCAACTATCCAGAACGCTTCGGAGCGTGCGGTAAAAAAAGGCGTCGGATTATCTGATATATTCAAAGCTGTCAGGCATATCCGCACAAAAACAAATGTTCCCATCATTCTCATGACCTACATGAACCCCGTATATCATTTTGGTATTGAAAAAGCGGCGCGGGCTGCCGCTGCGGCGGGTGTTGACGGTTTTATCGTCCCGGATAGTATCCCTGATGAAAGCGGCGCGTTCCGCCGTGCGTGCAACCGCGAGGGGTTATCGGTTGTGTATCTGGTGGCGCCGACAACGCCGGCTCAGCGCATGCGTTATATTGACCGTTCTTCAGACAGTTTTGTATATGTAGTTTCGCTCACGGGCGTCACCGGCGGCCGCAAGCAAATTCCTTCGGGTCTCAACGCGTTTTTACAGGCGACGAGCAAAAATATTGTTCATCCCCGGTTTGTTGGTTTTGGTATTTCAAAGCCGGAGCATGTTGCCAGCGTAAAAGAACAGTGCGACGGCGTTATAGTCGGGTCGGCGTTAATAGATATTATTGCTCACAGTAGCGGCAAACAGCGGACCGCCAGAGTAGCGGCGTTTATTACATCATTACGGCGTGCTCTGGACGCGCGTTAAAAACAGGGTTACGGGGGGAAACAGTGGTAAAACACAGTTCTACATCGACGGAAAATAAAAAAGAAATACCGCATGGTTTATGGGCTAAATGCAAGAAATGCGAACACATTATTTATGAAAAAACTCTGAAAGAAAATTGTCGGGTATGTCCGAAATGCGGTTATTATTTTCGTCTTAACCCCACGGAGCGCATCGAACAGCTTTCTGACAAACATTCGTTTAAGGAATACGATGCCGGCTTGAAGCCGAAGGATCCGTTGCTGTTTCCCGATTACGGAAAAAAAATCTCTGCTGCCAAAGTTAACGAGGCGGTGATGACTGGGGAAGCCAAGATTGGCGGATATCCGGTTGTGCTTGCGGTTATGAACTTTGAGTACATGGGCGGGAGTATGGGTTCGGTTGTCGGGGAAAAGATTGTCCGTGCCATTGAGAAAGCTATTTCAAAGAAAGTTCCTGTTATCATTGTTTCCGCTTCCGGCGGCGCGCGGATGCAGGAGGGAATATTGTCTTTGATGCAAATGGGCAAGACCAGTGCTGCGCTTGCTGTGCTGGCAGAGAAAGGGCTTCCCTATATTTCAATTCTTACGGACCCGACGACCGGCGGCGTTGCAGCGTCATTTTCGATGTTGGGCGACATTAATATCTCGGAACCAAAGGCCCTTATCGGTTTTGCCGGCCCCCGGGTGATAGAGCAGACCATCCGTCAACAACTGCCCGAAGGGTTCCAGCTTTCTGAGTTTTTGCTCCAGCATGGCATGGTGGATATTATCGTTGAGCGCAAAGATATTAAAGCATTACTGACCCGCATAATGGCATTTTTTAATTTCAAGTAAAACAAGATGATTTCATTGGATCATTGGCAGCAGCAGGAATATACTCATTTGAAACTGGGGTTGGGCAGAATCAGGAAATTTCTGGCTCTGGCAAAGAACCCCGAAAAACGCTATCCTGTTATTCATGTGGCGGGAACAAACGGCAAGGGATCGACAGCTGCAATGATTGCGTCTATTTTGACAGCGGCGGGATACACAACGGGATTGTACACATCCCCGCATTTGTTTAGCGTGTGTGACCGCATCTGTCTTAACGCAGCGCCTATCAGCAAAAATGCCTTAGACAAATTGATTGTCCGTTATGAACGGGTAGCTCATCAATGTGCTTTGACTTTTTTCGAGTTTGTGACCGGTATTGCATTCATATATTTTGGTCATAACGATTGCGATGCTGTGGTCATTGAAACGGGGCTTGGCGGGCGCTTTGACGCGACGAATGTTATTGCTAATCCAGCAGTATGTGTTATAACGCAAATAGGGCGCGATCATCAGCAAGTTCTGGGCAAACGCATTGCTGACATAGCGCGCGAAAAAGCAGGTATAATAAAAAAAGGTTCCGCGCTCGTAACCGGCGTAACCAGCAGTATCGCATACCGCGTGATACAGAGTATCGCGGAACAAAAAAAATCGCCCGTGTACCGTCTGGGCGTTGATTTTACGGGGACCACGGTCACAACGGATTGGGCAAAAGGCCGGCAGCAGGTTTCGTATCGCGCAATCACGGCGCCGGGTTCGACGGTGACTGCAGATTCAATGGTTTGTACTGTTCCCTTGTTAGGCGTCCATCAAGCCGGCAATGCGGCTATGGCAATCGCCGCAACCGGCGTCCTGCAGTCAGCAGGGTGGGATATTACTTCGGGGGACATTAAAAAAGGACTTTCCATCACGCAGTGGCCGGGTCGTTTTGATGTTCGCCGCATACGCCGTGGTGGTAGTGAACGAATAGTGGTTATTGACGGCGCTCATAACCCCCAGGCAGTGACTGCTTTTGTGAACGCATGGCGCAAAAGTCCGTGGGGCCGGAGCCGTCAGCCATTTATATTCGGGATTCTTAAAGACAAAGATTATCGTGCCGTAATCCGTTTACTGGCGCCGCTGATGAGCGAAGTTGTTGTGGTGACGGTGCCCTCTCCGCGCGCGGTGCCTGCCGGGGACTTGGCAGGGCTTTTTACGAAATATCGGTGCATCAAAAAAATAATAACGGCGCCTTCATCGTCGGTGGCAATTGAACTGACAAAAAGTAATCCCGTTACGGCAATAGTTGGTTCGTTGTATCTGGCAGGGGAAGCACTAACAAAAATAAAATAATACCAGAGGGGTACCTTGTGAACAAAATGTATTTGGGCGTTGATTTAGGCGGAACGGAAATTAAGATTGCGATTGTTGACCAAACGGGCAGTATCATAGAAGAGACCGGTATTGCCAACAATGGTGCTTCCGTGCCGAAAACCGTCATAGCTGAAATTATCAGACGGTCCCGGGCAATGCGTAATTTCTCACAAGTGGTTGGCACCGGTGTCGGTGTTGCCGGTGATATTGATCAAAAAAAAGGGATAGTACGGTTTTCTCCCAATCTGGGCAATTGGAAAAAAGTGCCTTTAAGGAAAATGCTTGCGGGACATTTGCCGGGTGATATAGTAGTGGACAACGACGCGAATGTTGCTGCGCTGGGCGCGGTGTGGCTGGATGCGCAGGGCAAAGCGCGCAATCTTATCTGTGTGACGCTGGGTACCGGCGTTGGCGGCGGTATAGTCTGTCAGGGAAAACTGTATCGGGGCAGCAGCGGTACTGCCGGCGAAATTGGGCATATGTCCTTTGATCACGACGGGCCAAAATGCAATTGCGGCAGCAGCGGGTGCATTGAGCGCTATATCGGAGCCCCCTATCTGAGCCGTTTTGCAAAAGGGCTGGTTGAGGTCGAAGGTAGTAAAATCATCTCCAAGTTGGTAAATAATAACTTGGACGCCATTACTCCTGCGATCTTGTCTCAGGCGGCGCTCATGGGTGACCCCTTAGCAAAGCGCATATGGGTTGATGCAGGGGAAAAACTTGGCGTCGTGCTGGCGAGTGTCATTAATTTCTATAATCCCGACATGGTAGTTCTTGCGGGCGGGGTCAGCAAAGCCGGGAAGTTACTGCTTGATCCGGTCAAGCGCATGGTGAAAATACGTGCGTTCTCTACATCATCAAGGGAATGTAAGATTGTCATCTCGCGGTATACGCAGAAACTGGGCGTGGTGGGCGCGGCACTTCTTGCAAAGTGAGCATGTTATTACTTTCATAAAAAACACATCTTCATTTTTTGGCTCAATAGCATCCTCAATGCTGTTTGTCTGCCTTTTTGTTGCCATTGGTAACGCTGCCGATATAGAAATTAACGCCAATTATCTTGAATACGACGAAGTTGCCCACTATATGGTAGCTACGGGCAGCGTGACCATTTCATGGGAAGACAAAGTTCTTAAAGGCGAGCAGGTCAGGATATGGGTAGAAAAAAAATATCTGGTGGCGGAAGACAAAGTCGTATTCCTTGAAAACAAAAATGTACTCTATGCCGACAAATTGGCCTATGATTATCAGGCGGATTCTGCCATTATCACCAACGCATCCGGTCGCGCTGATCCCCAATATTTTTCAACGGAACAAATAGTCCGCAAGGGGAGCACCACCTACGAAACCGGACGCATCGCGGTTACCACCTGCGACCTCGCCCGACCGCATTATCTTATCCGCGCCCGCCGCGCTAAAATAACACTCAATAAACGCATCACCCTCTATCATCCTGTTTTTTATCTAAAAAAGGTGCCGGTCTTTTATCTGCCCATTTTTTCAACGGCGTTGGGTTCTCACCGCGCTAATCTTGAAATTTCACCGGGGTATAACAATCAGGATGGGCTCACGCTGAAAACGATTTACGGCTATCCTTTCAGCGACCAATTATACGGGAAACTCTATCTTGACGATTTGGGCAAGCGAGGATGGGGCGAGGGCGGAGAACTCACCTACAGCACGGCAACCCTGCGCGGAACGGTGTACGCGTACCATCTTGATGATAAAAGAGATATGCGCGAAAGTTTGACACTCAGGTCGGAGTACTGGCAAAAACTCAATCCCCAATGGTTGGCGCAGGGGGAAATGGATTATGTCACCAACAACAGCTACAACGACAGCCAATATATTGAAAACAACCGCATTGATATGAGGGTCCATTCATTCGGGGCTCTTACTCGTCAAGGGAAAATAAGCAATCTACGTGTCGTTGTGGAAAGTTACGATGTCTATGACCCCATAAGCGGCATGTTTGTTTCTGATGTGGTCACGCTTCCCAGCCTGGCGTATACGCTGTATCCTCAAAAATGGAACATGCCGTTTTATACCAGTTTCTCGGCTTTTGTTCAAAACCAGTACACGCGGGCCAGCGGCGTATATACGATGAACGGGAATACCGATCTCAATGTTACCCGCGATATCCGGCTATCGCGCCAGGTGACCTACAAGCCGCAGGTGGGTGTACGGGTAAACTGGGTGAACCGTGAACCGGGTGGCGCCTTGTCGGACCAGTTTCTTACTTCCTATTACACCAATAACAATATCCGTTTGCGGCTTTTGCGGTGGATGGACTGGGACCTGAGCCATTCATGGGTGTGGCAGACGCAAACCAATTCTCTGGTAATTGATCCCAACGGGGAAGCGACAAATGCGCTCAATTATGTCAACACCATGTCGTTCGGAAAATTACGCGTAAAGGATTCCATAGGATACAATCTCCATCTGTACCGCATTACCACTGTCGAGGATTGGCGCACCCCGTTCACCCCGCTGGTCAACGAGATTTATTGGTCCCCGCGCCCGACGGTGTCGGTCTTCGGCCGCGAAGAAAATTCAATCTATCCCTATCAGATTAATTCTGTCCAGCTGGACAGTCGTTTTGGGCAACTGGATAAGCGATATGTAAATGTCGGCGCTTTTTATCAATCAGTCAATCCCAATAATCTTGATTTTACGACCGGTGTTGGTTTCTGGCCGACAACAAAATGGAAAATCGATTATGCCCTGCACTGGACCAGCGTCAACAATTTCGATACACTGATCGCAAACGACCACGAATTAAAGATATATCGCGACCTGCACTGCTGGGAGGTCAAGCTCACCTATCGTCACCGGCCTGATGGCCAGGAAGATATAAATTTCCAGATAGGACTAAAGAGCTCGGCAAAAGATAAAAAACGATACCCGACGCGCGACGCCAAAGAGTTTTACCCGTGGCGCTGAGAAAATACTGCAAATATATTGAAATTCCATACGATATTTTGTAAAATTATAAATTCGGGGGGCTCATTATGGATTATGAAGAGCAGGAAATTAAACTCAGTGACATTATGGCTGTTTTCAAAAAGCAGTGGAAATTTATTATTATTCCCAGTATTGCTGTCGCATTAATCGCATTTGGGTATGTCAAGACACTCCCAAAATCATATGAATCATATTCATTGGTTCGCATAGGTGGATCTCAGACGAAACCATTTGAAAGTATTGGCACTATTAACGCCATTATGCAATCGTATCCCCAACGCGCTGCGATTGTTCAGCAAATGAAATCAACAGAGCCGCCGAACACCCCCGAGGCATTGGAAGATTTACTGGTGTACACAGACGAATCAGGGCTTCTAAAAATATCAGCTGCGGCTGCAAGTCCGGTGAAAGCGGCAGAACTGGTCAATATCGCAACATCATTGACCGTGACGCGGCATCAGCAGTTGTTAGTAGAAGCAAAAACAGGGTCGGACGCTCTTGTTGAATATGTTAAAAGCACGGTAAAGCCGGTTTCGATTATTTCAACGAGTATTACTGAATATCGATATTCTCCGAGTGTAGTCGAGATACCCGCTGTAGTCAGTAAAAAACCGGTTGCTTCAAAAAACAAAGCAATCCCTGTGTCGGCTTTTTTTCTTGTGTTTTTCATCATGACCCTGTCCGCATTTTATCGCCAATCATCCGCAGGCGATGTTGCACAATCGAGGCAATAATGAAAGCGCTTGTTCTGTCCGGCGGCAAGGGTACGCGCCTGCGCCCTATCACCCACACTTCAGCAAAGCAGTTGGTGCCGGTTGCCAATAAGCCCATACTCTTTTATGGTTTGGAATCCCTTGCTCTGGCCGGCATACGCGAAGTGGGCATTATAGTCGGCGAAACCAAAAATGAGATACAAGCCGCAGTCGGCAATGGTGAAAAATGGAATTTGAATATTACCTACATCGAACAAGAAGCACCTCTCGGCCTTGCACATGCCGTAAAAATCGCTCAACCGTTCATGGGTGACGATGATTTTGTTATGTATCTCGGCGACAATCTTCTCAAAGACGGGCTCACGGACTTGGTCGCTGAATTTCAAAAGAATCGGCCCAATGCCCAGATATTGTTGTCCCGCGTGCCCAATCCCCAGCAGTTCGGCGTTGCAGAGTTAAACGGTAACACGGTGGTTCGCCTTGAAGAAAAGCCGGTCAGTCCGCGCTCAGATCTTGCTCTGGTGGGTGTGTATCTGTTCGATAAGAATATATTTAAGGCGGTTAATGCCATTAAACCTTCAGCGCGCGGCGAGCTTGAAATTACCGACGCTATTCAGTATCTCATAGACAAGGGCTACACGGTTCACCCCCACATCGTCAGCGGTTGGTGGAAAGATACCGGGAAGCTTGAGGATATGCTTGAAGCCAACCGGTTGATACTGGAAACAAAATTGCCGGAGAATGCCGGTACCGTTGACAGCGCTTCGCGCATCGAGGGAAAAGTAGTGCTTGAACGCAATGCGCAGGTAATCAACAGTTCTATCCGCGGTCCGGCAATTATCGGCGAAAACACCCGTATTGTAAACTCGTATGTTGGTCCATTTACCTCAATTTATTATGGTTGCCATATTGAAAACTGCGAAATAGAGCATTCCATTATTCTTGAGAATTCCAGCATAAAAGACATCAAACGGCTTGAGGATTCACTTATCGGGCAAAATGTAAAGATTAGCAAAACCGATAAAAAACCCGCCGCTTACCGGATGATGTTAGGCGATTCGTCGGCCGTAGAAATAGCATAACAAGCTTTTAATTTTTTAATCAAAATCTCAGTTCGTAAGGAATGTATGAAACTACTCGTTACCGGCGGCGCAGGTTTTATTGGTTCAAATTTTATTCGGTACATGCTAAAAGAGCATCCTTCCTGCTGGGTTATCAATCTTGATAAACTTACCTATGCGGGAAACCTCGAGAATTTACGGGATTGTGAAAACAATCCGCGCTACAAGTTTGTAAAAGGCGATATCTGCGACGCGAAAGTTGTCAACCGTCTCACCGCTCAAGTCGACGCAGTGGTCAATTTTGCCGCCGAAACACATGTGGACCGCTCAATTCTTACCCCCGAGTCCTTTATTGAGACCGATGTGCGGGGAACCTTTACGCTTCTTGAAGCCGCGAAAAAATACAAAATAAAGAGATACATTCAAATCTCCACTGACGAAGTGTACGGCAGTATCGCCAAAGGGTCGTTTACCGAGAAAAGCCACTTGTCGCCGAACAGCCCGTATTCATCGTCAAAAGCAGGCGGTGACCTTCTGGTTCGTTCATATTTCATTACTTACAAGGTCCCGACCATTATTACCCGCTCATCCAATAATTTCGGCCCCGCTCAATACCCGGAAAAAATCATTCCATTGTTTATTACCAATGCGCTGGAAGATAAACCGCTTCCGCTGTACGGCGATGGGAAAAATGTCCGTGACTGGTTGTATGTTGTTGACAATTGTCGTGCCATAGACGCCGTCCTTCAGCGTGGTCGTGAGGGGGAAGTGTACAACATCGGCGGCGGTAACGAGATAACCAATCGGGTCCTTACCAATCTTATCCTTAAGCAACTCGGCAAACCGTCATCGCTTATAGTCCGTGTCCCTGACCGTCCCGGGCACGACCGCCGCTATTCGCTGGATTGTTCTAAACTTAAAAAAGAACTTAAATACGCCCCCGACACCGACTTCACTACCGCCCTAACGGAAACCGTCAATTGGTACTGCACCAACCAATCATGGTGGAAGAAACTAAAAAACAAAGATTTCAAAAAGTACTACGCCCAACAATACAAGACGAAAAGCTGATTTAGCAGTAAAAAATATTTACAAATCCTCCCCCACCCTCCTTTGTCAAAGGAGGGAGTAGTTTTTAATCCCCATTTAGCCATTGAGGGGATTGCTTGATACTTCCGCTTTAAAAATCGGGAGGATTGTTGTATGCTCCCCCTTTGGCAAAGGGGGCTGGGTGGATTTGATGTTTCAGTTATTACAAATGTGGTGTTACAAATCTTATCTTTGCGGTAATTTTTTCAGCCACGTATGATTCTACATCCGGGTTTAAATTATATATGAAAATCCTCATTACAGGTATTACTGGGCAATTGGGTACGGCGCTGGCTGAATCGCTGCAGGATAATCACGAGATTACCGGGTTATGCAAGGATTCTTCGAGTTCTACTCATCCCACCGTCAAGGCGGACCTGTCCGACTGGAAGACTGTCTATGACGCTATAACCAGAATCAATCCCGATGTAGTCATTCATACCGCCGCGCAATCCAATGTCGACGCCTGCGAAAAAGATCCTGAATATGCATATCGTATTAATGCCCTGGGAACCAGAAACATTGCCATTGCTTGTCAGCGCTTTGATGCGGTTATGGTTCACATATCAACTGATTATGTTTTTTCTGGCGACAACGCTCCTCAGGGTGGATATACGGAATTCGATGCAACCGCTCCGGCCAGCGTGTACGGCAAATCAAAATTACAGGGTGAAGAGTTCGTCAGGTCTTTGCTGAGCCGCTATTTTATCGTCCGCACATCATGGTTGTTTGGAAGAACCCGGGCAAACTTTGTCAGTCAGATAGTTTCTGCCCTAAACGAGGGCAGCCCCTATACAGCAGTTGACGACATGTACAGTGCCCCGACGCTGGTTACTGACCTTGCCGATGGTATAGCACATCTTATCACCACTCCGTTGTACGGGACATACCATCTCACGAATACCGGTTTTTCCTCACGCTACGAGATTGCGCAGGCCATAGCAGTACAGTTAGGGGTTCCGCATACCGTTATACGAAAAGCGTCTTTAAAGGATTTGCGTCTGCCTGCTCCGCGCCCGTTGTTTTCCGGATTGCGTAATTATGTCTGGGAACTTAACAATTTTAAACCGCTTCGTTCTTGGCAGGACGCTGTCTCTGAATTTATCGAGGGGAAATAATGAGAACAATTTGTGTTGTAGGAACCGGGTATGTCGGGTTGGTGACGGGGGCGTGTTTGGCTGAGCTGGGCCATCGCGTGGTCTGTGTCGATAATGATGTCCGTAAAATCCAGCAGCTCAAAAAAAACATAATGCCCCTCTATGAACCCGGGCTGGATGTGCTGGTAAAGAATAATGTTAAACGCCGCCGGTTATCTTTTTCAGTTAACTTAAAAACCGCGGTCAAAGAATCGGAAGTTATCTTTATTGCGGTCGGCACGCCGCCGCGTGACGATGGTTCTGCTGATTTGTCGTTCATTGAAACGGTCGCCTGTGAAATAGCGCGCAGTATGGACACCTATAAATTGATCGTTGACAAATCAACCGTGCCGGTTGAGACCGGGGAGAATGTTGAAGTCACGATACGACGGAATCTTGTCAAGAAAATTCCTTTTGATGTCGCTTCAAACCCTGAATTTTTGCGTGAAGGGTCGGCTATTAAAGACACCTTTCATCCCGACCGAATCGTTATCGGGGTGAAATCTAAAAAAGCTGAGCAAATACTCAAAGAAATATACGCCCCCATTAAAGCCCCGGTTATTGTGACCGACATAAAAAGCGCTGAGATTATCAAACATGCTTCAAATTCCTTTCTGGCGATGAAAATATCGTATATAAACGCTGTTTCAAATATTTGTGAGCGAACCGGTGCCGATATCGAGAAAGTTGCCGAAGGAATGGGTATGGATAAACGCATCGGCCGTTCATTCCTCAATGCGGGTATCGGTTTTGGCGGATTTTGTTTTCCCAAGGACTTAGAGGCCTTTTATTGGATATCGCGCAAAATGGGCTATGAATTCAATTTGCTCAAAGAAGTCATGGAAATTAATAAATCCCAGCGCATACTTTTGGTAAAGAAAGTTGAAGACGCTTTATGGAATCTAAAGGGAAAAAATATTGCAGTTCTGGGTCTGGCGTTTAAGCCCGACACCGATGACATGCGGTTCGCTCCATCAATCGATATCATCGCCGACCTTCAAAAAGCGGGGGCATCCATCAGAGCGTACGATCCGCAGTCCGTCAAACGAGCTAAACTTGTTTTGAAAGATGTTACCTATACAAAAAGCCCCTATGAAGCCGCTAAAGGTGCTGACTGCATTGTTATCATAACAGAATGGGATGAGTTCAAGGAAATAGATATGCGCCGCATGGCGAAATTGTTAAAACATCCCATAATCATTGACGGTCGCAATATGTTTGATCCCGCGGCGATGCGGGCGCTGGGCATTGTCTATAAAAGCATGGGAAGAGGGGAATAATTATGCGTGTTTTGATTACCGGCGGAGCTGGGTTTCTGGGTTCCCATTTGTGTGATTTGTTCCTTAAAAAGAAACATTCAGTCGTGGTTATGGACAATCTCATTACCGGCGACCTGAAAAATATCGAACATTTATTTCGTAACGACAAATTTTCTTTTATCAAGCAGGATGTCACGAACTTTATTCATGTTCCCGGAAAACTCGATGCAGTGTTGCATTTTGCATCTCCCGCCAGCCCGATAGATTATCTTGAGCATCCTATTCCGACCTTGAAAGTCGGCTCGTTGGGCACGCACAAGGCGTTGGGCCTTGCCAAAGAAAAAAAAGCTATATTCTTATTGGCCTCGACAAGCGAAGTTTACGGCGATCCGCTGGTAAACCCCCAGCCGGAAACCTACTGGGGAAATGTCAACCCCATCGGACCGCGCGGTGTCTATGACGAAGCTAAACGCTTCGGCGAAGCAATGACGATGGCGTATCACCGCTATCATCACATGCCCGTACGCATTGTCCGCATATTCAATACTTACGGCCCCCGGATGCGCCGTCACGACGGCAGAGCCGTGCCGGAATTCATTGACCAGGCGCAGAAGAACAAACCGGTGACGGTGTTCGGGACCGGCAATCAAACCCGCTCGTTTTGTTATGTCTCCGATTTGGTGGCAGGAATCTATGCGCTACTGATGTCCGGCTGCAATGAGCCAGTTAACATAGGCAACCCCCATGAAATAACGCTCAACGAACTGGCACAAACCATAATAAAGCTCACCCACAGCCGTTCCCGCATCGTTCACAAAAAGCTTCCCACCGATGACCCGCAAGTCCGCTGGCCCGACATAACAAAAGCAACAAAACTCCTCACATGGGCACCTTCGATCCCTCTGCAAGCCGGCTTGCAGAAAACCATAGATTATTTCAGTTAAAATCAGAGTAAGTTAATTAACCTTATTACAATAAGGGGAAATGTAAAAGGGTTGTTTTATTTGCCCCCAAATTACATGATAATACTTGACAGTTAATCCATGATAAGTTACAATGTTCAATAGTTGAACATTGCTCACAGGATCATGCATGGAAATAACTGAAAAAGAGCTTGCGGTCATACGGGAAATTTCAAATAATGGCATTTCCGATCAACGCGGGATTGCATTGCGTTCGGGGATTTCCCTGGGCATGACAAATCTCATCATAAAACGGCTTATCAATACCGGATATGTAAAAGCAAAACAGCTCGACAAGAAAAAGATACACTATCTGCTTACCCCGCAGGGCTTCGCTGAAAAAGCAAAAAAATCCTACGCATTCACCCGTCGTACCATCGGATTATTTAAGACAACGAAGGCGAAAATAAAAGAACTGATTCTCGCAGAGAACAAAAAAGGCGCGGATCAATTTATTATTGAAGGCGACAGCGACTTGGCTGATATCGCCGAATCGGCGTTCCGTGCCTTAGCGCGCCCTGATATTCACTTCCTCCGTCGGGACGACCTCAACGCTGATTCCTCCGTTCTTCTCTCGTTTAACACCAATCAAACCTATAAAACTTCCATTGATTTGGTAAGTTATTTATCTGATTCGGGGGTACTATTTTAATGCCTTTCATGCCGACAAAATTACCCGGAGTAATAATTTTTGAACCCAAAGTGTTCGGCGACAGCCGCGGGTATTTTTTTGAAAGCTATAACGCCGACGTGTTTAAACAAGCCGGCATTGATGCGGTGTTCGTCCAGGACAATGAATCGAGGTCCAATTACGGCGTCTTACGGGGACTCCATTTCCAACGCGCTCCCCATGCACAGGCAAAATTAGTTCGTGTTGCTCAGGGAAAAGTGCTTGATGTTGTCGTCGATATCCGCAAAGATTCCCCACAATGCGGGCAATGGATAAGTGTTGAGCTTTCCGCTGAAAACCGACGGCAACTATTTGTCCCCCGCGGATATGCTCACGGCTTTGTATCTCTCAGCAATGAGGTGGTATTACTGTATAAATGCGACAATTTTTATCATCCACCTTCAGAAGCAGGTATTCGTTACGACGACGCTACGCTTAATATTGACTGGCAGATACCCCGATTGGATATAAGTGTTTCTGCCAAAGACGCTGCATTGCCTGTGTGGTTGTTGCTGCAGCAGGCAATGCATAGATAGCGTACTATTCTTGAGGGGGAAAAATGAAAACAGTAATTTTGTGCGGTGGTTTTGGCACGAGAATTCGTGATGTTGCCGATAACATTCCCAAACCGATGATTCCCATCGGTCCGTATCCGGTTCTTCTGCATATCATGAAATACTATGCGCAGTTTGGGCATAAGGATTTCATTCTCTGCCTGGGGCATCAGGGGGATGTTATAAAGAATTTTTTTGTCAATTATAAGAATCGAACGCAGGATTTTACCTTATCTCTCAATAACACGCGTCCCATTATGTACCATACCCGTACGGAGGAAATGGACTGGAATGTGACCCTTGCGGATACGGGATTGAGCGCGTTGACCGGTGCCCGGGTAAAACAGATTGAGAAATATATCGGGCAGGACGACGAATTTATGCTGACATACGGGGATGGGGTAGGCGATGTGGATATTACTGCTCTGCTGGCATTCCACCGGAAACACGGGAAGATATTGACTGTTACCGGGGTCAATCCTCCGGGCCGTTTTGGGGAGCTTGCCGGTGACAGTACTGGGTTGGTAACCGAGTTTAACGAAAAGCCACAGTCGGCAGGGGGCAGAATATCCGGCGGATTTTTTGTTTGTAAGCGAGCATTGTTCACCTATTTATCCGAACGCAATGACCTTGTGTTCGAGAAAGAACCACTGCGTCAACTGGTCGCCGACAAACAGATGATGATGTATGAGCATAACGGTTTTTGGCAGCCGATGGACACCGCCCGTGAATATGCCTTATTAAATGAACTGTATGCCGAAGGGAAAGCGCCATGGGTGAAACGATAATGATGAAGACATTAAAAGAGTTTTATGCCAACAAGAAGGTTCTCATTACGGGCCATACCGGTTTTAAGGGGTCTTGGCTTGTCTCTTGGTTGAATAGTATGGGTGCACAAGTAACGGGGTTTGCTCTGCCACCTTTGCAAAAGGACGATCATTTTAATCTGTTGCAGCTGGACAAACGGATATCTCATGTAATCGGCGATATTCGTGACTATGATGCGATTAAGAAAGTATTTGCCTCGTTTCAGCCAGATATCGTATTTCATC
>Ga0118677_10000614_pt1 | contig 78185 bp, 50 predicted proteins | sample AliMusrvi5mmetaG_FD_86154 | JGI IMG/M metagenome (GOLD analysis project Ga0118677, IMG submission 86154) | reverse complement strand
GTCCCGATAAACCCTGCTCCCAACAAAAAGATGGTGGTTACGGTCAGTGCGTAACCAATAAACCACCAGGGCGCTGATTTCACCTGGGCAAACCCTATCAGCAGCGGCAGCAGGGAAAGTACCACCATCCACGACGAATAAAAAGCCGTCTCAATCGCTTTTACGACAAACACCGCTGTCGTATTAACGGGTGTCGCCATCAACCAGCGAAGGTCAGTACTGGAGAACAGCGTTGAAAAAGAGGTGATGATTCCTGAAAATATGACCATCGAGAATGCGGTCAGATAAATCATGCCCATCAGCTTGTTGACCAGCAAAGGGCCGATAATTGCCACGCCGTTAAGATAACTCATAAAACGCCAGGCGACCACATACATAGCGGAAAGAAAAACAATGCCGATAAACGAGAAGACGGCGATCTTAATGTCGTCAAGCAAAGTTAAACTGCGGACGCGATTGCGGATAATCAGGAAATGCAATGTGAGCAGTTGCTTCATAAATATTTAAGCAGATCGCCGTACTGTATTCCGCCGGTGACCGCCAGAAAAATATCTTCCAGCGTTGTCGACGCTGCCCGCTGTTCCCGTAATTCTTCGAGCGTGCCCTGAGCGATGACACTGCCCCGGGAAAGGATAGCGATCCTGCCGGCAAGACGCTCGGCAATCTCAAGGACATGCGTGCACATGAAAACGGTTACGCCGCGATGCGAAAGCTCGGCGAAGATTTCTTTTACCAGTCGCGCACTTTTAGGGTCTAATCCAACCAGCGGCTCGTCAAGCAAAAGTATTTTCGGGCGATGCAGGAGCACGCTCGCCAAAACCAATTTTTGTTTCATGCCGTGCGAATACGATAGGATGAGCTGATGTTCCTGTTCAGAAAGCTCAAACATTTTCAGCAATTCGGGTATTTTCTCCGCCTGTTCTTCAACCGGCACCCGGTATAAATCGCCTACGAACCGCATAAATTCAAAACCCGTCAGATGCTGATACACAAACGGCTGTTCAGACACCAAACCAATAATCGACTTCGCTTCCTGAGGCGACTGAGCCAGATCAATGCCGCCTAACAGCACGCGGCCGGCAGTGGGGCGCAAAAGCCCTGACAGCAATTTTACCGTCGTCGTTTTGCCGGCACCATTGGGCCCTAAAAATGCAAAAATCTCCCCGGGGGGCACGTGCAGATTGAGGTCATTGACGGCAACGGTTGTATTGAATTTTTTCGTGAGTCCAATGGTTTCAATGGCAAACATAGATCACCTAGTGAATGACGGTACGCAACACGCCCAGCAGGGCGGCGGAAATGAGGGGCATCCAGAAATTATCGTTAAGCGGCCAGGGAATGAGTTCAATAATCGTAGCGACAAGCGCGCCAATAATCGCCAAGGGAACACCCAGAAAATACCAGCCGATGAAAAAACAGACGATGAAACAGGCCGAGCTGCCTTCAAGCGATTTCCCGGCTATCAGTTTTGTTTTCCCGAACGCACGTCCGAAAAGAGCCGCCGCGGCGTCGCCCAGAGCCATATATAATAGTCCGACCATCACCACATCTTTCTGCGGGAACAACAGCATGGCCAGATACGAGCCCGACAATGTCCAAGGAAGCCCGCTGACCGCTCCCTCTTCATGCGCGCGGTGAACCCCGCCCAACACCCGCAATATCCACCGGTCAAATGCCGGCGATTTCCATCGCGCCCATTCTCCACCGACGACAATAAGGAGTACCGCCCCCATGCCCCAAACAATGACCGGGCGCGGGAAAAACCAGTACACGGCGATATATATCAGCGACAACGCATGGAACAACTTTCTTTTTATCTCATCTTTTGGAAAACAACCCATGATTTTTCCCCCATCCATTGATAGAGCAATACGGTACGGCCAGCCGCAGCCGCGAAATATGAGCTCAGGACAACATCACGCGGAAACAGCACTTTCAACAACACTGCTATAACCAACCCGTTAACCAGCAACACAATGACGGCAGAAAAAAACACACCGAATGATTCAAGGTCTTTTTGTCCCTGCATCAACGCATAGTGCGTCAATGCGAAATGAAACGACAAGCTAAATCCCATGGCAAAGAGAAACCATGAATGATACTCACTGACCGGCCACCACCACCCTGCTACCCCGTAAACGCACAACAGAATAACGGTGTACACGGGCACAAAATAAGGCGACAAGGCAATCCAGATATTTGTTTTTGTCAGAACGACGCTGCCGCCCGTTGCCGCCACATTGAATTTTTTTATTTTTGCGCCGCTCAGTATCCCCGCCAAAGCGTGAGTGAGTTCGTGGCCGAACACATAGACACGCAGGGGTTTGGCAAAAATAAGCTGGAACAGAAAATAGATTCCCAATCCCAGCCAGAACGGCAGCGTGCTCTCCGTAATGTTTGCTGCCATGCCGGCAACCAGATAAAACAATTCATACATCACGGCCCCAACTACAGGAATCAGAACAAGTGCGACGACGATGCGCAAATATTTCATATATTCTATCTTACCATTTTCCCCATAAACGCTCAATGTCCATGGCATGTCGAAGACAACACGCGGTGGCCATTCACTGATTGAGAATCATTCCTGCTGCGCAATAAAACATCATCCTATTTAACGGTCAGTTTCCACAACAGGAATGTATCCAAAATCGACCACACGAGGGACAGGAAAAAGATAATATCAAGTAATATAAAGAAGTTCGTTGACAAAAACTCGCGGGCGGAATTGTAGGAATCCGTGATGTGCTCAATTTTTGTTTCGACCGTCTTATGCAATTCTTCAATCTCAAAAACGGAGTTGACGCTGGCATGCAGCGTCCGCAGATGCCAATCGGACTCTACCTGCGCGACGCTCGCAATCACATTATACAGAGAATCGACGATGCTTATCTTATCTCTGTCAAAACTCGTCGCTTCGGTTGAAAAGCGCTGATAGGCACCCGGAATGCTCCAAAATTTGTAATACGGCGGCAGCTTCGCCAACAGTTTCTGAGCCGTTTGCAATTCATAGTCCAGTATGAAATTATACGAACGCAGCGACCAGTACTGAGCGAAAGCCAGTTTTATCATTTCGCGGATAATGTGCGACTCCGGCGAAAAGATTGCCGCGCCAAAGCGTTTGATAAGAATAATTTCGTTCTCGTAATAGCCGTAATTGATCAGTTTCTCTTTCTCAAGAACAAAATCGGATAAGCGGTCATACTTAATCTCTCCGGAAACCATGCCGAAAAGAGCCCGGTGCTGGCGCCGGATGAACCCCGCCGCATCTTCTGCCGGAGGCGCGGAAAACTCAACAATGGGAAACAACTCATCGTCGCGCAAACGCCGTTCATAGGTATAGGTTGCGTACACCAGAGCTTTTTGTATCAGCCCTTCCACCATCGACTTGCAATACGATATAACGGGGACATCGCCGACCTTGATTTTCTCTACATTGGCGGACAAATGCGTCAGATAATCAAGTTCTCCGGTGACCGCAAATGATATCTGAATGATGCCGACGCCAAACCGATAGACCTGTGTGGAAAATTCCGCGGCGGCGATAAACTTTCCCTCGACAGAAACGGCCCCAGTTGACCGGACGGCAATTTCCTTAAAAAACTCCCGGGCGTCTTCGCCGGTAAAGTCCAGTTCCAATCCAAGATCGAACGGGAACAAAAGATGCATTTTAGATTTCATACTTTCTCCCTCCGGCAGCTATCGCAGACATTATTTTTCAGTTGTTACCGCGTATGCAGACCCATCCGTGCTGATCCTAATGGTTCCCCGGAGGTCGGTCCGGTACAGCGCTGTTTTTTCTTTCCCATAAAAATGCAGAGTTTTTTCATGGGGGTGACCATATGGATTTTCCCCGCAGGAAATCACCCCGACGGCAGGATTGACCGCCCGAATGAATGTGCCGTTTACGGCATTATACGACCCGTGATGCGGAATCTTTAGTATGGTTGAACGCAAACGAACGCCGTATTTCTCGGCACACCAATCCTGCTCTTCCGTATTGGCGTCACCGGTAAAAAGAAAGCTGACGGCACGGTAAGCGATACGAACGATCATTGAATTGTTGTTGGCGTCATCAAAACAAAAGTTATGAGGCGGAGCAAACACTTCGACGCGTACAGCCGGGTCAATATCTATGGACGTCCCCGCATGCGTGATCGTGTATTCAATGTGGCGCTGTTTAATACTGTCCATACAGCGGCCGTACTCGCCGGCAGCGCCGCCGCAGTCCGGAAAATACACCCGCGCGACAGGGATGGTTTTTAACACCGTCATCACCCCCTTAATATGATCGGGGTGCCCATGCGAAATAATTACGCCGTCCAGATGCGTTATGCTTTGCGCCTGCAGCAAAGACAGGACTTCCCGGGAGAAAACCGATTCGCCTGATTCAAGAACGCTCGGGGGCGCACCGCCGTCAAGCAATATCTGCTTGCCGCTCGGCGTCGTTATCAGCATGGCGTCCCCCTGGCCGACATCGAAAAAAGTGACAGACAGCTCACCCGCGAACGCGAACGGGCACCACAAGAACAAAAATAATAAAACAATAAACTTTCTGATCAATACCTCCGGCTCAAAGTTGTATTGCACAGTTAGACGGACGCCAGCGCATCCGGCGTTAGCTTGGTCCCGCTTTTCCCGGCTGTTCACACCTGCCCGAGCAACGCTGCTCCGACGCTGGCGACATGGGAATTTATCCGCCTGAACTGATCGATGAGGTCCAGATGTATGCTGGATGTTTCCAGCGCTTCCTGCAGGCCCGTATGCAGGCGGCTTATGTGACGCTTACGCAACTCCGACTCATAGGCGTTGATATCTACTTTTGAATCAAGGATTAAACGAGCAATTTCCGGATTGCCGGTTCGCAGGGCTTCAATCGACTCTTTCAAATTATTACTCACCCGCGCATGAAGGTCATTGATATCTTTCCATCCTTCATCAGAGAACCACAGGTTATTCTCAATGTGTTTTCGGACAAGCGGCATGATATTCTTATCAACGATATCACCAATCTCCTCAAAATCTGCCGCGATGTACACCAATTGAATCTCGAGGAGGGATTGATCCTCTTCAAGCACTGAATTTTGAGCGACCCGCGCAAGATAGGGAACGACGGCGTTCCGGAGAACATCCGCGCGGATATCTTTTAAAGAAACGGTTTCACTCATCATAATGTCGCGCGCAGTGAATACCTTTATGACATCCGTCATCATTTCCAAAACGATTTCTCCCTCGCGAACAATCTCTTTGCGCGCCTGCTCCAAAGCAAGAGTCGGGGTGGGCAAAAGCCCTTCATCGATATAGATCGGACCGAACGGTTTTTCAATATCCCGCGCCGGAAAAAGCGCCGTCATAACGCGATTCATAAGCGGCAATAGCGGCAAAAAAACCAGCGCATTGGCAACTGCTACCAGCGTATGGGCCATGGCAATCTGACGGGACAGGTCCTCGCTAAAACACATCGAACGGGTAACCCATTTGATGAAATATAGCCAACAGGGTTCACCATTATAGGTAAACAGAACCAAAAACGGATACACCAGTATAACACCCAGCGTTTGATGGACAACATGCCACAACGCGACCCGCTTGGCTTCCCGGCCGCGGTTGAACGATCCGAGCACCGCTGTCGCGCAGGTTCCTATCTGGGCGCCCAAATTAATGAATACCGCCTGAGACAGATTAATCGTCCCGGCCATTGCCAGAACGATTACAATGCCGGAAGTGGCCCCGCTTGAATGAATGAGCAGCGTTATCGCCAGCCCGGCAGCAATGCCCATAAGCGGATTACTGCTATGAGCAAGAAAATGTTCCAACACTCCCCGGTCGCGCAGCGGGATGATCAATTCAGACATTATTTTGATGCCGACAAAAAGCAGGCCAAACCCCAGGAGGGCTTCGCCGATATGTTTCATCTTTTTAGTGCGGGAAAAAAAAGATATAAAAAAACCAAATCCGGCGATAAACGCCGCGTACGATGAAATATTAAATGCGATCAGCTGGGTAGTAACCGTCGAACCGATTTCGGCGCCCATGGTGACGGCCATCGTCTGATAAAAGGTAACCAGCCCGGCGCTGACCATGCTGACTTCCATGAGCGCCGTCGCGGAACTGGATTGATTGGCAAGCGTCACGCCGATACCGGTGATAAATCCCCGCAACGGAGACCGCGTCAGTGTCAGCGCTATTTTCTGGATGCGGTTGCCGGCCATTTTCTGCAAGGCGTCATTGAGATAGAGCATCCCAAAGATAAAAATTCCCAGCCCGCCAATGATCCCTAACGATAATGAAAATATCATGAATGAAAACACTCCCGCAGGCAGCCCTGCATAGCGTTGCCATTACCCGAGCGTTTAAGCGGCAATGACAATGAAACCATACTATCGCACACTGTCAAAATGCGTCAACACCTTAAACTGATCGAAACGCTTTTTAATAATCGGCCATTTCAGGCGGTCAAGCCGGCCCACACTGAAATCCTCGACATTAAACGACGCCATCACGCTGCCGAACACAATAGCGCGCCGGAGAGATTTGTCGCTGATATCCCCCGTTTTCGCCAAATACCCCACAAACCCGCCGGCGAAACTGTCGCCTGCACCCGTCGGATCCAATATGTCCTCAAGCGGCAACGCCGGAGCTGAAAAAATATGCCCTTTGTTGAAAAAAAGCGCGCCGTATTCGCCGCGTTTGACTACCAGCGACTTCGGCCCCCAAGAACAAATCATCCGGGCGGCTTTGACCAGATTTTTTTCTTCCGCCAGCTGGCGCACTTCCGCCTCGTTAATGACCAAAATATCTACATGCTTCAATGTTTTGATAAGCTCTTTTTTCTTGCTGGAAATCCAGAAGTTCATGGTATCGCAGACAACCAGATCAGGCTTTTTGACCTGTTTGAGCACTTCCAGCTGCAGTTCCGGGTCGATGTTCCCCAAAAAAACATATTTGCTGTTTTTATATTTTTCCGGAATTGACGGTTTAAATTGCGCGAAAACATTCAACTGCGTATCAAGCGTCTCGGCAGTATTGAGATCGTAGGTGTACCGCCCCTTCCAGCGAAATGTTTTCCCCGGCACCCGCTGAAGCCCGTCAACATCAATAGCATGCCTTTTGAGAAGATTGATATGTTTTTGAGGGAAATCACTACCCACAACCGCCACAAGGTTTACCGAAGTAAAATACGACGCCGAAACAGAAAAATAAGTCCCCGACCCACCCAACGCATCTTCCCGCGTCCCAAACGGCGTTTTGACGCTATCAAGCGCCACCGATCCAACCACCAGAATACTCATACTGCCTCCATTATGTACTGTTTTTTAATACTTTCAATCAAATTGTTCTAGATTTATACACCAGCGCTGTCCCCGCCTTTTTTTGTAACAATTAATACTATTTGATAGAAGCGTACTATTTTCACTTGTATTATCACAATTCCCACCAAGAGCCATTCATAAAATTCCTGAACCGGCACATTTCTATTTCAATTCAAATTTTAATTCAAGTTGTGGATTCTGATGCGACTTCCACTATGTAACTACATGGAGTCCCCGGAGGGGAGTGGTGCATTTTCTTTTGTAAGTTCTCTTTTCGTGCAAAAGAAAAGTTAGTGGGGGTGGAAACCCCGCGACTTTGACCTTAAAAGAACAAAACTACAACACCATATCCCCGATGACATCCTCGGGGATGACAGGTTTTTTGCAAAGATGACTATTATTTAATGTACGCATCAATCAACAATCCCAGGCGTTCACGGATTGCCGGGGTGATTTTTGCAGGAGCAGTCATAATGGCATGTTTGAGAGCCGAGCCGCAGGCGCAGGTGTGCGAGCGTTTCGCCAGTTTTGGCAAAATATATTTGAGCAACCGTTTACTGGCGGCAACATTGGACTGCATAGTGGCTATCACCGTTTCCACCGAGACTTCTTCGCCTTCTTTCCACACATCATAATCCGTCACCAAAGCAATGGTCGCGTAACATATTTCCGCTTCCCGCGCGAGTTTTGCTTCGGGAATGGCCGTCATTCCAATAACGCTAAAACCCTGTTGTCTGTTGAATGCCGATTCCGCTTTCGTCGAGAATGCGGGACCTTCCATACAAAGGTATGTCCCGCCAAAATGATGTGTAATCCCTTGCACGCCCAGCCCTTGATGAATGACATCCCGCATGCCGCCGCAAAACGGCTCGGCGAACCCGACATGAGCGACAATACCATTGCCGAAAAAAGTCGACGCGCGGCCTTTGGTCGCGTCGAATATCTGGTCGGGGACCAGAAACTCCCGCGGTTTTATTTCTTCCCGCAGAGAACCGCAGGCAGAAACAGAAATTATTTGTTTGACGCCCAATGATTTAAGCGCATATATATTTGCGCGGGAATTGACTTCACCCGGAAGCAAAGTATGCCCCCGTCCGTGCCGCGGCAGAAACGCGCAGCGCACGCCGGCAAGAGATCCGACAATAATCGTATCGGACGGATCGCCAAACGGCGTTTTCAGCATCATCTCTTTGACATCCTCAATCCCGTCTATGTCATACATGCCGCTGCCGCCGATAACACCTATCTCAGCCACTGCCGTATTCTTTGTCATGTCTCACGCCTCCTTAACATCAAGAATTATCAATTGGACTGATCGTTTATCTTGCCAGACATTGGTATCAAGCTGCACAGCCATTGACATCGGGGTGTCGGCAGGAAAATCATCCGCGCGGTCGCCCCAATTCCATCCGATGGCCGGAACTGTCGCGCCGTCAGTCCCCGAAATTTTCATTTTCAAATGGGTTCCGGTTGCACCCAGCAGAGTTTTCTCGCGGATACGCACAGCAGAAACTGCGAACAACGGAAACGGATTGCCGGTCCCAAACGGCTCAAGCCGCGCAAGATCCTGCACCAAAGCCAATGAAATTTCGGCGGGCTTCAACACCGCGTCAATGTCAATGGAACCGACTATCTGAGCATCGGATATTTCCTGCCGCGCTATCGTTTGCAGACGGCTTTTGAGTTCATCAATCTTCTCTACGGCAATCGTCAATCCTGCTGCCATAGTATGTCCGCCAAATTTGACCAAAATATCACTGACGCGGTTAAACGCCCCCACAATGTCAAAACCCGCGATAGAACGAGCCGCGCCCACGGCATTATCACCGTCGATAATCAGCAAAACAACCGGCCGGCCGTAGGTGCGCACTATCTGAGAAGCGATAATCCCCGTCACCCCGTGTTCCATGCCTGATGCGGCTATCACCAGTATCTTGTCGTTGACCAGATCGCACTGTTCTTCGACAAGCGGTAAAAAACTTGCGAGATTTTTTGTTTGCAGCTTCCGGCGCTCGGCATTGAGTTGTTCCAGCGCATCCATCAAATCGTGCGCCCGGTACACATCGTCGGTCAAAAGCAACTCTGCCGCCAAGTCGGCTTTACCGCGTCGGCCGGCGGCGTTGAGCAGAGGTGTAATGGTCCATGAAATTGTTTTTGCCGTTACGATGGTTTCGTTCTTCGTCTTTTCCTGACAGCGTTCAATAAGCACCTTCATGCCCGCTTTGGCTGAATGGGCGATTCTACCCATGCCGTACCATGCAAGTATCCTGTTTTCCCCGGACAAGGGGACCATGTCAGCGATGGTCCCCAGCGCCACCGCGTCAAGCTGGCTGTCTCTGAAAAACTGCATGCGCAAATCATTTTCCCGATTGTGCGCATAAAACTGTTGGCGCAATTGACGGACATCCGTGCACGAACATTCCGGCACCGTAATCGTCTGGTTTTTAACGGGACGGCCCCCCATTTTTTCAAGGGTTGCCAGTGTTGCGGAATTCTGCATGACGACGAGAACATCCGTATCAGCCCACTGCCGGAAAGCCGCTGGCGTCACGATTTCATCTTGCACCGCCACCGTCTCGGATATGATCCCGTTTCTATCTTTGAGAGCCGTCACTATGCCGGATGCATCGGAAAAGACAAATGCCATGTCGCGGCCATACCAACGCCCGAATGACTGCATGACTGCTTCGGCAAGTTTAAACGCAACAGCGCATCCCGCGAGTTCTTTGAACGGATATGCAGAATCAACGCGTTTAGGATCGATGACTGCAACGGCGCGCGGAATGCCGGTAACCGGCGGTTCATGATGATCGGTGACGATAACATCGATACCCAACGAGGTGCAATGATCGATTTCCCCGGCGGCCGATATGCCGCAATCTACCGTAATAATCAACGAAACGCCCTGCTCGGCGAATCTATCTATGACCGGATTGTGAAGACCGTAGCCTTCATCGGAGGGAACATACCACAACGGATCAACCCCGAGCGCGCGAAGCATCCGGATCATAACCGACAACGCCGTCACCCCGTCAACATCCCGGTCGCCGTATACGAGTATTTTTTCACCGGCGTCGATTGCCCGGCGGATACGGGCTACTGCCGGGAAAATATCGGGCAGAAGGAACGGACTATGCAGACCAGCGAGATCAGGGCACAGAAATGCCTGGGCTTCGGCGACAGAACGCACGCCGCGATTAGCTAAAACCTGCGCCGTCGGCGCCAGCAATCCCAGTTCCCGAGTAAACAGAGCCGCTGCTTCTCGGTCAAGGTCTTTATGGTTCCAGAGTTTGGGAGAAGCAATCATACGCCACCGGCTGCAAAAAACTCTGCACGGGGAGCATAGGCGGGAATTAACCGTCTATAAATCATTTCTTGCGCCGCAAAACCCGCTCAGCGGCGGCGACAATATCAACATCCTTTAAATGAAATGCTTTCATTAAATCCATCGGATTACCCGATTCTCCGAAGGTGTCTTGAACGGCCACCATCTCAACCGGAACAGGGAACCGCTTCACCAGAACCTCGGCAACCGCCGACCCAAACCCGCCGAATATCTGATGTTCTTCTGCGGTAACAATCGCACCGCAATCCTTCGCCGCCGAAACAATGGCGTCTTCGTCTATCGGTTTAACGGTATGCACATTTACCACGCGCGCTGAAATACCTTTTTTCTCGAGCAGATCAGCCGCCATCAGTGATTCGTACACCATTGTTCCGCACGCCAGAATGGCGACATCTTTTCCCTCACGCATGACCCGGGCTTTTCCAATCTCAAAAGGAGTATCGTCACGGGTGATAACGGGAACCGGCTCTCGCCCGAAACGGATATACACGGGCCCGAACAAAGCTGCTGCCGCCAGCGTCGCTTTGTGCGTTTCAATGACATCGCAGGGCACCAGGACAGTCATCCGCGGCAAACAGCGCATGATGGCTATCTCTTCAAGCGCCTGATGAGTCGCGCCGTCAGGCCCGACCATCACCCCGGCATGGGATCCGCCGATTTTAACATTCAAATTTGAATAACAGATAGTGGTGCGGATCTGTTCCCAGGGGCGTCCGGTAGCGAACACGCCGTAGGTGACCGCGAAGGGTATCCAGCCGCCAACCGCCAATCCTGCCGCCATACCCAGAAGATTTTGCTCGGCTACGCCCACATTGATAAAGCGTTCCGGGAATTTTTCCTGAAAAAGATGCACCATGACCGACGAGGCCGTATCCGCGCCCAAGGCGAATACTTTCTCATTTTTTTGCCCGAGTTCAACCAGCGCTTCCCCAAATCCGTATCGGGTCGCCTTTTTACCAAACACTTCTACCATTATATTCCTCCCGTTATGCTAATTCTTTGAGCGCGAGCGCCACCTGTTCGGGTGACGGGGCCTTACCGTGCCATTCAACATTGTTTTCCATAAAGGACACGCCTTTGCCTTTGACCGTGCGAGCAAGAATAGCCGTCGGTTTTCCCCGCGTTGCCTTGAATTGGTCATACGCGCCGTTGACAGCGTTGAAATCATGCCCGTTAATATCGCACACATTCCATCCAAAAGCGGCATATTTTTCTTTGAGCGGTTCAATATTCATTATTTCTTTGACCGTGCCGTCGATCTGCAATCTGTTACAATCGACAATGCCGCACAGATTGTCCAGCCCCAAATGCGCGGCTGCCATCACCGCCTCCCAGATGGACCCTTCCTGCTGTTCGCCGTCTCCCATGAGAACATACACTTTGTTTTTTTTCTTAGCCGCTTTGAGCCCTGCAGCGATTCCCGCGCCGATTGACAATCCGTACCCGAGTGACCCTGATGATACCTCAATACCGGGAAGGCCCTTATCCATGGCAGGATGCCCTTGCAGACGACTGCCCGGCTGACGAAGCGTGCAGAGTTCTCCGCATTCGATACCGCCCAGCTCCGCAATGACGGCATACATCACCGGACACACATGACCCTTGGAAAGCACAAAATAATCGCGATCGGGGTCGAGCGGATTTTTGGGGTCAAAATGTATATGGGGATTAAAATAGAGGGCCGTCATAAGTTCAACGGCGGATAAACTGCCCCCGGGGTGTCCTGACCCCGCCTTCCCGATCATCTCAACGATGTGTTTGCGTATGGTCTTCGCAATGGTCTCCAAATCAGCAGTTGTCATGAAAACTCCTCTTAACTTTCCGCATTCGCTATCATTTCCGTTTTTGCCCGGGGCAATACAAAACAAAAGATCGATCCCTTATCTAACGCACTATCGACCCATATTTCCCCGCCATGTTTCTCGACGATCGATTTAACAATCGCCAGCCCCAGTCCTGCACCCGGCGTCGTATGCGCGGTCCCGGACCCGGCTTGATAAAATTTTTTGAATATTTCCTCATGGTCTCTTTTGTCGATCCCTATGCCGGTATCGGCAATACTAAACAGCGCAAAATCACCCTTGTCCTGAGCAGACACGGTAATAGTTCCTCCGTCAGGAGTAAATTTCATGCTGTTAACGATTAGATTATTGAACACTTGAGTAAGCCGCACGCGATCCGCCAAAACCTGCGGGAAAGAATCGGCAATAAGCGATTGCAGTTTCAGCTTCCTGCGACGAATTTCGGGTTCGCAGGCGACAATAATCGCTTTTACGATCTCGCCGGAATCTACCGGTCCGAGCATCAAAGAGAACTGTCCGGATTCGAGCCGGGAAATATCCAGAAGGTCGGAAATAAGCAAGGCAAGCCGGTCGAGCGAGCGATCGGCGATCTGCAGGAACTTTTCCTGCTGGGCGTTTATGGAACCCGCCTCTTTTCCCAGCACCACTTTTATAAATCCCTTTACGGCAGTCAACGGGGTGCGCAGCTCGTGGGAAACCATAGAAATAAATTCATTTTTGATTTGATTAAGCTGTACCATTTCTTTCTTCGCCTCTTGAAAGTTCTTATACAAATGCGCATTCTCAAGAATGATAGCCGATTGGTGAGCAATCAGAGTCGCCAAGCGAAGATGCTCTTTTGAATAAAAATGTGCTTCCTTTTTGGCAATAAGCAGTACGCCGATAAGTTTGTTTTCGGCGCGAAGAGGAATCAGCAACAGTGATTTCAAGCCGAATGACCGCGCTATGGTAAATGCCGGATTATCATCAATGGGAAGATCGGGTATTAACAGTGTTTCGGCGTTTCTAAAAACCATCGCAACCAAAGAATTAGGATCGTCAACGGAGACCGTACTCAGGGCACTGTCATTGCCTCCATCAAAATAGGCCCCCGGTTGAGTGCTCAAGGTTTTTTCTTTCTCGTCATAGAGCGTCAATAAACAGTTGTCGGCGGTAAATGCCTGGGTAGTTGCTGTCACGATGGTCTTCAATATTTTTTCCCACACCGGTTCGATGGAAATGCTTGATGATATTTTTTGCAAAACGGTCAGTTCTTTGAGATGGGCCTCCTGATGCGTGTGCAGAATGATATTCTCGCTGATGACTGATACGCGGTCGGCAATAAGCTCGACAATGTGCAGATCATCTTCGGTAAATATGCCATTTGTCTTATTGGCGAGCACCAAGATCCCGATGCTCTTTTCTCCGCTCCGGAGCGACACCACCATGAGCGTGTGAATGCTTAATAAGCTCGCAAGCACCGGCAATGCACGGGTTGCTGTTGCGGCGTCGTTATATAAACAGTTTTTTCCGCTGGTAACTACTGCCGACAGGACAGCCGATTCCCGCACATTAAACCGTACAGCGGAAAAATCCTGCTGGCGAATTCCGAAGAAGGGTGCCGCGGGGACCAGCTCGTGCGACTCTTCGTTATAGAGAAAAATGCCGGCGGTCTGAACCGATAAAAGTTCCCGCACCTTCTCAACCATCAAGTGCAAAATGGCCGAAAGGTCCGGCTTGGCAGCAATCGCCGCCGAAATATCCGATAATACCTTCAGCTCGCGCGCTTTCTGGATCAGACGGGAATTTGTCTGGACCAGTTCCTGAGTAGTGCTGGTTACCTCTGTTTCAAGGCGCCTGTTTAATTCCTGAACCCGTTCATAAAGTTGCGTATTGCGAATAACGATTGAGATATATTTGGCTATCATCGCAAATGTTTTCTGTTTTGCCTCATCGAAAAAGTCAATCTGGCGGCTGGAAATATTCAGTAATCCGACACATTTTCCTTCGGCGATAAGCGGGATATGCATAAATGACGCTATGCCCTCATTTTCCAGATGTGTTCTGCCCTTCAGGCGGGAATCGTTAGCTGAGTCATTGACAACCACCGACTGAGCCTTTTGGAACGCCATTCCGCCGATGCCTTCGCCGGGTTTAAGATGGACACTGCGGGCAAACTCGGATGAAAAACCCCGGTGAGCGCGGATACATAAAAAATCATCTTCCCGCTGCAAAAATATCGCGGCAAGAATGCCGGGATATTTTTTCTGGGCCGCTTCCATGATGATATTGAATGTGTCGGTAACATCCAAATGCGATGTCAGTGTCTGAGAAACGGAAAACAGCATGCTTTGCGTTTCGTTTATATCCCCCGTGCGCGTAATAAACTGTTGTAGTTTATCATACATATCCTGCCACTCTTTGTGATGGAGCTGTAAATCCCGGGGAATGACATCGCGGTCGAGAGAATCAATGAATTCCTTGAACTGCACGAGCGGCACGAAAACATAGTGCCGCAGGAAGAAAAATAGCGGCGCGATGCCGCATAAAAACCATGAAAAAACCCACGCCATGATGACATACCGGTTGCGGGTATACGCAAACAGCCTGATGACTGATTCTGTTGACGGCCAGATACGAAGCCACCCGATGATTTCCTGCCCTTTATACAGGGGATAACTGACCCGCAGCGGCCATATCATCTTTTCCCGTTTTTGCAAACTGCGGGCAAATACCAGCTTTTCGTCTCCCTCGACAACCGCGGTCATTACTATATCCGGCTGTTTCATGCACGCACGCAGAACACCGATGATGCGCGGGCGATTTATTTTTTCTGATATCAAGCCACCGGCCAAAAAATTAATGGTCGGTCGAGTGCCTTCGGTAAACTGTTCTTTGACCACAGAATGTATCCACAAGAATCCCGCTGCAGCCCAGATGGCTGTAAGAATCGTCATAAACGCAAGATACCGGATGAAATATTTGAGAATGGCCTTTTTCATGCTTTTTTTCTGATCAAAGTGATGTCCAGCGCAAGATTAAGATACCGGTAATCCTCTTTTAATTCCTGCCAAGGAATAAACTGCAGCGAAATGCCCGCTTCGGCGACGGTCGCCGCGAGCATATTAGAAAATTCATCCAAATCAGTACCCGCGGCCGCCGGTGGACCCAGAACTACCGCGATAGTGACTTTATTGTCCTTACAAACACGGGGAAAAACAAAATAATCGAACCCTGCGTCAAAAGTATAGGCGCTTTCAAGGACGCCGACCACATGGAATTTTAATTTATGTTTTTTTATAACTTCGGCAAAGCGCTCTTTGACGGTGACTAATGCCGTTTCTTTGCCTACCGGATAAAAAAAAGCAACCTCAACGGATTTCACCGGGGGATCTTCGGTCTCAGCGGACCTTGCCGGCACAGTGACCTGAGGAAGAGGTGGTATCGACGGTGAATCCACCGAGCGGGAAACGTGTTGCGACACCGGCGGCGGCAGTATGGACGGTTGAGTGGGAGTCAAGGCGGCCGCTGGCGGCGGGATATGCGCAGGGGCTGCCGGAGTCGGAATATTCGCCGCTTCGTCCATTTCTTCGGGCGGCAGCAAGTCAAACATAATGCTCTTTACCAGCTCCATGGTCACCTCCTGGCGGGTCAGGGACGCGTACGCGTTGATGCGTTTTAAAAACCCTTCCAGCTCCCGAATGTTTGTTTTGAGCTTGGAAGCGATATAGAGCAGCATATTGTCATCGAGGTTCAGCTTTTCCGACTCTCCCTTTTTTTTGAGAATCGCTACCCGGGTCTCAAGATTGGGCGATTTTATATCGGCTGTCAAACCCCACTCGAACCGGCTGCGCAAGCGGTCTTCCAGGGTCGTCAGATGTTTCGGCGGACGGTCAGAGGTGACAATAATCTGCTTGCCGTTTTGATGCAGGACATTAAAAGTATGAAAGAATTCTTCCTGGGTCGATTCAGAGTTCGCCAAAAATTGAATATCGTCAACCAGCAGAAGATCTATCTGACGGTAATGATCGCGCATCTCAAGCAAAACATTGTTCCTGACAGCTTCGATGACATCGCTGATGAATTCTTCGCTCGTCACATACGCGATTTTCATTTCAGGATTTTTTGCGCGGATATAATGACCGACTGCGTGCATCAAATGGGTTTTCCCCATCCCCACGCCGCCGTAAATAAAAAACGGATTGTAAATCTTCCCGGGATTGTCCGCGACCGCCTGTGCCGCCGCCGCGGTAAACCGGTTATTGGGACCGATAACGAATTCCTGAAATGTGTAACGCGCAACCAGATCGAGATGCTGAAACTGCACGGAACGAAGCGGGGCCGCGATGGACACGAACGGATCGGCGTAAATGCGCAGTGCGTACTGCAGGGCGTCCGCCGACGCATCCGTAAGATCATACAAATAATACGCCACCGAGTAATCGTCACCCTCAAGCATAAATGGCCGGCTGAGCGTCACCGGCAAATGACTTGTCAGCGCTGACAAATCACTTTCATCTATCTTAAGTTTCAGACGCCACCGGTCCTGGTCAGGCAAAGGACAGTGCGTCAATTCCCATTTCTTTAAATTCATTTAGGTTCGCAGGTAATCTCCAAAGCCGTTATTTTATCGATTCTTTTCTGATGGCGTACCGCAACGGCTAACGGCGTCGCCAGCCAGCGATCAATCCAAAGAATCATTTGAGACGCTGTAGCAAAACGGGAGCCCAAACATATGACATTGGCGGCATTATGTTCCGCAATTAACTGAGCGATGGTCTCCGACCAGCACATACCGGCCCGGATGCCGGGAAATTTGTTGGCGGCGATGGACATGCCGACGCCGGATCCGCACATCAGTATGCCCCGTTCAACGGCACCGCTCACCACGGCGCGCGCCACTGCCGCCGCGCTGTCCGGATAATCGCAGCTGTCCGTAGTGTAACAACCGACATCGGTTATCGTATGGCCGCCGGCAGTCAGATGTTCAATAATCTCTTTTTTGTAGACAAACCCCGCGTGATCACATCCCATGGCAATTTTCATGATATCCCCTCGTAACAATTATTTCTTAAAGAATGGTCACCAGCGCTCCGTTTTTGAGACCGGCGGCGTTTGCTTCATCAGTATCGAGATGACATTCAAGCGTCATCGCGTCACTGACCCGCGCTATAATGTTTTGAAATATCAATCCGCGCTCCCCCGAACAGCTGACGCTGATTAATTCGCCGTTGGCGATGCCGTAAAACGCCGCATCGGCGACCGTCATGTGCAGATGCCTTTGCGCGACAATACATCCTTCTTTCAATTCAACCGTCCCCACCGGGCCGACTATTTTTATGGGGGCCGAATTGCTCGTCACGCCGGATGGCCGCACCGGCGCGGACACGGCAATTTTGCGCGCATCGGTCTGGGATATCTCGACCTGGGTTATTGTGCGCAACGGCCCCAGGATACGGACGGAATCGATCTGCCCTCTTTTGCCGACTATTGACACGGTTTCCTTGCAGGCGAATTCACCCGGCTGCATCAGATTCTTTATGTTGAGCAGCTGGTGCCCAACGCCGAAAAGCGTTTCAGCATCAGCGGCGCACAAATGAATGTGCCGGTTTGAGACATTGACCATGACCGGTTTTGATGCTCTATTTTCTTTAATATTCATATCAGCACCCTAATACGCGACAAGTTTTGTAAAGGAATCTATCTCAAGGCTGGCGCCACCGACAAGACCGCCGTCAATATTCGGCTGTTTCATGAGATCGGCAACATTATCCGGCTTAACGGACCCGCCGTAAAGTATCCGGACTGCCTGCGCCGCATCGTTACCGTACATCCCGGCATACAGCGCCCGGATAGACGCGTGAACCTCTTCGGCTTGAGCGGGAGTCGCTGTTTTGCCGGTCCCGATCGCCCACACGGGTTCATAGGCGATAACCAGCGTTTTCGCCTGCTCGGCGGTCAGTCCGCTGATCCCATTTTTAATCTGAACCGTTATCACTGCCAGCGTTTTGCCGGCTTCGCGTTCCGCTAATATTTCACCGACGCACACAACGGGAACAAGTCCCGCGGCGAACGCCGCTTTCATTTTTTTGTTCACCAGCTCATCGGTTTCTCCAAAATACTGACGCCGTTCGGAATGACCGATAAGAACATGGCTGCATCCCGCATCAACGAGCATCGACGGTGAAATCTCGCCGGTAAACGCGCCTTTTGTTTCTGCATGCATATTCTGCGCGCCAACTTTTATTGCGGTGCCTTTGAGCGCTGCAACAACCGATGCAATAGCGCAAAACGGCGGGCAAACCAGAACTTCCCGGTTCTTCACATCTGCCACATTCTTTTTCAATCCTTCCACCAGCGCCAAGGCCTCGGGAATGGTCTTGTACATCTTCCAATTTCCTGCCATCATGGGGGTACGCATGCTCGGACTCCTTATTAGTAGAATAGTGAGTAGATTATAATAGATTATGGTGCTTTTGGCAAGAGGAAAAAAGAGACAGGAACGAGTTGATTTATCTGCTGATTTAAAGGCCGTTTTTAGCGTTCTGGTAAGCAATTAATGCGGAAGGAAAAGGTTCGAGGACCCGATCGAGAACACCCTGAACAAGAGATATACACAATCCGTAGTTGGTGATAGGTACTCCCGCTTCCCGGGCTTTTTGGATACGGGAAAGCATATGGCGGCGATTAATCATACAGCCGCCGCAGTGGATAACGAGCGCGTACTCGCTGAGGTTTTCCGGGTAGTCACTGCCTGAGGCCGTATCAAAAACCAGGTCAATCCCGCAATACTGCCGGATCCAGCGCGGAATCTTGACTCTGCCGATATCGTCTTCAACGGCATGATGGGAGCAAGCCTCGGCGATGAGCACCTTGTCGCCCGGTTTGAGACGATGTAATTGTGCCGCACCCCGCGCTGACTCCGTTAAATCCCCGCGACTGCGGGAAAATACTATCGAGAAAGTCGTACAGGTGACTTCCTTCGGCGTGTCAGCGACCATTTTCAACACGACCTGAGAATCGCCGATGACAATCGCAGGCGGGCGTTTGAGCAACTGCAGAGCGGCGACGTATTCCCGGTCCTTGACGACCATCACGACTGCATCGTTATCGAGCGCATCACGGATAGTTTGCACCTGCGGCAATATCAATCTGCCCTTGGGCGCCTCCAGATCGATCGGCACGACCAATACCGCAATGCCGCCGGGAGGAACGAGATCGCCGATCAATGACGGGGTATTGATAACTTCATCCGGACACAATTCTATTAACCGGCTCTTAAAAGCGTTGATGTAGCGGTCACGATTTTCCCTCGCCGTGCAGTCGACGGCAATATACGGTTGTTTGTTATCCGACAAAATGCTCAGAACGGGCTCCCCCGGCGTAGCGAGATCGGTTTTATTGATGACTACCAGTACCGGAACAGTCCGCCGGACCGCCTCCGCAAGGACGGCGTCCTCGAACGCCGTCCATACCCGCGGTTCGATGACCAAGACGAATATATCGCTGCGATCATACACTTTTTTCGTTGTGCGCACTCTCTCGCTGGCAAGGACCGAAATATCGTCAAGCCCTCCGGTATCCAGAAATAGGACCGGACCAACCGGCAAAAGCTCCATGACCTTCTCAACGACATCGGTCGTCGTGCCGGCAACGGGGGAAGTGATTGACACATCCTGCCCGGCTATCATATTGAGAAAACTTGATTTGCCGACATTGGTGCGGCCGAATATGCCGATCTGCAGGCGGAGTGATTTAGGCGTTGTCGTTTGCTGATTCATTTCAATGTATATCCGATCGCGATAAGTTTGTGCGGACTGAGCGTCTCATCAATAGAACATCCATTTTTATATAAATATTTCCATTACTTGGCAAGCATTGCGGCCGCCCATCAAAAACCAATACTCATGAGTATGAGCCATTATCGCAACACGGACACAATCGTTTTCAACGCATCGCCGCGGGAATAATCGATGTGCCTGCCGATAGAGGCGGCCAGCGCCTGCATACAACCAACGCAGTGTTCTGAATCTTCATCAACGCATCGTTTCCCGGGATATATCTCGTAGCGCTTCTTAAACGCTTTAGGGGTAAAGTTGGGCATCAGGACATTGGCGCCTGCTTTTAGCGCGTCAATACGATAATCTTTTTCACCGACGCTGCCCAGGGCGGTTGTCGCCGGAAGATGGGCTGTCCCGGTCGCAATCCGTGTCAGCGCAACGGCCTTGATGGTCAACGCGACGCCGCCTTTTTGTTCCCCGCCCAACACCGTGGCCGCGTGAGGAATAAACGGGCCGATGCCGATCATATCGAAATTGTTTTCTGAAAAAAAGACAATGTCGCCGGCTATATCGTCTATCGTCTGATCTTTGAGACCGACAATGGCGCCGCATCCCACCTGATAACCGCAGGCCCGCACATCTTCCAGACACCGCAGTCTGTTATTAAAATCCATCTGCGGGTGCAGGGCGGCGTAGAGCGCAGGATTGGCGGTTTCAATTTTCAGCAGATACCGATCCGCCCCGGCGTCTCTCCAGCATTGATAATCGGCGCGCGGCCGTTCACCGACGGAAAGAGTGATTGCCATATCGTACCGGGCTTTTATGTCCTTGACCACGGCCGCCAGCCAGCCGGCACTGATTTCATCGTCTTCACCGGACTGAAGAACGACCGTTTTGATGCGTGCGCCGGCAATCCGCCCGACGCTTTCAAGTATCTGTTCTTTCGTCAAACGGAAGCGATCAAGATGGGTATTGTTTTTGTTCAAACCGCAATATGAACAGGTGTTTTTGCAGAAACTTGAAAATTCAACGATGCCGCGCAGAAGTATGCCGTCGCCCATATATTCTTTACGCACACCGTCAGCTCGGGCATAGAGCTCCGTCAGCGAGGAAGGATGGTCGTCTTTTAAATAATCAATGATTTCTGATTTTTTCATCGCAGCATGCAACGGCGTTTACGCGTCCTTCCTATACATACTGATCCCGGGCGCCGGCGTCAATCGCCGTGAACATTTTCTCAAGGATACGCTGCTCTTCCGGCGGTAAATCATTTTGATACCGGCGTATCAATTCATACCCCGTGCGCCGGACTTCCGGAGAGGCAAAATCCTCAAGATATTCCTTGAGGGTAATCAAAGCGTTAACATTGCACATGGTTTTGATGGCGCCCGGTTTTGCCAGTGCCATAAAAGCGGCGCCGGTGCGCTCTTTGCGGTAACACGCCGCGCAAAAGCTGGGAATATTGTTGTGGCCGATAAGCACACTGACCATTTCGTTGAGTGAGCGATGATCGCTGGTTTTAAATTGTCCCGCGACGGCGTCGCCATCGGCGTCGGTGTAACCACCCGGCGTCGTGCATGACGCGGCGCTTATCTGCGACACGCCGAGATTTATCACTGCGTCGCGCATCGCCGGTTCTTCGCGCGTCGAGAGGATTATACCGGTGTACGGCACTGATAATCTGAGTACGGCAACAATACGCTTAAAATCTTCATCAGATACTTTATACGGGGTTTTTTCGAAGAAATCGATGCCGGCCGCCGGTTCAAGGCGCGGGACGGAAATCGTGTGAGGGCCGACACCGTGGCGCTGTTCCATCGCTTCCACATGCATCAGCATCGCCAGCGTATCAAACCGCCAATCGTACAACCCGTACAATACGCCGACACCGATATCGTCAATACCTGCCGCAAACGCGCGGTCAACGGCGTCGAGCCGATTATCGGGATCGTGTTTGCTGGTTCCGGCGGGATGGACCTGCCGGTAGGTCTGTTCGTGATAGGTCTCCTGAAAAATCTGAAAAGTGCCGATACCGGCGGCTTTTAGTTTCAGAAAATCATCGACAGCGACGGGCGCGCAATTAATATTAATCCGTTTGACGGCATTGTTGCCGGCACGCACGCCATAGATAGCTTTGATAGCTTCAATATAGAAATCAACGCCGGAGGGCTCTTCACCGGCAACAACCAGTATCCGTTTGTGTCCGCTGTTCAATAAACCGACGGTCTCGCGCCTAATATCATCAATAGACAAATGACGGCGCGTGATGTTGTTGTCTGCGGTGAACGCACAGTACACACAACGGTTGGAACAAAAACTGGTGATATACATCGGCGCAAACATCACAACCCGGCGGCCGTAAATGGCATCTTTAACGAACGAAGCGGTCTGATAAATGTCGTTGATGGTCTGGGGGTTGCGTACTGAAAGGAGCGTCGCCGTCTCTGCCAGTGTGAGCCGGGTTAGCGTGCGTGCTTTTGCCAGAATGCGCCCGGCATCTTCAACGGAAGACGCGGCTGCCGCGGTAAGCAGTTCATGGATTTTCTGTTCGTCGATATAGTGCATTTCGGCACCCGGTTATTTCTCTGTGCGGAAATGAGCGAGCAGAGCAACGACTTTTTTCGGCGTCATTTCGCCGTAAATCTTTTCATCGATCATAATGACCGGCGCCAACCCGCACGCGCCCAGACAGCGGGCTTCCTGCAGGGTAAACAACTTGTCTTCCGTCGTTTCGCCAATAGTTATTTTTAATTCTTCTTTGAGCGTATCCAGCAGATCGCCGGCACCCTTAACATAACACGCCGTGCCCAGGCATATGGCAATGGTATGTTCCCCTTTCGGGGTAAGATTGAAATAGTGATAAAAAGTCGCCACGCCCCAGATATGCGCGGTAGGGAGGTTCATAATAAAGGCAATCTCATTCATGACTTCTTTATCAAGGTAGCCGTACAAATGCTGGGCTTTGTGCAGAATCGCAATCAGATAAGATTCCGGCCGCGCTTTTTTCTTGACCGTTTCAATATATGCTTTCAGTTCGTCCATCGCGGTGTCGCTGGTAAGGGTTGTCATGGCATCCTCTCAGATATACTATTTATTTTTATTTGACTATCGGATGATCCGGTATAATCCCGCGGGGTTCCTTCGCGTGATAATGAGTGTGCAGCAGATGATGCGCTTTTTCACTGTTGGGCTTGCCCAGAAACTCCTTGTACAAACGCTGCACATGCGGGTTTTCGTGACTGCGGCGAATGGTTTTGACGCGGTCTATACTGTAGAGCACTTCTGCGCGCTTGCGCAAAGCGTCTTCGTCCAAAGGAATCGCGTTGAGCCCCGCATAGGGCTGTCCGCCGCCGCCGACGCACCCGCCGGGGCATCCCATAACTTCGATAAAATGATATTTATTGTCTTTGCGCACCCGGTCGAGCAGTTCCGCGGTATTGCCCAAGCCATGAACGACGGCGACCCTAATCTCTTTGCCATTCATAACCACTTGCGCTTCTTTGATACCCTTCAAACCGCGGATTTCGGTAAACTCTATGTTTTCAAGCGTCTCTCCGGTATACATTTCATAGGCGGTACGCAGAGCCGCCTCCATCACGCCGCCGGTCGCGCCGAATATGGCTCCCGCTCCTGACGACAGCCCCATAATCTGATCGAACGATTCACCGGGTATATTGGGAAAACTGATACCCGCCGACTTGATCATCCAGGCAATCTCGCGAGTCGTCACCACAATGTCCGTTGACGGCACTATCTCCGGGCGGGACGCTTCGTACTTTTTTGCAGTACAGCACATGATACCCACGCTGACGATATCCGCCGGATTTCGCTGCAGCTTGTCGGCAAAATAGGTTTTCACAATAGCGCTCATCATTGACATCGGTGATTTGCAGGATGAAACATTTTCAATAAGATCCGGATGGAACTGCTCCAGCGATTTCATCCAGGCGCTGGAACACGAAGTTATCATCGGCAGTTTTCCCTTGCCGGATATCCGCGCCAAGAGTTCGTGCGCTTCTTCCATAATGGTCAGGTCGGCGCCGAACTGCGTATCGAAAACATAATCGAACCCAAGTTTGCGCAGGGCGGCAACCAGTTCTTTTTCAAGGTTTTTCGGCTCCATGCCGAACGCTTCGCCGATGGCAGCGCGAACGGACGGGGCGAAATGGGCAACTTTTATTTTCGAGCTGTCTCCCAGCACCTGAAACAACTCCTGAGTATAATTTTTTTCGACAAACGCTGCTGTCGGACATACATTGATGCACTGCCCGCACGCCGTACAGACGCTGTCCTTAAACGGCATGTCGTACGCCGGGATAACGACCGTCTTAAAACCGCGGTGCGCGTACCCCAAATTATGCACTTTCTGGATTTCCGAGCACATACGCACGCACCGGCCGCACAAAATACATTTTTCCGGATCGCGCACCACGGAAACGGAGGAAACATCTTTTTCGTAGCGTTTCCGGTCCCCCGAAAAATGATGTTTTTTCATACCCATGGTATGCGCCAAACGCTGCAGCTCACAATTGGAATCACGCTCGCAAATATGGCAATCCTGAGGATGATTATCGAGGATCAGCTCGACAATATCGCGGCGCGCGCGGCGGATCTCTTCGGTATTGGTGTGTATTTTCATGCCTTCAGTCACCGGGAACGCGCAGGAAGCCACATAATTGCGCATGCCTTCGACTTCTACGATACAAACCCGGCAGGCCCCTTCAAGGGAAAGCTTGGGGTGATAACACAGCCGCGGAATGTGAAAGCCCAGCAAATCGGCCGCCTGCATGATGGTCTGCCCCGGCTGCACCTGGTAGGGCTTATCGTTAATGTATATGGCGATGTTTTTTGCGGTCATTGCTGGCTCCTAATGTGATGTTTTCGTGATAGCGCTGAATTTGCAGGACTTAAAACACAACCCGCATTTTATGCATTTCATCTGGTCAATCTCATGACGCAATTTCGGCGTTCCGGTGACCGCGGCGCTCGGGCACACGCGGCGGCACAGCGTACAGCCGACGCATTTATCCGTGACGGTGTAGGTCAACAGATAGTCACAGAAATTGGAGCGGCATTTTTTCTGATGGATATGTTCTTCATATTCAACGCGAAAGTTTTTTATGGTACTGAGAACCGGGTTCGGCGCGGATTGCCCTAATCCGCACAATGACGCTTTTTTGATAGTCGTTCCCAACCGTTCGAGTTTTTCGATGTCGCCCTGTTCGCCTTTACCTTCGGTGATGCGCACCAGAATTTCAAGCATCCGTTTGGTGCCTTCGCGGCACGGCGTGCATTTGCCGCACGATTCGTTTTGGGTAAATTCCAGAAAAAACTTGGCGATATTGACCATACAGGAATCTTCGTCAATGACAATCATCCCGCCGGAGCCCATGATAGAGCCCGCCTGGGCAAGCGAATCATAATCAATTTTGGTGTCTAAGTACTGCTCGGACAAACAGCCGCCTGACGGACCGCCGGTCTGTATAGCTTTGAATTTTTTCCCGTTAGGAATGCCGCCACCGATATCATAGATCATATCACGCAGGGTCGTTCCCATCGGGACCTCAACTAACCCGGTGTTGTTAATCATTCCCGCCAGAGCAAATACCTTGGTCCCTTTGCTTTTCTCGGTACCGATGGAACCAAACCATTCTGCTCCGTCTAAAATGATAACGGGAATATTGGCCCATGTCTCTACATTGTTGATGACGGTCGGTTTACCGAACAATCCCTGTACCGACGGGAACGGGGGACGGGGACGCGGCATACCGCGAAACCCTTCTATGGAGTGCATCAACGCCGTTTCTTCACCGCACACGAATGCTCCCGCGCCGAGACGAATCTCAATATCAAATGAAAAAGACGAGCCCAGTATATTTTCCCCGAGAAACCCTTCCGCCCGGGCGGCGACAATCGCCCGTTCAAGCCGCTGCACCGCCAGCGGATACTCAGCCCGGATATACACGATGCCCTGCTGAGCGCCGACTGCGTATCCCGCAATCAGCATCCCTTCGATGACGGTATGCGGATCTCCTTCGATAGCGCTGCGATCCATAAATGCGCCCGGATCCCCCTCGTCGGCATTGCAAATGATAAATTTTTCTTCGTTCTGTTCGCGAGCAGTCAGCTCCCACTTAAACCCCGTCGGGAAACCGGCGCCGCCACGGCCGCGCAGTCCGGATTTTTTTATTTCATCAATGACTGCCGGCGGCGTCATTTCGGTCAACACTTTTGCCAGGGCCTCATAGCCGCGCGCTTGCAGATAGTCGTCGATACTGTCCGGATCGATAGTACCGCAGTTGCGCAAAGCAATGCGCATTTGTTTAGAAAAAAATGACATGTCGCCGAATATGGCATGAGAACGGTTATGCAGATGCGTATCGCTTCCGGGTTGTTCCATAATGTATTACTCCGTTATTTTATGATGTACTCTGCAATGGCTTTGCCGCCAATGATATGCTTTTCGATAATCTCTTTGGCGCGGTCAACCGTCACCTTGCCGTAGGTAACCGGCTTCTTGCCCTTTTTAATGACATCGACGGTCGGTTCAAGATTGCACCGTCCGAAACAACCTTTTTGGCTGACATAGACGTTCTTTAATCCGCCTTTCAGGGCCTCCTGAAAAACTTCCATCACTTCTTTTGAGCCGGCGGCGATTTCACAGGTCGCCATACCGATGAACACCTTGCTGGGTGCGTCATATCCTCTGGCAGCAAGCCGTTGAAGCGCAGCGGCCCGTTTCTGTGTGACAATTTCATGCGGTGTTGCCATGTTCCCTCCTGCAATTTTCTGTGAATTCAAACAACGAAAATTATTTCGACGCCGTCGATTCCGTCACCGGCATAGTGTTGACAAAATAGATGACACTTTCAAGTTCCAGTTCAAGATTAACATTATTGATGACAACATCCTCCGAGCAACGCAGACTGATGGGCGCGAAATTTAATATGCCTCTGATCCCGGCCCCGATCATGATATCCGCCGTCTGCTGGGCGGCGACATCCGGAACGGCTATAATGCCAATTTTAATGCTGTTTTTGCGGATATACTCAGGCATTTCTTCAACCGGCAGTATCGGAACAGCTGTTTTTCTGCTGCATTTAGCCGCATCCGCCTCAAAAGCGGCGGTTATTTTTATGCATTCCTTTTCAAATCCACGATATTTTGTCAGAGCGGTACCGATGTTGCCCAAACCAACAACAATAACATTCTGCACCCGGTCTTTGCCGAGTATCGTATTGAGTTTTTCCGTCAGAGCGTCAACGGTATATCCGCCGCGCTTGTTGCCGGTAATGCCAAACAGAGAGAAATCCTTGCGTACCTGCTCTGAAGTAACGCCGACGGCGTCAGCGAGGTTGTCGGAAAACACCTTGACAAAGCCAAGCGTTTTAAGACGGTGGAGTGAATTTTTGTAGCGCGAAAGGCGGATGATGCAATTCTTATTGGTTATCATTTTATGTTATCCCGTTTCACATTATTTTGAATAATTTACATTATATAACACAACATGTCAACTGTTAATGTGAAAATAATCACAAGAAAAGGCAAGGTTAACACCTGATCGGGCGGACGCGGGGCCCGCCCTACAGAAAACGGGGCAGAAAAGAAAGATGGGCTCATGACGGCGGGTGTTACGGGGGGGGGCATGCCGGATCTTTTTGTGAAATGGGGCAATGTGGACTGTTATCTGAAATTAGTAAATTGGATGGGCAGTGAAAACTCCACGGACCGTAATGTTGCCATGGCGTTTTGCAGTTCATCTTTTTTTGCGGATATGACTCTGACCTTGTCGCCCTCTATCTGCGCCTGCACTTTGCATTTTGAATCTTTTATCAGTTTGACCAGTTCTTTGGCCTTGTCTGAAGGAAATCCGCTCACCAGCTCTATTGTCTGGCGCACCGTTCCCTCAAATGACTGTTCAAGCGTACCGTTTTTCATGGATTTCAGCGATACGCTGCGCTTTGCCATGCGGCCTTCAACTATATCGCGCAGGGCGCGCATCTTAAAATCGTCGTCAGCGACAAGCGTAATCTTTTTAGTGGATTTGTCATACTCTATGGTCGACTTACTGCCCTTGAAATCAAACCGCTGGGTAAGTTCTTTCTGGGCCTGATTGATAGCGTTTTCCACTTCCATGAAATTAACTTCGGAAACAATATCAAAAGAATAGTTATTCGCCATTGATGATCTCCTGAAAACAGAACCCCCCTCATTCCTTTTTGCGCACAAAAAGGAATCAAGGGGGATTCGATTACGCGTTTATTTCTTGCCGATGATCTTAAAAACCTTCGTGCCGCATGCACAGAGACCGGAAATCGCCTTCATGCCGTTCTTCATGATAACTTCTTTCGGATCAATGACTTCAACCTGCTTTTTGCACTTCATGCACCGCGCTTCTGCCATAGTAAGCCCCCTTAGTTGGTAATATGATTGCTACATTCTATACTCTTTGGAAAGATTTGTAAATACCCCACTGCGCTTTAGGGACTCTATGCGCTCAAGCATCGGGGGGTGGCTGTACTCAAGGAATACTTTTAATGGGTGCGGCGTCAGGTTCCCGAGATTGTCAACAGTCAGTTTTTTAAGCGCGGTTATCAGCGCCCCGGGATCGGCATAGGTGCACATGGCGTAGTCGTCGGCCTCCCGCTCATAGGAACGGGAGAGCGCATTGGCTATGATAGAAATGAAGGTACTCACCGGCGAGTAAATAAATCCAAAAAAGAGAAAACTTGCATACACCGAGACAGCGTTCATGCCGAAAGCCAGGGAAAGGTCGCGGTTATTGAGGAATAGAGACAATAGGAAAAACATGATGCCGCTGGATACAGTCGAGAGAGCGATCATCTTGCGTATATGGCCTTTTTTGAAGTGTCCCATTTCGTGCGCAAGCACACCGACAAGTTCTTTGACCGTCTGACGCGCAATCAGGGTGTCAAAAAGGACTATGCGTTTTGAACTGCCGAACCCGGTGAAAAACGCGTTCGCCTTGCTGGACCGGCGGGACCCGTCCATCGTAAAAATACCCGCGAGCTTAAAATTCTGTTCGCGGGCGTACCGTTCAATCGCTTCTTTGAGTTCCCCCTCAGCCAGCGGGATAAAGGTGTTAAAGAGCGGCATGATGACAACCGGCGCAATAAAGGCCAAGACCAGCGAAAACACGGTTGACGCCCCCCAGCTGTACAGCCAGGCGTACACCGGCACGCGCTCGAAAAACCAGAGCACACAGGCAAGTATCAGCCCGCCGATGACAACAGTAAGCGCGATGCCTTTGAAAAAATCAAGAATAAATGTGGCGATATTGGTTTTATTAAACCCGTATTTTTCTTCGATGACAAATGTATGGTACAGGGAAAAAGGCAGGTGAATAATCTGGTAGGCAATCAGGAGAACACCAAAAAAAATAAGCCCGGTCACCAGGTTCCCGGCGCCGAAACTGCGGGCAAAACCATCGATGACATTAAACGCGCCCGACACAACGGCTGCAATCATTATCCCGGTCGTCACAGCTCCCGATACCAGCCCAAAAACCGTGTTTTCGCGCAGATAGCGCTGAGAAGTGCGGTATTTTTCCTCATCGTAGAAACCGTTGAATTCAGCGGGAAGAGTTTCGGTAATATGGCGTATATTAAGGTACTCGACAACCACGCTCAGCGCGTAATCAAAGAGCAGTAACCCCACAACCAGCGCGCGGTAGAATTCGATCATGGGACATCAACCCGGATAGGCAGCATGACGAACGGAACGCCTTTGAGATAACATTTCTTTTGAATGGCGAATGTCGTAAAGTTATGGAGCCAGCGGGACAGGATGGATTCATCAGGGAACACGAGCTGGCCACCGAAAAATATCGCCTGGGGAAACTTTTCACAAATGCGGGGAATGATTTCTTCGACCTCATCGATGACATTGGTGCCGACTTTGGTAATACTGTCGGCATGGTAGCCCTGAGAACGCATGTAATAGACATATTTTGCGCTTTCCGTCTGCAGCATCGATTCAAGATTGTCGATCTCATCGGCCCCTTTAAAATTACCGGAGTCAATGACCCCGACCTGCACAAAAATATAATTTTTGAACACCGGACCAAAAAAACGCACAATGCCGAACAGGGTGTGCAGTCCCAGCCCGTTGAACCCGTTGACGAAGAGAATGGCTGTTTTGGCGTTCTGATCGAACGGAGTCGAAGGATTGTTCGCTTGCTCAATGGCGACCGCCGCAACTAAATCGTCAAGCCGACGGAGAATTTTAAATGTTTTGCGATAATGCCGGCGAATACCCAGCGCCACCGCGACCAGGGCCGTTGTTCCGAGAAGCGTTATCCAACCGCCTTCATTGAACTTGATGATGACCATGGACAGCAGAATAAAGACAGTCAGTACCAGTCCAACGCCGTTGACAAAAAGTCCTTTGCGCCAGCGGTCGGGCGACGCTCGCCGCTGCCACCAGTGCACAACCATGCCCAGCTGGGATAACAAAAAGGTAATAAACACATTGATGCTGTAAAGGACCACCAGCAACTGCACCGAGCCGTGCGCCAAGAGCAGAATAATGAGCGCCGAAATACCCATGATAACCGTTCCATTTTGATTGACGAACCGGTCGCTCAGATCGGTAAACCGCGCCGGGAACCATTTATCGAGCGCCATATTGGCAAGCACCCGCGGTCCCCCGACAAATCCGGTCTGCGCCGCCACAAACAACAGCACGGCTTCCGCAAAAAGAGTTATCCCGACCACCCAATACCCGATGGGACCCCAATTGGCGGTCATTTTTTCGAACAGAACCGCATTGAGCGTCTTGCCGGGAACGAATTCAACGCTGTAGAGCAGATAGGCGGTCATAAGCCCTATGACCATAAACAACAGCGACCCCGCCATATAATACATAGTTCGTTTGGCAGTTTTAACCCGGGGTTCCCGAAGCGAGGGAAGCCCGTTGCTGACCGCCTCAATACCGGTGTATGTGCCGGCACCCATGCTGTAGGCGCGAATAATAATAATCAGCATGCCGATGTAGCCAATCTCTGAGTGTGTTTGGGAAATGTCGTTATGAATATTGCCGGCAAAAACGCTCATTGACAACGGATGGGCGAAAAAAGCATAGATAATCATGAAAAGATGAGAAACAACGAACAAGAGGAAAATGGGCATCAGCACCATGACGGACTCTTTGACGCCCCGCAAATTAAGCACAATAAGCAGGATTAATACCAGCGCAGCAACCCACAACTTATAGGCGAGAAAAGAAGCCGGAAGAAAACTGAAAATGGCATCGGTTCCGCTGGCGATTGATACCGTGATGGTAAGCACATAATCTATAATGAGAGCGCAGCCCGATATCATGCCCGCGGTGGGCGAAAGAAGTTTGCTGGCAGCCAGATACCCGCCCCCGCCGGTCGGGAACTGTTCGATAATCTGAATATAGCTCGCACTGATGACTACAATGGTAAGAGCGGTTCCCAGGGCGACGAAAATACTTAAATAAATATGCCCCTTCAGGGCGATAAACGCTTCCTGCGGGCCGTAACACACGGAAGACAGTCCGTCAGCCCCCAACCCGATCCACGCAAAAAATGCGATAAGCGAAATATCCTTAAACAAGGACGAATCGTAGGGATTATGCGCCTTGCCGATTATAAACTGCTTTACACTCTTAAAGATGTTCATAGTACGCTATCATACAATAATTTGACCGCAAAAAAAAGGTGAACATCCACCATGAACATTTATCGGGTGGACGCAAGGCCGCCCCTGCGAAATGCAGTAAACGGAGAGGGCACAGTCAACTGATAAGCCATGAGGGGTTTTGAAAACATTGATTTTCCCCCTCCTTTGACAAAGGAGGGCGGGGGAGGATTTGCAGTACTCTGTCTTTTTGCACGGCAAATCCCCCTGTTTCCCCCTTTGCCAAAGGGGGAGATAGATAGCCAACTTCCACATTGGGAAGATTTTTTGCCCGGACGTGTTTACCTCCATGTTATCATTGATTTTTATAATGACTGCCACTTGCATCCCCGCGTTCATGATGTTCTTCATGATTTGAATTGTAGGGGCGGGACTCGCGTCCGCCCGTCATGGTTTTTTCGTGGTTTTAATTGCTGAGGCGAGGGCATGGGAAAAAATCTGGGACGCATGAAGCATCTTATTGTTAATGGGCGGGAAAACTGCTAAAATCAGGGCGCGATGAATTTTATAAAAAACTGGATACTTGCCGTTATATGCTGGTGCATGCTGTGTGTTTTCCCGGGATGTTCAAAATCCGTACCCGCGGCGCCGGAGAGGACCTTCACGACAAAATCCGTTGTTCTGGTCCCGGGCGACACACTGGGCGCAAGCATTGCTGAACTCGGGGTTTCAGCACCGGACCAAAAAGAAATTATTGACCAGCTGGGCACTATTTTTAATCTGCGTCGCTGCCGCAGCGGAGACCGCTACGAGATAGCCATCGATACGGTGGCACGATGGTCAGCGTTTGAATATTACCCTGCCGGGCTCGAATATTTTTCGGTGACAAAATCCTCCGCGAACATCATTGCGGCTCAACGCAAAACAAAACAGGGCACCCACGCAATCCACCATTATCGGGGTATGATCACGACATCATTGTGGGAATCAATGGCGGCGCAAAACATTGCGCCTGAATTGATTATGTCGTTTGCCGATATTTTTTCCTGGCAGATAGATTTCCTGACCGAACCGCGCACGGGCGACCGGTACCGGCTATCTGTCGAGGAATTCACCGCTACCGACGGAAAAGTTCTTACCGCACGAATCATTGCCGCACAGTATCTTCCTCCGGGAAAAACATTTTCAGGCATTTTATTTACGCATGCCGGCGGCAAATCGGATTATTACGATATCGACGGGAAATCTCTGCAAAGCGCATTTTTGAGGGCGCCGTTGCAGTACCGGCGAATCAGCTCTTTTTTCACCAAGCGGCGGTTCCATCCCATACTCAAGATTTTCCGCCAGCATTTGGGTATTGATTATGCGGCGCCTGCGGGGACACCCGTTTCCAGCATCGGCGAAGGCGTCGTCCGCTTCGCCGGGCGCAAAGGCGGGTTCGGCAACGATATCGTCATTGCTCACCCCAACGGCTATGCGTCCTATTACGGACACCTGCGGGGATATGCGCACGGCATTCGCGCCGGCCAACATGTCCGACAGGGGCAAGTAGTCGGCTATGTCGGCACTACCGGATTATCGACTGGGCCGCACCTGGACTTCCGCGTCAGCTTACGCAACACCTTTATTAATTTTCTTTCCATCAAAGCTGCTTCCGTCAGATCTATCGCGCCGGAAGAGCGCGCGGCGTTTAAAACCCAGTTACACGCAAAGCTTACAGAACTTTCCTCTATTCGGGATGCTTCCCTTCGTTGACATTTCCCCTCGATTTGATTAGAATTGATATCAGCGCATGAAACTGAAAATTTTTCCGAAATTAGTATTTATTCTCACCCTCATCGCCGTTATTCCCGCGACTATAATCGGACTGCGAGCCGTTGCCGTCACCAAGCAAGGCATGCAGTCCTCCATTATAGAACTGCACACGCATCTTGCTTTTTCCCTGGCCGAAACAATTGACTCTTCGTTGGCGGATAAGGAGCGCGAACTGCAATTCATTGCCCGCGCGCTTCCCCCTTCCATGCCTTGGTCAGACCGCCGGGCGCTTTTGCAATCGCTCATAGACGCCAATGAAAATTTCATTTCCATCGCTGTCGTCGACAGAGGTGGTCGGGAAATAATAAAAACCTATAACCCAGCACAGGCAAAAAATCCGAAAGAAACCGCCCTGCGCACCCAATCCCGCTGCCGGGATTTTCTCAAACATCCCGCACCAATCAGCCGCAGCGGCATCTATGGAACAGGGGAACATCCCCGGATGGACATGATAGTGCCTCTTTCGGCGGAGCACTGCGTCTATGCCGTTATTTCCCTTGAACCGCTCTGGAACAGAATTTCAGCTACCCGCTTCGGGAACACCGGATGTGCCTTTCTCTTTGACGAGCATGGCGTGATGCTGACCAAGCCCGCCCGCGTCGTGAGCGGGTCGTCTCCGACGGATCAACCGATTGTCGTCAAACAAACCATTGGCGGATTTCCCCTGATTTTCTGCGAGTACCGGCGCGCTGACAACGGCACGATCATCCTCAGGGCGCACGCCCCGATGAAACGCCTTAACGGAACCCTTGTTGTACAGCAGGACAAACATGAAGCATTCGATTCTGTACGCCGCACGCAGGAACACTTGGGATGGATGGTGGTTTTCAGCGTGGGATTCGCTTGCCTCATCGCTTTGGTGATTGCCCGGGGGCTGACAAAACCGATTACCGCGCTCGCAGCGGCGGCAGGCAGGATTGCCGCGAAAGATTTTACCGCGCGCGTCGCAATAACCACGCATGACGAGCTCAGCGGACTGTCTGAAATATTCAACACTATGACGATGGAATTGGAGCGCTACGACAAACTCCAGATCGACACCATCATCCAAGAGAAGACCAAAACGGAAGCCATTGTCTTTTCAATTACTGACGGCATCGTCATGATGGATTCTGCCGGCAGGATCCAATTCACAAATACCCTGGCGAAAGAACTGCTGGCATTACCGGCCGCCCACGAGCTTAATGCGCTCCTCAGTGATACCATTGGCGAACCAGCACTGCAGAAAGCGTTTGCAGATATCGTCGGTAACCCATCGAAAAACAACCGGCGGGAAGTGATGACCGCTGTGCGCGGCCTGCGCCGGTATTATATACTGACCACGGGTATGATTGCTGGGGACGCAGGTAAAGGGACCGGTGGACTGGTGACTACCGTACGCGATATCACCGTCGAAAAGGAACTCGACAACATTAAAGAAGAATTTCTCCATTCCATCACACACGATTTGCGCAACCCCATGACTTCCATAATGGGCTTTCTGCAGTTTATGATTGATGATGTTGCCGGACCGACAACGCCGCTGCAAAAAAAGATGCTGTTGACCATGAACAGAGCTTCCCATCGCCTTCTCGGACTGGTCAACAATATATTGGATATCGCGAAAATGGAGTCCAACACGCTGGTGTTATCGCTCTATGAGACCGACCTGCGTGCGGTAGTTCAACGCTCAATCGAAATACTCGAAGCAGTGGCGTTGCGCAAGTCCATTACGCTGTCCCTTGAATGCCCCGTGGATTTGCCTCCCATTTCCATCGACGGAGAGTTAATCGACCGGGTATTTAGCAACCTCATCAATAACGCTCTTAAATTTACTCCTGAACAGGGTCGCGTGACGATAGGCATACGCCCACTGCCCGGTCAGATTGTATGTACAGTCAGCGATTCCGGGGAAGGCATCCCACCCGAATATCTCGACAAAATCTTCGAAAAATTCCAGCAGGTCCCCGGTCACCGCAAGGGCGGAACGGGATTGGGACTGACCATATGCAAACACATCATCGAAGCCCATAAAGGCACCATCAGCGTTGAGTCAACCCTCGGCAAAGGTTCCACCTTCACCTTCACCATCCCCACCGGTCTGACGACAGAAATACTTGCACCCCCCGTCGTACAACAATAAATTTATCTATCGCCATTGCATACCATTTTGTATCGTAGGGGCGGGCCGTGCGTCCGCCCGTACAAATAGCACAACAAGGTTTGATTTCATCAAAAAACCATCGGGGATGCGGGTTTGCCCGGGGCATGGTATGGCATTATGCGCAGAAAATGGGCGGTGGATTTATTGCGGATTTTGGTATTGGATGGCCGGCAACTGAAGCGGTGGTTTAGCGAATATGCGCTGTTTTTGTGTTGAGGTAGGACTCAGAAAATCAAGAATATTCCATGGTTCACCGACAGATCCGCGCACCATGACAACCGCCTGATACCACCAGGCCAGAGGATTTCCCCGGAACACTGTCCGGGGGATATCAACTTGGTATGGCCTGCCTACCCTGAAAGTTTTCATTAATACTGGCCCCCCGCGTCCGGCACGATAAAGTGCAATTTGATAGCGATCCATGCGAATAGCCAGTTCCCAGCCATTTTCCTCAACCAAGAACGCCGCGGGCCCCGGCAAAAGATTGGTTAAGCCGGCGCCACGCTGGTTATTCATATCAATATAAATGTCGATGACCGGCGCGGACGCCCATGCGGAAGTGCTGAGATTAACCCGATAACTGACCACGGCGCTGTCGAGGATTACGCTCAGGGATTCAATGCTCAGCGTCGTCGTATCACGAGCGATGCCGCGAAAAATCAAACTGGTGCTGCTGCACTCAATGGAAAGAGACGACCCTGACGGCACCGGAGCAAGAGAAGCGCGGATCACTGAGGATTCGACGGGAAACGGTTTTCCAATCAGACGGTACATATTGCGCAATCCCGCGGTAAATGCCAGCTCCGCATTCGGATCGGTCCCGTCCTGGACCTGACGGATAAAAGCGAAGGAGTACGCATGATACAATTCGCCGCGCGCCATCTTTATTTTTTCGACGACGGCTTCTCCCGAATTTTTATACTCTTCAATGGCCGATCTCGCATCGAAAACCTTGTCCCGCAGTGTAGGCGGAAATGCTCCCCTGATTTCGTCCTCAGTCATCAACCACCCGGGGGGTATGCCGCCGCTCGTCGGCAGTAAAGGGTCACTCGGAAGTGTCGCGTTCACGGAAGGGTCAAGCTGTAGTTTTTCATTGAGAGAAGCAAAGAACGCCGGGGTCAGCATCGCCGCATCGCGCAGCGTGATAACGGCAACGCCGGCAGTGCTTGATTCTACGTGCTGCCAGCATTCATCAGTGGTTGCGAATGCCCCGGTTCCCGTCAGAAGGACATTGTTCTCCCCGACCCGCGCGGCAAAACCCTGCCCCTGAGCGGCGGCAGGAATATTCCCCATGACAATATCACCGGCTCCCCAGCGAGCGAGTGAGGAAATAAGTGCCTCTGAATACGCCCCTGAACGGACATACATCCCCGCATCGCTCGCGGGGAAATATCCTTCAAACCACTCCCGCGTCCGCGCAACAATATCACGGGCGTCCGATTGGTCGATAACCGCCAATAACGGTTCATCAACGATAGTCATCAGGGGCGCTACCTGTCCCCGGCGAACCAATTCCAGCATTTTTGCTGAAGGGACGACAGACGCAGGCCACGCAATACTGATTTTCAAAGCAGGCGTCTTAAGAAGCATGTCAACGACCGCGGGTGTCGGCGGGCGCATGCCATAGTCAGCAATAATGACGATTTTTTTGGCGGCGCCGAGAAGCGTTCCCGCCAGAAGAAAAACAATACCTACCGCGCGGACGAAACATATCGCCGGCGACGCAAGGTTCTTGTGAGGATATGCGAATAATAATTTTTTCATATGGGTACGGTAAAAATGAACGCGCTCCCTTTTTTTAAGCAGCTTTCCACACGGATTTTTCCTCCGTGCGTCTCGATAACCATTTTGCAAAAGGTAAGCCCCAGCCCTGCGCCGGTCCTGAGCTTTGCCTGGCGCCGTTCTACCTGAACAAATTTTTCAAAGATAGTATCGAGATATTCGGGCGGTATCCCTGCCCCGTTATCTTCAACCCGCATCTCTACCATCCCGTCTGCCTGCCGTGCGGCGATCGTTATGACACCTCCGGAAAAGGTGTGGTTGACCGCGTTACTCAAAAGATTATTGAGTACCCGTTCAATGAGATGCCGTTCGACAGAAACAACCGGCAAGCCCGGGTCGATGACGGCGGTAATCGTCTTGCGTTCGCTTACCGCAAGCGCCTCGTACTGGCTGACCCGCTCTTCAATGAGAAGCCCGAGATTAACGGCTTCCTTACGCAGTTCCAGTTTACCCTCTTCCATTTTGGCAACATCCAGAAGGTTCTGCACCATCACCAGCATCGTCTCGCTTGATTTTTTTGCCAGGGAAATAATCTTTTTCTGATCGTCGCTGATATCGCCCAACAAACCAGATTCAAGATAATCCAAACTTCCCATGATGCCGCTGAGCGGACTTTTTAAATCATGAACTATCATGCCGGTAAGATTTTGTTTCATGGTCTCCGACTGCCGTAAAGCAGTTGCCATCCGCACGAAATTTTTCGCCAGCATTTCAACTTCATCGCCGGTATGGATGTCAAGCGATATATCCAGTTTTCCCCGAGCAATCTGTTCCGTTCCGGTCTGCAACAGCAGCAACGGATGGACAATGCGCTCGACTAAATGATATCCGAAAAACAGAAATACGCCGCTCCAAAAAAGTGTCCAAAAAACAACGGTTCGGTACATAGACCGCAGGGGCGCGTACACTTCGTCCGAAGATATTTGAATGACCACAGCCCACCCCAACCGCGCAATGACCTGGTACAACGCGACGACGGACTCTCCCCGCTCGTCGCTGTATTCCCGCCAGTCCTTCGAAGATGCAATTGCCTGCTGGGTAATAAAATCTCTGACCACGGGGAGATTGCTGAAATTACTGTGAGCACGCACCCGCTCGGGCTCTTTGTGGGCGATAAGATTCCCTTTTTTGTCGACGATAAATACCTGTCCGGTATCGCCCACTTTGACTTCCGCTATCCATTGCCAGAGCTGTTCAAAATCAAGTTTCGCCGACAAAACGCCGTTTTTCCCGGGAAGGGGGACGGATAAGATAATATACGGATTGTCCTGCCCGGAAAAATAAACACGGCTGATGGTTGATTTCCCGCCAGACATCTGTCCACGCGAAAGCAAACGCGCCGAGCGGACAAGGCCGGACCCGCGGCGGTACTGCCACAACTCCTGGCCGCGGCCGCCGGTCAGGGTGACCGCGGAAAACGCCGTCCCCTGCGACAGGATATCAGCGGCGGCATTTAACTGATTGCGACGGGATGAAGTTCCTATGTTTTGACGGGCAAGGAGAATCTTGTGATGGTATTCCAGCTGGGCGTTGATGCGGTCAGCCAGGCGCTGAACAGTTTCCTGCTGGCGGTGAAAGATAGATTCGCGCAGCGCGGAACGGCTGATTGATGTGAGGATTATCCCGAAAAACAGCGCCGGCAGGACAATGGCAAGGATAACTATCGATATGAACTTATAACGGAGAGAAACATGCTGATTACTTATGGTTCGGATAATATTCAGGAATGTACTTTTTAACCAAATCCAGCATTTCCTCATCCGAGACCACATTGACTCTTCCGGCGGAAAATTGTTCATCAATCCAGTCCTTTATCCTGGCGATTCCGGGGTGCCCTTTTTCAATCTTTTTCTCTTTAAGGAGCTGCGTATTGAGCCAGAACGCAATACCGGCCAGCCCCGAGCGGTCAGTGATGGCCACATCCGGCGCCCGGTTGAGAATCGTTTGTGTGTCAAAAACATTATAGATTTCCTGGTCTTTGAGAAGACCGTCGGCGTGAATACCCGCGCGGGTAACATTGAAATGCGCCCCGACAAATGGCTGCATCGGAGGAATCTTGTATCCGATGACATCTTCAAAATACCGCGCGATTTCAGTGATAACGGACAAATCCATGCCGTGCCTTGTCCCGCGCAAAGCAGTGTACTCGATGCACAACGCTTCGATGGGAGTGTTTCCGGTCCGCTCACCTATGCCCAGAAGGGTACCGTTAATCGCTCCGCAGCCGTAAAGCCAGGCAAAGGTCGCATTGGTCAACCCGCGGTAAAAATCATTGTGCCCGTGCCATTCGATCCATGCCGAAGGGACATCGGCAAGCGTGGTGAGCCCGTACATAATGCCGTCGACATTGCGCGGGAGGGCCGCGCCCGGGTACGCAACGCCGAACCCCAGCGTATCGCAGGCCCGGATCTTAATAGGTATCTTCGCTTCTTTTGATAATTTCATCAACGCCCGCGCGAACGGGATAACAAAACCGTAAAAATCAGCCCGGGTGATGTCCTCGAAATGACAGCGCGGAACAATCCCCTCTTCCAAGGCCGCTCTGACGATATCAAGATACATGTCCAGCGCTTCCCGCCGGGTTTTCTTGAGCTTTAAATAAATATGATAATCGGAGCAGGAGGTTAATATGCCGGTCTCCTTTAACCCCATTTCTTTGACAATATGAAAATCGCTTTTCATCGCGCGTATCCATGCTGTTATTTCAGGATACCGCAATCCTTTTTCCATACAGGCGCGCACTGCTTTTTTGTCCTTGTCGGAATACAGGAAGAACTCCGTCTGGCGAATCATCCCCTGCGGGCCGCCTAAGCGGTGCATCAAAACGAACAAATCTACAATCTGCTCAACGGTAAACGGCGGCAACGCCTGCTGTCCGTCGCGAAAGGTCGTATCCGTCATCCAGATTTCCTCGGGAGGATTCATGGGGACGACGCGGTTGTTAAACGGTATTTTGGGAATGTCGGTATAGGGGAAGGTGGCCCGGAAAAGATTGGGTTCAGCGACATCCTGCAGTTCGTAATGATATTCTTCCTGTTCCAGCGTCCGGCGGTGTTTGTTGAATTTAAGCATAGTACACTCCTGTATATTTTCGTAATCCTATCATATTTTCATAGTGCACTTCAACTGGGACGATGGATTATGGGAACACATTTCTACCGCAAAGACAGCATAAGCATGTTAATGAAAATCGTCATGAGCGGGCGGACGCAAGGCCCGCCCCTACATAATTCTTGGGGGAGCAAAACAGTCACCTATCATTCGCGAGGATGTCATTCATCGGTCATTCCCGAGGGGGTTATCGGGAATATGGTGTTTGCCTTTCATAATATAAAACCATATCCCCGATACAATCATTCGGGGATGACAAGCAAGAGATGACAAACTAAAGAAGGCAATCAAAGACAGGGGATTTCAGGGATGACAGGAAAGAACTAAGGAATTACAGCTGGATATCTGCGAGCCATGTTTTGTTGTCGCGGTACCATTGAACGGTTCGCCTGATGCCTTCGGCAAGAGGGACGGAGGGTTTCCAGCCGAGAAGTTTTTTTGCCTGACGGATATCAGCCCAAGTCGCCTTGATGTCCGCGATATGGAACGGCAACCGTTTTTGGCGAACCTTTTTGCCGAGATTTTGTTCTATGAAGGAAATGGCTTCCGACAATGCATACGGGCGGTTCCCGCCGAGATTTATAACGGCAAACGATGTCTTCTTAAGCGCCGCAACCGTGCCGCGGGCGATGTCGTCAACATAGGTAAAATCTCGACTTTGACTGCCGTCGCCAAAAAGTTCTATGGGTTTACCCTCATCAATCCATTTAATGAACCGGAAAATGCTCATGTCCGGCCGCCCGGCGGGACCATAGACGGTAAAATAGCGCAGTATCGTCACATCGATGCCGTAAAGATAGTGGTAACTGTAACACATGGATTCAGCGGCTTTCTTGGAAGCCGCGTAGGGAGAAATCGGGGTATTGACCGCCAGCGTTTCGGAAAAAGGCATTTTCTGTCCGGCATAGAGCGACGATGTCGACGCAAGAACAAACTTTTTGACCGCGTGCCGTCGGCACATATCCAGAAGATTCAATGTCCCCAGAGCGTTGGTCGTCATGTACACGAACGGATTTTCCATGCTGTAACGCACCCCGGCCCGCGCGGCAAGATTAATGACAGCGTCAAAACGATGGATGCGAAACAGTGTGGCTAAAAATCGGTTATTTTCGATGTCGCCTTTGAGGAAGGTGAAGTGCGGCAGTTTTTTTAACTGGGTAAGGCGGTATTTCTTGAGCCGGACATCATAATAGTCGTTGAGGTTATCTATACCGACCACCGCGTACCCTTGCTGAACAAGGGTTTCAGCTGTCTTACTGCCGATAAATCCGGCGGCGCCGGTAAGAAGTATTTTTTTCATAAAAATAAATGGCGACGGTAGGAGTCGAACCTACGACCAAAGGCTTATGAGTCCTCTGCTCTACCAACTGAGCTACGCCGCCGTTTTCGTTTGAGTGCTAATAGTAACAAAAAGGATGAAAACGGTCAATCAAGATCGACAATCTCGGCAGTGCGTTCAGGAAAACGGAGCAACGCAACCGTGTGACGACCATACTGCCAGCCGCCGCACTCGCCGGGATTGATAATAAGCGTTTTGCCTATGACGCGCCGGTCAACGCGGTGCAAATGCCCGTAAATAATGGCATCGTATTTTTGCGACGCCGCTTCACGATCGATATCCCGCGGCTCGTGCATCACCAGAAACGAATAACCCTGGCGGACATACGCCCACGGAGCATCATGGATCTCGCCGAAGTTCTTAATTTTTTCCTGCCACAGCGCGTGGTCGCCGTCGTTATTGCCGAACACCGCCGCTACAGGCGCTTCCAGTTTTTCCAAAAGGAGCGCACATATCGGCGAAATAATATCTCCGGCATGGATAACCAGATCCACTTTCTGTTGATTAAAATACGCCACCGCTTTAGCTATCAGGGGCATATTCTCGTGGGTGTCAGCAACAACGCCGATGAGCATTACAAACCCTTATACCGACTGGACATCCTTAATTTCAGGAATCTCTTTTTTCAAGGTCTTGACTATGCCCTGCTGCATTGTCATCGTCGACATGGGGCAACATCCGCAGGCACCGGTCAAACGAACTTTAACGACGCCGTCAGCGGACACATCAACAAGCTCCACATCGCCGCCATCGGCCTGTAAATGCGGGCGAATCTTTGCAAGTGCTTTCTCAACTTTTTCTTTCATGACTGCCTCCTTAGGTATTTGCGTTCTGATTATTTTTGCGGCCGTGTTCTTTTCTTCACTCTGCCGGATACTTTTAATTGCAACAATGATTTTTTCAAATCCTGCTCCGCTGCCACAAAATCGATAGCATTCTTTCTTGTGCGCATTGCTTCCTCAGCCCGTTGTTTTGCTTCCTCGGCGCGCGCGGAAACAATGGTGTCCGATTTAACGGCGTAATCCGCCAGTATAACGGCGGTATCTTCAGACAACTCCAAAAATCCTCCGGTTATCGCGACATAGGTTGTTTCCTCGCCGTCATTGATGGCGATTTCGCCTTCCGCCAGCCGCGTGAAAATCGGCACATGTCCGGGAAGCACCGTGATCTCCCCGGTGGTGGTCGGCAAGGTTATCCGTTTTGCGTCCAGAGCGCAAACGCTTCCCTCAGGAGATAATATTTCAATGCGTAGTGTTCCGCTCATGATACCTTTGCGCGGGCAACTGCTTCTTCGATAGTGCCCACCATATAGAATGCCTGCTCGGGAAGTTTGTCGTATTTACCTTCAATAAGTTCTTTGAACCCCTGAATGGTTTCCTGTATGGTCACATATTTTCCCGGATAGCCGGTAAACGTTTCCGCTACAAACATCGGCTGCGTCAAAAATCTCTGTATTTTCCGGGCGCGGGAAACGGTCAGCTTGTCTTCATCGGAGAGTTCATCGATGCCGAGAATGGCGATGATATCCTGCAAATCTTTATAGCGCTGCAGTATCCGCTGGACTTCGCTGGCAACCATATAGTGATCTTTACCGACAGTGTGCGGGTCAAGAAGGCGCGATGAGGAAGTCAACGGATTGACGGCTGGGTACAACCCCTGTTCGGAAATGGCGCGGTCAAGCGTAATCGTCGCGTCCAAATGACTGAAAATGGTAACGGGCGCAGGATCGGTATAATCGTCCGCAGGCACATAAATCGCCTGAACGGAGGTAATCGAACCCTTATTGGTCGAGGTAATGCGTTCCTCAAGCTCACCGATATCCTGGGCAAGATTCGGCTGGTATCCGACCGCTGAAGGCATTCTGCCCAACAACGCCGACACCTCGCTTCCGGCCTGCGCGAATCTAAAAATATTATCGATAAACAACAGCACATCCTCGCCTTTAATGTCACGGAAATATTCCGCCATGGTCAGCGCCGACAATGCCACGCGGAGGCGATTGCCCGGCGGCTCGTTCATCTGCCCGAACACAAGCACTGTTTTATCAAGAACATCGGCTTCTTTCATTTCCAGCCACAAGTCGGTCCCCTCGCGGGTCCGTTCGCCGACGCCGGCAAACACGGAATGCCCCTTGTGCACGGTGGCGATATTACGGATAAGTTCTTTGACCACAACGGTTTTTCCCACACCGGCGCCGCCGAAAATACCGATTTTTCCACCTTTGGTAAACGGAGAAATAAGATCGATAACCTTTATGCCGGTTTCCAGCATTTCCGGTTTTGGCCGCTGTTCCGACAGAAGAGGCGCTGCCCGGTGGATAGGGTCATATTTAGTTTTTTGTGCATTCATCGGCGCAAGTCCGTCTATATGTTCACCCAGCACATTGAAAATGCGGCCCAGCGTCGCTTCGCCTACCGGCACCGAAATCGGCTTGAATGTCCGCATAACTTTAGTGCCCCGTTTCAACCCTATAGTGGAGCCCATCGCCAGCGTGCGCACCTCGGAGTTCTCAAACTGGAATTCAGTTTCAAGGATTAGTTTTTTCCCGTCGGCAACATCTATCGACAACGCTTCGTACGTGTTCGGCACTTCGTCGGTAAAACGAACATCGACGATAGCTCCCTGCACCCGAATAACCGTTCCTTCACCCTTAACCGTCATGTGATCGCTCATTTTTCCACCCTATTCATTGCTCACGCGCATTATGCTGCGCCGTTTGCTAAATCTAATATTTCACCGGTAATGCGTTCCTGACGCGACCGATTGTAGCGGTTGGTCAAGTGATAACTTATGTCAGTGGCGTTATCCTTGGCGTTTTTCATCGCCACCATCCGCGCCGCTTGTTCCGATGTGAATGCCTGAATAATCGCTGAATACAGTTTTGCTTCGACATAGCGCGGCAGGAGATCCTGCAATACCGACGACGGCGATGGTTCAAAAAGATAGTTGCCGGTGCCCGATGCGCCGCCGGTAGGAACCGTGACCGGCAGTAAGGGATACACGACCGGCGTTTGCGACAACATCGACTTAAATTCGGTAAAAAGAATATCCACTTGGGAAACCTGAGCGGGAAACTGCTGATTGATTATTTCCATGACCGGATAAATCGTGCCGTAGGCGGGGAAAGCCCCCCCCATCGGAAAAGACGCTATCAGCTGATTGCCCAACCGCGTTGAATATTTTGCCGCTTTTTTCCCGATAGCAACGATGACGGTTCCTGAAGCTACCGCACCGGCAAGCAACCGGAACACATTGCCCGGCAGGCCCCCGCACAGCCCTTTGTCCGGAGCAAACACGATGAGCAGTTTTTTTCCGCCTTTGTTGGCGCGTAAATAGGGGTGATTAAAATCGCCTAAATCACTGGTTGCCGTTATACGCTTGACGGTTTCCGTAATTTTCCCCGCATACGGGCGATTCTTTTCAACCGCTGATTGTGCACGTTTTATTTTTGAAGCGGCAATCATCTCCATCGCCTTGGCAATCTGGGCGATGTTCTGAGATGTCTTTATCCGTTTTTTGAGGACCTGAAGATTTTCAGCCATGAATTCCCCGTTAAAACTCTATCGTCGCGGCAACCGCTTTATTGAGCGGAACTGCCCGCGCCGTCAGTATCCTTTTTTGAACTCTTCTATTGCCTGCTTCAGCGAAGCAATCGCCGTTTCATCCATTTTCGCGCCGCTATAGAGACGGTCAGCAATCTCTTTTTTGTGCAGGGTAATAAACTCTATAAGCTTCTCTTCAAAATCTCGTATTTTCTCAACGGGCACATCATCAAGCAATCCGTAGGTGGCGGCAAATATACTGATGACCTGCGCCACTTCGGTGAGCGGTTGATATTGCGGCTGTTTCAACAATTCCATCAACCGTTTTCCCCGTTCAATTTTTTTCGTCGTCGCCTCGTCCAGGTCGCTGCCGAACTGCGTAAACGCCTGCAATTCCCTAAATTGCGCGAGCTCTAAGCGCAAAGGCCCGGCAATCTGCTTCATTGATTTCGACTGGGCGGCGCCGCCGACGCGCGACACCGACAAACCCACATTGATTGCCGGACGGATACCGGCGTTGAACAAATCTGATTCCAGGTAGATCTGGCCGTCAGTTATTGAAATGACATTGGTCGGAATATACGCGGACACATCGTTCGCCTGAGTTTCGATAATAGGCAAAGCGGTCAGTGTGCCGCCCCCGCGTTCGTCGGAAAGGCGCGAAGCGCGCTCGAGCAGACGCGAGTGCAGATAAAAAATATCGCCCGGATACGCTTCGCGTCCGGCGGGACGCCGAATCAGCAGCGACATCTGGCGGTACGCCCACGCGTGCTTGGTCAGGTCGTCGTAAACGACCAGGACATCTTCGCCCTTATCCATGAAATATTCACCGATTGCGCAAGCGGCGAACGGCGCGATATACTGCATCGCCACGGGGTCTGAAGCGCTTCCCGCCACAACGATGGTATATTCAAGAGCACCTTCTTCTTTGAGTTTCGCCACTATCCGCGCGATGGTGCTTCGTTTCTGACCGATAGCGCAGTATATGCAAATAACGCGTTTGAGTCCGAGGTCGCGTTTTTTTTGATTGATGATGGTGTCAACAGCGATGGCTGTTTTACCGGTATTGCGGTCGCCGATAATAAGTTCCCGCTGACCGCGACCGATGGGCGTCATGGCGTCAATGGCCGTGATGCCGGTCTTTACCGGGCGGTCCACGGAACGCCGTTCGATGATGCCCGGAGCTATTTTTTCAAGCGGATAGAGCGTGCCCGTCGATGAAAGTTCTTTGCCGTCCAGCGGATTTTGCAGCGGATCGATTACCCGCCCGATTAACTGTTCCGACGCCATAACGCCCAACACCCGTCCCGTGGTCCGCACCTTCATGCCGCGGTGAATGGACTCTGACTCGGAAAGCATGATAATCGACACAAAATCTTCGTCGAGGTTCAAAATAAGTCCGCGGGTACCGTTGTCGAAGGAAACTTCTTCCCCGAACCCGGCCTCGGACAAACCGGTGGCCTTGATAATCCCGTCAGCGACGGTTTCGACGGTTCCCTGATTTATCATTTCCGGCTTCAGAGCGACCGCAAATAATTTTTCCTCGATTTGTTTTATAAATTCTTCTGGTCTCATACAACCTCTTTCATCAATTCTCTTTAATTCGCTGGAAAGTAGTTTCTATCATACGGCGAAAACTTATGTCAATAATGGTATTATCCCGTTCAATCTGCAGCCCGCCACCCAGCTCCGGCGTTGATTCATAATGTATCGTTGCGCCTACATAGCGCCCGACAATGGCGTGGGCCACCGATTCATCCAGCGGGCCGGCAAGCCGTACATACACCTGACTGCGCTGCCATGCCTGCTTGAGATAAAATAAAAATTCCTTGCGGTCAGCGCGCGACATTTTCTCCGCGACGAACCGCTGAACATCCTCAGGGACTTCCCACAGAGGGACGGTCAGATACGCAAGTTTTTTAATGGTTGCCGTGTTCATGAGGTCCCTGCTCCAAACTGGCTACTGCTTTTTTGAGTATGGCCACTTTCTGTTCTTCGGAAAACAATGTCGGCAGCAGCGTCGCCAGGACTTTTTGCGTCAACACCAGCGACATCGACTTCACTTGCTGTTCCATGCGTTCCATTTCAAGCTGAGCTTCGATTTTCGCCTGCGCAACGATCTTCTCGGCCGCCTTCTGGGACTCATCGACGATGTTTTGTTTTATCTGCTCGGCGGTTCCGCGGGCGGTCTCGATGATATTCTGCATCTCAAAGCGCGCCGCCTTGAGTATTTCCGCCTTGTCCTGCGCGGTTTTCTCAAGCATGAGCGTTGCCGCCTGAGAATCATCAAGCCCTTTCTTTATCTTCTCCTGGCGTTCGCGCAAAACGGCGCGGAGCGGCTGATAGAGAAATGTCTTGATAATCAAAACGATTACCAGGAAATTGACCACCTGCGCGGCAAACTGCTTTATGTCTAAACCAAATGAATGAAGTATTTCCATGGGTGACTACCTTGTACCTATTTCATGAACGCAAATATCAGTGCATAAATGGCGATGGCTTCGGCAAACGCCATACCCAAAAGCATGGCAACCATTATCTTGCCGTTTGCTTCAGGATTGCGGCCAATCGCTTCCACTGCTTTCGCGCCGATGATACCGACGCCGATCGCCGGTCCGAGTCCGCCGATCGCAATAATAATACCGCCTGTGAGTGTTATTGACATATTCTGTACGCTCCTTTCATATATTTTTTTGTATCAGTGTTCGTGTACTGTCGTCATAATACTCATGAAAATCATAGTCAGCATCGCAAAGACCAACGCCTGAATCAGGGCGACTATCATTTCAAGCGCCATAAACGGCAAAGGACCCCAAAAAGCCGAGTAAGTCATAAGGGTCGAAACGGTGCTGAGCACGACCGCGCCCGCAAAAATGTTGCCGAATAATCGGAAGGACAGCGATACCAGCTTTGTGCCTTCTCCCACCATCTCCAAAACACCCACGAACATAAAAAAAGGATTGAACGAAAAAAAGCGTTTCAGATAATTAAACACGCCGATATGACGAATACTGAGAATATGCGTCGCCGTCACGGAAACGACAGCCAGGGCTACGGTTACATTGAGGTCGCTGGTCGCCGTCCTCAGTAAGGGAATATATTCGCCGGTCCCTTTTTCAAGAACCTGCATTGTTTCAAACCCGGGGAAAAGCCCCATGATGTTTGAGATGAAAATGAAGATAAAGAAGCTGATAAACCAGGGGAAAATTGCCTCGACTCTGTCGCCGGCAACCTGCGCAGTCAGCTCATGAAAATATTCTATGACGCTTTCAATGATATTCTGCAAGCGTCCCGGGTTGAGCGCCAGAAAGCGGTTGAGAAAAAAAACAACCGCAATAATCACCAGGTCGGTCAACAGCGTCGACCCAATCGTATTGGTGACGGAAAAACCGCCGATAGTAGTTATGATTTCCGGCTTAAGCGATATCATGGTCCTGTATACCATCCCTCACTACTCTCAGCCGCGGTCATCCATAAAACAAAAACAGCGCCGCCGTGTATCCCCAATAAATAAGCGACGCTACACTCAAAAAGTATACGATTTTTTAACGGTCTCTGTCAACTTCTGGAATCCCGCCCAGAACCCTGTCCTTGCTTTTGCCTTGCCCTGTTTTTCTTGTCCTGTTTTTCCTTGACCTTGCAGGGGCGGGCCTTGCGTCCGCCCGCTTCATTGCCTGGATGATTTTCTTCAAGCGGCACTATGGACACAACTACATCAAGGAAAAAATCCTAATCGAGCGGACGCGAGGCCCGCCCCTACAATATATCGAACATGTAAATATATACAACGATTATTATAGCGGGGGCGGGGTGTTTTTTTTACGTATAGAGAAATTTGTTTTGCCTGCGGGGTGATGATTGGCGATGGCGGAGAAGTATTGTAGATTGTTAATCATATCCTGGTTGTCCGGAAAAAAATAAATGCCCTGGGTGCACAAGGCGACTCCCGCCCGGGCATAGGCGACGGGGTCCTTCAAAAAAACACTGCTGAGAGCCACGTAGCCCTCAAGCGAGACGGGGTTGATGTATAGTGAGCGGGTAAATTCAAGAATGCTGGGAGCAAAGGCGCCCGTCTGCGCCTGCACCGTCGCCATATTGAAATAAATTTCGTCATAACCGGCGTTCGCCCGCAGGGATTCTTTGTAGAGTTCAATGGACTCATCCCGCATCCCGGCGCGGGCGTAGCAGTTGGCAAGTTCATAATTGGTATTGACATCCAGTCGCCGCAAGGCGTGCGCTTGTTCCAGCTCGGCGATAGCCCGCTGAAGGTCATTGTTCCGGGAATATTTAAATCCCTTGAAATAGTGCACTTCCCCCATAAATCCCCGGTAATACCGGGCAATTGCCAGAGCAGCAAGCACGCACAGAATCGCAACAGCAGTTTTTTTGAGCGGTGCCTGCACCCGCAGGACCGTCACCTCAAGCGACCCCAGCCCCATCAGTATCCCCCACTGCCACCAGTACAGAAATCCGGGGACCGCAAAATGCAGGGACACATTGAGCAGATTGTCCGTGAGCATCCCGACTGCCCCGGCGCTCAGTCCAATCGCAAGCAGGCGCTTATTGCCCGACAGACGGCGTATTGCCGACCATGCCGAGCGAAACAGCACCGCCATAAGCCATAGGTATATCCCTAACCCCGCGGTACCGGTCTGCGACCATATTTCAAGTATTTCATTATGAGTGTTGTTAGCATGGGTGCGGAAAGGATGATAGGCGGGCAGGAACAAATGGCGCCCCTGATACAACGGATAAAACAGCTCAAAGCATCCCCACCCTTTTCCCAGAACGGGGTTTTCGGCAACCATATGCCACGCGCAAGACCATATTAACCGCCGCTGGTCATACGATTGATAACTGCTTCCGACGGCCTTGGCCGTCTCGGTGAGCCGTTCGGCAAAGGTGGTATTACTTCCCCCGACATCGCTGCGCGGCCATAGCACCGTCAACGCCAGCAGTATCGCGCCCAAAAATGCAAGAGCCGCGCGCTTCATCTTAAAGCGTTCTTTTTCAAAAACCATCAGCAGTATCACGACGCAGACAATAGCCGCCACGCTGCCTACCCACGATGAGCGCGTCATCGTAGAAAGCAGGGCCATGAAACAGGTTATAATCAATATGCCGAGGAAGAACCGCTGCACGGACGATTTACGCGCAAACCACTGCACCAGCGCCACCGGCAAAACCATCACAAGATAGGATGACAAAAAATTGGGATTTCCGAAGGTGGAAACACAGCGGCCCCCGAAGGGATTAAGAACATTTGGCCACACCAATTCAACACCGAAATACTGAAGAATGCCGTACGCCGCGGCCAGCCACGCGGTCACAAAAACAGCGGTAATCAGAACTGAGCGATTATCGTCGTTGACCAGATATACGGCGGCGTAATAGGGCAAAAAGGCGTTTACCAGCAAAAACAGCCACCCCTGCAACCCTTCGTTGCAAATGCCATACCGCAGATAGGGTTCTCCCGCGTTGACAAAAAACATTGTCAGCCAGGAAACGGCGGCGACGACAAGGAAAGAAATCAGGGGAAAATCGGCAGGCGTCCGACGAAGGGCAAGGGATTTTTGGCGGATCCCCTGCATCAGCCAGAGAATCGCAATGGCAACGGTCATGACATTAAGCAACGCTATTTGGACTGCGTAGGGATTGCGCGTAAGATCGGTAAAAAATAACAGCGAAGGGACTGTCAGCAGAAACGCAAGGGAAAAGGTATAGAACCGCTTCATAGGTTACTTCCGTATTGCATCAGCGGACGCACAAAAAATGCCAATAGGGAATATGCTCGGATAGCGTAACGGCGGAAAAATCAGTGCGTAGAAGCATAATGTCCCGGCGGGTGACCCGCTGTTCGATACGCGTAAAAAAACGGTCATAGACATCCTGCTCGATGCGGCGCAGGCCCTTGTCGTGATAAAACTCATACAGCGGGACAAACCTGCTCAACCCCAGCAAACGCGCGGCAGAGCCCAAAGCGATGAGCGGCAGATACACGCCGTACACGCCCGCCTGAGAAAATAACCGACGGAAGACGGGATTTTGTATCCGGCACACGGCGCGCCGCAGCAGGGTTACCAGTCCCAGCAAGGCGCGGAAATACGCGGGACGGTTGTCCAACGCATAGTATAGGAATATGAGCAAGCGCGGCGCGTAGCGTTTCAGGGAACGCACCGCATCAAAACAGGGGATGGGTAAATGGTGCAGGACGCCGAGCGAAAAAATAAAATCGGCACAATCATCTCTCAGGGGAAGATGCTGAAGGTCCGCCATGATAAAAATCCCGTTGGCGGCGCCGGCAAGATTTTTTCGGGCGACGAATATGGCGTCGGAAAAATCAACAAGAACTATCTCGCGGACTTTGTCCGTTAAAAAATAACTCCAGCGCCCCATACCGCACCCGATATCGGCCACGCGGGCATTTTTTAGTCCTTGGATATCCACCAGGTCAAAATAGCGGTCAAACTCCTGACGGTGTTCCGGCAGCAGTGTGTCATATGTTTGCCATTCTGCACCAAAAGTAAATTGAATATCGGCGGCATGCATCGCCTGGCGAACTCCGGGCGCGGCAACCGCATTCAATCGCCGGCGGACAAAAGGCGTATATTGTTCGGGGGATGACGCCACGATAACATCGTCAATAACGGGATACTCTCTGTCGCCGACCGTAATGCTCTCACGGGCGACAACTATCTGACTAGTCCCGAAAATATCGCGTAAACTTTCAATTTTATCAGCGTAATACAAGCGATGGTTCCTCACACGGATATCTGCTTGCCCTCGGGGCAAGCATGTTATTGCGGGGGGTTGTGAAAAACTTTTTGGACATCGGGATCTTGCGGTGCGATTGATCGGATCTTCAGCCACATCTGTTCCACCAAATCCCGGCGGCCGGTTCTCCCGAATATGATAGCAAGATTCTTCATCGCCACAATCGCGGACGGGTTGAGTTGTATAGCCGCTTCATAATACTTTTGCGCGCCGGCAAGGTCATTGCGCATGAAACGGATATTGCCCAAATTTATAGTGGTCTCCGCATATTCACCGCTGCGCCGGACGGACCAGTCCTCAACCCATGCGTTGTGCGGCGGACGCTGTAAAGTAGCGGGAAAATTCAGATGATCCTTGTACACGGACTCCGCCTTGTCCGATTCCCCCAACTGCAGATAAATCCAAGCCATGCGATAGTAATTGATGGGAAATATGGGATCAAGCTTCCGGTAGCGCTCAAACTCGATAAGCGCTTTGCGCCACAACTCTTTTTTCCTGGACTCGTGCTCTTGCGCCGCGCGGGTATCGCCTTTTTTGAGGGATTGTTCAGCCAGCGTTTTCTCGTCTTCCCCCCCTTTGAGATAGATCAAGCCCGCCTGATGGCGGGATTGCACATAGTTGGGCGCCAGCGACCAAACATCTTCATATTTCTTGATGGCAAGCTCCCCATCGCCTGCCGCCCAGCGGTCGTTATAGACATTGCCCATGAAATAAGGCGCCATGATAAATGAGGGGTTTTCCCGCGCCACTTCCTTGTAGATATCGAGCGCCTGGTCCCACTGCCCCTGCTTGGAATAAGAAATCGCCATGTTGTGATTTAAATCAGCGTCGAAATAGCCGTAAAAAATCCAGACAAAGTAGCCGGCCACGAGCAGGACCATCGCCTGAAGCACCCGCCGAACACCCAACGGCAGGGGCGAGGGCCCTGGTTCCGGCGCATCTTTTTCGGGCAAGGGGTTATTGACATTGATTGCCCCGATGAGCCCGATCATCAGCCACAGCATGACTCCTGATGAAACAAACCGCAGGGACACGCACACGAAGTTATGGACCAGCTGTGCGGCCACGGCCGTCAGAATTCCCAACTGGTAATACGCGCGGATATCGGCGTGTTTTTTATCAGGATGCAGGGAACTGAAATAGTTGAGATTGGTATAGCCGAGTTTTAAAAACATGCCCAGCAACAGCAGAAATATGCCGAACCCGACCAAACCCTCGTCGTACCAGACCTCCAAATACTCATCTTCCGGATGGTCCGTTTCAGTGTTATGTTTCGATTCGATGAAAAATATCTGCGGCCGCCGCCAGCTCGGATAGGTGACATAATACGTACCGATGCCCGTGCCGATGATGGGGCTTGTTTTGATCATTTCCCAGGTAGACAACCAGGTGAATACTCTAAAAGACGAGCTGTCCGGCCTGCCTTTAAGCTGATGACGCGTTCCGACTGCAACTAACAGCATCGTGACCGCCGCCATGATAAATAATATTTTTTTGGTATTGCCTTTGCGTGACTTGAAAAAGAATCCGACGACCAGAAAAGCGAACACCAGCAACCCGGCGGCAAACCCCAGCCACGCCCCTTTGGAATAGGTGTATGTCACATTAAAGGCAATCATTGCCCATAACAACAGCAAGTGCACACTCTTGGTGCGCAGAAACAGAGCCAGGACCACCGGCCCCATCACGACAAGAAAATCGCCGAAAAAGTTAGGGTTCCCGAATGTGGAAAAAATGCGCGACCCAAACGCCTGCCTCCAGATAAATGGATCAAGACCCAGTTCGGGCGGGGCGGGAAAATACTTGTAATCAAGGTATTGGATAAGTCCGTATATGCAAACGACAAAAGTCGCGGCTATCAGCCAATTCATAAGCCGCCGCAATTTTTCCTCGGTATTAATCTCTGATATCACAATCAGGGCGATACCGATGTATATAATGCGCCGTACCAGCTCGTTGGCGCTCGCGTACGGGAAGGGGGAATGCCAATAAGAAAAAATGCCTGAAAGCAGGTAGGCGACCAGCGGGACTATGACAAGAAGGGAGCGTTTAAAAAAGAAACTGTCCGATTCGATTATTTTAATGAGCCATATCGCCAGAAGCACGACCCCGCCGATCTCGATGAGGGTAATCTTTATCTGGGCGGAATCATACGTTTTCAGGTAAAAAGCCGTCGCTATCAAAAAATACAGTACCGGCAGCCAATACGCGATGAGCGTCGCGCAGATGTGATTTATTTTTTTTGACACCGGCGAAATTGACGGGCTCATCGGCGTTTCTCCGAAATCCGTTTATGTATCACATCCGGGCCGAAGGGCACCGAAAGCGTTAAGCGGTGGGTATTGCCCATGTCACCATAAGGAACCCATGCGTAATCAAGTACCATCCCGTTTAATTGAAACCCCGCGCCGGCGGTAAGGTTAATGTTCGGAAATTCCCCCAGGCCGTAATCTTTCAGAGGGTATTTGTATCCGGCGCGCCAAAAGAGCGTGTGATTTATCTCATATTCAACGCCGGTGCGTAAATCGACAATCTGGTCCATGTATCCGATGACCTCGCTTGACCAAAAAACATGAGCACATATCACGCCGGCAACCCCGGCAAAAAACCCGGTCGGCAAATCAAAACCCTGTACGGTCGGCCCGATGTTGGTAACGCCAAATCCAGCCTGCCAATCACTGCGGGGCGGGCGGTAAAATCCACCCAGCGACAGCATGGCGCCGGCGGTGCTCGATGAATCAATGGATTCCTGCGCACCCCGCACGGTCACGCCGTAAGAAAATGCCCGTGAAATGCGCTTGCCGAAACTGAGCGAAAACGCGGCATCGTAACTCGAAAAGGTTCCCTGCTCGGCGTACTGGGCGATACTGCCGTCGGAAACAGTGCGATCCATGGCGGGAACGCCCAGATAGGACAGTGACCCGGCAATGCTCGTATTCATATCAATTTGATGCGCGTACTGCAGAAAGCTGTAGCTGATGTCGGACAGATACATTATCCGCGACACCGTTAATTCCGGATGCCCCACCCAGGGAAGAACGGCGGGGTTTTCCCACGCCGACGGGGCAGCCGCGGTGACATATGTTTCCCCCATGCCGGCGTTAAGCGCCGCGGGGCAGATCTTCAGAAAAGAGAATATGCTGGTTCCGGGGGATGATGCAGCCACTGATGTAACGAGGAAGTATAGCGGCATAATCAGAAAGGTAATGCGTCTGACGATTGACATAGAGGTATTTATATTCTGAAAAAAATCGCCGGAAACATAAGCCGGCGAAGGGATTTGAACCCCCGACCCATCGCTTACGAAGCGATTGCTCTACCACTGAGCTACGCCGGCATAGTGTGACAACCCTGAACCACGCATCATGCATACCACACAATGCGCATAAAAAAATGCCGGGGGTCAGAATCGAACTGACGACACCAGGTTTTTCAGACCTGTGCTCTACCGACTGAGCTACCCCGGCGAAACATGTGGCTATGATATCAAAAAATAAATTATTTCTCAAATGACGATGATGCGTTCACACATTCGCTTACTACGCTGAGGACTGCGGGGATGGTGAACGGTTTCGTCACAAACGCGGTGGCGCCGAACAAAAAAGCGTCGTTGCGCGTAATGTCATCGTTAAAAGCGGTGATGATAACCACCGGAATATTTTTGGTCGCTTCGTTGCGCCGGATATCGCGGCAAATACTGATACCGTCTTCGCCGGGCATGCCGGCGTCCATCAATATGACCGCGGGTTTTTCCCGACCGATGGAATCCCAGAGGTCCTGTGTTGATGACACTGCTTCAACAGCATACCCCGCTGCACGCAATCCCAAAGAAAGCAGTTCTCGAATCGCCGCCTCGTCATCCATCACGATGATTTTTTTCATAATAAATCGATTATATCATTTAGGACATTCATTTTCAACCAGACGGGTTTTGGGGCGGCTCAAGGCAGGGATGACGGGCATACTGCCGACAGCACACACGCGGCATGGTTCCGGGCGCGGGCTTTGCAAACATCCCTACCCAGCGTCTGTAGAAGCAGGGAAAAATGCAGCCATTCGCTTTTGGGAACAATCTTCATCAGGTCCTGCTCTATTTTTTCAGGGGTCTCGTTCGTGGTCAGCCCCAGTAAACGGCTGATACGCAGGACGTGGGTGTCAACCGCTATACCTTCAACGATGCCAAAGCCGTGACCCAAAACGATATTGCCTGTTTTGCGGGCGACCCCGGGCAGGGCAATGATCTCTTCCATGGTACGCGGCATGTTCCCGCCTAACACATCACGCAGCATACGAGCGGCACCGATAATATTTTTTGCCTTATTGCGAAAGAAACCGGTCGAGTGAATATCCGCTTCAAGGTCCTGTTGGCGTGCGCGCGCATAATCGTCAAGCGTTCGGTATTTTTTGAAGAGTGTCTGAGTGACGATGTTCACCCGCTCGTCAGTACATTGGGCCGACAAAATGGTGGCCACCAGCAGTTCCAACGGATTTGCAAAGTGCAAAGGAATCTTGACGAGGGGGTATTTTTTTTTGAGGCGGCGGATAATTTCAACTACACGCTGATTAGTTTTCATGGGAGGAACGAGCGCGGTCACGGCCCGAAGAGAATATGGCGGGGATGACGGGATTTGAACCCGCGGTCTCTGCCTTGACAGGGCAGCGTGTTAACCAGGCTACACCACATCCCCAAAAAAATAGTTGAACAGCCGAAATGAAAGAATCGAAAACGGAGTGTAATTATATGAGAAACAAAAACATTTGTCAAACACCCCACACCCGCAGAGCAAGCTCTGCAGCTACAACGGCACCGTCAAAGGGCGTTGGTGAATGTGGGGGTCGGGGGCATGGTTTAAGCGGCTGAAAGGGTTGCGCGGATGCCCTGTGCGGCATTCTCTACGGAGCCGCCGAGATGTTCGACTATTGGCGCGAATTCACGCTCAAGGAGCGGGTCGTAGGACACCATGAAGTTGCGTGCAGCAGTGCGTGCCGCTGGGCAGGATTGCGGCGCACGCAGAAGCCCGATGCTCTTGTCAAGCCAATCTTTAGCACCGGCGGCGTTGTTCGACTGCCGCGCCGCTACGATTGCAGCCACAACGGCATTGACTGCCGTATCATCGCCGGCGGCAAGATTTTGTTCATCGCCCGTAAGATTGACATTGAACGACGCTTTGAGTCCCAGAACAACGATAAGCACCTGGCGAAGATTAGCACGGTCGACTGCCGTCACCGGCAGGGAACGGTTGTTGTTTGCCCGGCGGAATTCACCTTCCGCAACGGCACCCAGCAGTCCCTCAATACTTGCCCGCAGGGTCTGCCCGTTGGTGCCCGGGTTTGCAGCGGCCTGCTGCGCCTCTGTCAGCGCGGCTATCCAGTACCCCTTGTGCGCCGAGGACTGATTGGCAAGGGTTTGCAGAAGCGATAGAATCTTTTCGCTGTCAAGGTTATCGTATGCATGCATATAATATTCAGCCAAGTCCTGCACCGTTGTCAGTTCTGAAGCCGGCAACGATTCACTAACGATGCTGGCGGCAATGTGCTCCATCCGCGCTCCCGAACGGCGGGCAAGCGATTCAGGGGAACGACCGGCGACGCCCGTAAGCGCGCGGGCGAATGTCTCAAGCGCGCTGTCAGCGGCACCGACCCCCGCGGTATCCTGCTCGGTGTTTCCATCGACAGGAATGGCGCCTTCAGGCGCATCGAATATAACGCCCGCCACTCCCTGCAGTTTTCCGGCGCCAGCGGTTGCCTCAACGGACATATCGGCGGGGATACGCACCACAAAATAACCGCGACGGTCAACCGGCTGCAACAGCGCGTCGCTATACGCAATACCAACCTTCACCTGCGGTGCTATCGCGGACAACTCACCGGCAATGGCGTCCAATCCCTTACCTTCTAAAATTATCGTCAGGTGCGCCATAATGTCCGTGTCCGGCGTAGCAGCAATTGTTTGCGCCAGGGTTTGCGCGTCCGTGACTGTCATATCTTTCATCGTGATGCATCCGGCACCAGCAACGGCCCACCGGCGAATTGAGGCCATGGTGCCATTCTTGACTACTACCGCAATCACCCCGCGCGACTTACCGGCGTGCACGGCGTCAGCGGCACTGTCGGCATCTTCAAGCCCGTCGTTGATCTCAAGAACGGTCCCCTTGTTTTTTCGAATGTGCACGTCAAAATACCGCACAGCGGCTTCGATTTTTGTTTCCCCGGTCTTCACCGGTAATTGATTGAGCCCAACCGATTGGCCAATAAGCGCAATATCCTGTGCTGCGGCGCGGTGACGGATTACTGACGGCTGATACACCTTAGCACCCATTTCACCGGCTATCTGCGCGGCGTCGCCCACTGGGTCGGCTACTATCGTCACCACATCCCCCAGCGGCTGGCCCCACACTGTTTTCTGCAGTTGAGCGGCACGCCCGGCGTCAATGCCCGTAACCCGCAGGATAAGCTGGAACCCGTCAATGCCGGACATCGGAGCAGTCATCGCGGACAATTCATCAATAAGCGCTTGCGCTTCTTTTTGAGTCGAGCGTACTTCGATGACCCCGGCTGTGAGCGCACTGACGCCCAGCTTGTCAAGCGCTACTCGTTGCACGCTCTCCGGTTGCTGGTTGAACTGTATCAGGAACCGCACAACATCCATCGCGCTCAATTCTGAATTTTGATCTGCACAGATAATTGGCATACCCGTTTCCGGATCATGACCGGCGTATATATTTAGCAGTTGTCCGGCGCTATCCAATTTCCAACTAAGAAGCGTTGTCCATGGCGCAAAAACCGCCGCGAATCCCACTGTCGGCATACCCAACGCGCTCAGCGCGGCAGCTTCCTCGCCGTATGCGCCTTGTGCGTCGTCCCGGGTAATGAACCGTGCGCGGACCGTCCCGCGCAGTTCCTGCAGAGCACGCCGCTGGCCCCCGGAAATCAGCAACGCCCATTGTTCAGCAACTGTTCCGCGCAAAACCTTGAACGAATTTGCGCCCGCCCAGGTGCGAGAATCATTTAACAACCGCACTGTGGTCCGCATAGTGCCGGTATCGCCAAATAGACGATCAATTACGGCGTTCCTGACTTCACCGTCAACCGCAGTGGTCAGTATCCGTACCAGCACATACGGCGCTTTCGCCGGCACTTCTTTAAGCAATCCGTCAACCAGCGCCCATGCCGACAAACGATCAGCAATTGCGGCGTCGACGTCAGCAATGATAGTACGCATGTCAACTATCACGCGGTCGCTGTTAAGTGCAGCCATCTTGGTGATGACCATAGCCGTTATTGCAGAATTTTTCATCTTAAGAGCCGCGCGGTACCCCGCAAGTTTCTGCGTCACGGTTGCCCCGGTTTCCGGGTCGGCCAGCTCATTGATTGCCGCGGCTTGATCCGGGCCGAGAACACCGCAACGACGGATAATCGCGTTAATTTCGCGCGTCGTCGAAACGCCTTTGCCCTTCGCGGAAATAGTTTTTATCAAGCCGGGTATCAACAATGCTACTTTTTCATCAATGGATCCCGCAGGAATCATCCCCATGTGTTTTCTGTTTATCGTCCGCAAAACCGTGTTCAGGGCACGGACCGCCGCGGCGCGGAAAGCTGCATTTTTCAACAACGAAGGCACCAGGACATTCAACGCGGTTTCATCGTCAATCAATGCCAATTCCTGCACCATGCGGTACACGGCCAGCTCGCTGTTGAGCGCTTGCAAGATTACGATAATCTGTGACCGTTCATCGGCGGGAGCTTTGCTCAACGCCCGCGTCAATATCTGTATCTGCTGTTCAACCGTGAATCCCGAGAGGGTGCTCAGCGCGGCAATCGCTTGCTTACGCACCACCGCTGACTCATCACCCGCAAACCCGGCTATCCGCCGCGCTGCGGCAAAGGTATTTATGGCCTGTAATTGAGCAACCCCAGCTGCCCGCTGTTTTTTACTGCGCAATTTATTGTTGAGTTCCCGGGTCACGAGGGCTACTGCCGTCTTGAGAGAAACCGCAGGCAACGAAAACACCGGGATTGCCGGCGCAGGCAGTGTATCTTCAACGACAACTTCTATGGGGGCTAAAACTATTCCCGGCACTATTGTCGCTGCATCAGCCACCGACTCAGACAGGGGATTTACATCATTGACAACCTGTGCAACGGAATCCGCAACAATCGAAACTGGTTCGGCGGTGATCGACTGAGCAACCTCCCCTGCATCCGGCAGCACTGCATCGGTTATTGATACCGCCGCTTCTGCCGCACCAGCTATTGTCGTGGAAACGGGTTCCGCAGGATCAAGAACACCAAACGCGGTATCAACCAATGGCAATGCCTCAGGGGGCAATGTGCGAATGGGCTGTTCAATAGGTAAAACGGGGTCCCCAACAGTAGGGACTACCTCGGGTAGTATTGGTTCTGCTACAGCTGCTGACGGTCCCTGTATCAGCTCTGTACCCGGCTGGATCGGAATTTCTTGTTGCGTTGTCGGCAGAACTGATCCGGCTATGGTTTCCGTCATCGCTACTGCTGCTTCAACCACTATCGGAGCTGGGGCCATTATCGCTTCGGAAACATCGCTTGCCGACAATGCAGCGCGGGAATCAACGAGCGTTTCTGCGATATCCTGCGCTGCCACTATCGGTCCGGTTACCATCTCGCCGGGAACAGCAAGCGGATTTGATACAACCTGCAAACGCGCTCTTTCTTTCGCTTCTCGTGCCTGCCGACGATTTTTGGTTCTTGCTTTTTTCGACAATTTCTTTGCCACTACCCCGACAACACCAAGGATAAGCGTAGCACCCCCAGCCGACGAAGGAACCAAAGGCTGATCGGTTCTCACCGCCGCTTTCGCGGATATTCCCGTTGAATGGGACGCCGTTGGTTGTGTGAAGCCAGAAGTTTTCTGACCTACCCACACTTTTGCGGCCGGTTTAAGTATTACATTTCCAAGGGCATCGCGATAGGTTATTCCCAGAGTGGTTGCCTTACCCTCCACCCCTGCCAAATTATACCGCTCGTTTACCTTCCACGGATTATCCGTGTATTCAAAGACAAATCCGCCATTGCCTTTGTTTACTTCACCAACCATGCTGGACACATACTCTTGTTGCATTTGAGACATATCGGATCCGTCAACGCCTTCTGAGGGAATACCAAATTCCCCCGGAGCGCCTGCCATTGAACCATCGCCGATTAATGTGTCCAGATCGCTAAACAAATTATTAAAGGTTTTCCCGCGATAGACATTGACAAAAATAGTTTTGATGCCGGCCTTGCGGTATCTCTCGACCACTTCCTGTGAGGGAATTTCGCCATGCACGGTGGCAACCAGATGGCTTGCGTCCCAATCTTTCATCTTTGCCATGGTTTGGTCAAGCAATGTGTACCAATTCTCAACAGAACCTCGGAACCACTCGGGATGGTAATTATACTCGTTGCCAAAAACCCACATCAGTATCGCCGGGTGGTCCTTAAACGCCGTAATGTAGGCCTGCGCCTTGCCATAACGCATGTCCTCAGCGGTAAAGCCAACGGTTACCCGTATACCCGCATTGGAAAATGCCGTCAGCATTTCACGCGTCGCTCCAGGTTCTATAGCACCGTTTTTGTCGTAAATCGCCAGCGGATAATAGGTCCGTATGCTGTTGATACCCATCGACTGCATCACGGGAATGTCTGTCTTATAAAAATCCCCGAAGTGTTGGCCGAATTCGTCCACCGCGTAAGCGACACCTCTGATAGTGTAGGGCGATCCATTGACGATTATCCGTCCGTTAGCAACGGTCGCTATGGTCTCGGTAATCGCCTCTCCATTGGCAACAACAGAGGTAGCTGTCGGGACTCCTGCAGTCGCTGTGGGACTGACTGTCGGAACTACTTCTGTCGCTGTGGGACTGGCTGTCGGGGCTGTGGGAGAAACCGCGGGGGTCTGTGTGGGTGATACGGCGGTCGGCGAAACCATGATAATCGGCGCCGGCGTTGCCGAAGGGACAGTCATAACCAGCGCAGAAGGTGTCGCCGTCATCACGGGGGAAACTGCAATTCGTGCGTTCATCCTTACCGCAGCAAAGGCCACCCCGCCGAGAAGGACCAATGTCACCAATGCTATGACGACCAGGTTAATGAGTTCTTTTGGCAATTGTATTTTGGGCAGTTTGATTTGAAATGACCGACGGGTTGTCGAAGGCGCAGGAGGTGTTTCGACAGGAACTGCTATAGTCGCAGCCACTGGTGGAGGCGTCTGCGCTCCCGGATTCACAGGGTTAGAAGCAGCTCCTTGGGAACTCGATGCTGTAGGCGATGCGTTGGAGGAATCTGTTCCTGTTGGGCTCGGCGTTGCTGCAACGGGGGGCTCCTCTCCGGTTTTCATGTTGCCTTGAGGAAAAGTTTTCCATCCTCTGTGGATCGCAATGGCTCCATAAAACATTATTCCGGTAGCCCAAAAAACGACCATTACACCACCGGTGAATTGGGAAAACAAAAGAATGCCGACTGCTATGATATTGAGCAAACCTGCAAGTCCAAGGAATCGAACCTTGCCGGAAATAAGATATACCAAGACACTGCCAACCGCAACGACCATCAGGATAGGGATGACCACCGGATAAAGGGACAGCAGAGGTAGAAAATTCAACAATGTCCAACCTCCACCAATAATAAAGACAAGCCCTACAAGCCATGGCACTACAACCCCGAGTATACCTAAAAATTTTGTTTTGGGATTCGTTCTCAGTGAGGCATCTTTGTTCGATAGTGGATACGCAATGATACCAATAAATGCCATGGCTAAGAGTTGAGCGAACCCCACAACCAACAGTTGGAGCCGATTAACCGGCGTATACACCGGCTGATGTGCAGTACCCCCATCAATTAATTTCCCATCCCTCAAAGCGATTAACCAATCTTTGAATTCACTTTTAAGGAAATCGTACCAGTTTTTTTCTCCAACATCTGCCGGAGTAAACCCTACATTGAAAGCAGTCAAGCCAAAAAAGACGGATATCGGGAAAATGATATAAAAGATTGAAAATATCATGGAGGGATTCTGCCAGAGCAACACCCCCATTATCCCGGTGACCAAAAAAGGCAGGATGGGTATCATTAAATGCTGGGCAACTTGCGTATAGAGTGATTTTTGGCCAGAACTACCACTGAACAACGAGAAACGAGTAAGTCCGTTGGGACGACCGCTCAAGAAGTATTTCGAGTCACCCGCCATACCGCTTTCAACACCAACGGCATGCCCGGCTATAAACAATTGAAAGACGGGGATTCCGCTAAACACTTTGCCCAACCACTGGATTAATCCTTCGCCAAGACCTGCCCTGAAGATATCCTTGACGGCCCCCAGATACGCCTGCGCCTGCGAAAGAACGAATACTCCCAGGAAGGCGAGGGTGATTTCCAAGCTAAATCCGCTAAATGAACTGGTCCCCATGAAAACAAGAAAAACAATGTACAGAAAATTCGCGAAGGCCTTGACAATCGGGTCCCGCGTGAAGAACCCCGGGCCACCCGCCACATACTCGTTTACCCGCAGCATCCTGTCAAGCCGATTGCCATAGCTCGTATCGTCCCGCAAATCCCGCATAAGGCGCGACTGAAAAAACTCCGCGGAACCAGTCGCGAACTTCTGGAACATTCCGAGCGCCGGGAAAATGTGGGTTTCACGCTCCTTTTCAGCTTCGTGTCCTTTGACAAATACAACGAGCAATCCCCGAAGGATCCCCACCACCCCACTCGCGAGATCCTCGCTGATGGAACTTTCGCTCAATCCACCGCGTGATATAATATCCTCAGTCAATTTTAAATCCGGATGACCATACACCGCACCGGCGTCCTTTGCTGTTATAGCACCGCGATGCTGATCGACAAAGGATTCATCCACATGAGCAATCAAAGATCCCATAACGTTATAATATTTCGTCCCAATTGCCTCCGGAAAGCCGACCGTTGATATATCCGAGTTTTTCTTGAATTCCTGCTGAATGCTCGGGATCCGCATAACCTCGCCAATCCTCATCCCCTGGTTTATGTCCATCATCTGGGTATGTCTGTTCCTGATGAATGCAATCATATGATTGTGGTTCTCCGGTTTTCCCTGTCCCAGAAGCGCACCGGCGATCGCGGTATTTGACGCACGGAAAGGCCCCAGTCTATACACTTCGTTGAGCTCGCCGACGGGGTCGAGTCCACGGTACAGAACACTGTAATACACTGATTCTTGTTCATTGTCCTCATTTTTGCTTACAACTAAACCGGCTATTTCAAGATTCGGGAATTCTTTTGCCAGTCGCTTGACACCTCGTATGGTAAAATCTAACGGATTCTTAATTTTCATCTCATCGTAATTTTGATAACTGAGCAGACACTGAAATTTTTCGTTCACACGCTCGCTGATCCGTTGAGCACTGTCATCAGGATATTTGAGCTTTGCCTGAAATGTTAATGAGGCCTGATAATAATCCATCAGTTCAAATATGGTCTTAGCCAAGGGCTGATATCGACGCGAACCCCACATTTCTACTTCTTCCTTGATCCAAGTGCTAGTGACGACCAGTTTCTGCCCATTTTTAAGGGATGCGAATTTTGCCAAATCAGCCCGCTCTTCGGGGGTCAGGGTATGGGGATTGCCAAAACGATCTACCCCTTTACTTAAACGTGCTTGAAAGTTTTCCCAATCAAGGGGTGTGTTGCTCCGCAAATAGGTAAGAAATGTGTGTCCACCTGCCTTGGGATTGGGGTCATTTAAGGCAGCACCACCACTGGCAGGGTTATCATCTAAACCATAAAACACTGCTTCGTTGGCAACCGGTACGCAGGCAGAAATACTGTTTTCGTCAAAATCAACCATGTAATTCTGTACCATCTGATTATGGTCATAGACCGCCAGAATCTCCTCCTTAGCTCGAGGGTTGGCAGGTTCTTTGCTCAAATTTGCATACGTTGAGATGACACCACCCGAAACAACAAACTTGTAAGCGTCGGCTTCTTGCTTGGACAAGAAATCTTTGTAGGACATTTTGTCAATGATAATATTCCAATATTCGGCAAAAGCCAAGTCAATCTTCGCATCAATCTGCGCTGAGCTGAGGAGATTGTCTTCGCGCCAACTTCTAATAAGCGTTGGGGGAACTATCTTCTCCTTGAAAGAAATATACAGGTTGGATTTCCGCAGGGACTCAGCATTGGTGGGATTCGCATAAGCGTCGGTAATCCTGCTCCATTGCTGTCCAGGAAGTTTGCTCCCTTCGCCCGCCTGCATGGAAAGGAATATTGAGAATACCGCACTCGTAAGGCTGTATATAGAGAAAACATCAAGGAATGCGAATACGATTACGGGAACTGCCACGAGCACTAAAAAGACCACACCTCCGAACACACTGACCAACCCAAACCAGATAGCTAATACGCCAAAGGCTCCTACAGCACCTAATAAAAACTGCCCTACAATATCCCGCGACGCGATAAAAATATTTGGGGAAGCTCCAGGTGCAGTTGTAGAAGAAGGATTGAGCTTAAATATTTTGGCAAAGATGCTGGACATGAGCGGCAGCATTTGGAATGACAGAATAACAAATACTGCCCAGAATGTTCCACTGCTGAAAATGATGTCTGGCATAAGTTCTGTGGTGGTAGCCAAAATGGTCGGAATAAGTTGAAAGACCACCGAGAAAAGCAAAACATTCCATACTAACTTTGCACCAGCAACAACAATCCAAAACGCGCGCGACGTCCACATCTGGGGCGTATTAGATTTATGGTCACGACCCTCGAAAACATTGACCGGCTTCCCAAATTTTGTAAGCTGATGTTTTCCACCCCACAAGAAGCTTGGGTTCTGCCATATACGTTCGAGCAATGTTAGAACAACATACGCGGTTACGATGATGCCAATTGACACAAGAGCCACAGGTATCCATGGCAGCAAAGCGACTTGTGCTATAGCGGCGGCAATAGTAGCGGCAACCCCTATAGACACCAGCATATATAGCGTAAAAGAGCGAGTGTTAATGAAGGTCTGGATCCATCCCTTCCAACCGGCAAGAAAAGGTCCAATGATGGGCAGCTGCACCAATGGGTTATCCGCCGCAAGCCCGCCTGCAACAGGATTATAATTCTGGTAGGGGACAAGGTCCCGGTCCTGGTCCTGAAAAGACGGGTTTTCCATTGAAGTTGCGGGGTCCCATGAATCCCCACCATTCCAATAGGTGTTGAGATACTTCTCAACATATTTTGGCGTCCGGAACATGCCGTCAATGTCCAGATATTGGATTGAGAGATTATTTGGTTTACTCGTGTCTCGGGCTCCAAGTCCTTTGATACCTCCTAATCCTTTTGTATGAGTTATCGCATTCATTGGCAAGTGATTATTTTTAAATTTGCCCGATTTGATGTCGCCGAATTGGATGATATATGCTTGCATCCGGTCGCGTTCGACCATGATGGCTTTTCCAATTTTGTCATAGCTACCCTCCCTCGCCATACTGCGGGCAATGTGAAATAAGAACGCAATATAATCGGGCGTAAACTGGCGGAAGTTCCCCGCTATCGATGAAACACGCTCAAAGAGACGATAATCTTCAATCGTAAATTTAATCGCATCAACTTCTTTTTGCTCCATTCCCAAAACCTGTACCAACCACCATTTATATTCTTCGTACACACGAGAGTCATATAGCTGATTCGTGGCGTTGGCATCGATTGTTGCTCCTGTCATGCTGCGGGTCTTCCAATCAGATGCATGTTCCGCGCCCGTGACGCCGGGCGTGACGTAGTCGAGAGAGGTGACAGCGGAAGGACTAAACCCATAATCGATAACCAATTTCTGACCGATGGGTAATGAAAAAGGTTTTTGCTTAGCCTGGACTTCTTTATTTACCGCCGCATTTTTTGTTGATGATTTCTTTTTCTTTTTTCCGGGAGCCGCCCCGCTGCCGCCATTGCCGGATATTGCTTTTTTGCGATTTTTATTGAAAATGCTCACATTGTTAATTCTCACGATAATCCCCGTGATGAACGCCCCGCTGATGACGAAAGCGATGACGATACCCGCCCATTTGTAGAGATTGCTATTTCTCTTAATCTCCTCAACATAGTTTGCTACTAAACTGGCGCGCTGTTTGGGTGTAATAGTCGCAAGTGCACCATTGATGTAATGATAGGTCTGTTCATGCACCACGGGCTTTTTATCGGCAGATAGAGGTTCCTTTTCAAGGACCTGTGCAACCATCGCGATATCGGCAGATTGCCCAAGATCCAAGTTGGCCGGACCGTATTCAAAACTATGATACAGTTTGGTGAGAACAATCCCCGTATCCTTAAAACGGTCATTTATGGCAACAAAACCAGCATCAACAGCTTGAGTGTCATCAAGGTTGATTGTCTGCACCATTGCCGTAACTTCATTGAGCGGCAGATTAATGAGTTGTGCGGTATCAGGATTATTCTGGTCAAAAACAGTCTTGTCAAGCAGCACTGAATATAACGGATTGCCCTGTTGATCCTTGACAGTCATTTCCAACCTATTTTCGTCGACTTCAAATCCAAACGCATCCATGGCAAGGGGTGCTTTAATAAAGTTACTGACAGAGAATACTTCCACGCCGCTCAAACTGAAGGCGACTTTCTTGGTAAATCGCCCGCTGGGGCGCGCATCAATGACATCATAAATGATGATTGATGTTTCTTTGTCCCCAATCACTTTCATCTTGTTCATCGATGCATTTTGCATAGCCGCAATAAACGCACTGTCCTGAAAACGCGTGACTGGTCCCTGAGGCTGAGTCCGCAGTGTCGAGCCGAACGATTGGCCTTTATTGTAGACGATGTTGAAAAGGTTGTATATAAACGCTAATATCCTATCGAAAAAACCCTGTGAAGCCGATTCAGGCGCAAAATAAGTCGTTGGGGACAGGCGTTGTTCTTCGGTAAGGGAACCACCGGAACGATATTTGAAAGTGTAACTATTGCTCGCATAGCCAAGTTGCTGTTGGCTTGCCTCAAATACACCTTGGTTGCCGGCAGGGAACTCATTGTAGGTTATCTCTGCAGGATTGCCCGCAAGATTACCGACACGGTTTGCGATCCGATTAATTAGATTGTCGGGATAGAAGCGATAGGGCCCAAGCCTCATCGACAGGTTACCGGCACCGTTGGTGCCGGTAACAAACTTGCTCGTGATGGTTCCTGGGGACAGTGTGTCACTGAAAACAGGAGTGAGGGAGTTTAAATCTTTGACGAACTCGGCCCGGTGGGCAAACAGACCGCTGTAATCACCAGCAACAAAAGGAAGATCCAATCTATCTTGCGGCAAGAAAGACAGCTCCGTGACTTCATAGCGGAACACCTGGTTGGTCATCAGTATACCGCGGCTATCCGGAATATCGACGCGTATGCGGTCCATGAACTTGGCGGTGGTGGTGGGTACCCATTTACCGTCAGCAGTGACAATAAGGTTCGCAACTGATTTCTGCCCAATCCCGAACTTATCACTGCCATAAATAAAGGCAATTGAAACCGGCTTGTCATCAACTATTTCCGCCTGGCCAACGATATTCCCTGAAAAATCACGCGCAACCCAAACTTCCTTTTCCGCAGTTATATTAGTAGCCAGGGTACTAATTGTTGCTACTCCGTCAGAGATAATGAGTTGGTTTTCCCAATCAACTTTTAGCAATCCGCTTTGACTGATGAGAATGTCCTTATTAGTCTTAGAATCCCTAAAATAGGTTTCCGTTTTCGACGGGATGCCCATAACTTTCAGGCGGGCTGCAGAAATGGCGCCAAGAGCCTCATAGGTAAAATTTTCACTCCTGCTCAACTGCCACATCTGGCCCTGCGCATTGCTAAAATTCATAACCGCGTCAAGGTTTCCTTGACCCATTTTCAGTATCGTATCCATATTGGACGACCACTTGTCGCTGGACACCAGCTGGTTGTCGAGTACATTGACATAGTACTTGTTAAGCAGGAAATTATCGTTTGCATCCCGTTTTTCGAAGAAAACAGTACCCGCATAATAATCGATGATGACCGTAAGTTTGTTCCCGAAATCAATCACCATATTGACGGGTTTTGTAAGATCTTTTGTGGCATCAAGGTCATAGCGCAGACCAACATGGCGTTTAACGCCATTCGGATCTTGCTGAGAATCATCAAAACCAATGTCCACAAGTCCCTTATCGGATACTTTTATGACCGGGTCCTCACTGACGAGTCCGTATGCTTCATACGAAGTGTTCAATATCGTCCCGTCAGGAGCCAGATTCTCGATACGCACCCATATCAGCGTGGCGGGATCAATCTCAGGGAACTTCGCCTTAAGGGAATCAAGGATGGTGCTCAGATTGGCCGCCCATCTCGGATGTGTCATGCCGTTCATTTCAAATGCTGAACTTTTCACTTCATCGAACATAAAATTCTGTGAAGAAGCGATTTTCTCGCCGGGGGTGTATGTATCAGGCGCTTGCGCGTTCACATCAATTTTTTTGACTAGGAACACGATACCTGAGTCATGGTTGATTCTCTGCCCGGAACTATCCGTAGAGGTATTGGCCTTGCGGATGGAAATAACTCCTCCGTCGTGACTAATTTTTATCCGATCATTATCAACGACTATCCCGTCAGCTTCAAGGGTAAGATGGTTCTTTTTCATATCATCCGCTGTGCGGTTGGCACCCCAGATGACGCGTGTCCGCGTCACCGTGCGCGGTCCGGTGTAGGCAGGGTCATTTAGCTTGTCCGCATTGTCAACGAATGCATTGATCTCGATATCTTTATCGTCATAGTATTTACCATAATCGAACATCACCAGTTCGCCTTTGTATTTGTCTTGACGCTGCCAGATGCCCGTAAGCATGTGAACTGCCTCAGAGATAAGATCTTTATTCCCATCAAGGGTTTCTGCGTCCAATATCAATATGGGTTTTTCCTGGGCGTCGCCTCTGAGATACTCGCTGATATTCGTGCTGTTGATGGTCTTCAAATCGGTCATCAGCACGCCGTATCCCTGCATTGATTCCTTGATGCCGGCCCGAAGGCTAATCGGGACATACACCCGGTAGTATCGACCGTTTACGGAAACAACATAATCCTTAACGGTGGTCGGTTTGCCGTCTTTATCAAAAATAGTCAGATAAACCACATTGCTTGGGGTCCCGTCTTCGTTGAAGACCGGCCAATATTTTGCGGGGTCTTTGCAAGTCAGATCAATCTCCCCGTTGAACAGGGTTTGCACGAGCCCGGGCGTTTGCGGCTCCCGCGTTTCCAGATAATATTTCCGTATTACTGACGCCGTGATGATTCCGATAACGGATTTTTCGCGCGCCTCAGTGAGTGGCGGGACCACTCCCGGGTACTTTACCCCGTTCTCATCAAAGTCACGATATAACGCGACGCCCTTCTCGTCGTATAGCAGATAGGAAAGAACCCGCATCTGGTCGGCATTGAGCTTTCCTTCGGCAAGGTCAGCTGCTGATGGCAACTGGATGAGTTTGCCTTGAGCATCCTTGAACAGCTTGGGTTTATCAATCTCGTTCTTCATCAGGTAGTTGTAGGCATCGATGAGCGACTGATTGAATGTCGCGCTCAAAAGTTTTCCCGCGGTGTTTCGTGTTTCGCTCTTCATCAGGAGGAAATACTTCGCATCGATATCGATAGCGATGGCCTCGGCAATGTCCGTATCCGACTTGCCAACCCACTCAGGACGCTCGTTCGTAGCCCCAACCACAAACTGCGGATCATAGGAGCTGTAATACCGGATTCCATCTATCAGCGCTTGCAGTCCATCCAAAGATCCTTGCACATTGGCAAGATTCCCGATCCGTCGGTCAAGCAACTCCAGGCGGCGGCCGGATTCAGTCGCATTCAAACGATTCCACACCGTCCGTTTGAGTTCCAGGTTGGTGATAATCTGATCAACACTCCTCATTGGCGCCGTAGCGCTGGGATACAGCAGCATTTCCATGAACTCACGATAGGTTTTGGTAAGCACCTGTGTGCCCCCTAACCCAAGCCATCCGGCAAGGCCACTGGAGCTCAATGCTCCTTCCAAATCCATTTCCGCGCGCAGTCCCTCAAGGATTTGGTCGGCGGTCTTGTCAAGACGCGTTCCCTTATAATAAGGATTTGCCAAGTTGGAGATCAGTGTTGGCCATGCCTCACCCTTACTGTCGAACCCTTCACCCTGCACTTCTTCATATCGATTGAGAAAATTGAGAAGAGTTCCATCCGACTGGATTGCCATAAAAATCGTCGCTTCGCGCAGGAAATTGCTCTCATTAAACGAATCCAATTTTCCATTAACCTTCGGGTTAGCAATATATTCGATAATCCGGTAGATTGGCTTGTCTTTCTTACCCGCCTGCCATTCGATATACCCCTTCGCACCCGAAGTATTTGCAGCGTATAACTTGTATACATATGCCTGGGTTTGGATACTCGCGAGACTGAACGCTACTTTCTCGCCCAACTCATTCTCGGGATTTGCCATATACTCAATGAGTATAGGAAGGTTGTTTGGCTGACCGGGTTGAATGTTCAACCAGTCCATGTATGCCTTGACATCGGGATTGCTATTGTACTCATGAAACACCTTTCCAGCATTGATAATACTCTGTCGGTTATATGGGATATCAAGATGGGTCTTGCGATCCTTGGGGTGAGCAAAGTATTCGATTATCTGGTATAATTTTTTTCCATCAGCACCGGCCAACCAGCTGACATAATCCCACAAGCCATTCGCCTCAACTGCATCGTAGGCATCTGCCTCATTGACCAGGCCAGTGATGATTGCGTCATCAGAAGTCGAGTATGGTTTCCCTGCTTCATCCTGGGGGTTCGCGGAATATTCAACCCATTGCATGATTGAAAGAACAAGCCCACTGGATGAAAGCTTCCATCTGATATACTTGTTAACGCCGTCATCGGTTATGAACAGTTTGTATATTTTTACCTGTAGTTTAAAGTTGCCCAGAGAAGTCCCGCTAGCCGGCTTAGTCTCTGGGTAGGTGATCCCCTCAATAATTTCGTAAAATTTCTTATTCTTTTCCGGGATGATTACATCCGTAATATATTTCAATGCATAGGCGTCCGAGCGAACGAAAGAATAGGTCTCAATAATCTTCTTGAACCCCTCCAGCGCTGGCTCAGTGGCCGGGGGAGTCGTCGGGGCCGGAAATGCAATACCTTCGATGATCTCGTAAAACTTTTTGTTCTTCTCGGGCATCAAGTGGGTGGTCACATAGTCCATCGCGTCCGGCGTCGCCTTCACATATGAATATGCCTCAACAATCGTCTTGAAAGCACCCAGCGATGTCCCGGTCGTTGGGGGTGTCGCCGGGAATGCTATACCTTCGATAATCTCATAAAACTTTTTGTTCTTCTCGGGCATCAACTGGGTGGTCACATAGTCCATCGCGTCCGGCGTCGCCTTCACATATGAATATGCCTCAACAATCGTCTTGAAAGCATCCAGCGATGTCCCCGTCGTTGGGGGTGTCGCCGGCAATGCAATACCCTCGATGATTTTAACGAACTTTATCCCCTTTCCCGGCACCAGATAGTTCTTCACATAGTCCATCGCATCTGCGTCGTTCTTGACATAATCGTAAATAACCGCCACTTTCAGCAAATCGGGCAGAGAGTATGTCCCTGTGGCCGGCGATGCCATGTTTTCTATGAGGACTTTGAGTGAAGGCGCCTCGTGATATACATTCACCAAATCATCCATAAGTACTTTCATTTTTGAATTCGTGCTATTGCTATACTCAGCGTATATAGCTCCTTGGTCAATCAGTGCCTGATAGGAATACACGCCGGTCTCCGGCTGCGCGATGAATTCAAAGAGATCACCAACAGTTTCTATCGGGTAGACCCAGACACTGGTCAGGGTCCGAACATACGGCAATATCACTTCGTCGATGAGGACCTTTATGTTTTGTTGGTCAGCGGTCTGCGGGTTCGTGTACTGAGTATCATTGTACACCTGCGCCTGTTTGGCCAAACCAGCGATGATCTGATCAGTCGTGAGGTCAAGAGGATTCCCGGTTTTACGATCCCTGGGACTTGCCGCCTTCTCGATGAAGATCTTAAGGTTGCCTCCGGCTTTCATATCGAAATACCCCTGCACCTCGGGATGTGAAAGATAATAGGCATATATGGCGGCCTGGGCCAGGAATTTATTCCTATCAAAAGCACCAGTTGCCGGATGGGCAACCTTTTCGATATACGCAAACACTGAATCACTGCCGCGGAAAGCATCGATGTATTGTTTGACATCCTGATTGTTGAGATAGAGATCATAGACATCTCCCTCTATGGATAGTGACGCTTTCAAGTCAGCTATGGGCACTGGGGTTGCCGGATGCGCGAGCATCTTGATGAGGTCACGCCCGCGAACTGTCAAGTCATTTCCATTGAAGATAGCACCATATTCAGCCAAAAATTTATCCTCAATATATTTTTTGACAATGGCATTGTCACGGATGAAAATGGCAAGGTCCTGCTCATTTTTAACTGCTGTTACAAATGATGCACCATCAAATCCGTCTGTACTGATAAGATCAATCAGTTTCTGCAGTGTCGGATCGCTGGCAGTAATAAGCGCTTCGTATTGATTAAGCGCAAATTGTGCGGAGCCGGCTGCAAGCGTTACCAGATCAATACCCGTCATATATTTTATGGCATCTGTCGCAGCAGCACTTAGCGCCAGTTGATAGAGATCGTTGATTTTGCTGGGCAATCGGACGCGCTCGGCGATGGCGCTTTTTAGCAGGGGATACCTCAACCAGCCGGAGTTAGAATCCCAAATAATGCGGGTTTTTATATCCTGAACCTGCGCATCAGTCAGAATCATGTCGGCCGCCGTCAGCGATATGCCATACGCATAGTTGACTGCATAGGCGTATGTATGCGGGGCAAACAATGGATCGTTATTGTTTGCAAACACATCGGCAATCCATGCCATTACCTGGGTGCGGTCCGCGGTGTTCACAAGGTCATTTGCCGCCGCCCGGATAAGAACGATTAATCCACTGTTGACGCTTGAGGGATTCGCTTTGATATATGCAAGCAGAACAGCTCGGCCTTCAGGGCTGAGATTGCTCACATCAACGGCGGTATTATTGGCGTTTGTAAAATACGCCAATACATCTGCAGCGGCAGTTGTCCCACGCGCAGAGAATACGCCATCAGCATGTACCTGCGCGACGAAATCGAGTATCTGGATGTCCTCAACAGAGGTGGCGGCAGTAGTCCCGGAGACAACGATGATATTGGTTTTGAGCCACAGAATCTCATCATCAGTAAGGTTATTCCAATCACCAATCGTCATCCCGTGTGCAGTACAATAGCGATTGACTGCGTCAGCACCGTTTATCGTCGATGTGACTGACAATGAAAATGCACGAACATCAGGATCAAGTGCTGTCTGATAGTTCTGCAAATAGTATGTCTGTATCAGAGACACATCACCGTCCTCACGGGGAACATTTCCATTTTTAAGGATACTCGAAATGATTAATGCTTTATCGTTAAGATCGATGGTTGAGTGCGCTTTCTGTGCTGGCTTTAAACTGGACAAAAACAAGGAGTATAGGTTGTCGTAATACTGGGTTGCGATATCCTCCGCCACACCAATTACATCGGTAGTGAGATCGTTATTAAAATAGGTTGTGACAATATAATTTACTGTTTCCGTCGTCAAATTCATTACATCAATCCCCGTAATGGTCTTAATCGGGATGACATATCCTGAGTCGACGGCATATTGGGTGAACGCCAAAATCATATAGCTAAAATCGTTCACCTGGGGCGTAGCAGAGGGCGTTGCCGAGGGGGTCGCTGAGGGCACGGGAGTAGCTGTAACGGGCAGCTCAGTAGGAGTTGCTACCGGGGTCTCGGCCGCCCTCATAGCTATGACCTCGTCATGAATAATCTGGAGAAGATTGTCAGGATGTACTTGAATTTGGGAAAGTAAATATGCACGAGCATCGGCCTTGGCGCGGAGATTGTCTTCTGTCACACCCCCAATGCCCTTTTGTGTAAGCCAGTATACTACATCAGCCGTTGCTCCAGCCGCAACCACAGTATCGATAAAAGCATCTATCAAAGCATCGTCAGTAATAGGTTCAACTGAGGGCACGGGAGTAACTGTTGGCGGCACTGCTGTAATAGTAGGCACGGCCGTTGTAGTCGGCTCCTGAGTTACCGTAGGAGTTGGTGCAGGCGGTTGGGTCGGAGCCTCAGTCGGAGTCGGCGGCTGGGTCGGTGCGTCAGTCGGCGCAGGCGGCTGGGTCGGTGCGTCAGTCGGCGCAGGCGGCTGGGTCGGTGCGTCAGTCGGCGCAGGCGGCTGGGTCGGTTCGTCAGTCGGCGCAGGCGGCTGGGTCGGTTCCGTCGTTGGCGGAGGATCCTCGGCATGAACTCTGCCTGCGGCCATAGCGCTTAGTGTTAGCACGCCGGTGAATATCAACAGATACTTCGGTTTCCAAAGTGCAAGCACAACTAAGATTATCGGCAAGGCAACCATCAGACCGATCAGCAACGGGGTCGCAGCAACAGTGCCGGTTAGTACTCCTCCAATGAATGCGATACCGCTGAACGCAAACAGAACCTTGAGAATATTTGATTCCATCACATCCCGAAGTGTTGTGCCTAATGTTTGGATCGAACCGATACGGCCCTGGCTAAACGCCGGTGCGCGGTAATAACTGATAATCCTGAACATCATCACAGTTGCTACGATGCTGGCCAAAATGGCAACCGCAAAAGCATACTGGGTGAAGGCAACCACGCTTGCAATACCGAGCCACTGCGCCATGGCAATGGCAGCTACAGCGGCTGCACCACCGGCGGAAACACCCCATGCCGCGGTATGAATGTTAAGCGTCTGGTCAATACCGGCGCGCGTGGGAAGCACATATATCCCCAGTATGACCGCACCCGCGATACCGGCGCCAATCAGCACAGCGACCGGAATAGTCACCATACCACCGATAGCCATAGCAACTGCCACCGCGGCTCCGCTAACCATCAGCACGCCCGCGAGCATACCCGCGGTGAAACGCTGGGTCCTGCCCACCGAAACTGTTGTAACTTTTTTGAGGTCTGCCCGGCCGATAACAACAACCATCAACGACACGGCCAATCCCAGGGTGACGACGAACGGCCCTGCAACTGCTAAAAATGCGGCTTGAGGGAAGAGCAGAGAAATGATCACAGCCCCTATACCGAACGCTGTTGCGGTAGTCGTGTAATTATTCCCAATCATGAAAGGGAAATCAGCACCGGCTCGGCCTAGAGTTTCCGCGCTGCGGGTACCACCCGTGAACATCTTAAAGGCTTTTCCGGGGCTGCGGCTTTCATTAATGCGGTCAATAAAGAGTTTTTTGAGCACGACAATCCCTACGACCATCAGTAGTGTCAGGACATTCGCTATCAGCAATCCATGGGCGGTGCCAAAAGCAAGAGATACTATCGGAAACAGTGCAGGAAAGACACTGACACCCAGAGCGGTCAGGATAAGGGGCAGAATGAATCCGCCGACGCGCAAAACCGTGGCGACAAAGCCAAACCCTGCATTTTTCAGCAGATCGCCGGGCAGCGAAAGTTTTACTGAGAGCTTCTTTTTATTCTGTGCTTGCAGCCTGGCTGAAGCCAGCGCGCGCATGTTCTGTTCCAGCGACAACTGCATATTCCAGAACGCTTTGTCGATCCCGGTCGCCAGAGTAACATCGGAATCCAGTCCCAGCATTTGTGCGGCGGTCGAACGGCTTCCCTGTCCAATACGCTGGTGCTGTTCACGCACGGAGTTAAGGAACCATTCCCAGTGCGTCTTGATAGCGCCGCGGGCAAATGTCCGGAGTGCTTCCTTGTCTGCGACGGTAAGAGTTGCAAGCTCCCTGTCAGTGAACCAGGGGCGCAACGCCTCGTCCGCAGTCTTTTCGGAGCCAAGCAAAGCATCGTACTGTAACTGAAGCACTTTCCAGCGGGCCTGAATGATGGCATCTTCCGCATTAAGCGTCTTCATCTGGCGAATGCGCTGGCGGGCCTGGTCATGGCGCAACTGATCGACAAATCCTTCCGCTGTACTCGCCCTGACCGGTTTGCCGTCAGCATCCCGTATCATCTTCGTGCCCGGGGCCATGAGAAGGTTGCCGTCCCCGCCCAAGTGGCTCAGTATGAACGCTTCGTCCCCTTCATAACCGGTCGCCAACAATGTATCACTCCGGTCCAAGGTGATTGCCTTTAAATGATCCCTTACCGCCTTTTCGTCGGGCTTTCCGCCACGATTGCCCCTGCGGATGGTCGCCTGCGCTTCAACACCCATTTCGGGGTTTTGAAGGAAAATGTCATCTTCCATAGACCACAGGGAAATGTAATACCCGACAGCGCCCGAACGGCCGCTGCGGTCCCTGAACTGAATCTCTTCCAGCGGAGAACTGTCAGCATAGGTGGACAACGCCACGATGCTCTTGACCGCGCCCGGCAGTTTTATATCTACGCCGATCGCAGCAAGGTTGGTCACGATGCCTATCATACCGGGCGTTGTGCCAAGAATGTCGAGCGCCTTGAGATCCGTATGTGTTGCATCCACCGTCACAATGTTCTGGGAATCAATGCCGTTCTTAATTAAAGTATCATACAACTGCTGAGCAGCCATTGGAGATTCTACCTTGACCAACAAAGAACTTTGCTTCATCTGCTTACGCACCGATGTTATCGTTGTGATAACTTCTTTGTCTTTTTCCTGTTTTGTATCATAGATGTAGCGGCCAATCACCATCGGGTTGGCCTGGGCCTTGAGTTCATCTTTGGTTTTTGAGCGTTCACGCAGAGGGCCCGGCAGTCC
>Ga0118677_10000613_pt1 | contig 78209 bp, 77 predicted proteins | sample AliMusrvi5mmetaG_FD_86154 | JGI IMG/M metagenome (GOLD analysis project Ga0118677, IMG submission 86154) | reverse complement strand
GCGTTTGTTATACCCTCTACTTTATTACGGCTCAGGTGTTCTTGGACCGGCGGGTTGCCCCCGATCTCAAGGGCCAGGCGCAGGGGTTGCTCACTCTAGCAGCCAGCGGTCTTGGCCCCTTGCTCGGGGCTCTGCTTTGCGGTTGGCTGCGCAGTTGGCTCATTCACCCCGACGGCAGCGGGTGGGTTGAATTATGGCTGACGCTCGGTGCAATGATTGCTTGCTGCTTTTTCATTTTGGCGGTTTTCTATCGGGGCGGGAAGCGCGGTGGAACGGCTCAGTAAACCAGTGAGGAGGTTCATAGCGGAACCCATGCAACCATCTTGGGATACTTCAAATGTCTGTTGTGTCAGGCTCGACAAGACCAGTTGTTCCTGTGCAAATTGAGCGCGACGGGCCTATATTTCAGCCACGCCCATGACCCAGCAAGACCGAGCCGATTACCTTTTGCGCCGCCTCACACAGCTCCGGATGCTTGATATCGTCCTCGCCGATGTTGGCGACAAACAACACTGGCTTGAGCGTCAACATATTTATATCTTTGATGCACTCCGTTTGCTCTTCGGTCAGTCCGAGCTTTCGGGCTGGCTCGGCATTTTCCAAACAACTTTGTATCTGCTCGAGCATCATTAACTCATCTTTTAATTTGGTATCACCGTTCTTGATGAATTTTTTGGTGCGGGTAATCCGCCGCTCGATTGACTCCATGTCGGCAAGGCAAAGTTCCATGTTAAGAATATCAATTTGGTCCAGCGGATCGCTCGAGCCATCCTCGGCCGGGGCGTGCGCCACCGCGTCGTGGAACTGGGGGTCGAAGGGCGCGTCAGCACCGGCGACCGGCTCGAGACCGAGCTTGGCCAAGGTGTCGACGAGCAGTGACTTCGCCTGGAGCAGCGCGGTCCCCGCTGGCGAGGCTGCTGCGTCGTCGGCCAGGTGCGCCTGGGCGAGGTCGAAGGTGTCGAGCACTGGCAGCAATGCCACCAGCACCTCAGCGGCCAGCTTCCCGGCCGAGTCCTCAGCCTGGCGCTGGGCGCGCTTGCGGTAGTTCTCGAAGTCCGCCTGGAGCCGCTGCGCCATCTCGCGCAGCTCATCGCGCTCCTTGGCGACCCGACCGAGCTCGTCGAGATCCTCCTCGACGGGCTCGGCCAGGACGTCGTCGCTCACGACCTCGACCTCAGGCTCCTCGAAAGGAGCATCGGTGGTCGGCTGGTCGCTCACTTCTCCTCGTCCACGATCTCGGCGTCCACGATCTCGTCGTCGTTGACGTCGCTCGTGCCGGCCTCGCTGCCACCGGCTGCTGCCTGCTCTGCTGCGGCCGCCTCGTAGAGCTTCTGGGAGAAGCCCTGCGATGCCGTCATGAGGGTCTCGGTGGCGGTCTTGATCTCCTCGAGGTCCTCGCCAGCCAGCTTCTCCTTGAGACCGCTCAGCGCCGCTTCGACGTCGGCCTTCTCGGCCTCGTCGATCTTGTCGCCCTGGTCCTTGAGCAGCTTCTCGGTCTGGTACACGAGGGTGTCGGCGGTGTTGCGCACCTCGACCTCTTCCTTGCGACGTCGGTCGTCCTCGGCGTGCGCCTCGGCGTCCTTGATCATCTGGTCGATGTCGTCCTTGCCCATGCCGGACTGCCCGGTGATGGTCATCGACTGCTTCTTGCCGGTCGCCCGGTCTTCAGCTGCCACGTGCACGATGCCGTTGGCATCGATGTCGAAGGTGACCTCGATCTGCGGCACGCCACGAGGGGCGGGCGGGATGTCGACGAGCTGGAACTTGCCCAGCGTCTTGTTGTACATCGCCATCTCGCGCTCGCCCTGGAGGACGTGGATCTCGACCGAGGGCTGGTTGTCGTCCGCGGTCGTGAAGACCTCGGAGCGCTTCGTCGGGATCGTGGTGTTGCGCTCGATGAGGCGGTGCATGACGCCACCCTTGGTCTCGATGCCGAGGCTCAGGGGGGTCACGTCGAGGAGCAGGATGTCCTTGACGTCACCCTTGAGCACACCGGCCTGGACCGCAGCGCCGATGGCCACGACCTCGTCAGGGTTCACGCCCTTGTGGGGCTCGCGGCCCGTCATCGACTGGACCAGGTCCTGGACCGCGGGGATCCGGGTCGAACCGCCGACCATGATGACGTGGTCGATCTTGTCGGTGGTCAGCCCAGCGTCCTTGATGGCCGCCTCGAAGGGGACCTTGCAGGCCTCGACCAGGTCGTGGGTCAGCTCGTTGAACTTCGCCCTCGACAAGTTGAGGTCGAGGTGCTTGGGGCCCTCCGCGGTGGCGGTGATGAACGGCAGGTTGATGTTGGTCTCCTGCACGCTCGAGAGCTCGATCTTGGCCTTCTCGGCTGCTTCCTTGAGCCGCTGGAGGGCCATCTTGTCCTGCGCGAGGTCGACGCCCTCGGTGTCCTTGAAGGTCTTGACCATCCAGTCCATGACCTTGTCGTCCCAGTCGTCACCACCGAGCTTGGTGTTGCCGGCGGTGGACTTCACCTCGAAGACGCCGTCGGCGATCTCGAGGACCGACACGTCGAACGTGCCGCCACCGAGGTCGAAGACGAGGATCGTCTGCTCTGGGGCGTCCTTCTCGAGGCCATAGGCCAGCGCAGCGGCAGTCGGCTCGTTGATGATGCGGAGCACCTCGAGGCCGGCGATCTGGCCTGCCTCCTGGGTGGCGGTCCGCTGGGCGTCGTCGAAGTACGCCGGGACGGTGATGACCGCCTGGGTCACGGTGTCGCCGAGGTATGCCTCAGCATCCCTCTTGAGCTTCATCAGGATTCGGGCGGAGATCTCCTGGGCGTTGTAGGCCTTGCCGTCGATGTCCATCGTCCAGCTGGTGCCCATGTGACGCTTGACCGAGCGGATCGTCCGGTCGGGGTTGGTGATCGCCTGGCGCTTCGCCACCTCACCGACGAGGACCTCGCCGGTCTTGGAGAAGCCGACCACCGACGGGGTCGTGCGACCTCCCTCAGCGTTCGGGATGACGACGGGCTCGCCCGCCTCTAGGACCGAGACCACCGAGTTGGTCGTCCCGAGGTCGATTCCCACAGCCTTGGCCATGATGATTCTCTCTTTCTCTCTGTTGCTTGGTTCTCGAACTCTGGTGCTCCCTGCACCGTTGCGAATCCCAGTGTAGCAAAGTTGACAAGACATTTATCAAGAAATTTGAAGAATCAGCTAAGAAGGGTGGACCTGCAGTCGTGGCCACAGATGGCTACGCTCGACAGCGTGCCTGAGCTCATCCTCCTCCGTCATGGACAGTCCGAGTGGAACGCCCTCAACCTCTTCACTGGCTGGGAGGACGTCGACCTGACCGACCTTGGCCGAGCAGAAGCGGCAGAAGCCGGTCGACTCCTCGCTGACGCTGGTGTCGACGTCCGTGTCCTCCACACCTCCTTGCTCACCCGGGCGATCAGGACCGCCCACCTCGCCCTCGACGCCATGGGCAGGCTGTGGGTCCCGGCCAACCGGTCGTGGCGGCTCAACGAGCGCCACTACGGCGATCTGCAGGGTCGCAACAAGAAGGACACCGCCGAGCTCTACGGGGCCGAGCAGGTCAAGGTCTGGCGGCGCTCCTACGCCACCCCTCCACCGCCGCTGCCTGAGGGCGACAGCCGCCGAGCTGATGGCGATCCGCGCTATCGCGACGTCGATCCGGCTGACCTGCCTGCCTCTGAGTGCTTGGCCGACGTCGTCGAGCGAACGCTCCCCTACTTCGACTTGGCCATCGTCCCAGACCTCGTGGCCGAGGCGACCAAGGGCGGTGCGGTGCTCGTGGTGGCCCACGGCAACTCGCTCAGAGCGCTGCGCAAGTACTTGGACGGCCGAAGCGACGACGAGATCGTCGACCTCGAGATCCCGACCGGTATCCCGTTCCGCTACGTCCTCGACGACGAGATGCGGGTGATCGAGGGTGGCTACCTCGGGGACCCAGCTGCTGCGGCCAAGGCGGCCGACGCTGTCGCCAAGCAAGCCGGCTGACCGAGCAGCCTCACCCTCCAGTCGGAGGGTGCCTCTCTTCGGGCGCGACGACGCCCGGGCCGGCGGGGAGGACCGACCCGGGCGTCGCCGTTGCCCGATGAGGCGATCTCGTTACAAGGCGTCCGACCCCCGCTCGCCTGTACGGACCCTCACGGCGGTCTCGACCGGGAGGACCCAGACCTTGCCGTCACCGATCTTGCCGGTGGCCGCCGACTCGACGATGGCATCGACGATGGCATCTGCCTCGCCGTCGTCGACGACGATCTCGAGTCGGAGCTTCGGTACGAAGTCGACCTCGTACTCGGCACCTCGGTAGACCTCGGTGTGGCCACGCTGGCGACCGAAGCCCTGGACCTCCGTGATCGTCATCCCGGCAACGCCGAGCGACTTGAGCCGCTCCTTGACGTCATCGAGCTTGAAGGGCTTGATGACTGCGACGATGAGCTTCATGACCGATCTCCTCTCTCAGATGTGTTGGTGGTCTGGCTTGATGTCCAGTGCTGCCACTGGGCCGGACCGTTGAGGCTGGTCCCACTGCGACCTTGCTCGCAGTAGCCCCGTGTCGCCCCGGTCCCGCTGCCTTCGTGCGGCACGTGCATCAGGCCTCCCTCGAGAGTGAGCCGACCCGCTCGGCGAAGGTCTCCCGTGGGAAGGCCTCCTCGTCGTGGACCGCCAGGTCGCCGACTTCGAGCACCTCGTCCTTCTCTCGGAGTCCTCGGCACACGAACTTGACGATGTAGAGGATGATCGTGCTCGCCACCGCGGTGTACCCAATGATCCAGACCGCCGCCAGGAACTGTTCCCAGAGCTGGTGGAACGAGTGGGTGTAGAACCAACCGCCGACGCTGAAGGCTCCCGCAGCGTCGTAGGTCTTGCCCGCCACCCCGTACTGGACCATGCCGGGGTCGGCCAGGAGACCGACCATGAGGCCACCGATCAGGCCAGCGATGCCGTGGGTGTAGACCACACCGAGCGCATCATCGACCTTGGAGAACGGTCGGACCTTGGAGAGGTAGTTCCAGGAGACCCAGACGATGCCGGAGCACACGAAGCCGATGATCAAGGCGCCGTAGCCGTTGACCCAACCCGCCGACGGGGTGATCCCGACCAGACCGCAGATCATGCCGTTGATGGCACCCAAGAACGTCGGCTTCTTCTCCTTGCTGAAGAGCATGTCGAAGGCGAGCCAGGTGAGCAGCGCAGCTGCAGTGGCGATGTTGGTGTTGAGCACCGCCGAGGCAGCGTCGACACCTGCGTAGTAGGGGTCACCGCCGTTGAAGCCGTTCCAGCCCAGCCACAGGATGCCGGCTCCGATAGCCACCATCATGAGGTTGTTGGGCAGGGCGTGGTCCTTGTCCCGCTTGAGCCGTGGACCGACGATGGCTGCACCGACGAAACCGGTGACACCAGCGGCCAAGTGGATGACGTACCCACCTGAGTAGTCGACTGCGCCCTTCTGGGCGAAGAAGCCGCCACCCCACAGCAGTGCTGCGTTGATGCAGTAGACGAAGGTGATCCACAGCGGCACGAAGAGCAGCCAGGCCTTGAACTTGAACCTGCTCAGCAGCGAGCCGAGGAACAGCAGCGGTGTGATCGCTGCGAACACCAGCTGGAAGTACGCCAGTGTCGACGTCGGGTAGTGGAACGGCACCAGGGTGTTCGCCCCGGAGACCGCTCGATTCTGCTCCCCGAAGTGGCTGACGATCGGGTGCGGGTGGCCGATCAGGCCAGACCAGAACGATCCGTCGGCTCCCAGGTGCGCCTGCGGGCCAAACGCCATGTTGTAGCCCCACAGGACCCACACGAGCACGACCAGCGAGAAGCCCGAGAAGGCCATCAGCATGGTGTTGACAACCCACTTGCGTTGCAGCAGGCCTCCGTAGAGCACTGCGATTCCCGGCAGGCTCATCAAGCCCACAAGGGTGGCCGCCACCAGCTGCCAGGAGTTGTCACCTGTGTTCAACCAGCTGGGGTAGGCGATGTTGGTAACTGCTTCGAGCACCGTTCTCCTCACCTCATTCCTCATCGGGTCGGAGACAGCAGCAGGTGCCACTGCCTCCGACGTTGCGTGAAGCCAGTATGGGGAGCGAGGATTTCCCGGCTGTGTAGGGACTGTTACGAGCGCGTGAACTCGACTGCCCCGGTACGCTTGTCCCCATGGCAACCCGCGTGAACGTCCGAGACCTCTCGTCCATCTGGCTCTTCTCTGAGTGCACAGCCCGTGAGCAGCGGACCATCGCCAAGGCCCTCGACGAGGTCGTGGTGCCGGCTGGTCGCGTCATCGTCGAGGAGGGGACGCTCGGTCGCGAGTTCTACCTGATCGTCTCCGGCTCAGCTGCTGTCAAGCGCAATGGCCGCAAGGTGGCCACCATCTCTGCCGGGCAGCACTTCGGCGAGCTCGCCCTCCTCGACCGCCTGCCGCGCAACGCCACTGTCGTCTCGGAGACCGAGATGGACCTCCTCGTCTTGGGCCAGCGCGAGTTCAACGGCCTGCTCGAGACCACCCCTTCGATCGCCCGCAAGCTCATGGCCGCCATGGCCACGCGGCTCCGGGAGCACGACCGCAAGGCGGTCCAGTAGTCCGCTCCGAGCCCGGCTCGAGGAGATGGAAGACTCTCCCGATGCCGTCGCACGCGTCGAGGAGTCCCTGGTGACGACGCCTTCTGGTCACGGACCCCGCCATCGCCGACGGCGTGCGCACCTCGGCTGGGCGCAGTGGCTGCTCCTCCTCGTCCCGGTCGTGGTCATCATCATCGGTGGGTGGTCACACCGCTGGGCATCTGACGACAGCTACATCGACTTCCGCGTCGTTCACAACGTGCTCGCCGGCCACGGCCCTGTGTTCAACGTCGGTGAGCGCGTCGAGGTCGACACCAACCCCCTGTGGGTCCTCATCCTCGTCGTCGTCGCCGGCATCGGCCGCTTCCTGCCGATCGCATGGTGGGCGGTGCTGCTTGGCCTCGCCATGACGGCAGCAGGCATCGGCCTCGCAACTGCCGCCGGCGCCAAGCTGAGCCGCCGCCACGCAGGCGGGCTCCTCTTCCCCGCAGGCCTGCTTGTCGTCGCCAGCGTGGACGCGTTCTGGGACTTCTCGACTTCAGGTCTCGAAACCGGTCTCATCTTCGGCTGGCTGGGACTGTGTTTCTGGCTCCTCACACGGCTCCGGAACGACGAGCGAGGAGGCTCGCTGGTGATGGCGATCGCCAGCCTGGGCCCGTTCATCCGTCCCGACATGCTTCTGTTCTCCGTGTGCATCGTGGCTGCTGTGTTCATCGTCGAACTACATTCCGGCCGATGGCGACGTGTCCGTCTGGCGTCCTGGTTCGTCGGTCCCCTGGCGCTCGGCGAGCTGGCGCGGATGGCGTACTACGGGATGTTGGTCCCCAACACGGCCCTCACCAAGTCAGCTTTCACCCCTCGATTCCACCAAGGGCTGGTGTACCTCGGCGACATGGTCTCCCCAACGTGGATCTGGGTGCCCCTGGTGTTCCTTGTGCCCATGGCGATCTGGCGCATGGTCCGATGGTGGCGGGCGGGCGACGGACACCGAGACGTGGCCATCGTGGCACTCCTTGCCGGCGCCGGCGTGCTCGACGCCGCCTATGTCGTCCTCATCGGCGGCGACTTCATGCACGCTCGGATGCTGCTGCCCGGCCTGTTCGCGCTCAGTATGGTCACGTGGCTCGACCTATCCGACAAGTTCGACCGCACCGCTCCGCTGGTGGTCGCAGTGGCATTCTCGGCGGTGAGTTGCGCGATGCTCCGCTACCCAGAGAGGCTCATCGGCAAGAACCTCATCGCCAACGAGCGCGGCGTGTACATCTATCTGAGTCGCAACCCCCACCCGGTCAGCCCGGCCGACTACCAGCGCTCCGCCTGGGCTCGCTATGGCATGGTGCTTGCCGCAGCTGCGAAGCGGGTCCCCCATGGCACCAAGGCCATGGTGGTGTTGTCGAGCAAATCCGAACTGCCCGACGCTCAGTACCCTGCGAGGCTCGTCGGTGCCCGCAGTAACCTCCCTTCGTCGCTGATCGTGCCAGCCGGGAACATCGGGGTGATGGGCTGGTTCGCCGGCGACGACGTCTACCTCTTCGACCGCCAGTCGCTCGCCAACCCGATCGGCGGGCACCTGACCAAGCTCCCCGACCATGGTCGGCCCGGCCACAACGATCCGAGCCGGCTGTTCTGGATGATCGCCCGGTTCGGCCTGCCCGGCCACGAGGACGTGCTCGGCAGCCACCTCGGGCCAACCGTTCTCGCTGCTCGGCGGCAGCTGGCCTGCCCGCTGCCTTCGGCCTATCTCCACGCCATCACTGCACCGCTGAGCGCCAGCCAGATGCTCACGAACATCGCCCATGCGCCGAGCTGGACCAGGTTCGAGATCGAGAGGTTCCCGACTGCAGTCACGCCCTGCCCGAATTAGGCCGGCAGCTCAGTCCTCACAGGCAGCGCTTCTGGCCACCGCCAAATCGGCGACTACTCGTCAGTGGCTGCAGGGGGCTCAAGAACCTCGGAGGCCATTGGTGCTGCCGCCGTCGCCTCGAGCAATGACTCTTCGACGACCTGGGAGATGTCCATGACTCTGACCTCGTCGCCCTTGCCGTTGGCCTGGACCGCGTCGTCGAGCATGATCATGCAGAACGGGCACGCCGTCGAGACGATGTCAGCGCCGGTGCCGAGGGCCTCCATGGTGCGATCCATGTTGACCCGCTTGCCGATGTTCTCCTCCATCCACATGCGCGCACCACCGGCGCCGCAGCAGAAGCCCTTCTCGCGGCAGCGGCCCATCTCGACCTGCTTCACGCCGGGGATGGCGTCGAGCACGTTTCGTGGCTCGTCGAAGATCCGGTTGTGCCGGCCGAGGTAGCAGGGGTCGTGGTAGGTCACGGTGCCTGAGTAGCTCGTCCCAGGGGTGAGGCGACCCGAACCCACGAGGTGGCTCAGCAGATCGGCGTGGTGGATCACCTCGAACTCCCCGCCGAGGACGGAGTACTCGTTCTTGATGGTGTTGAAGCAGTGCGGGCAGGTGGCGACGATCTTGGTGACCTTCGCCTCGTGGAGCGTCTCGATGTTGGCCTTGGCGACCTCCTGGAAGAGGTACTCATTGCCGAATCGACGAGCCGGGTCACCGGTGCAGGACTCCTTGGGCCCGAGGATGCCGAAGGTCACGCCTGCACGGTGCAGCATCCGAGCAGTCGCCTCGGCCTGCTTCTTGCCTCGGTCGTCGAGCGCACCAGCGCAGCCGACCCAATAGAGGTACTCGACGTCGTCGGGGATCTCGCCAGTGATGATCGGGACCTCGAAGTCGAGCGCGTCGATCCACTCGGTGCGCTTGGCACCACCCAAGCCCCAGGGGTCGCCCTGGTTCTCGATGTTGCGCAGGAAGAGGTTCGCCTCTTGGGGGAAGCGCGACTCCATCAGGACCTCATAGCGACGCATGTCGACGATGGCATCGACGTGCTCGATGTCCACCGGGCACTGCTCGACGCAGCTGCCGCACGTAGTGCAACTCCACAGCACATCGGGGTCGATGATCGACGGCACGAGGCTCTCGACCTCGGCCGCCTCCTCCGAACCTTCCTTGCCGAGCAGGCGGTCAGCGGAGGCGAACATGTTGTCTCGCAGCCCCATGATCAGGAGCTTCGGGCTGAGCGGCTTGTCCGTGTTCCACGCAGGGCAGACCGACTGGCAGCGCCCGCACTCGGTGCAGGTGGCGAAGTCGAGCATCTGCTTCCAGGTGAAGTCCTCGATCTTGCCGACGCCGAAGACGGTGTCCTCAGTGACGTTCTCCATGTCCATGTCGGGGGTCTTGTCGAGGCCGCCCAGCGCACGGGGGCGGCGCGAGGTGGCGACGTTGATCGGCGCCAGGAAGATGTGGAGGTGCTTGGAGTACGAGACGAAGACCAAGAAGCCGGCGATGACTGCGACGTTGGCGATCAAGAAGACGGTCTCGAGGACGCTGTTGACGCCGGTGCCGAGCGGGTGGAGCAGGGTCGCCACCGCTTGGGAGAAGAACGGCCACCAGTTCTTGAGCGCATCAGCCGATGGGTCCTGGTAGGGGAAGTAACCCGTGTTGATCTGGGCGGCACGGTAGAGGATCAGCGTGATGATGACCGAGGCGATCATCGCGAGCACGATCCAGGCGGCACCGGTGTGACTGCCGTAGAAGCGACTCTGGCGCTGCTTGCGCTCCGGTGAGTTCTTGATTCGGATCGCCGTGAAGACACACAACGAGATCAGGACCGCTGCAGAGAAGAAGTCCTCGACGAAACCGATGAACGACCAGTGGCCGATGACCGGGATGGCGAAGTCACGAACGAAGAGTGCCCCGTAGGCCTCGATGATGGTGAGCAAGAGGATCGTGAAGCCCCACATGGTGAAGAAGTGGGCAAGACCAGGCACAGTCCACTTCAAGAGCTTCTTCTGTCCGGCGACCTCGACAACCTCTGCCTCGGCGGCCTTCGAGAACCCTTGATAGGGCCGCTTGGCCGGTGCCCCTGAGCGGATGAGTGTGCTCAGCCAATAGAACCGTCGACCGGCGACGGCGAAACAGGCGATCGTGATGCCGAGTCCGAGGATGATCCTCACTGCCATCGGTGCGCTCCTCTTCTTTGTTGGTGCTCGATCCCCGCCGGCGTGCCGGTCGAGGTCAGGACTTGTTGCGGAAGTTGTCGGCGTAGCGGCTCGGGGTCGGACCCCACTGGCCGCGATACTTGCTGCCCAAGCCGGCAGAGCCATAGGGGCGCTCTGCGGCCGTCGTCATCTCGAAGAAGCTGATCTGGCCGATCTTCATCCCCGGGTAGAGGGTGATCGGCAGGTTGGCGACGTTCGAGAGCTCAAGGGTGAGGTGGCCGTCCCAGCCGGCGTCGACGAAGCCGGCGGTCGAGTGAATCAGCAGCCCAAGGCGGCCGAGAGACGACTTGCCCTCGAGCCGGGCCACGAGATCGTCGGGCAGCGCCACGCGCTCGATGGTCGAGCCAAGGACGAACTCGCCAGGGTGGAGGATAAAAGGTGTGTCGGGGCCGACGTCAACGAGCTCGGTCAGCTCCTCTTGGTCCTCCCGGACGTCGATGACCCGAGACGTGTGGTTGCGGAAGGTCCGGAAGTACTGATCGACATGGAGATCGACCGACGAAGGCTGAATGCAGTCCTCCCCAAGGGGATCGATGACGATACGGCCGTCGTCAAGTGCCTGCGCAATGGAGCGGTCAGAGAGAACCATCGGATCTGACGATAGTTGGCGGGGCGCTGCAGGGTGAACTTGAGATAACCAGGATGGAGCCGCAAGCCCGAAGGGAAGTAGGGTGGGACCCTTCGCGGGTGTAGTTCAGAGGCAGAACATCAGCTTCCCAAGCTGAGAACGCGGGTTCGATTCCCGTCACCCGCTCGATTGTGATGTCTCAAGACATAGGCAAGGGCTGAACCCACGTTTCGTGTGTTCAGCCCTTCTGCCTTCCCGGGGGTCGACCCCTCCCCTGGGAGGACTTGGAGGGATCGACGGTGAGCTCGCCGGTGGCCGTGTCGATGATTCGTGCCACGAGGTCATCGACGACGATGAGAACGCGGGTTCGCGCGTGGGTTCAATGGCCTCGATCCCTCTTCTGTCCATGGCCTGGTGAGCCTTGTCGATCATGGGGGAGCGCCTCACGACTCCCCATAGCTGACGCCATCGGCTGCGGGAGCCTTCCGAGGTTCGTTGGGGGGCAAGATCACCTCCCGAAGGCGCTGACGTGCACGCATCGGACTTCTAGCGGTGTCGAGACCTACGCACGCGTGTTGCTTATGTCTTGAGACATGCGTTGCCTATGTCATGAGGCAGGACACCGTCACCCGCTCGATGGGCTCCTAGCAGAATTGAGCCCTACCAATTAGCAAAATTCAACGGCTGGAGCACCGAGGCAGTCTGTGCGTGCCGTGACATCGAGGGAGCCGAGCGGGCGACTCGACTACGCCACAATGACGAGAAGCTCCCGGTGCTCCTGGATCCGTTCAACGACATCATCGAAGGTTGGTGCCAGCTCAGCGTCGCCGTAGTACAGATCTCTCATGGCGACATCGTGCTCGGCTCGCAGCCGTTCGGCCCAGGGCCACGTCGGGTCGAACAGGGTGCAAGAGGCAAAGCCGCCGCTCGGCACCTCCTCATCGGATCGATACCCGATGGAGACTCGACGACAGTCGTCATAGATGCGCCTGACCCGTGTTCTGTCCTCCAGGAAGGCAAGCACCTCCGCTGACCCCGACAGGGCCCAGAGGTCGTAGAACTGACGACCGATCCGGGGCCAGCCGTGCTCGTCGTCATCGGCTCTCACGGCGAAGTTGTTGACTCGCAGCAGCTTCTCGAGCAGCGTGCGCCCGGGGTGGAGGATGCGTGTATCGAATTGTTCGAGATCCCAGAAGGTGTCCACCTCGACAGAACCGTCACCGCTGCGCAGGGTCTGAGCGAGGAGCGATTCGACGAGCCGGCGCTCGGAGGGATTGTCGCTGCCTGCCTGACCGAACTCGAGAAGGATCCGGCGGTTCTCGGCGAGAGCAGTCGATTCCTCCTCCGTGTGCACCAGTGGTGGATTGACGTACGCCTTGTGGGTGGCAGCGCTATCGATGCCACCACTCTTCCTGTCCGTGAGTTCACCTTGGAGGTCTTGGGCTGCGACTTCGCACAGATCCTTCATTACACGCTTCGCGTCTTTGAGCTTTGGCAGGTCGCTCACCAACAAGAGGTCGAGATCTTCAGAGAAGCGCTGGATGATCCGGAGCTTCTCGAGACTGGTCCCACCCTTGAAGACGACCTCGTTGGGGCGCCGCTCCTCGATGGCTCGGAGCGCTCGACAGACCCAGTAGTCCTTCTCGACGGCGAGAGGCTGCACGTCAAGCGATTCCGCCGCGGCCAGCACGGTGGCATCGAACTGCCGGACGTTGGACTCTCGCCACGGGGGCTTGCGGCCCTGCGATCCAGTGCTCGTCATCGACCGACGGGGACGCCGACCAAGGCACCCTTTGCTGTTCGTGCATCAGCAGTGGGCACCGAGGTGGCGAACTCGGGTAACCCTGCGTCCGTCAAGAGAGCGGCCAGCCTGGTTCGCACTGACCCCGGCTCGGTACGCGCCGCCTTGCACAGGCGCTCAGATCGCATCGTCCCATCGGTGATGAGGCCACCCAACCGATCCCAGGCCTCCGACATCGGCACCTCGATCACACGGTCCCAGTCCTCGAGCGTCTCGAGCAACGCAACCTCAGACGCGTTCAGGCGAGCTGTGCGCCTCCCCGTGCGTGCAGCGCGCGACACGAACGTCACAGCGCCCGTGTCGCTTGGCGCGCGAGATGGCACGGCGATGATGCTCCGCCGTGGGACCTGCGTCGAGAGTCGCAGGTGATTCGCGGCGGACAAGCCGGCGGGACCCACCCCGTCAGAACCGGCGATCTCGGAGATTAGTGCACTGGGGGGAGGTGGGCTCATCCCCAAGGCGGTCTTGATGCCGCGCCAGTAGAGCCCCTTGCGCACGTGACGCAGCTCGCCATCACGGACGAGCAGCGTCATCAGGTGCTGTGCCGTCGACGTTGCCAGATCGAGATCAGAAGGTCGCCAGAACCGCTCGGAGCTCCGCAGAATTCGATCACGGATCCGTGTCGTCGAACGACTCGTCTTCCGATCCCCTTGCTCGGTGGTTGCCATCTGTCACTCCTTGTTATGACCTACAACATGCTACAAGAACATGCTTCAACATGTCTACAATCTGATACGACAACATGCTTGACATGGTACGCCTTGCGGGGCCCGGGGCACGCATCAGCCCTCCGTGAGTTGCCTGAGGGCGTGTGAAGATTCAGGCGAATTCGTGTGAGACCCTGAAGGCGTCACCCCCAGAAGTAGAGCCTGACCTGGGCAAATCGAATTCCGCTAAGAGCCCTCGATCTGGCTGGGCCGGTTATCAGCATCATGGCGAGCCCTCGGTGGTTCCGGACATCCTCGCCGAGAAGTCCCAGCTGACCATCGATCGGGGTCGGAGCCGGAGGCACACCTCGTCAGAGGCGCGGGCCAGCAGCGTCTGGGCAAGACGGCTGGACAAGTCGCCCTGATATTTCATGAGCAGCAGCTCGAGGACCGGACCGCCCGCATTGTCGTCGAGGATGACCTCAGCTCGACCCCGGACGCCCTTGTAGGGAGGATCGTCACCTGCGATCTCGAAGCCACACCGCGGCTCCTGGTTCAAGAAGGCGACCAGCGTCGAGGTGGGCCTGGTGGCAGCCAGGATCTCGTCGCCGTGACGAAGGAACCACAGCGAGACCACCAGCGGCCAGCCAGTCGGGCCGACCGTCGCGAGTCGCATTGGGATCATCGCATCGTCGAGGAATCCATCGACCTCGGCAGGAGAGAAGGGTCCGCGAAGGTTGGCGACATCCATGACCGGAGGCTAGGTCGCCGATGAGCGAAAGGTCGAGACCACTGCGTTCTGATGCCAATGTCCCCTTCGCGTTGAATACTCGCCGGTGGTCGTCGAGCCAGGCCCGCGATCTCAGACAGCGTCGAAGAGACGGCAAACGAAGGGGCTTGCACCTTGACGTCACTGGCAACACCTCTCGTGGATTTCAGCCGAAGCAAGGTGAGTTGTGAGGCTGGAGGCAGGGCTCCTTCTCACCTGCGCATTTCGAACACCTCTTGGGTAGGGTCAACCACAGGGCCTCGATCGGTGCCCCAGAACCCAAGGGGCGACTGATGCCCGAGTTCACCTCACATGACGCTGGGACCCCGTCCTGGGTGGATCACGCTGCGATCGAGATAGGTGCGTCGAATGAATTCTACGGCACCCTCTTCGGCTGGGAGCCTGACGATCAGGGTGAAGACATGGGTCACTACACGCAATTTCGCAAGGACGGGAAGACCGTGGCCGGCAACATGCCCGTCATGGGCGATGGCCAGCCAACGTCGTGGACCAGTTACGTGTCAGTCGACAGCGCCGACGAGACCATTGAGCGAGCCAGGAACGCCGGCGCCATCATCTTCGCAGAGCCGATCGATGTTTCGGATCTCGGGAGGATGGCGGTCTTCGCCGACCCGACCGGCGCAGTCATCGGCGTCTGGGAGCCCAAGTCGTTCATCGGCGCAGAGCTCGCCGGAGAGAGCGGTGGGTTCTCGTGGACCGAGCTCAACACACGGGACCTTCCTGCGGCGAAGGCCTTTTATGCCGAGGTATTCGGTTGGGAGCCAAACGACTTCGACATGGGCGCGATGCCCTACACAGAGTGGAAACTCGGCGATGCCACGGTGGCGGGCATGCTGCCCATGCCGGACATGGTCCCGGACGAGGTCCCTTCGTATTGGCTCGTCTACTTCGGTGTCGATGACACCGACGCCTTCGTCGCACACGCCAGCCAGCTCGGCGCGACCACGCTCCTGGCGCCGACCGACATCCCGCCCGGTCGGTTCGCAGTGCTGGCCGATCCCGATGGGGCAACCTTCGCCGTCATAAAGATGAACGGCTGAGACTTCCAGAGCGCCGCACACCAGAGCTGGGCGTTGCAAATCGACTTCAGATAGCGGCTGCGGCGTCGGCCGGAGTCGCCGCCTCCACTTTGTTGTCCCCGCCCGTGAGGCGGGCTACGCCGAGAGTGATCAGCGCGGCGAGCACGACCAGCAAGGCCCCGACGAGGTTGTCGACGAGACGAGCAGTCCCGAGGTGCGTTGCCTGCTTGGTCGTATAGGCGTTGAGCAGCGCAGCCGTCGGCGTGATGAGGATGTAGTAGATCCACTGTCGAGAGCTGAACTTCATGATGATGGCGAACATCCCGAAGACGATGCCGACGATGTAGAGGTTGGCGGGGAAGGGGAGGCCGAAGAGCTTCACGTACGAGCCACCACCGAGGAGCGCCACCACGACGGTGAGGAGGAGGACGCCGCCAAGCGTGCCGAGCACGCGTTGGATCGCCAGCTTCCACTGGATGTCGGTGCCGACCTGCGCCAGCACCAGGATCGCAGCGACCGTGAAGGCACCGCCGTTCAGCTTGGGGTGGTTGAGGAAATAGAAGGTCGCCACCGCTGTCAGCAGAGTGATGGTGATCGTGTACGGCATCGCTTCGGAACGAGAGTGCGTCACAGGCGAAGGGTGGGGTGCCTTGCGCAGGAGGAGCGGCAGGACCGCGACGGCGATGATCGCTCCGACGAAGAAGAACACGGCGACCCACACCAGGTAGGTCTGGTTCATCCGAAGCTCGATCGCAGCGTGGCTCAGCACCTTCGACAGACCGGCCGAGGAGGAGCCATGGGATGGGTGGAGTCGATCGAGCGCCTGGGAGAACGTGAGGCCCTTCTTCGTGAGCAGCGCGTTCACCTTGTCAAGATCTTCGTGGTTCACCCACGGCACCGGCGACAAGGTGGTCCAGGCCAGGAAGATCGGGACAAGCACGATCGCTCGATGGAGCCCGAAGCGCGCCATGCGTCCGACGGTCAGCGTCATGAGCGCCATGAGGAACGCCCCGGTGAGCGGGGTCAGGCCGGCGATGATCGACAGCGGGGCCAGCGCTGAGGCGATGACCGCCGTGAGGATCCCGACCCGCACTCCCCCGGCGGCCACAGCGACGGCACCGATAATGGCGCCCATCGCCGCGTAGGTCGCTGCCGGCTGCTTCGTGGCCGCCATGAGGACGAACGAGGGCACGAGCATGAGCGCCAAGAGCACCAGAGCGAACCCAGTACGTCGGCCGAGCACGTGGAGAGGTGACCTCGTTGCTTGTCCTGCAGCAGGGTCAGTCATACGTCCACCTCTCTCGGCTCAGGGCGTCCTCCAGAGGTCTGGCACTTGCCCGAACGTTGCCCCCGGAACGTGTCGTCGCAACCTGCGCGACCGAGACTCCAGACTGATTCTTGTCCAGGATCATCGTCACGAAGCCTTATTCATTCACGGCAACACGCTGCATTGCCTCACTCGATCAGTGTGGACACCCTAACTGACAGAGTCCGTCGAATGGCATCGCCCCTGTCGCTGCTCAGCCCCATCTCGTGGTCACCAGGTGTGGTCCTTCGGCCTGAGCCTCTTCACGTCCCCTCGGTCCCGCTGGTGCGATGGCGAGCAGGCCTGAGAGCCGACATTCGGTATCAGTAGACTTCCCTCCATGACCGACCGCCCCGAGTCCTCCACGAGCGTGACCGTGCGTGGGAGCAGCGCGCGCACCTCGAATCCAGGACGTGACGTCCAGCGGGTGGGGACCGCCAGGTTCCTCGGCGAGGACGTGACCAAGATCCACGACCCGGTGTGGGCCGTGATCGGCAACCTCGGCGACAGCCAGTGCTACGTGGGCGTCCAGGAGAAGGTGGCAGCGGTCCAGGAGGCCATGTCACGCCGCATCGCTGACGACGACAGGTCGAACCGGCTGATCGCACCAGCCTTCACGGTGGGCGTGTCCGACGGACAGCTCAATGGCACGCCGCAGATGCGGTTCTCGCTCATCGGACGAGAGCTGGTCAACGACGCGGCCTCGGTCCACATCGCAGCCAACCAGGTCGCTGGGCTGGTGGCCGTCGTCGCATGCGACAAGCCCCCGGTGGGCACGGTGGCCGCACTGGTCGAGCAGAACATCCCAGGTGTGATCCTCTCGGATGGCTCGATCAGGCCCGGACGGGACCCGAAGACAGGTGACCGCATCGACCTCGTGACGGCGTTCCAGTTCGCCACCAACCCTGACGACGAGGCTCGAGCAGAGATCGCGCTCCACGCCTGTCCGGGCCAGGGCAGCTGTGGCGGCATGTTCACCTACAACACGATGCAGTCGTTCATCGGCGTGCTCGGCCTCGAGCCGCTCCACATGGTCGCGCCGCCGTCAGATGACGTCCGCCGCCTCGAACAATTCCCCGACGAGCTCGTCGAGTGCTTGGTCACGATGGCCGCCAAGGAGATCCGCCCGAGGGACATCGTGACGCCGACCTCGCTGCGCAACGCCCTCATCGTCGCCATGGCGATGGGCGGCTCCACCAACGTCATGCTCCATAGCGTCGAGATCGCACGAGCCGCCGGCATCGACCTGTGGGACGAGGTGATGAGCCAGGACGAGTTCAATGCCCTTTCCCACCGTCTCCCCGTCATCGTCAACATGCGACCCTTCGGCGAGTACTCCATGGTCGACGTCGATGCCTCGGGAGGCCTCCCCACGATCGTCAATGAGCTACTCGAGGCAGGCTTCCTCGATGGCAACGCCCTGACCTGCACCGGAGAGACCCTGGCCGAGCAGCTCGCCCGGCTCGACCCGCCGCAGCCGGACCACGAGGTCATCTTCTCGGTCGAGCGACCCTTCAAGGAGACCGGCGGCCTGCGACTGCTCTCTGGCAACCTCGCCCCTGACGGCGGAGCGATCCTGAAGCTCGCCGGTGTGGAGAGCGGCATCATCGGCGGCGTCTTCACCGGAACAGCCAAGGTCTTCAACTCGGAGCGCTCGCTCATCGATGCTCTCGACGAGCAGCCTGATGACTTCCACGACAACGACATGGTCGTCATCCGCTACGAGGGGCCTCGCGGCGCACCGGGGATGCCCGAGATGCTCGACCCCACCTCAAAGATCACGTCGCTGTGTCGCAAGAAGGGCATCACCATCGCCCTCATGACCGATGCTCGGTTCTCGGGTGGCTCCGTCGGTCTCGTCATCGGGCATGTCGCCCCTGAGGCGCTCCTCGGCGGTCCTATCGCGCTCATCGAGGACGGCGACACCATCACCGTCGACATCAACCAAGATCGTCTCGACTGCGCCGAGCTCGCCGACGAGACGGTGGCACACCAGCGTGCTGAGGCCTGGGAGGGCCGGGTGCGTGCCAACGGTGGCGTCCACCCTGACGTCACCCCGGTGAGCCATCGGGTGCTGCGGCGCATGCGCGCCACCGGTCTGCCGGCGCTGCTCGGCGGCGGGATGTCACCAGACTGAGCTGGGTCAGCGAAGCGATTTGAGCGAACGATGCTTGGCGAGGGTCGCCGACATTGCTATGGCCGCCACGGCGAGCACACCAAGGGCGAGCCACACCGAGAGCCAGAGCCCGAGTGCCGCTGCCACCACAAGCTCGAGTCCGATCACCCCGCGCCGAACAGGTTCCTCGAGGCGATCGATCTGTCGCAACAGACCCCTGAGCTCCTCAGCCGACCTGACCCGAGCCGTGAGCAGCACCCATGAGCCGCGCACGAACCCGAACAAGACGCAGATCGCCACCGCGACCGCGGGGCGTCCGCTGAGCGCGGCCACGACCACCGTGAGACCGACTGCCGCCGTCATGACGTAGGTGGCGACACCGACCCCGATCTGCCACCCGAAGCCGACCCCGTAGAACCAGCCACGGAACTCGTCGAGCCAGCGCTCGTTGACCTGCCGGCGAAGCACCGGCATCTCGACGCCGACCGCTCCCTGGTCGAACAGCACAGCGAGCAGCGCGGCACCGGCCCCGATCGCTACCCGCGCATCGATGCTCAACCCGACAGCTGCGACGAGCACAGCGAGCAACGCAGCGACCATGCCGAGGGTGAGCCCACCGAGCGCGCCGCCGAGGATGAACCAAGCTGCGGTGACTGAGTAGCGGTGACGTCGGCCTCGCTCGGCGACCGGGTTGATGCTGGTGAGCATCGAGAGCCCGCACGGCGACCACATGCCACGCGTCGCAGCCGCCAGTGCCACCAGCACACCGGCGATGACCATCAGCTGCACTGCCGGCCCTCCTCGGTCGTCAACATGGGCAGATTATCGAGTTCGTGACTGCTACGGTCGCCGCCACAGGTCCTCTGATGGTCATCCTCCTCATCCTCGTCCTCGTGATCCTCGTCGTGGCGACGATCTTCGTGTCAGCGCTGACCGCCTCGTTCAGCTCGCTCGAGGCCCGACTCGACCGTCTCGAGACAGGTGCCCCCATCGAGCTTCGACGCAACGGCGATGGTGCGGCGACGGCGGTCGGCGGCTCGACCGGTCGGGCTGCCTTCGACCTCGCCGGTCATGATCTTTCAGGCCAGCCACGCACCGCCGCGGTGGTCAACGTCGAGCACTTCACCCTTTTGGCGTTCCTCTCGAGCGGGTGCAGCACGTGCGGCCGTTTCTGGTCACAGCTCTCGAGGGGCGAGGAGCCAGACCTCGGGCTCGACACCAGGCTCCTCGTCCTGGCCAAGGGTGAGGACGCAGAGTCCATGACCGCCCTTCGAGAGGTTGCCACTGGCGTCGATGTTCTCTTGTCGACGGAGGCGTGGCGGCACTACGAGGTCCCAGGGACTCCCTTCTTCATCCTCGTCGACGGCCGATCGGGCACGGTCAGGGGCGAGGGGACGGCGATGGGCTGGGACGAGGTCCGCAACCTGGTGGCGCTCGGCAGAGGCGACGCCTCGATCGTCACCGGCGTCTCGACCGCAGCGATGAAACCCACGAGTGATGCCGAGCGCGAGGCGATCATCGACCAGATCCTGATGGATGCCGGCGTGTTCCCCGGCGACGCCTCCCTCTACCCAGGGACCACGCCACCACAAGAGGGCACCCCGTGACCGCCACGCTCCACGGCTTCGGCATCTCCGCCACGCTTCCTCGGGGCTTCGAGGGCCGCATCAGTCGGCTCAAGCCAGTCGACCCGCTGAGCGCCGCCGCGCACCTGCATGCCCCCGCGGTGGGGACAGAGACCACCCAGCCGTTTCTCCACATCGCCAACGTCCCCTTGCCAGCGCAGCGAGACACCTTCGGTGGCGGGGTGGTCGAGATGCTCAAGCCTGAGCACGTCTTCATCGCTCTCATCGAGTACGGACCCGAGTGCGTGGGCACCAACCTCTTCCAGGAGCACGGGCTGCCTCGCTCGCTCAGCGCCCACTCGTTCAGCCGGCGTCGGCTCCAGCGGATCGTCCCCGGCCAATCGGGCTCCCAGTCCTTCTTCACCGACCACAGCAGAGCCTTCTGCCTCTACATCGTCGCCGGCTCGCACGGCCGAGTGGGGTCGATGGTCCACCAGGTCAACCGGATCCTCCGCTCGATCTCGATCGACGCACGGGTGCCCACATGAGCGCCACCGACGCCGCACTCACCCTGGTCCGTCGAGCCGGCGCCGCCCTCGGCGGCGCCCGGATGTCGAGGCGGAGCCTCCTCGCTCGCACCGCAGTGGTCGGCTCCGCCATGACCCTGAGCCCGGTCGACTTCGCCATCCGGCCCGCCTCGGCCTATGACGCGGTCTGCGGCGACGCGGCGAGCTGCGCCGATGGGTTCAGCGTCTTCTGCTGCACCATCAACAACGGCGGCAACTTCTGCCCCGACGGGACCTTCCTCGGCGGCTGGTGGAAGGCCGACAACTCGGGCTTCTGCTGCGGTGGGCCTCGCTACTACCTCGACTGCAACGCGCTGTGCGGGACCAACTACTCGTGCGGCTGCGACAACGACCCGAACACCTGCGACCACCGCCTGACCAACTGCAACGACTTCCGCTACGGGCAGTGCCACCTCGAGATCGACTGCTACGGCCCGGTGACCTGCCGCCTCGTCACGTGCACCCCGCCGTGGGCCTTCGACCCCTCGTGCACGACGACGTCAGCGACCGACAACGACACCGTCACCCACACCGCACCATGCCTTCCTGGCGACTGCCCGACGCCATTGGTCCTTCGCTACTACGACCTCGGTGGGCCAGGTGGGTTCCTCGGCCCACAGGTCACCGGCGAGCGCTCGATCCAGGACGGCTCTTGGCTCCAGCTGGCCAATGGGGGGCTCTTTCAGATCCCTGCCTTCGGGATCCACTACCTCCACGGTCCTCTCTGGCAGCACGTCGAGCGCGGCGGCGGGCCTGGCGTCTTCGGCGTCCCTGAGCAGGACGACACCATCACCGCCGACGGCACCGGCCTGTGGAACCAGCTGGTCAAGCACCACCACGGCCAGCTCTCGATCACCGCCGTCTACTGGAACCCTGTGGTCGGTGCGGGCTCGATCTCCGGCAGCATCCGTGACTGGTGGATTGCCTCCGGCGACGAGAACGGACCGCTCGGGTATCCGACGAGCGATGTGGTGGCGACACGAGATCACCATGGTGAGCTCGTCCGGTTCGCCAAGGTGCACAACGGCGCCGTCGTCCACCGGGGCGTCGTCATCTCCTCCCCAGCCACGGGCACGCACGGGATCTACGGGGCGATCTACGAACACTGGCGAGCAGCCGGCAGGGAGGTGGGGCCGATCGGTTACCCGACGAGCGATGTGCACCGCATCCCAGGCGGCATCGGCCGGCTCGCCACCTTCGCCTCGACGCCCCACGGGGGCGCGACGATCGAGTCGGCCATCTGCGCCACGTCGGTAACAGGTGCGTGGACGCTCACCGGCTCGCTCTTGTCCGCGTGGCAGACCCATGGCGGCGCGACAGGACCCTTGGGCTACCCCACGAGCGACGCCGGGCCGAGCCTCGACGCAGCAGCCACCATCCAGAGCTTCTCGACCGTGGAGGGGTCTGCTCGAAAGAACCTCGGGTTCTTGGTCGACCATCGGGTCCTGGGCCTCTGGGCGATCAGCGGCGCCATCGCCCGGTCGTGGCAGCTCCTCGGTCGAGAGACCGGCGTGCTCGGCTATCCCGTGGCCGACCGGTCGCAGGGCAGCGCCGCTGCCATCAGCTATTCCTCGCAGCAGTTCGAGCACGGCACGGTGTTCACCTCATCGGTAGGTCGAGGAGCAGCGCTCTGGGGACAGCTGCTCGACGCGTACGAGAACGCCGGCGGGCCAGCCGGATCGCTCGGCCTCCCACTCGGCACCCAGAGGATCAGCGGCGCGACTGCCACCGCCTCGTTCCAGGGCGGCTCGCTCAGCGCCCCTGCCTAGAGGACGGCTCGTCTCCGGACGTCGCCTCGCCGCCATCGAGCTCGTGCATCGTCCGCAGGATGACGCCGTGGCGGCGAAGGAGGTCCACCACCACGACGATGAGCAGCACGGTGGCGATCACGAGGGCGCTGACCGCCTCGCTCATGGTCTCCTCACCTCGGGTCCTCCCCGCAGGACCATCCCCGCCAACCACGCCGCCACGATGGTGGCGCTCACAAAGACGAGACCGGTGCCGGTGCTGTGCCGGAGCACCGTCAGGGCGCTCGGCGCCCTCGTCACCGCTGCCACGACGCAGCCGGCTGCGAGCAACAGGTTCCCGACGACGTGGCGGAGCGAGGGCACCTCGCCCTCGCCGCCGAAGCAGCCGCACGACTCTGCGTCAGGTCGACGCCGCAGCAGCTCGACGAAACCGGCGAACGCCACGAATGACAGCGCCACAAGGACATCGATGACGATCCCTGCCCAGATGAGCGCAGCGATCCCGAGCAGCGCCTCGACGAGTGCGCCGCCTCTGACCAGCAGCGGCTGTGATGGCAGGCCGGCGACGCCGAGCGCATCAGCCGCAGGGTCTGGCTGCGCGACCTTGGACGCGCCAGCTGCGACCAGGAGGACGGCGCTCAGAGCGAGGAGGGCTGCAGCCACGAACCGAAGTCTACGAAGCCCTCACCGACAGCGACCTCGCCCGCCGCGGCCGTGGGCTCCACGCAGCTCACGGGACGAGGACGACCCTCCCGAAGGCCAGCCGATCCTCGATGTAGGCGTGGGCGTCGGCCGCCTCGCTCAGCGAGAAGCGCTTGTCGATGACGACCTCGAGCTCGCCGTCGGCCACCTGCGCCAAGAGCCCGTCGATCATGGCGTGGGCTCGATCGCCGAGGAAGAGCTCTGCTCCGAGGAAGTAGCCGATCAAGCTCTGGTTGTTGCCGCGCAGCATGGAGATGTCCACGAGACCTCCCCCGTCTCGGCCAGCATCGCCGAAGGTCAGGCAACGACCCCGATACGCCAGGGCCCGAAGGCTCTTCTGCAGGTTGGCCCCGCCGACCGAGTCGACGATGACGTCGGCACCGCGCCCTTGGGTTAGATCTCGCACCGCCTCTTCGAAGTCGTCCAAGAGGTAGTTGATGCCGTGGTCGAGGCCGAACGGCTCCAAGCGCTCGAGGCGCTCGTCGCTCGACGCGGTGGCGAGCACCGTGGCGCCGGACCGCTTTGCCAGCTGGATGGCGGCGATGCCGACACCGCTTGCGCCTGCGTGGATCAGCGCGGTCTCACCTGGCTGGAGCCGCCCGAACTCGAAGAGGCAGTCGTGGGCGGTGCCGAAGGCGATGGGCACACACGCCCCCACCTCGATGTCGAGACTGTCGGGGATCTTCCAGCAGAACGACTCGCCGGCGGCCCGCTTCTCCGCGTGGCTCCCGTGGGTCCCGGTGGTCACCACCCGATCACCAGGGGCGATCCGTGTGACCAGCCCGCCCACCTCGGTCACCGTCCCGGCGCACTGGTAGCCGACGATGTGGGGCACAGAGAGGAGCTCGCCGCCGAGCCGGTTGAGAGTGTCACCACCCTCGATGCTGATCGCCTCGACGTCGAGGAGCACCTCGTGCGGACCAGGGACGGGGTCGGGGACCTCCTCATAGCGCAGGACCTCTGGGCCCCCGTTCTCGTCGTACACGGCTGCTCGCATCGGTGCTCCTGTCCCCCGGACCCTCGTGGGCGTGGTCCGACCCTATCGACAGTGCCTTGGGTCCGCACCCGAGGAAACCTCTCGATGCCGAACCGACGGGCATGAGGTCATCAGCGACCAGGCTGGGCCGCCAAGTCGATGACAGCTCGTGCCGACCACGCCTCGGCCACCAGCTCGAGCGAACGCTGGCGGGCGGCCTGGTCGTGGATCCGGATGGTCAGCAGCAGCTCGTCGCACCCCGTTGCCGCTTCAAGGGCGGCCAGTCCCTCGACCACTTCGTTGGGCGTCCCGACCAAGTGCGTGGCGCACGCTTGGTCGATGAGTGCCATCTCAGAGTCGGCGTACCGGTAGGCGGCAGCCTCCTCGGGGCTTGGCAAGACCGACGGTCGTCCCTGGCGGAGCAAGAGGGTTCCAAGCCGAGATGAGCCCGCGAGCCAGCGGGCCTCCTCTTGGCTGGGTGCGCAGATCGTCGCCACCGCCACCATGACCCTCGGTGCCTCGAGCACCGCTGAGGGTCGGAACGTCGAGCGATAGAGCTCGAGCGCCGCTGCCATCGGCTCAGGGTTGAAGTGGTAGGCGAAGCTGAAGGGAAGCCCCAGCATGCCGGCGACCTGGGCTGAGTAGGTGCTCGAGCCGAGCAGCCAGACCTCGGGAAGTCGACCGAGGGCGGGGACGGCGAGCTGCGCTGCGTCGCCGCTGAAGTAGCCCAGGAGCTCGACCACGTCGTCGATGAAACGCTCAGAGCTGTGCCGTCGAAGCGCCCGGGCGGTGGCGAGATCGCTGCCGGGCGCCCGGCCGATACCGAGATCGATCCGTCCTGGGTGGAGTGCCACCAGCGTGCCGAACTGCTCAGCGACGACCATCGGCGCATGGTTGGGCAACATCACGCCGCCGGCACCGATCCGAATCCTCGAGGTGGCGCTCGCGAGATGCGCCACGAGCACCGGCGGCGACGAGCTCGCCACACCAGGCATCCCGTGGTGCTCTGCCACCCAGACACGGTGCAGCCCTGCGGCCTCTGCTGCCTGGGCCATGGCGGTCGCCTCTGCCAGCGCCTGCTCTGCGGTACCACCGCTCACCACGCTGGCCAGCTCGAGGAGCGAGAGGTCGCTCACGTGAGAGCAGCCAGGTCGAGATCGGCGAGCTCACCGATGGCCTCCAGGGTGATGTCCGCCGGCGGCAGCTCGGCGAGCACCTTCGCATCGGTGGCGTAGTGGCCCTGGCGCACGAACACGGTCGTGACCTGGTCTCCCCAGGTCGCCTTCATCGCCGCCAGGATCCGAGGCTTGTCGTCGACGAGGACATAACGGGTGGCAGGGTAGCGAGCCTCGATCGGCCCGATCTCACCTTCCTTGTGGACGTAGACCATCACTCGTCCACCCACCTGTGCGGCCAGCCCAGAGCGCTCGATCTTGTGCGGCTGGAAGACCCCGTCGCCGTCCGAGAGGATCGCGGTCGTCGCGAACCGCCCCATCTGATCGATTGACTCGAGTGCGCCCTCGAACAACCGCTGGTGGAAGGGATAGGCAAGCAGCCAGGTCGAGAGCGCGCCGACGCCTGGATCTCCCAAGTGCTCGAGACGGAAGCGCTGGAGCGCTCCGAGGTAGTCGGCATAGCCCACCTCGCCGCGCAGCTGCTCGTAGTGCTCGCGATAGCGACCCCGGCCCTCCTCACCGAAGCGGGCCACGATCTCAGCGTCGAGATCAACCTGGAGACCGTCGTTGTCGAGCAGGGTGTTGTCGACGTCGAAGAGGACGACGACCTCGCTCTGGGCGCTCACCGAGACCCCGTCGTGGCCGTGACGACCGCCAGTCTCGACCCACGGCCCGCTGGTAGGTTCCGACCCATGGCAGCGCGGAGCGAGTGGTGAGCCGCCTCTCGCGGGCGGTGGCTGCCCTCGTGGTGGTGCTCTCCCTCGTCGGCCTTGTGGGCCAGGCGGTCAGAGGCAATGGAGTGGTCAACGAGCAGCGCAGCCGCCACACGGTGGCGAACGCCACCATCGACGACCGCTACTACGACTGCCTCAGCACCCAGGCTCACAGCCTCGTCTCCTCATCCACCCCCGTACGCTACCGACCCGGCGCCACCCTCTGGGAGGCCGTGCTCCTCAACAAGTCGGCCGGGAGCTGGATCACCGTCGCGCCGCCTGGGTCGACCCCGAGCGCCCTGCTCGGGATCGCGCACACCGGCGGACCTAGCGCGTGCCTGGGCGACGTCGTGTTCGCACGGTTCCACCAGCCCGACGGCAGCTGGGTGACGCGCACAGGAACCGGCGCCTCGGTCCCCGGCAGCGGTCCACCGCCGGCGCCACCGCTGTGAGCGTCGCCTGGGCTGCCGCCCTCTCGTTCATCGCTCTCGGCGTCATGGGACTCCTCCCCTCGCTGGCGCTGGCCGGGTGGCGCTTCGTGACCGTGCCGTTGGCACCGGTGACGGGCGCGGTGCTCGCCGCCGTCGCTGCTGGCGCCTTCCTCCTGCTCGGCGGCGGCTTCGTCCTGTGGTCGATCGCGCTCAGCGTCCTCGCGGGTGGCGGGGTCATCGCGTTCTGGTGGCGATGGCCATTGAAGAGGCCCCGACTCGATCGTTCTCGTGGCACGACGCCAGAGCGGGTCATCGTCGGTGTGGGTCTCATCGGCACTGTGGTCGCCGCCGCGCTGTCGCTCCGGGCACTGGCCACACCGACAGCCGGCTTCGACACGAGAGCGCTCTGGGCGCTTCGCGATGGCTGGCTGCTCCACTCGCACGCACAGGCCCTGCTCGACTTCAAGCTCCACATGTTCGTGATCGGGCAGTCCGGGTACCCACCGCTCGTCAGCGCCGAGGGCGCTCTCGGTTGGGGGCTGAGTGGCGTGCACAGCATCCGGGTGGCGGTCATCATCGTGGCGCTGGTCAACACCGCCGCGCTGCTGTGCCTCTCGGCCGGGCTGCTGGCAGCGGCTCGATCGGCCGCGAGCGCCTGCGGCGCGCGCTGGCGGCTGGTCGTACTCGGCGCCGGCTCGCTCAGCGCCATCGCCATCGTCCCGATCGCCTTCGGCATCCAGGAGCCGTTCATCACCAATGGCTATGCCGACCCGATGTGGGCGCTCTGCGCGGCTGGCGCGCTCCTCTTCGGCCTCCAGCTCGAGGTGCGACCCGAGTGGCAGGGGGTCGCCGGCCTCCTCGTCGTGGCGGCGGGGATGTCGAAGCAGGAGGGGTTGTTCACCGCCGTCTGCCTGATTGTCCTGATCACTATCAGGCGACTGGCTGCAGCCATCTCTCGGCGAGAGCGGCTGGTCGTCCTCGTCGCTCCGCTCATCGAGCTCGTCGCCCTGGCCTGGTGGTGGCTGGCAATCCACGTGACCGGCTCGCGCGACGTGAGCTCCCCGCTCGCACCGACCTCGACCATGGGACATCGAGCACGCGCCGTCCTCCACGGGTTCAGCCCCTCGCTCCACGTGCTCATCCTCGCCGGGGCCATCGCTGTCCTGGGTGGCCTCGCGCTGCGTCGCCCACGGCGACGAGCGGGACTGGGGAACGACGCATGGGCCTGGCTCGGCCTGGCCGCAGGCTTGAGCGTGGTGAGCCTGGTCCTGATCACCGGCCAGGCGCCTGTGGTCCCGTGGATCGCTGGCAGCGTGCACCGTGTGACCCAGTACCCTGCCATCGCGGGCTGGCTCATCGTCGGGGTCTGGGGGATCACCGCCGCCAGCGGGCTGGAGAGCGAACCGGCCGACGAGGAGCGCTCCACGTAACATCGGGCAGTGGCAGCAGCGATCGACACCGAGGCTCTGCCCGACGGATCACCGAGCCAGGATCCCGAGAAGAGCGTCGTCCGTATCCCAGCCCTCGACGGCGTCCGGGCGCTCGGGATCATCTTGGTGCTCTGCTTCCACGGCGGGCTGTCCTGGGCAACCGGCGGCTTCCTGGGCGTGGACGTCTTCTTCGTCCTCTCGGGCTTCTTGATCACCGGCCTCTTGGTCGCCGAGTTCCGTCAGCACAGCGGCATCGCGCTGCTGCGCTTCTGGGGGCATCGGATCCGGCGGCTCTTCCCTGCCCTGCTTGCAGTCTTGGCCGCAGTCGCGCTCTTCACCTGGCTGTTCGGCGCTCCCGACACCTTCGGACAGGTCAGAGGCGATGCGATCGCCACGCTCCTCTACGTCAACAACTGGCACCTCATCGCTGGCAACCACGGGTACTTCGCCGAGCTCGCCACACCGCGGCCGCTCCTCCACACCTGGTCGCTCTCGATCGAAGAGCAGTTCTATGTGATCTGGCCTCTCGTGGTCCTGGTGGTGCTCAAGTGGTGGCGCTCGATCCAGGCGCTCCTCGTGGTGACCATCGTCCTTGCCATCGCCAGTGCCATCGCCATGGCGCTCGTGTTCCAGCCCGGCCTCGAGTCATCGAGGGCCTACTTCGGCACCGACACAAGGGTCCAGGCGCTCCTCGTCGGCGCCGCGCTCGCGCTCATCCTCGCCCGACCGCTGCCCCGTCGGGCTGGCGCCGACCTGTCGGGCGCACTGGTGCGCGACGTGTCGTTGTCAAAGGGCGCTCGCAGCTTCATGGCCTTGCTCGGCGTCGGAGGACTCGGCATCATCGCCGCCATGACCGTCGAGGTCGACGCCGGCGCCACGTGGCCGTATCGAGGTGGGTTCCTCTTCCTCGCCCTGGCCACCGCCGCCCTGATCTGCTCGGTCTCGCTGGTCCCTGATGGCCCGGTCGCCCGCCTGGCATCGCTCCGGGGTGTTCGCTACATCGGCGCCATCTCCTATGGCCTCTATCTCTGGCACTGGCCGATCTTCGTCTTGTTGAGCGGACAGCGGACCCACCTGGCCGGCTTGTCCCTCTTCTCACTTCGCATCGGGGTCTCGCTGCTGGTTGCCGCGGCCTCCTTCCATCTGCTCGAGATGCCGATCCGCCGCGGGACATGGCTCCGTGGTCCGACCGGCTGGCTGGCGCTCCCCATCGCCACCGGGCTCGTGGTGGCGGCGGTCTTCGTCGCCACGATCGCCCCACCGGTCACCCTGCCCAAGAACATCGGCCAGGGCCTCACCTTCGAGCAGAAGGTCGCCCTGACCAAGGCGGGAGCCTTCGGCGCTCATCCGGTGCGCTTCATGCTCTTCGGGGACTCCCTGGCCCTCACGATGGCCATCGGCCTTGGGGTGGATTCGAAGGCCTGGGGGGTCAAGACCCAGTTCCAGCACCCAGCCCTCGGGTGCGACCTCGACCCAGAAGACCAGATCATCGTCTCCGGCACCCAGGAGCCCGCCACCCCAGGCTGCCTCGACTGGCAGCACCGCTGGCCAGCGTGGATCCACACGCAACGACCCGAGGTCGTCGGCCTCTTCCTCGGTAGGTGGGAGATCGTCGACCACCTCCACGACGGCGTCTGGATGCACATCGGCCAAGCCAGTTGGGATTCGCACCTGACCGCCGAGCTCGACCAGATCGTCGCCGACGCCGCCAGCGGGGGCGCCAAGGTGATGCTCTTCACCATGCCCTATGTCGAGGCGCCCACCGCGCCAGACGGCAGTACCTATCCGGAGAACACCCGCACCCGGATCGATGCCTACAACTCGCTGCTCCGCCGGGTCGCCGCTGCTCACCCCGACGAAGTCTCGATCTTCGACCTCAACGAGGTGGTCGACCCGCACGGCCAGTTCATCTGGAGTGCTGACGGTCAGCAGATCCGCAACGCCGACGGCGTGCACTTCACGATGTTCGCCGGTGCATGGTTGCGACCGGTGGTGCTGCCGCCGGTGGCCATGCTGGGCTTGGCAGCACGCGACCAGGCCGCGGCGCGCTGAGAGAGGTCAGCGTCCGGCCAGGAAGCGGGTGAGCGCGTCGGCCTCGAGCTCGACGTGGCGGGTGAGCCCACCGATGATCGCCTCCTCCGCCTTCGACGCGATCAGCGGGACCGAGACATCGAGGTCGCCGGTCAGGTGCTCAGTGGTGGTGCCGTCAACCTCGTCGAGCCGGAGCTCGCCGCTGCAGCGCAGCAACCCGTCGTAGTGGTCGGGGACAACGACCACCGTGCCCTCGTGGCGCTCGAGGTCGAGGTGGGTCTCGATCACCCACGTCAGCTTCGACTCGTCGACCACCATCGCGGCCGGGCCGCTGACGTGACCAGCGAACGCGTAGCGGACCCTGGTCGTCATCGACGATCCATGCACGCTGGCTTCGAGCAGCTCGGGTGACTCGAGGTTGGCCAGCGAATCGCCGAGGTGCTCGTAGTAAGCACGATCGGCAAGCGCTGCCTCGACCGCTGCGCGCGGCGCGTCGATCGTGGCCTGGATGGCGAAGCGCACCTCGCTCAGCCCATCGGAGGGAGGCCGAGCTTGCGGTGGTCCCAGCTGACGGTTCGATCGACGTTGAGCTTCACGATGATCCGGTTGTTCAGCATCAACTCGACCAGCGGCCGCATCTCCTCGGTGTACTCGCCTTGGTAGCGGTCGAACACGCTCACCCCGAGCTCCCAGATCTTGTCTGGGTCCTCGACGATCTCAGCCGTTCCCACCAGCTCGACCCCGCGGAGCTGGTCGTAGGAGTCGCCGTCCTCGAAGAGGCAGGTCATCGTGGGGTTGCGGGCGAGGTTGCGAGCTTTCTGCGACTTGGCCTTGGTCTCGATGGCGATGGTCCCGTCGACGAAGCCGTACCACATGGCCACCGCGTGGATCGTGCCGTCGTGGTTCATCGTGCACATGGTCATCGGTCGGCGCTCAGCCAGGAACGACGCGACCTCGTCCTCAGTCATCTTGATCTGGGAGCGCTGGTTCACGCCGCCGCCGGTGGGTATCGACATCCTGTGTCCTCCAGGCTCGAGAAGCTCAGGAGCGAAGACTAGACCCAGCCGCGGCGCCGCGAAGAGTTCACCTTTGGATCATCGCCGTGACTCTCCGCCGTTGCCCACGGTTCACCTCGCCTCCGTAGGGTTCGGGACATGGCCGGTTGGAGCAGCGATGAGCGCAGCCCACTGACGCCACACGGGCACGCCCCCACCACCTGGTGGCAGGGCCTGCAGGCAGTGCGACGATCCGCCCGTCGCACCTGCCACTTCGAGGCGACCCCGAACGGTCACACCCCCCGACCGTCGGGGCCGCCTCCAGTCGCGAAGCGCGTGGGCCCGTCGCCCGCGCACCCGAGCCACCGTCCGGTGCGGTGAGCAGCGTTGCCCTTGTTGATCACTTGGCCAGCTCGTCGATGACGCCGCTGATCCTGGTGGTCGATGACGAGGCCTCCTACCGTGACGCGCTGACCTCGGGGTTGCGCGCCGAGGGCTTCGAGGTGGTGCTGGCAGGCGACGCTGCCGAGGCGATGGAGGCATTCGCAACTTCATCACCTGACCTCGTCCTGCTCGACGTGATGCTCCCGGATCGTCCCGGCACCGACGTCTGCCGGGAGATGCGGCTGAGCTCTGAGGTGCCGATCATCATGGTGTCCGCGCGTTCGACCGAGGTCGACGTGGTGCTCGGCCTCGAGCTCGGCGCCTCCGACTACGTGGCCAAGCCCTTCCGCCTGCGCGAGCTGACCGCTCGGATCCGAGCCGTGCTTCGCCGCTCCGAGGTCGCCTTGGTCCCTGATGACGTCGTGGAGGTCGGGGGCCTGCGCCTCGATAGCTCGCGCCGAGAGGTGACCGACCAGGGCCAGGTGATCGATGTCTCCCGCAAGGAGTTCGACCTGCTCTGGCTCCTCATGGCGCACGCTGGAGTGGTGGTCACCCGAGAGCAGTGCATCGACGCGCTCTGGTGGGATCAAGACCTCTTGGACACCAGGACGCTCGACACCCACATCAAGCGGCTGCGCCGCAAGATCGAGGCAGATCCCGCCAACCCGACCCGGTTACTGACCGTGCGAGGCGTGGGGTTCCGGTTCCAGGGCTGAGCGACGCGGAGGCGATGTCGCTAGGTTGGGCGTATGCGCACCGGCGACCTCGCACCTGACTTCACCCTCCCAGACCAAGAGGGCGTCGACCGAACGCTCAGCTCGCTCCTGGCGGACGGTCCCGTGGTGCTGTTCTTCTACCCGGCTGCCATGACCACCGGCTGCACCAAGGAGTCGTGCCACTTCCGGGACCTCGGCGCCGAGTTCAATGAGCTCGGTGCGCAGCGGGTCGGGATCTCCATGGACACCGTCGAGAAGCAGGCCAGCTTCTCGGCTGCGAACAACTTCGACTACCCGCTCTTGGCCGACGTCAACGGTGCCGTAGCCATGAGCTACGGCGTCAAGCGTCGCCTCGATGTGCTCAGGACCAAGCGGACCACCTTCGTCATTGGGACCGATCAGCACCTGCTCGGCGTCATCTCATCCGAGTTGTCGATGAACACCCACGCCGACAAGGCGCTCGAGATCCTGCGCGCTGCGCGCTGAACAGCTGACTGGCTTAGGAGCCGGTCTCCTCGTCGAAGGGCTCGTCGTTGTAGGAGAGGAAGTCGACCGCAGCCTCGCTGTCGCTCTCCTCGAGGCGCACCTTGTGGCCGTCCACGACATCGACGAGCGTGATCGCATCGACGTGCCCCCGGCCGTGCCCCTGCCACTTCGCCTTGGCCTGGCGCTTGGCACCGGCGAGGTCCTCGGCCACGACGAACACGGTTTCGTGGTCCTCGGAGAGCCGCCCTGGACCGCCAGATCCTCCAAGCAGCACGGCGTAGAGCTTGGTCATGCGTCTCCTCTCAACGATGCTGGCACGTAGTAGCCGTTGATCGGTTCGTCCCTGACCGCCAAGACGTCGCCGATCGCCGGCAGGGAGCGTCTTCCCGCTCGGAGCGCCTGTGCGGTGGCAGCGCGGTTGTTCTCGAACACGAGGTCGGCATCGTCGGCTGAGGGATCGACCCACACCGCGGCAATCAAGACCAGATCCTCGACCGACGCCAGTGAGATCGTCCCATCCGCCACCGCATCGAGGACACCAGAGGCCACGCCGAGCTGGGCAGGACCCCAGGTCATGGTGCCGTGGCGCTCCGACTCGATGGTCGCCTTGTTGACGAAGAGCGTCATCGGTTTGGCTGGCAGGTTCGGCTGCGCGACGACCACGAAGGCGGCGTGCCCTGCCCTCGGGGTGGCGAGCGCCGTGGCCCACGCGGTGCCGACAGGACCGTCTCGATGACCGAGGACGGTGTTGAGGTGCGCGGCCTCTGGTCCTTGGCCGACGAAGGCCTCGCCGAGCTCCATCACAGCGGCCACGTCACAGGTGGGGTAGCGAAGGGCTCGGTGCGGCCGTAGCGGATCGCCCGGAGCAGCTCAGAGCCCACTCGATCAGGCTCGGTATCGAAGGCCAGCAGGCTCACCAACCTCGAGGTCGGGCCTTCGATCGGACTGACGCGATGCAGCGAGTTGCGTCCTTCGAAGACGAGGAGGGTCCCCGGCGTCATCTCGACGTGCACGACGTCGGTGTCGTCGCCCCCGAGGATCGCCTCGAGCAGTCCGAGCAACTCGTCGGACTCATAGACCGCACGCAGACCAGAGTCGAGTGGGTGGAGGTCGTAGCTGACCACGCTGACCGAATAGGGCATCCAGTGCCGACGCGGGTGGGCCTCATCGAAGGCCACCTCGTCGGGCAGCTCGAGGTAGGCGGTCCCGACACCACCAGAGGCGAAGGCTCGTCCGGCGAGCTCTTCGGCCTCGCTCGAGAGCGCCGTCACCCCCTCTTGGGTGATGAACCCGGGCAGCTCGGCGTAGCCAACCTCCGCCAGGCTACGACGGGCCTCGGCGACCACGGCAGCGAATGCCTCGCTCGAGGGCTCGTCGATCGGGTACCGAGCACGGTCCACCAGGGCCAGAGCAGCTGCAGCCATGGGGAGGACCATAGCGAGAACACCAACGGTGTGGGGTCCCGCCGCCAGGTTCCCTAGCCTTGGGGGGTGGCACCTCGGATCACCGTCGATCTCGCGCCGCTCAGGGAGAGCAGGGACTTCCGTCTCCTCTTCGCCGGGCTGCTCGTGTCGTCCCTCGGCAATCAGCTCACGACCGTGGCGATCCCGTTCCAGGTCTACGCCTTGACCAGGTCGTCACTCCAAGTTGGCCTCGTCAGCCTCGCCCAACTCGTCCCCCTCATCGTCGGCTCCCTGATCGGCGGGACCGTGGGTGACGTCGTGGATCGCCGCAGCCTGATCGCCGTCACCGCAGCGGCCAGCTGCCTCGCCGCAGCCGGGCTCGTGCTCAACTCGCTCGCCGCCCACCCCTCCTTGTTGGTCATCTACCTCGTGAGCGCGCTGGCGGCCGGACTGACCGGCTTCGCCAGCCCCGCCCGCAACGCCGCCATCCCGATGCTGGTCTCGCCTCGCCACCTGGTGGCGGCGTACTCGTTCAACCAAATCGTCTTCCAGCTCGCTGTCATCGTCGGCCCGCTGATCGCCGGGCTCCTGATCGCCAGCGCCGGCATCGCCTGGACCTACGGCATCGATGCGGCGAGCTTCGTCGTCATGGCCCTCGCCGCGCTCGCCATGCGACCCCTCCCGCCGGAGGGTGGCGGCCAGCGGGCAGGGATTCGCTCCATCCTCGACGGCTTCTCGTTCCTGCGTGGGCGCCAGGTGCTCCAAGGGGTCTATCTGATCGACCTGAACGCCATGATCTTCGGGATGCCCAGAGCCCTGTTCCCGGCGATGGCGGCCACCGTCTTCCACGTCGGCCCCACTGGCCTCGGCATGCTCTACGCGGCGCCAGCCATCGGCGGGCTCCTCGGCGCCTCAACCACCGGCTGGGTCGAGAGCATCGTGCGCCGTGGGCGAGCGGTGGTGGTCGCGGTGGCGCTCTGGGGGGTGGCGATCACCATCTTCGGCTTCACCTCGACCCTCGGGGTCGCGCTCGGCGCCCTGGCCATCGCCGGCTGGGCCGACGTGATTTCGGCGGTGCTGCGCAACACCATCTTGCAGAGCTCCATCCCCGACGACATGCGCAGCCGCCTGTCGTCGTTCCAGATGGCGGTGGTCCAAGGTGGGCCTCGTCTTGGCGACACCGAGGCAGGGGCGGTGGCTGCGCTGACCTCGACAGAGTTCTCGGTCATCTCAGGTGGGCTCGCCTGCATCGTCGGTGCGGGCGTCGTCGCCCGACTGCTGCCGAGGTTCTGGGCAGAGCGAGCCGGTACCCCAGAGGTGTCCTGATCGCTCCCTAGTGGAAGGCGAGGCCGCCGTCGGCGACGAGGATGGAGCCGGTCACGAAGCTCGACAGGCCCGAGAGCAGGAACAAGGCCGGCCCGACCATCTCGTCGGGCTCTGCGAGGCGCCGGAGCACCGACGCCCTCGCCATGGCGTCGATCGCCGCCTCTGGATTTGCTCGCACCATGTCGGTGTCCACCGCGCCTGGGGCGAGCGCGTTGACCCGGATCCCCTGAGGGCCGAGCTCGGCGGCCATCGACCGGGTGAGCTGGGCCAGACCGGCTTTGGCAGCGGTGTAGAGGGCGATGCCGGCCCCTGAGGTGAACACGCCGACGGTCACCACGTTGAGCACCGCCGCAGCTTCTGAGGCCTCAAGGTGTGGGAGCGCTGCCTGGACCAAGAACAGCGGGCCACGCTCGTTGACGTCCTGGGTCTTCGTCCACGCGGCTTCGGTGATCTGCCCGATGGGCTGGGCCAGCGCGTTGGCCGCGTTGTTGACAACGAGATCGATCCCTCCGTACGTCGTCACCGTCCCCTCCACCACACGGTCGAGGTCACCGAGGTCGCCGGTGTTGGCGGGGATGGCCAGCGCCTGCCCACCCTCAGCGATGATCGCGGCGGCCGTGGCCTCGCAGGCGGCCGCCTTCCGGCTCGAGACCACCACGTTCGCACCGCATGAGCCGAGTGCCATGGCAATCGCCCGTCCGATCCCACGCGAGCCACCGGTCACGATGGCCACCCTGCCATCGAGGTCGAACCTGGCCTTCAGGTCATCTCTGCTGAGCATCTCGCCCCTTCTTCGCTGTCGTGGTCACCTCGACCGGCACCCTGGCGGCGAGCTGGCCGCAGGCGGCGTCGATCTCGCGCCCCCTCGTCGAGCGAACCGTGACCGTGATCCCGGCATCTTCCAAGCCAGCGGCGAACTCCGCCACCTTCGCCGAGTTTGAACCTCGAACCAGGTAGCCCGGCGTCGGGTTGAGCGGGATCAGGTTGACATGTGCCGCCAACGGCCTGGCGTAGGCGGCAAGCTCGGCGACATCGCGTGAGGTGTCGTTGACCCCGTCGATGAGCGCCCACTCGAAGGAGAGCCGACGATGCGTCGCCTCGACATAGGCCTCACACGCTTCCGCCAGGACACCCAGGGGATAGCGCTTGTTGATGGGTGCCAGCTGATCTCGAGTCCTGTCGTTGGCTGAGTGGAGCGAGACAGCCAGGTTCACCGCCAACGGCTCGGCTGTCAGTCGCTTGATGCCCGGCACCACACCCACCGTCGAGATGGTCAGCCGACGCGCGCCCAGGCCGAGGGGGCCATTGAGGCGCCGCACTGCCGCCATGAGCCGGTCGTAGTTCGCCAACGGTTCACCCATGCCCATGAAGACGACGTTGGTCAGCCGGCGGGGTGCAGCTGCCCTGGCGGCCACCACCACCTGCTCGATGATCTCGCCGGTCGTGAGGTGCCGGCGGAACCCGCTCTGGCCGGTGGCGCAGAAGCTGCAGGCCATGGCGCAGCCCGCCTGGCTGGAGACGCACACGGTGGTTCGTCGGGGGTAGCGCATCAAGACGGTCTCGATCGTGGCCCCGTCAGCCAGGGTGAACGCCCACTTGGTGGTCATCCGATCATCCGCAGTGACCTCAGAGGCGACACGCAGCGCGGACGGCAGGGCCTCCTCGAGTTGGTCGCGCAGCCTCGTCGGCAGCTCGGTCATCTCATGGGGTCGTCGAAGGCCCTCGTGGAGTCCGTCGAACACCTGGCGGGACCGATAGGCCGGCTCATCGCTCAAGAGCGCAGCGAGGTCGTCGAGCTCGAGGTCGTACGCGCTTGGCACGCTCCCACGCTACGCCCCTGTCAGGCAGGATGGTCCGGTGACCAAGACCACGCCATCGCCGGGCCCGTCGGTGACCCTCTTCGGCCACTGGAGTTGCCCGTACTCCACCCGGGTGTCGTTCGCGCTTGGCCACCGTGGCATCGCGCACGACCTGATCGAGGTACCGCCGACGAAGATGCGCCCAGACGGCTTCGTGCCACCGGTCGAGTTCACCGAGCACAGCCCACTCGGGGAGATCCCCATGGTTGAGGTCGATGGGACGTATCGGGCCGACTCGCTGCCGATCATCGAGTGGCTCGACGACTGCCTGGACGGCGCCCCCCTGGTCCCAAGCGACCCTCAGGCTCGTGCGATGGCGCTCCAGCGAGCCCGCTTCGTCGACGAGGTCGTCTTCTCCGCCATGATCGGCATCTACTACGGCACCGATGAGGAGCGCATCGCCTCCTCATCGAGGGCGCTGGCCCACGCCACCGAGCAGCTGGGCTCATGGCTGCGTGCAACCCACTGGCTGGCTGGGCCAGCCGTCACCATTGCCGACGCGGCGCTCGTGCCCCTCTGGGTGCGGCTCGAACTGCTCGAGGAGGTCGGCCTCACCGATCGCCTTGACCCCCTCGCCCTCGAGCACCGCCAGCGCTGCGAAGAGCTCGGTGCATGGGCCAGCATCGAGTGGACCGACGCCGAGCGACACAAGCTCCTCGACCGGATCCTCGCCGCCCGGGCACACGGCGAAGAGCGCCGAGGTGGCCCGGTCCAGGCCATCCGTAGTTAGATCAGGGGTGCGATCCGCCCACCCGGGGTCGATCGAGCACGACACAGTAAGGAAACCTTCTCCCATGGAGCTGAACGGAACCTCTGCCATCGTCACCGGTGGCGCATCCGGCCTCGGTGAGGCCACTGCCCGCACCCTCGCAAACCGCGGCGTGCACGTCGTGGTCGCTGACCTCAACGAGGACGCCGGCACGGCGCTGGCTACCGAGATCGGCGGCACCTTCGCCATGACCGATGTCACGAACACCGACCAGGTGATCGCCTCGATCGAGGCCGCCATCGCTGCCGCCCCGCTCTTCAGCGTCGTCAACTGCGCCGGCGTCGGCTGGGCCACGCGCACCATCGGCAAGGACGGCGAGTACGCCAGTGCCCACGACCTCGACCTCTACCGTCGAGTCATCGAGATCAACCTGGTCGGCACCTTCAACGTGTGCCGCCTGGCTGCCACCAAGATGAGCGCCAACACCCCTGACGAGGACGGCTGCCGCGGCGCCATCGTCAACACCGCCTCGGTGGCAGCAGAGGACGGCCAGATCGGCCAGGTCGCCTACTCGTCCTCCAAGGGCGGCGTCGTCGGCCTGACCCTGCCCCTCGCACGTGACCTCTCGGCCATCGGCGTGCGCGCCAACTGCATCCTCCCCGGCCTGATCGACACCCCGATCTACGGCTCAGGCGAGGCCTCCGAGGAGTTCAAGGCTCGTCTCGGCGCAGGCGTCCTGTTCCCGAAGCGCCTCGGGCGCTCCGAGGAGTTCGCCACGCTGGCAGTCGAGCTGCTTGCCAACAGCTACATCAACGCCGAGTCGATCCGCATCGACGCCGGCATCCGGATGCAGCCGAAGTGATCACTGGCGACACGTCGTCGCCATCAGCACGTGGAACGAGGGGTCGGGCTCTGCTCGGCCCCTCGTTCGCGTCACAGTTCAGGTCCCGCACGGGGAGCGTTCGATGAGCGTCGTGCTCCGACGAGCGGAGCCTGAGGATGCGCTAGCCATCGCCACAGTGCACGTGGCCTCGTGGCAGGCGGGCTATCGCGGCATCTTCGACGATGACTTCCTCGACGCCCTGCTCCCTGAGGATCGAGCAGCTCGTTACGACCTTGGCCACGATGATGACGCTCGGCCCCAGACCACCGTCGCGCTCCTCGATGGCGAGATCGTCGGCTTCGCCACCATCGGTCTCAGCCGTGATGAGGACCTCTCCAATGCTGGCGAGCTCATGGCGCTCTATGTCCATCCAGCGCACTGGCAACGAGGCATCGGCCACGTCCTGCTCGACGATGCCACCAGACGGCTCGAAACTCGTGGTTTCAGCCTCGGATCACTCTGGGTCCTCACCGACAACGATCGTGCCGAGGCGCTCTATCGGCGAGCAGGCTGGCAGCGAGACGGTGTCGTCAGAGACGAGACCCCCTGGGGCGTCGTCGCCACGGTCCGTCGCCTCCTGCGCCCGCTCGGTCGAGGAGATGTCGCCAGCAGGCCCTGATCAGATCCGCTGCCCCATGTTGTCGAAGCGCGCGTACTGCGAGAGGAAGGCGAGCTGGGCGGTGCCGGTCGGCCCGTTACGGTGCTTGGCCACGATGACCTCGGCCATGCCGCGCCTATCCGGCGGCGCCTCCTGGTCGTAGGCCTCCTCTCGATAGAGAAAGAGCACCACATCGGCATCCTGCTCGAGCGAGCCTGACTCTCGCAGGTCGGAGAGCATGGGTCGCTTGTCCTGGCGAGCCTCGAGTCCGCGAGAGAGCTGTGAGAGCGCCACGACCGGGCAGTTGAGCTCACGGGCGAGGATCTTCAAGCCTCGGCTCATCTCCGCCACCTCCACCTGACGGTTCTCGGCGTTGGTCCTCGAGCTCATCAGCTGGAGGTAGTCGATCATGATCAGGCCGAGCTCGCCGTGCTGCTTGCGGAGCCGTCGAGCCCTCGCCCTGATGTCCATGATCGTCAGGTGCGGGTTGTCGTCGATGTAGATTGGTGCCTCAGCGAGTCGGGTGACCGCATCAGACATCTTCCTCCACTCAGGGTCAGAGAGCGCCCCTGTTCGCATCTTCTGCGCATCGACCCGAGCCTCTGATGCCAAGAGTCGCTGGGTCAGCTCAAGGTGGCTCATCTCGAGCGAGAAGAGCAGCGCTGGCTTTCGCAGGTTCGCGCCCACATGGGTGAGCATGCCGAGGGCGAAGCTCGTCTTACCCATCGCGGGGCGAGCGCCGACGATGCTGAGCGACGCAGGCTGGAGTCCGGCGAGGATCTTGTCGAGATCGACGTAGCCCGTGGCGGTACCGGTCATGGTCTCGTCGCGCGCGGCGAGCTCCTCGATCCGATCCATGCTCGAGACCAGCAGGCTGTCGAGGGAGGCCAAGGAGTCAGCGCTTCGACGATCAGCGATTTCGAGCATCTTCTGCTCGGCGGTGTCCACTGCTGCGGTCACGTCCGACGGTGCCGAGTAGGCGATGTCCGAGATCTCACCGGCGACTGAAGCGAGCCGTCGCAGCAGAGCGTGCTCCGCCACGATCGAGGCGTAGTGCTGGGCGTTGGCCACCGAGGGCACCAAGGACTGGAGCGCCACCAAGTCGGCGGGGTCCCCGGCCAGATCGTGATCGACGGTCCGGCGCAGCTCGTCGGTGACGGTGACCGCGTCGACTGGCTCGCCGTGCTCGTAGAGCCGGGCGATGGCGGCGAAGAGGTTGCCGTGGCGGGGCTTGTAGAAGTCCTCTGCCTCGCAAGCCTCGAGCGCCACCGAGATGGCGTCAGGGCTCAACAGCATGGCGCCGAGCAGCGATTCCTCTGCGTCGAGATCGTGGGGTGGGACCCGGGGACCAGTCGGGACAGGTGCCGGTCGCAGCTGCCTAGGTCGTGAATCGTCGAATGCTTGAACCATGAGGACTCAACTGTCGCCGAAGGAGGCTGGGGAGCGGTAGCAGGCCAACCTCTTGATTTGGTGGGGACAACCCTGTGGGTAAGGTGCGCGTTGCTCCACACCCGCAGCATGTCGAGGGGGTGTGACACGCGACGAGGCGCCCCTCCATCTCGGAGGAGCGCCTCGTCGAAGAGCGCTGGAGCTCGAGGGGATCAGCCCTGAGCGATGACCTCGACGGTGAGCGCCACGACGACGTCATGGAACAGCTCGATCGAGACATCAGCCGGTCCGGTCTCCTTCAGGTGCTCGCCCAAGAGCACCTTGTGGTGATCGACCTCGATGCCCTTCTGGGCCTCGATGGCCTTGGCGATCTCCACCGGACCAACCGAGCCGAACAGGCGACCACCAGCGGCAGCCCTGGCCTGGATCCCGATCACCGCACCGGCCAGCTGGGCGGCCTGCGCCTGCGCTGCCTCACGGTCCTTGGCGTCACGACTGTCCCGAGCGCGCCGCATCGACTCAGCCTGACCCGCCATCGAGTCGGTGGCCTCGAGGGCCTTGCCCTCGGGGAAGAGGAAGTTGCGGGCGAACCCGCCGGCGACCTCGACCACGTCTCCTCGGCGACCGAGGCCTCGCACATCTTCTCTGAGCAGGACCTTCATCAGGCGTCCCCCCCATCCTCGGTGACCTCGACGATGATCTCGTCGGCCACGACGACACCGTCGGCGTCCTCGATGATGATCTCTTCCTCAGTCACCTCGAGGTCGCTGGCGCTCGCGGCCTCATCACGAGAGCCACGCTCTGGGCGGTCACCGCGGTCGGGACGATCGCCACGATCACGACGGCCCTGTGGGCGCTCGGTGACCGTGCGTTGCGTGTACGGCAGCAAGACGAGCTCACGAGCGGTCTTGATGGCCTCGGCCACGTCGTGCTGGTGCTGCTCGCAGTTGCCGGTGACCCGACGCGCGCGGATCTTGCCTCGGTCCGACATGAACTTGCGGAGCGTCCCCAGGTCCTTGTAGTCGATCCACACGGTCTTGTCGCGGCAGAACTGGCAGGGCTTCTTCTTGAAGCCGCGCTTTAAGTCCTTGCCACCGCGCTTAGGGGCGCGGGCGTTGCTGGGTCGTCCTGCCATTAGAAGGGCTCCTCGCTGAAGTCCCCGTAGTCGGGGGCGGTGTTGGGTGCTGGTGCTGGTGCGGCTGCCTGGGGACGGCCTCCGCCGCCTCCACCGCTGCGCTCGTTCCTCGTGACCTGAGCGGTCGCCCAGCGAAGCGAGGGTGCAATCTCGTCAGCCGAGATCTCGACAACAGAACGCTTGTCGCCGTTGTCGGTCTCCCACGAGCGCTGCTCGAGGCGACCGGTGACCACGACACGCATGCCCTTGGTCAGCGACTCAGCAGCGTTCTCAGCCTGCTCTCGCCATGCGACGACGTTGAAGAAGGAAGTCGCCTCCTCCCACTCCTGGGTCTGGCGGTTCTGCCAGCGGCGGCTCACTGCGACGCCGAGCGTGGCCTGGGCCACGCCGGATCCGGTGAACCGAAGCTCTGGGTCGCGGGTCAGGTTGCCCACGACCGTGACGGTGTTGTCAGCCATCTGCCCTCCCTCAGGCGCTCTTCGCCGCGATGGCGGCGTCGGGGATGCGAATGATCTTGTGACGGAGCACCTCGTCGGCGAGGCCGAGGAAGCGGTCGATGGCGGCCACGGTGACGGGCTCGCCGGTGAAGCTGACGATGACGTAGTAGCCCTCGCGCTTGTGCTTCACCTCGTAGGCAAAGGGGCGTCGTCCCCAGCGATCGATGTCGCCGGTCGTGCCCTCGGTGTCGTTGATCACACCCAGCGCCCGGTCGAGACTGGCCTGAATGGCCTGCGGCTCGACCGCGGTGTCGAAGATGATCACGGCTTCGTAGTGCCGCATGTGCTTGTCCTCCCTCCGGACCGGTCCACGAAGGACCGGGCCCCACGGATCTCGCGGGGCAGGGTTCTCAACTGTCGCGGTGTGCTGCGACAGGATCATCCATCCTAGACCTTCTTTGGCGATACCCCCGCCAGAAGGCCGCTCAGGCCTCCCCGAGGTGGTCGCGCAGCTCGTCAGAGGTGGCGTACGACTCGGCCGCCGCAGGGAAGCTGCCGTCCTTGACGTCAGCGACATAGGCCGCCGCTGCCGCGGTGATGGCCTCGCCGATGGCACCGTAGGTCCGGACGAACTTCGGGACGTGCCGCCCAGAAAGTCCCATGGCGTCATGGAAGACGAGGACCTGACCGTCGGTGGCTGGACCAGCACCGATCCCGATGGTCGGAATGTCCAGCTCGGCGGTGATGGCCTCCCCGAGCACGTCAGGGACGCCCTCGAGCACGATCGCGAAGCAACCAGCCTCCTGGAGGCTCAGCGCGTCTCGTCGGATGGCATCGGCGCCATCGACAGAGCGGCCCTGCACCTTGAAGCCGCCCATCGCCCGGACCGACTGGGGCGTCAGGCCGAGATGGCCCATCACCGGGATCTCGGCGTCGATGATCGCCCGTACGGCGGGGACCCGGTTGGCACCGCCCTCGAGCTTGACCGAATCGGCCCCAGCCCGGATCAGCACCGCGGCCGATTCGACCGCTTGGACCGGCGTCAGGTGGTAGCTCATCCACGGCAGGTCGCCGATGATCATCGCCGACGGCTTCGCTGCCGCCACCGCTCGTGTGTGGTGCGCCATGACGTCGATGCCGATCTGGAGGGTGTCGTCGTGGCCCAGGACCACGTTGGCCACCGAGTCACCGACCAAGAGAAGGTCGACGCCGGCCGCATCGAGCAGCCGAGCTGTCGGCTCGTCATAGGCCGTCATCATCGCCAATGGCGCATCACCGTTGCGGCGTTTGGTCGCTCGGACCGCCGGCACGCTCGTTCGCTGATCACTCATCGGGCGCTCCTCGTGCTCTTCTTCGCAGCAGTCTGCTGCCCTGCACCGCCTGGATACCGGCGCAGGAGGTGGTGGAAGCGACAGTCGGTGCAGACCTCCACCGAGTACGCCTGGACCGGCTCCTCGCGCCGCAGCAGCTTGTTGAGCTCTGCCTTGGTCGACGGGCAGGTGCCGCCGGGTGGGAGCTTTGCCCCGAAGACATAGGTGACCTCGACAGTCTCACGCTGGCCGCACACCGGGCAGAGGTCGCCGGTCTTTCGACCAAGGTTGGTCGCAGCCCTGACGAGCTCAGGATGGGCGTCGCACACATCCTCCTGTGCCACCTTGCCAAGTCGGACCGCCTTGGCGATCGAGTCGCGAAGGAGCCGGTACTCGACCGAGGCCTCTCCGAGACCCGTCCCACGGCCCGTGGTGCTCATGGCAGAGACCCTAGTGGGGCGCTGTCCGGACGTCCCCTTCGGTCAAGAATGCGCATTCGCTATATCGATACGATATGATGTAATCGTGCTCGACCTCGCGATCCTCGGCCTCCTCGGCGATGGCCCCCTTCATGGCTACGAGATCCGTCGTCGTCTTCGCGCCCAGATGGGGCTTGCCGCCAACGTCTCGTTCGGCTCGCTCTACCCAGCACTGGCTCGGCTCGAGGCAGCCGCTGACTTGGAGGTAGTCGAGCCCGATGACGAGGCGGCGCCTCCGCCCGCCACTGGGTCGCTGAGCGGGGAGCGGGCCGCCATGCGGTCCCGTCGGCTCGTGCCCGGCCGCGGTCGGCGATCGAAGAAGGTCTATCGGATCACCGACAAGGGTGCTGCCCACTTCGCCGCCCTCCTCAACACCACGTCGAACGGTGACGACCAGCGCTCCTTCGGCCTGCGCTGGTCCTTCGCCCGACACCTTGGACCAGACGCACGGCTGGCGCTGCTCGAGCGCCGACGAGCCCAGCTCGTCCAGCAGCTCGGCGATGCCGAGGGGACCGACGGCCTCGATGACTACGCAAGGAGCGTCGTCGAGCACGCTGTCGAGGGCATCAGTCGCGACATTGCCTGGCTCGATGACCTGATCGCTGCCGAGCGAGCCCAGGACCGACGGGCCACACCTCTCGAAGAAGCACACGGGACAGCTGTCCCGTCCGAATCCTCCCCGGCACAGCCGGGAGCAGCACGGTGAAGGAGAACACCATGTCAACCCACATCAAGGTCGCCATCGCTGGCGTCGGCAACTGCGCCAGCTCGCTGATCCAGGGCGTCGAGTACTACCGGGGCGCCGATCCGGCGGACATCGTCCCGGGCCTCATGCACGTGGTGCTCGGCGGTTACCACGTCAGCGACCTCGACTTCGTGGCCGCGTTCGACGTCGACGCCGCCAAGGTCGGCCAGGACCTCTCGAAGGCGATCCTCGCCAGCCAGAACAACACGATCAAGTTCGCCGACGTCCCCGCACTCGGTATCGAGGTCCAGCGCGGCCCGACCTTGGACGGCCTCTCGAAGTACTACCGCCAGGTCGTCGAAGAGTCACCGGCGTCGCCCGTCGACGTCGCCCAGGTCCTCAGGGACACCGGTGCCGAGGTCCTCGTGTCCTACCTCCCTGTCGGCTCTGAGGAGGCACAGCGCTTCTACGCTCAGGCGGCGATCGACGCCGGCGTGGCCTTCGTCAACGCGGTCCCAGTGTTCATCGCCTCTGACCCGACGTGGGCGAGGAAGTTCCGCGACGCCGGCGTCCCGATCATCGGCGACGACATCAAGAGCCAGGTCGGCGCGACCATCGTCCACCGGATCCTGACCCGCCTCTTCGAGGACCGCGGCCTGGCACTCGACCACACCTACCAGCTCAACGTCGGCGGCAACATGGACTTCAAGAACATGCTCGACCGCGACCGTCTCGAGTCGAAGAAGATCTCGAAGACCCAGGCCGTCACCTCGCAGATGGACCACGGCGCGCTCGACCCCGACGACGTCCACATCGGCCCCTCAGACCACGTCCCGTGGCTCAAGGACCGCAAGTGGTGCTACATCCGCATGGAGGGCCGCAACTTCGGCGACGTGCCGCTCGACCTTGAGCTCAAGCTCGAGGTGTGGGACTCCCCCAACTCTGCTGGCGTCATCATCGACGCGGTGCGCTGCGCCCGTCTGGCCCTCGACCGTGGTGTCGGTGGCCCGTTGCTCGGTCCGAGCGCCTACTTCATGAAGTCGCCCCCGGTGCAGTACCACGACGACGTCGCCATGGCGATGGTCGAGGAGTTCGCCGCCGGCGACAACGGACCCAGCTGGCCCGAGGACTGATCCTGCGGGGCGAAGGCCCCATCCGACAGAACGGCCCGCCAGTTCGCGCAGCTGGCTCTAGGACTGCTGCGTCGCTGCCCACCAGGCATCGAGGCGGCGGAGGGCCTCCTCTTCGCCGAGCGGCCCCTCATCGAGACGCAGCTCGAGGAGGAACGAGAGTGCCTCGCCGACCGCCCTGCTAGGTGGGATCTCGAGGTGCTCCATGATCTGGGCACCATCGAGGTCCGGCCGGATCGCGTCGATTTCCTCCTGTGCCCGTAGCTCGGCGATCCGCTCCTCGAGCTCGTCCATGCGACGGGCCAGCTGCGCCGCCTTCTTGGCATTGCGAGTGGTGCAGTCGCATCGAGTCAGCTCGTTGAGCTGGTCGAGCAGAGGCCCCGCGTCGCGCACATAGCGACGCACTGCCTTGTCAGTCCAGCCCAGGCGATAGGTGTGGAAGCGCAGGTGCAACTCGACCAAGGCCACGACGACCTCGACATCCTCGTTCGAGTAGCGCAGTGCCTCCATCCGCTTCTTGGTCATCCGAGCGCCGACGACCTCATGGTGGTGGAAGGTGACACCACCATCGACGAAGTTCCTGGTCCGAGGCTTGCCCACGTCGTGGAAGAGGGCGGCCAAGCGAAGCAGCCGATCAGGCGACGTCTTGTCGACCACGGCCATCGTGTGGGCGAGCACGTCCTTGTGGTGGTGGATCGGGTCCTGCTCGAGGGCGAGCCCCGGCAGCTCAGGGAGGAACTGCTCTGCGAGCCCCGTCTCGACGATGAACCACAGCCCGCGAGAGGGCACATCGAGGACCACCAACCGATCGAGCTCATCACGGATGCGCTCTGCCGAGACGATGGCCAGCCGAGGTGCCATCGATCGGATCGCATCGAGGAGTTCAGGCTCTGGGGCCAGGTCGAACCGAGACGAGAACCGAGCTGCTCTGAGCATCCTGAGCGGGTCGTCATCGAAGCTCACCGCAGGATCGAGCGGGGTCCGGAGCACCTTGGCCACAAGATCGCTGAGGCCGCCGTGGGGATCGATCAACGTCATCGACGGCAGCTCGAGGGCCATGGCGTTGATGGTGAAGTCTCGTCGAGAGAGGTCGTCCTCGATGGAGTCGCCGAAGGCGACCTCGGGCTTCCTCGACGAGGGGTCATAGTGCTCAGCGCGATGGGTGGTGATCTCGTAGACCCGGCCGCCGTGGGTTGCACCGATGGTGCCGAAGCGCTTGCCCTGCGTCCAGATGGCGTCGGCCCACCCCTTGAGCAGCCGCTCGATCTCGTCGGGCAGGGCGTCGGTGGTCAGATCGAGGTCGCTCTCAAGGCTCGACTCCCCGAGCAGCGCGTCGCGCACCGAGCCGCCGACGAGGTAGAGCCGATGACCTGCGCCAGCGAAGCGCTCAGCCAATGCTGTGGTCGACTCGACGAGAGGTCGGAAGCGCTCTGGGACTGCGGTCTCGGCCACTGCCTCACGGTAGTGGGCCACAGGTCCCTCAACGGCAACGTCTAGCGTCAGAGCCGTGGCAGCGAGGCATCGTGAGAGGATCCGCGTCCTGCTGGGCGCCATGCTCCTCGCGCTCTTCGTGGGCTTCGCGACCGTTCCGGCCACTGCCGACACGACCGGCGCGAGCACCGTCACCCTCCTCAGCCAGTCGACCACTGTGCTGGCTGCGGCCTCCGGGTCGTCTCCGTTCTCGATGGTCATGACGCTGCCAGCTGGTGCGAGCGTCTCGACCACGCTCTATGGCGCCCTGACCACACGTTCAGGCTTCTTGGCTGCGCTCGGCCCAGCCGGGCCGTCCCAACCGCTGACCACGACGAAGGCAGTGGCAGCCGACTGCCTCCCCCTCGAAGGCGCTGGTCGACGACTGACCATAGATGTGCTGACCGGAAACGGCACACCGACCACGACACCGTGCGCCAGCGGGCCGATCGAGCCCAGTTGGCCCCTGCGCTGCACTGTGGGATCGGGCTCGTGCAACGGGGTCTATCCCGTCGTGGTCACCATCACCGAACCAGGGGCCACTCTCGCCCACTTCACGACGTTCCTGACCTTCGTCGAAACCCCGGCTCGTCAGCCACTGCGGGCTGCTGTCGTCACGCCGCTCGGCTCGGCGAGCACATCGCTCGACGTGACCAGGCTGGCTGGTGCACTCCGCACTGAGCGCACCGTGCCGCTCGACGTCGTCGTCAGCCCTTCGATGGCGTCTGACCTCGCAACCACGAGCAGCGGCACAGCCGCCCTCACCAGCCTCGCCAAGGTCGTCGGCGCTGGAACACCAGCCCACGAGCTCGTGGCGAGTCCGTTCGTCAGCGTCGATCCCGGCCAGCTCGCCGCCTCTGGGCTCGGCGATCAGATCCACCGACAGCTGGCTCGAGGGCAGCGTGCGCTTCGCAGCACCGGGCTCGACGGCGCCAGCGCGCAAGCTGGCTGGCTGGCGACGTCACCGGTGACCTCGACCACCACCACCGGGCTCAACACTGCCGGCATCACGCGGCTGGTGATCCCCGACAGCTCCTTGGCCACGCCGACGTCCACGTCGCTGACCTGGGGCGAGCCCTTCGCTGCGACCCCAGGGAGCTCGAACGTCAAGGTGCTGGCCGCCGACGGTGCGCTCTCCGCCCAGATGCTCTCGGGGAGCCAGCCGGTGCTGGCGGCAGAGCATCTCCTCGCTGACCTCGCGTTCCTCCACTTCGAACGTCCGAGCCTCTCCGCCCCGCAGGGTCTCGTGATCGAGCCCGGCAGCGGCTGGCGACCGAACCAGGCCTTCTTGAAGACGCTGCTCGGCGGCTTGCGGGCCAATCCCCTCGTGGCACCGGCGACCCTGAGCACGCTCTTCGACCAGCTCACGGCTGGCGCCAACGGGACACCCATCACGCGCTCGCTGTCCTCGTCCGCGCCCTCCCCCCCCTGGCCATCGAGCCAGGTGGGCCAGCTGCGAGGCGGCCAGGCCTCGCTCCGCTCGTTCGCCGCCAGCCTGAACGATGGCCAGAGCGCCATCGACGCAGTGGCGCTCGCCTGGCTCCGAGCCGAGAGCGACACCTTGTCCTCCTCGACACGCCAGGCCGCCCTCGACGACGCGTCATCGACGTTCGCCGGCGAGCTCTCGACCGTCGGCATCAGCGGCGGTGACATCACCTTGACCTCTCTCAAGGGCGCAGTGCCGATCACGTTGACGAAGACCTCACCATGGACGCTGCACGGTGTCCTCGTCGTGCGAGGTGACCACCTGCGGTTCCCCCATGGCGGCCGCTTCGCCGTCGTGATCGACCACCCCACCCAGTCGATCCGGATCCCGGTCGCAGCTGAGACCACCGGCGACCTGGCGCTGAGCGCGCAGCTGACGACCTCCAACGGGGCGGTGGTGGTCACCCATGAGCGGATCGTGGTCCACACGACCCAGACCTCCTTCGTGGCGATCGTGCTGACGGTGGGTGCCGCCGCAGTGCTCGGGGCCTGGTGGATCAGGACCTATCGACGAGAGCGGCGGCAGCGCCGATGAGCACGACGACGGCCACACCAGGTGGCTTCGGCCGAGCGGTCAGCTCGATGGCTGCGGGCACCTCGCTGTCGCGCGTCACCGGGGTGCTGCGTGTCCTGGTGCTGGTCTACGTCCTCGGGATCTCACCACTTGCCGACTCCTACAACCTGGCTAACACCATCCCCAACATGCTCTACGACGTCGTGCTCGGCGGCGTCCTCGGTGCCACCTTCATACCGGTCTTCATCGAGCGGCTCACCGCCACCTCAGAGCGGGAGGCCTGGAAGTCAATCTCAGCGGTGTGCACTCTGGCTGTCCTCGTGCTGGCCGGTGCCACCGTGGTGTTCTTCATCGCTGCGCCCTGGCTGATCGACGCCTTCACCGTCTTCGACCACGTCCACCTCTCGAGCGATCCCACCAGCCTGGCCCAGCAGCGCCACGTGGCAACGACATTGCTGCGGTGGTTCGTTCCCCAGATCTTCTTCTACGGTCTGCTCTCGATCGGCGGGGCGCTGCTCAACGTCCGGCGCAAGTTCGGAGCACCGATGTGGGTGCCGATCGCCAACAACCTGGTGTGCATCGGCGTCCTCCTGGTGTTCGCCGCCGTGGCGCCGCCGGCCAGCTTGAACCCTGTGACCTCGCTGGCGTCGGTCTCGTCGTCACCGGGCCAGCTCGCGCTCCTCGGCGCCGGCACCACCGCAGGCGTCCTCGTCCAGCTCCTCCTCTTGATCCCGAGCCTGGCCACCGCTCGGCTCGGTCGGCTCCGGTGGCGCTTCGACCTCCACGACGTCGCCGTGCGATCCATCGTCCGACTCGGCTCGTGGACCTTCGGCTTCGTGGTCCTGAACCAGATCGCCCTCTTCGTGATGATCGCGCTGGCCTTCAGCGTCGGGGGCTCAGGGCCGGTCTCCTCCTACACCTATGCCTATGCCTTCGTGCAGATGCCCTATGCCATCGTGGCGGTCTCGGTCATGAGCGCAGTGGCACCGGACCTTGCCACCCACCACACAAAGGCTGACGTGAACGCCTTCATCACCCGCTTTGGCACCGGCCTGCGCTCGGTGCTGGCGATGATCATCCCAGCCTCAGTGGCGATGTTCCTGCTGGCACGACCTGCCATCGCCTTGCTGCTCGGCCACGGCAATACGCACCCCCACCAGACAGCCCAGACCGGCACCGCGCTGGCCGAGCTCTCGCTTGGCCTCGTGGGCTTCACCGTGTTCCAGTACGTGATCCGAGCACTGCAATCCATGCGCCAGACGAGGACGGCGTTCTGGCTCTATGTGCTCGAGAACGGTACCAACATCGCCGTCGCTGTCCTCTTGGTCGGTCCGCTCGGCCTCGCCGGGGTGGCACTGAGCGTCTCGGTGGCCTACTCCGTCGCGGGCGTAGCGGGCCTGTGGCTCCTCGATCACCGGCTCGGTCGCCTCGGTCCGCCTCGCTGCTTTGCGCCGTTGCTCCGGGTCTGCATCGCCACGGCCGTCATGGGCGTCGTGGTGGCTGTGGTGGTCAACCTCTCCGCGGCGCTCAGCGGACCAGCGCTGGTGGCGCGGGTGCTCGGCGCTGTGGTCGCAGGTGGCGCCGCCTACCTCGCGACGATCTCGCTGCTGGGTCGTCGAGACGCCGCCGCGGGTCTGCGCCGCTGAGCGAAGGTCTGCAAGACTCACCCTCACGCCATCGAGCACCTGAGGAGCACCACATGGGCGCCATCCGCATCATCACCGACTCCGCGTGCGACATCCCTGTCGAGATCGCCGAGCGCCTCTCGATCACCGTCGTCCCGCTCTCGATCCGCTTCGGCAACGACGAGTACGTCGACCGAGAGGGTCTGAGCCCGTCTGAGTTCTGGACCAAGTGCAAGGAGTCCTCCGACTTGCCCGAGACCGCAGCACCCTCGCCGGGGGCCTTCCAGGCCTCCTTCGAGGCAGCTCGTGAAGCCGGCGCCGACGGCGTCGTGTGCATCACGCTCTCCTCTGAGCTCTCTGCCACCTTCCAGGCGGCACGAGCGGCTGCGGAGGCCATGGCGCCGTACCCAGTCAACGTCGTCGACAGCCGCGCGGTCACGATGGCCCAGGGCCTGCTCGCGATCGATGCGGCCGAGTTCGCCGCCACCGGCGCCAGCTTCGACGAGGTCGTGGCGCACACCGAGCACAACGTGCCCTTGACCGGGGTGGTCGGGGCCCTCGACACGCTCGAGCACCTGAAGAAGGGTGGTCGCGTGGGAGGTGCCCAGGCGCTGCTCGGCAGCATGCTCTCGATCAAGCCCCTCCTCGAGCTGGCCGACGGCAAGGTCGCTGAAGCCGGACGGGCCAGGACCCGGGCCAAGGCGCTCGCACAGATCTCGAAGCTGGTCCACGAGCAGGCTCCCTACGCCCGCCTTGCGGTCGCGCATGGCTCTGCGGGCGATCTCGACACCCTCCTCGGCCTGCTCCGCGACGTCGAGACCGACGAACCGATCGTCGTCACCGAGATCGGGTCGGTTGTCGGGACGCACGGCGGCCCAGGGATCATCGGGATCTGCTGGCTCGACCGGGGCTGATTGAGGGCCGGCTCGGCTAGGTTGTGAGCACCATGGCCGAGGAGATCGACAGCAAGCCAAGGATCGGGGACGACTGGCCTGAGAAGGCGGTCGACCTGATCGACCTGGTCGTCGACACGATCAGAGATCGCGTCATCAGGCCGATCATCCTCGTCGGGCGGGCGATCGTGTTCGGATTGCTCATCGCAGCGCTGGTGACCGTGCTCGCCGTCGTGCTGGGCGTCGCCATCCTGAGGCTCCTCGATGTCTACGTGTTCCCCAACGAGGTCTGGGCCAGCTACACCGTGCTCGGCGTCATCGCCTGCATCGCCGGCCTCATCGCCTGGGCGAAGCGCACCGCGCGCTCCTCGGACGACACCACCACCTGATCTCGGGCTGCCCCGACGATCGTCGAAGGAGAGGACATTCAATGCCAGAGACCACCAAGGTCCTGATCGTCGGATCTGGCCCCGCCGGCCTGACCGCTGCCGTCTACACCGCCCGTGCCCAGCTCAGCCCAGTCGTGATCGAGGGCGAGCCCTCCTCGACGTCTGACCAGCCTGGTGGCCAGCTGATGCTGACCACCGACGTCGAGAACTTCCCTGGCTTCCCTGACGGCATCACGGGTCCTGAGCTCATGGCCAACATCCGAGCCCAGGCAGCCCGCTTCGGGGCCGATCTCAAGGTCGCCAAGGTCACCAAGCTGGACCTCTCGGCTCGACCTTTCCGGGCATGGGTCGGTGACACCGACGGCGAGCCCTCCTATGTCGCTGACAGCGTGATCATCGCCACGGGGGCACGAGCCCTCATGCTCAACGTCCCAGGTGAGGACCGACTTCTCGGCCATGGGGTGTCGACCTGCGCCACCTGTGACGGCTTCTTCTTCCGTGAGCAGGAGATCGCTGTGGTCGGTGGTGGCGACTCGGCGTTGGAGGAGGCGCTGTTCCTCACCCGCTTCGCCTCCAAGGTCACCGTCATCCACCGTCGCGACTCGCTTCGGGCGTCGCGGATCATGCAGGAGCGGGCGCTGGCGAACGAGAAGATCGAGTTCCTCTGGAACACGCGGGTCATCGAGGTGATCGGGGATGCAAAGGTCGAGAAGATCGCCCTGGAGGACACCGTCACCGGCGACACCTCTACGAGGGAGGTCTCAGGCGTCTTTGTGGCCATTGGTCACCTCCCGAACACCGATCTGTTCGCTGACCAGCTCGAGCTCCACGAGAACGGCTACTTGAAGACCCATCACGGCTCCCTGACCTCTGTCGAGGGCGTCTTTGCTTGCGGCGACGTTCAGGACGACCACTACCGCCAGGCCATCACCGCCGCCGGATCAGGCTGTGCTGCCGCCATCGACGCAGAGCGCTGGCTCGAGACCCAGGGGTCCTAGGCTGGAAGAAGTGGTACAGCCGGGAACAATCTCGGCCCCGCCGACGTTCAGTTAGGTACCACGCACCCGAGGAGGTCGCCATGAGCGAGAAGATCAGCACTCTCACCGACGCTACGTTTGACGAGCATGTGGGAGGTTCCGATGTCCCTGTCCTCGTCGACTTCTGGGCCGAGTGGTGCGGACCGTGCAAGCAGATAGCGCCGATTCTCGAGGAGATCGCGACCGAGCAGGAGGGCAAGCTCAAGATCGCGAAGCTCAACATCGACGAGAACCTCGACGTGACACGTCGGTTCGAGGTGATGAGCATCCCCACCCTGCTGCTGTTCAAGGACGGCCAGCCCGTTCAGCGCCTGATCGGGGCAAAGCCCAAGGGGGCGCTGCTCCAAGAGATCAGCGCCTACCTGGACTGATCGCGGTCCTCCCCCTCGCTGAGGGGGATCTTGGAGCCCCTGTTGAAGACCTGCAGGAGCGGCTGACGAGGGTCGCCGCCCTCCCGATCACCGACCCTGTGGGAAACTTCGGCTCGTCGACGCGCGCCGCCGTCGAGTCGTTTCAGCGAGTCCGGGGGCTTCGGATCGACGGGGTCGTCGGGCCAAGCACCTGGTCGACGCTGGTTGAGGCCGGTCTGAGCCTCGGTGACCGCCTCATCTACCGCAGCCATCCGATGCTTCGGGGCGACGACGTGGCCGAGCTCCAGAGCCGCCTGTGCTCCCTCGGCTTCGACACCGGTCGAGTCGATGGGATCTTCGGTGACGCCACCGCACAGGCCTTGGCCGAGTTCCAGCGAAACGTGCAGCTTCCAGTCGACGGCATCGCCGGGGCGAGGACGATCGACGAGCTCGTCCGTGTCTCCGCCCGACACCAGACCCTTGCCCTCGTGACCACGGTCAGGGAAGCCGAGCTTCGACGCCTCGAGCCGCCCACCCTTCGTGGCCGGCACCTGGGTCTCGGCGAGATCGACGGGCTCGGGACGATCATCACCGCCGCCCTGGCCCGCCGGCTGAGCGCTGCTGGTGCTCGCGTCACCCTGCTCAGCCATCTCGAGGAGTCTGCCCAGGCAGCCGAGGCCAACGCTGCCGGGGTTCACGTCTACGTCGGGATCAAGCTCACGGATGCAATTCAGGGTTGCAACATTGCCTACTACTCCGGCTACTCCTATGAATCGGCTGCAGGTCGCGACCTCGCTGAGCGGATGGAGGGCCTGGTAGGTCGCGCGCTCAGCCAGGCCACGCAGGCACAGGGCATGACCATCCCGATCCTTCGTGAGACCCAGATGCCGGCGGTCCTCATCGAGATCGGTCCCGCCGGTCACGTGGTCGAGCACAGCTCGCAGGTCGCCGAGGCGCTCGCTGCTGCCATCGTGGCCTGGGCTGAGGGTGAGCAGAGCCCCAACTAGGACCCTCGAGGCTCGCTGGCGAGCACTCGATCTCTCATCGATGCACGATGGTCGTAAATGTGATGGTTTCGCGAACACATCGCGACAATCCACAACCTAATGCACAGGGTGGGGAAAACGGTCTATTGAGGGTTGAGCGAACCCTCGATGCCTGGAATCTCAGGTCAAACGGGGTTTCCCGGACGCTGCGATCCGAGCATCTGGCGGTAGATCCGCTCAAGATCCTCGAGGGTCGCGAACTCGACCAAGAGGCGACCACGCTTGGCTGAGAGGTCCACCTTGACCCTGGTGTCGAGATGGCTCGAGAGCAGCTCCTCGAGCTCGAGGATCCCGGGAGGTGGCAGCGGACGCGGTGCAGTGCGACGGGGCTCGGGCTGACGTGGACTCGGCACGGTGACGCCACCCGCCTCGCCATCCTCGCTCGACTCACCAGATGCTCCCTGAGGCACCCCTCCGTTGCGGACCAGCTCCTCGGTCGCTCGGACAGAGAGACCCTCAGCGACGACCAGGACCGCCAGCTCCTCCTGGAGCGATCGATCAGGCGTCCCCAACAGTGCACGTGCATGGCCTGCAGAGATCTGACCCTCCTGGAGGGCTCGCTGCACCCCGGAGGGCAGCTGGAGCAGCCGCAGGGTGTTGGTCACCGACGCTCGGCTCTTGCCGACTCTCGTGGCCACCTCTTCATGGGTGAGGTCGAAATCGTCGATCAGCTGCTGATAGGCCGCTGCTTCCTCAAGCGCGTTCAGATCGGCACGATGGAGGTTCTCAACGAGAGCCTGCTCGAGGCTGCCCTTGTCATCCGTCGAGGCTCTGATGAGGACCGGGATGGTCGAGAGGCCCGCTCGCCGAGCAGCACGCCAGCGGCGCTCTCCGGCGATCAGCTCATAGGTTCCGTCTTCGTCGCCAGAGGGTCTGACCAGGATCGGCTGGAGGACGCCGATCTCACGGATTGAAGCTGCAAGGGAGGAGAGCGCCTCCTCATCGAAGTGCTCACGGGGCTGGAAGGCGTTGGGCGTGATCGAGCCGATCGGGACCTCTCGCAAGATCCCGTCATCTGCCTCGACAACCTCACTGGGAATGAGGGCTCCGAGCCCCTTACCCAGCCCGCTTCGGCGCGCCATTGCTCACCTCCTTGGCGAGGTCCCTGTAGGCAGAGGCACCTCTGGATGCTGGATCGAACGTGGTAATCGGCTGCCCGAACGATGGCGCCTCTGACAGTCTCACAGTCCTTGGGATGATGGTGTCGCAGACCTGATCTGGGAAGTGCTCCCGGACGTCTGCCGCCACATCGGCTGCGAGGCGTGTCCTGGCGTCATACATCGTCAGGACGATCGTCGACATTTCGAGCTCCTGGTTGAGGTTCCCGGCTACCAGCTTGAGAGTGGAGCGAAGCTGGCTGAGCCCCTCGAGGGCGTAGTACTCGCACTGGATGGGAACCAGCACCTCATCTGCTGCGGCCAACGCGTTGATCGTGATCAGGCCCAGCGACGGAGGGCAGTCGATCATCACGAAGTCGAAGTCGTCGATGATGGGCTCGAGAGCCCGCTTGAGCCGCAGCTCTCGGCTGAACGCCGGCACGAGCTCGATCTCGACGCCTGAGAGGTCGAGTGTCGCAGGGGCGACGAAGAGGTTCCGCACGCTGGTGGCCTCGATGACGTCCTCGAGTGGGTGCTCGCGCATGATCACGTCGTACATCGAGTGCTCGAAGTTCTTGCGCTCGATGCCCAGACCTGTCGTGGCGTTGCCCTGTGGGTCAAGATCTATGACGAGCACGCGATAACCGAGCTCGGCAAGCGCTGCGCCCAGGTTGATGGTGGTCGTGGTCTTACCGACGCCACCCTTCTGGTTTGCCACCGCCATGATCCGGGGCAGGTCTCGAACCGGTCGAGCAGGGCGGACCTCAGTCTGCTCCTCGTCCACAATCGGCACGTCGAGCTCGTCGTCCTCCAGATTCTCATCGTCCTCTGAGAGGTCCGGGCTGGCTTCCTCCGGCACGGCGACGTTCTCATCAGCAATTCTCTGTGCTGGTGGGGGAGGAGTATCCGATCCTGTCTCGGACGAGTCCCGACTCACCTCGACGGTGTCGGGCGCGATCTCCGCATCCGTCCCCCGCGTCGCCTCATGACCCTCTGTCGAAGACGCGACGTTCACTGGCTCGGCCTCAGAGACGTGCTCAGGAGTGACGGCTTCCGATGACGACGCCTCCTCCCGATTCTTCCTCCAGATCGCCATTACTGGTCTCTCACGGGGGAGTTGGGCACGAGGGACATCTTCGCCGCTCCGGGGGGCTCCCGTCAAGAGGACTTCACCATCCCTCCCGTGCTCCGGTTGTGATGTTCCACGTGGAACACAAGCGCTTCTCCACCTGGACGCTCATCCATGTTCCACGTGGAACATCGAGCGCAGCACCTCAGAAGAGCGGTCGTTTCGCAGGGACTCCTACCCGCCGAGGAAACCGGATCGGGCACGGCTGATTCTGCGTGATCACCATGAAGCGAAGCTCGGTGGCGACCAGCTTCGGATCACCCATCCCGAGCTCCGCGAGCCCCTGGATGTCCCAACGCTCGATGGCGGCCTCCATGGGTGGCTCTGAGACGATCAGGTGGCCACCGGTCTCGAGGAAGCCAGCCGCGCACTCAGCGGTGATCGCTGGGGCAGCGAACGAGCGAGCGACGACCAGGTCGGCCCAGTGCCTCAGAGCTTCTTCATGGGCCAGATCCTCGGCACGACCGCAACGGACCGAGACCCGGTCGCCGAGGTCGAGATCAGCGACGGCCTCCTCGAGGAAGGCACACCGTTTGGTCGATCCGTCAAGGAGGAGCAGCTCGGCATCGCTCCAATGAATCGCCACAACAAGCCCTGGGACGCCGCCGCCCGAGCCAAGGTCGATGACCCGACGGGGCATCGCGATGCCGGCGGCATCGGCAGCGTTGGTGAAGCCGATGGCGTGACGAAGGTGATCGTCAACCGGTCCCGGGCCGAGGAAGCCGAGCTCCTTCGAACGCTCGAGAACCCTCAGGATCCCAGAGTCGCCCGAACCCACGGGTCGTTCCGAGTCCTAGGAGCCGGGCGCGATGACGACGTGTCGACGGGCGTCCTCGCCCTCAGACCTGGTGATCACACCGTCGATCTCGTTGACGGCATCATGGATGACCTTGCGGTCGGCAGGAGACATGGGCTCGAGCGCACGCTCTTCGCCGGAAGCGATAACCTCGTCGGACTGCTCCTTGGCGAAGCGTGTGAGCGCAGCCGCACGACGCTCGCGGTATCGAGCAACGTCGACGAGGATCCTGTCGGTCTTCGCTGCATAGCGGCCCTGCACCACGGTCCGGGTCACGTCCTGGAGCGCAGCCAGCGTCGTGCCTCGAGGACCGACCAGCATGCCGAGCCCCTCGCCGTCCACCGCAAGCTCGACGGTCTCGTCATCGAGGGGACGGATCTCGACCGTGGCCTCCAGGTCCATCGTGGTGAGCAGTCCCTCCAGGAACTCCTTCGCCACCGCTGCCTGCTCTTCGAGCGTCACACCCTCTGCCATGCTCTCCTCCTTCGATGCTTCCTTCTTGGTGCCCCGGTCGGAGCCTGATCGTTTGGCGCCTGCTGCGCCTGAACCCTTCGAGCTGCCACCCTGCTGGCGCCCGCCACGCTTCTCTCCGCTGGCCTCATCGCCATCTGGACGGCGCTCGCCGCCTCCAGGCCGACCCGACGAGCCACCCTTCGTCCTCGTCCTTCCGCCACGACCCTTCTTCGGCCGCGGGGTGGCTGGCTTGACCCGTGCCCTGACCCGAGCCTCGCCTCGGACGCGCCCGAAAAGGCCTGTCTTTGGTTCAGCGATGACCTGAACCTCGGCGTCCGCCTCTGCCACGCCCAGCTGCTCGAGCGCGCGCTCCTTTGCCTCGTCCAGATTCTTGCCGGTGATCTCAACCCACTCCACGATCTAGCGTTCCTTCCGCTTTCGCTTCGCCTTTGCGCGCTGCGTCGGATTCGCGCTTGGCTTCTGCTCGTCTTCGATTTCCGCCGGCGCGCTCTGCGCCGGCTTCTTCTTCTCTGAGCTCGATGCGGGGATCGCCGACTCCTTGGCCCCGCCGCTCGAACGCGCAACCTCCGGAGCACCCTTGGTGCCTGAGAGGTCCTGGTTCCTGAAGATCGCTTCCTGCGTTCCGATCCTGATGATCGACGAGACGATCATGTAGATGAGCACGGCTGCAGGGATCAAAAAGTAAATATAGGCGAACACAATAGGCATGAACTTTTGGATCGTTGCCATCTGAGAGTTCGTCTGAGCTGCGGCATTACGCTTATTCATCCGGGACATCTGGATGTACTGCAAGGCGACCGCCACACCGACCAAGAAGAAGTAGGGAATCGCTGCGACCCAGGAAGAGTGGTGCGAGAAGGGCTTCATCGCCAGGTCGATGCCGAACGACATCATCTTGCCGCCGCTTGCAACAAGATTGCAATACATCTTCGAGGTATTCGGGATGTAGCGAGGCGCTACATTTGTCACATAGAAACTGAGGTGACAGGCCTCAGGTACTTTGATTTTGGTCGGATTGATGTTTGTCAGGCCACGGATGATGTCGTAGAGGATGATCAGGAACGGGAACTGGATGAACATCGGCAGGCAGCCGCCAGCCGGGTTCACGCCCTCTTCCTTGTAGAGCCGCATCAGCTCTTCGTTGAGCTGCGCCCGGTTCTCAGCGCCCTTGTACTTCTGCTGGAGCTTCTTGATCTCCGGCTGCACCTTCTGCATGGCGATCATGGACTTCGTGCTCTTGACGGTCAACGGCGTCAAGACACCCATGATCAGGATCGTGAGCAGCGTGATCGCCAGCGCATAGTTGGGCACCACGGCATAGATGAAGGCCAGGATCGTCGCAAAGAGCTTGAAGACCGGCTGGAAGATGCTTCCCACAGCATGGGTGATGCTGTTGGCGAAGATCACGTGCGCTGCAGCGATCACTGGCTGCCTCCTGTCTTGAGGGGAACAAGGTCGACCCCAGAGCCGCCGACCGGGTTGCAGCGCAGGATGCGCCAGGTCGCGAGCGTCCCACCCTTGAGCAGGCCATGGATCTCGATGGCCTCAGCGGCATACTCCGAGCAGCTGGGCGTGAAGCGACATGGGCTCAGAGCGCCGTGCCGTGCCCCTTGGTAGGCAGCGATGGCACGAAGCGCGGCGCGGGCCGGAGGCGAGGGTCGGTGGCTGCTCATCGCGCTCGGCCCTGACGCGCCGCGTCGGCGGCCGCTGTCGCCACGTTCTCGACGAGATCTCGATAGGTCATTGTGGCCACCTCTGGCTCTGGAGAGAGAAGGTAGGCGCCCGGCTCGAGATCCCGGGAGATCTGGCAGAGCGCACTTCGAAGACGGCGACGGATGCGGTTGCGCACCACAGCGTTGCCGCAGCGCTTCGTCACCGAAAAGGCCGCCTGAACTGGGATTTTCGCAGGTTCGACTACCACGTAGGCCACCCTGATCCCGGAGCGCCGTGCACGCCCATCGGGGCGACGGAAGCTCTGGAACGTGGCTCGCCTGGCGATCGGAGCGATCGTCCCTGCGACCACCAGATCAGACGGTCAGCTTGTGACGACCCTTGAGCCGGCGCGACTTCAAGACGGCGCGGCCGGCCTTCGTCGACATCCTGACTCGGAAGCCGTGGGTCTTGGCTCGCTTACGGGTGTTTGGCTGGTATGTGCGCTTCACTAATCTCTTGCCTTCCGTTCGAATGACGCCGCTGACCAAGAGGCCAGGGATGGCTCGGCTCAAGACCGAGTCCGGCGGGGATCCACATGCTAGGCCAAGATCGGGGTCGGGCACTAGTCGAATCAATGGAAATCGGCTAGGTTCGACGATCCGGTCGCGATCGGGGAGCTATCCACAACTGTACGAGCGCGCTCCACACCTGTGGAGCAACCTGTGGATTGGCGCAAACATCAGGAGGGGCGTCCACATGGCGGAAGTTCAAGAGATTTGGGGGAAATGTGCCCCCATGCTCCATGAATCCGTCTCCGATGCTGTCTGGCAGATGTGGCTCTCCAAGGTGGTTCCTGTGGATATATCTGGGGATAACCTGAGGCTTGGCGTGCCGAACAGCGTCGTCCTCAGCAAGGTCAACGACCGCTTCCTCGGGTTGATCGAAGACGTCGTGAGCGCCGAGGTGGGCTCGACGATCTCAATCTCCCTTGTCGTCGTACCTGATCTGGCACCGGCGGCCGATGAACCAGAGGGCGACCTCGAGCCAGCCACTCCTCAGCAGCCGACGATGAGTGCGCCGGACCAGGGCCAACGCCAGACCGACTCGGTCCGGCTTGACGAACGCTTCACCTTCGAGAGCTTCGTGCCAGCAGCATCGAACAGGCTTGCGCTCGCCGCCGCCCAAACCGTCGCCGAGTCTCCAGGACGTTCCTACAATCCGCTCTTCATCTACGGGGCCTCTGGCCTCGGCAAGACCCACCTCCTCCACGCCATCGGGAACTGGGTGGTGCAGAACTACCCGAACCACAAGGTGCTCTACGTCACCACAGAGACCTTCTTAAACGACTTCGTCGACGCCATCCGTCACAACACCACGCTTGCCTTCAAGAAGCACTATCGAGAGTGCGACATCCTGCTCATCGACGACATCCAGTTCATCCAGAACAAGGAAGGGCTCCAAGAGGAGCTCTTCCACACCTACAACGACTTGAAGAGTGCTGGAAAGCAGATCGTCTTGACGTCCGATCGCACCCCTCGGTCGATCGACACCCTGGAGGACCGACTCCGCAGCCGGCTCCTCTCTGGCTTGCTCGCCGAGATCGATCCTCCCGATCTCGAGACAAGGATCGCCATCTTGCGGGCGAAGGCGGCGCTCGACGACATCGTGCTACCCGACGACGTCGCGGACTTCGTCGCCACCAACGTCCGAGACAACATCCGAGAGCTCGAAGGGGCGTTGACCCGCGTGGCTGCCTTCGCCTCGCTGACGGGCACCCCGATCTCGCTCGAGCTGACCCAGGAGGTCCTCTCCGACATCGGAGCTGAGCCCCGGCTGATCACTCCTGACATGATCCTCGAGGCTGTCGCCGAGACCTATGGCCTCACGGTCGACGACATCGTGGGGCCACGCCGTGCCCGGCCACTCGTGACGGCTCGTCACGTGGCGATGTATCTCGTTCGACATCTGACCGACTACTCATATCCCTCCATCGGAAAGGTCTTCGGGAACAGGGATCACTCGACGTGCATCAGCGCAGTCGAGAAGATCGAGGGACAGATGAAGGAGCGTCGCAACATCTACGACCAGGTGACAACACTGATCCAGCAGCTTCGGGTGAGTGGGTAGAAGCTGTGGATAACACACCTCTTCACTGGTGGTCCGACACGCGTTACCTGGGGACTGAAGTGCCATTCATCCACAGCAACCCCAAGGGTGACAGGATCAACCAAGGTGATCGTCCACTCCCGACATTTGGGCTGGGGATTGCAAATGTACAGCTGAGCAGGGAAGATTCGAAGTTCTCCCCAATCCACAGGACCTACTAACTCTTCCTTCTTCTAAAGATCATCCCGTGTGTGGCCAACGCACCGACAGAAAGGCAGCCACCAGATGAAGTTCAGATCAGAGCGAGATTCACTTGTCGAAGCGCTGGCGACCGCTGGTCGTGCCGTCAGCACTCGTCTGGCCATGCCGGTCCTCTCGGGCCTCCTGGTTCGTGCCGAGGACAACCAGCTGACCATCACCGGCACCGATGGCGATCTGTCGATCAGGGTCTCGCTCGAAGTGATCGGCATCACCGACGGGACCGCTGTCATCCCCGCACGTCTGGCAACCGACATCACCCGATCCCTGGAGCCAGGTGCGGTCACCTTCGAGGCGGCTGACGAGCAGGTCGACATCTCCGCCGCTCGATCCCAGTTCACACTTCGGTCCTATCCGACGGTTGAGTTCCCGGGCGTGTCGTTTCCAGACGAGGCAGTGGCCCACATCCCAGCTGGAATCCTGGCTGAGGGGCTTCGCCAGGTCGTGCGGGCCTCATCGAACGACGACGCTCGACCCCTTCTCACCGGTGTGCTGCTCACGACCTCCGAGGGATCACTTCGGCTGGTCGCCACCGACTCGTACCGTCTGGCGCTCCGAGACCTCGATGGGACCGCTGGTGCTCTCGGTGACGAGGACATCCTGGTGCCAGCAAAGGCGCTTGCAGAGCTGCAGCGACTGATCAATCCAGATGACGAGGGAACCGTCGGCGTGACGACGTCCGCGTCAGAGATCACCTTCTCGGTGGGATCGACCTCGATCTCGACTCGACTGATCTCCGGGACCTATCCCGACTACCGCCAGCTGATCCCAGAGTCGTACCCAAACCAGCTTCACCTGGGCAAGGAGACTCTGACCGGGGCACTTCGGCGTGTTCGCCTCCTGGTCAAGGACAACACGACCCCAGTCAGGCTCTCGATGCGTGCTGGCGGCGTTGATCTCAAGGTCGTCTCCCAGGAGATCGGTGAAGGTACCGAGACGGTCGATGGGGACTACACGGGCGAGGATCTGACCATTGCCTTCAACCCGAGTTATCTGATCGAGGGGATCGAGGCGGTGGCGGGCGACGAGGTCATCATCGAGACATCTGATGGCACCCGTCCAGCCACAGTCCGCAGCGGCGAGGCAGACTCCTATCGCTATCTTCTGATGCCCGTGCGCGTCTCCTGATCGCCGCTTGAAACGTGGGTCTGGCGCGCCTCAAGATCTCGGGGTTCCGAGTCTTCACCGATTGTGTCTTCGAGCCCGATCCTGATGGGATTACGGTGCTCGTGGGCCCAAACGGAACCGGCAAGACCTCGTTGCTCGAGGCGGTGGGCTACCTCGGACTTGGTCGTTCGCTGAGAGGAAGCCCACGCGAGGCGATGATCAAGAACGGTGAGGACACCGCCATCCTGCGAGCCGAGCTCGAGGTAGCCGATCGTCAGCTGCTGGTCGAGGCCGAGCTGCGGCGAGAGGGACGATCACGCATGCAGGTCAACCGCCAGGCTGTGCGGTCGAAGCGAGATCTGGCTGAAGCAATCCCGGTCACGACCTTCTGTCCAGACGATCTCGCGGTGGTGCAGGGTTCTCCAGCCGGTCGGCGCGAGCTGCTCGACGACGCGCTTGTCCAGCTCGATCCGACGGCGGGCAAGCTCATCGAAGAGGTCGACAAGATCGTCAGACAGAGAAATGCCCTGCTCAAAGGGTCATTCGGTCGCTCCACCCCCGACGTCATCTCGACACTTGACGTCTGGGACGACCGATTCAGTGACGCCGGAGGCCGATTGATGGCGAGCAGGCAGCGACTGCTCGAGGATCTCGCGCTGGCCATCGATGCCGCCTACTGCTCGCTCTCTGGGGATGAAAAGGGCGGTATCGCTGCTGCCACATATCTCCCGTCGGCGAACGGCGATCTAAGGGCTGCCTTGGCGCAAGCCCGTCCTGACGATCTTCGCCGAGGGGTGTCGACCGTTGGACCACATCGAGATGATGTTGTCCTCCTCCTCGAGGGGCGAGATGCCAGGACCCAGGCATCACAGGGTGAGCAACGGACCTTCGCCCTTGCGCTTCGGCTGGCTGTCCACTTGGCCGCCCAAGATCGACTCGGATCCCCACCTCTCCTCCTCCTCGACGACGTGTTCAGCGAGCTCGACCCAGATCGATCCCGGCGCCTCATCACCGAGCTCCCGGCCGGCCAGGCCTTGATCAGCACCGCCTCTCCCTTGCCGCCTGGTGTGGAGCCGGCGCTTGTGGTCGACGTCTGGGATCTGGTTGGCGTCGATGGCTAGGTGGCGCCGGCACAGCGAAGGCCCGCAGCCACTGGCTGACTCGCTCGCTGCGGTCTCGGGTGGGATCCGCCGGGTCGATCTGCTGGGCGTGGGCGCGGTGAACTCGGTGTGGGAGGAGGTCATCGGTCAGCCCTTGGCCTCTCACGCGACACCCGCAAAGCTGGTGGGAGAGACGCTGACGGTGCTGGTCGACCGTCCCGTGTGGGGCTCACAGATCACCCTGCTGGCAGACGAGATCTGCACCAAGATCTCGAGCGCCTGCGGGGTGGCGATCACCACGCTCCAGGTCTCTGTTTCGAGGGGCTGAAGAGCCGGCCGGTGACACAGGGGTGCGGTAGGATCTAGGGGTATCCGAGAGCGTCGCGTGTCACCTCGCGCGGGCTGCGGCGGACCAGGAGGAACTTGGTGGCAAAGGCGGAGAAGCAGGAGTCTGGCTCCTACAACGCGAGCAATATCACGGTCCTCGAAGGCCTCGAGCCGGTGCGCAAGCGGCCAGGGATGTACATCGGCTCCACCGGTCCCGCCGGACTCCACCACCTCATCTGGGAGGTCGTCGACAACGCCGTCGACGAGGCGATGGCAGGACATTGCTCGCGCATCGACGTCGAGCTGCTCGCGGACGGTGGTTGCCGTGTTACCGACGACGGTCGAGGCATTCCTGTTGACGCTCATCCGCAGTACAAGGACAAGTCAGCAGCCGAAGTCGTCCTGACCGTGCTCCACGCCGGGGGAAAGTTCGGCGGCGGCGGTTACAAGGTCTCTGGTGGGCTCCATGGCGTCGGCGTCTCGGTCGTCAACGCGCTCTCCACCAAGCTGACCCTCGAGATCGACCGAGACAACAAGCACCACCAGCTCGACTTCATCGACGGTGGCAATGTCAAGGGCAAGCTCGAGGTGACCGGTGACGCCCCCAGGGGCCGCACCGGTACCACCGTGACTTTCTATCCAGACGCCTCGATCTTCGAGGAGACCGACTTCAGGGCACAGACGGTGCTCGAGCGGCTCCAGATCATGGCGTTCTTGAACAAGGGCCTCGAGATCCGCTTCAGTGATCTCCGGCCCGACCGCAAGCAGAGTCAGACGTTCAAGTACAACGGTGGCATCGTCGACTACGTCAAGCACCTGAACGCGTCGAAGGAGTCGCTCTTCAAGAAGGTCGCGTACTACGAGTCGATCGAGGAGGACATGGAGGTGGAGGTGGCCCTCCAGTGGAACACCTCCTACAACGAGTCGATCTACTCCTTCGCCAACGGGATCTCGACCGGCGAGGGCGGGATGCACGAGGACGGCTTCCGAAAGGCTCTGACGAACGCCATCAACAAGCACGCGCGCGCCAAGGGGACCTTGAAGGAGAAGGAAGACAACCTGACCGGCGAGGACATCCGTGAAGGCTTGACCGCCATCATCTCGGTGCGGCTCGGCGAGCCCCAGTTCGAAGGTCAGACAAAGGCCAAGCTCGGCAACGTGCCGGTGCGCTCGATGGTGGAGAAGGCGACCAACGCCAAGCTGGCCGAGTGGCTCGAGGAGAACCCTCGTGAGGCCAACCAGATCGTCCAGAAGGCGACCGTGGCAGCCCGTGCCCGCATCGCGGCCCGCTCAGCGCGTGACCTGACCCGACGCAAGTCTGCCCTCGACGGCGCCGGCCTCCCGGGCAAGCTCGTTGACTGCTCTGGTCGTGATCCGCGCGAGAGCGAGATCTTCATCGTGGAAGGGAACTCGGCGGGTGGCTCGGCCAAAGACGCGAGGAACCCCAAGACCCAGGCGATCCTGCCGATCAGAGGAAAGATCTTGAATGTCGAGCGAGCTCGTATCGACAAGATGCTCAAGAACGCCGAAGTCCAGGCACTGATCGCCGCTATCGGCGCCGGTCTGGCCGAGGATTTCGACCTGGCCAAGATCAGGTACCACAAGATCATCCTGCTGGCCGACGCCGACGTCGACGGCAGCCATATCCGTACCCTCCTCTTGACCTTCTTCTTCCGTCAGATGAAGCCACTGGTCGAAGCCGGCCACGTCTACGTCGCCCAGCCGCCGCTCTTCTCGACGCTGGTTGGCAAGGAGAAGCTCTACCTCAAGGATGAGGTAGCCAAGGACGCCTTCTTGGCGGAGCACCCGGACCACAAGAATGACTTTCAGCGCCTCAAGGGCCTGGGAGAGATGGATTACGACGAACTGCGCGACACCACCATGGACCCGACCAAGCGGTCGCTGCTCCAGATATCGATCGAACAAGCCGCGCTCGCCGACGAGGTGTGCAGCGTGCTCATGGGTGAAGACGTGGAGCTGCGTCGCCTCTTCATCCAGCAGAACGCAAAAGACGTCCGCTTCCTCGATATCTGAGGGGCGAGGGAGACCACATGGCACGCAAGAACAACGACGCTGGCGATACGCCCGAGGAGGCCCAAGAGGTCGAGGGCTTCATCCAGCCGATCGAGATCCAAGAGGAGATGGAGCGCTCGTTCCTCGAGTACTCCATGTCAGTCATCGTCTCGAGGGCGCTCCCCGACGTGCGCGACGGGCTCAAGCCGGTCCACCGTCGGATCCTCTATTCGATGTTCGCCCAGGGGCTTCGTCCAGATCGTCCGCACACCAAGTGCGCGAAGGTCGTCGGCGAGGTCATGGGCACCTTCCACCCACACGGTGATAGCGCTATCTACGACGCCCTCGTCCGCATGGTGCAGGACTTCTCGATGCGGCACCCGCTCATCGATGGTCACGGCAACTTCGGTGGCACCGGCCCTGACGAGGGTGCCGCAGCCATGCGCTACACGGAATGCCGGCTCGCACCGCTGGCGCTCGAGCTCATGGCGGGGATCGACGAAGAGACCGTCGACTTCACCTCGAACTACGACAACACCGACGAGGAGCCGGTCGTCCTCCCGGCCCGCTACCCGAACCTCCTCGTCAACGGCTCGCAGGGTATTGCGGTCGGCATGGCCACCAACATCCCGCCGCACAACCTGGGCGAGGTGATCGACGCCACGCTGCACCTGATCGAGCACCCTGAGGCCACCCCTGACGACCTGATGGCCTTCGTCAAGGGTCCCGACTTCCCGACCGGTGCTCAGATCCTCGGACGCCAGGGCATCCTGGATGCGTTCCGCACCGGCCGCGGCTCGGTGAAGATGCGCGCCGTCGCCGAGATCGAGGAGAGCCGCGGTGACACGCGGATCGTAGTGACCGAGTTCCCATTCCAGGTCTCTGTCGAGAGCATCGAGGAGCGGATCCACGATCTGGTCAAGAACGGCGACCTCGACGGGATCTCGGCGCTGCAGAACGACTCAGCCGGTCGCAAGCCGCGGCTCGTGATCAAACTCAAGCGCGACGCCAACGCCAATGTGGTGCTCAACAAGCTCTACAAGCTGACAAGTCTCCAGACCTCATTCGGTGTCAACACCCTCGCACTCGTCGACGGCGTCCCGAGGACACTCAACCTTGCTCAGGTGCTCACCCACTACGTGGCGCACCAGGTCGAGGTGCTCACCCGACGGACACAGTTCCGTCTGGACAAGGCCAACCGCCGGGCGCACATCGTCGAGGGCCTGATCAAGGCACTCGACATGCTCGACGAGGTCATCGCCACGATCCGAGCATCCGATGATCGACCGGCAGCACAGGTGGCGCTGACCTCGACCCCGTTCGACTTCTCAGAAGAGCAGGCCAAGCACATCTTGGATATGACCCTCGGCCGGCTCACCAGGCTCGGTCGAGCGGACCTCGACGCGGAGATGGAAGCGCTGCGCGAGGAGATCGCGGGCCTTGAGCGAATCCTGGGTGACGAGACGGTGCTGCGAGGCGTCATCTCCGAGGAGATGACGGCGGTGCGAGACAAGTTCGCCAACGAGCGCCGCAGCATCATCACCCACGACCCGGGCGAGCTCGGCGTCGAAGACCTCATCGACGACGAGGAGATCGTCGTCACCATGACCGAGGCGGGTTATGTGAAGTCGGTCGCCGCCGCAGCCTTCCGGACCCAGGCACGAGGTGGGCGAGGGGTGCAGGGAGCGAAACTCAAGGAGGAGGACCTCGTCACGCAGGTCATCCACTCCTCGAGCCACGCTCATCTCCTGCTCTTCTCGACGGCTGGCAAGGTCTATCGCCTCCGAGGCCATGAGATCCCGATGAAGGAGCGTCAGGCCAAGGGCACCGCGATCGTCAACCTGCTCAACCTGGCACCGACAGAGAAGATTGCCGCCATCGTCTCGACGCGGGATTTCCCTGAGCACTCCTCCTTGGTCTTCGCCACACGGATGGGGCAGGTTAAGAAGACGCCGTTCTCGGAGTACGACAAGAGCCGCCGAGAGGGCTTCATCGCCATCAACCTACGAGAGGGCGATGAGTTGGTCCGGGTCGTCGAGACGCAACCCGATGACGACTGCTTCATCGTCACTGAGAAGGGGATGGCGATCCGCTTCGCCGCCTCCGACGTGCGTGACATGGGCCGCTCTGCCGCAGGGGTCAGAGGGATCAAGCTCAAGGCCGAGGATCGTGTGGTCAGCCTGGACGTGGCACGTGACGAGGCTGACATTCTGCTCGTCACCGATGCCGGGTATGGCAAGCGCACCAAGATCGAGCGGTTCAACCGTCAAGGTCGAGGTGGCCAGGGAGTCATGGGCATCAAGCTGACCGCCGCTCGGGGCCGAGTGGTGGCTGCCTTCATGGTGAGCATCGAGGAGCATGTGCTCCTCGTCTCATCGGGTGGCGTGATCATCCGGACCGGGGTCCGCGAGATCTCCTCGCAGGGCCGTGCCGCCACAGGTGTGCGGGTGATGAACCTCGACGATGGCCAGATGGTGGCTGCGGTCACCAGGGTGGCGGAGGAGCCACCGTCAGAGGGCGAGTGATCAGGACGACCCGTCGGGCGTGAAGTCCGACGTGTCGCCGCTGGCCATCCTCCCGAGCAGACGGACGAAGGTGTCCGCTGGCTGAGCGCCGGGGATGGCGAAGGAACCATCGACGACGAAGGTGGGCACGCCATTGAAGCCCGCCTCGGCAGCGAGCGCCTCGTCACCTCGAACCTCGTCAGCGAAGGCGTCTGAGGCCAGCATGGCTTGGATCGCTTCCTTCTCGAGGCCGATCGAGGTGCCGATCTCGATGAGTGAGTCGTGGGCAGCAATCGAGCGGCCCTGGGTGAAGTAGGCAGAGAACAGGGCCTCCGCGGCCTCATCGCCGAGGTCGTGCTCCTCAGCGAGCTTCGCCAGTCGGTGGGCGTCGAAGGAGTTCCCGAGCTTCAGGTCGTCGAGGTGGTACTCGAGGCCAGCTCGCTCGGCCACCCTGGTCATGTTGGCGTTCATGGTGGCGGCCTCCTCGAGCGAGACGCCGTACTTGCGGCTGAGCACCTCGGCCATCGAGAGCGAGGTGGTCGTCGGTGCGTCTGGGTCGAGCTCGTAGGCCCGCCAGCGGATGTCGACCTCGAGGTCGAGCTCGGCCAAGGCCGTCTCAAGGTTGCGCTTCCCCACGTAGCACCAGGGACAGGCGACGTCGCTCCAGATGTCGATTCTCATGGCATCGACCCTACCGGGGTGCACCGGCTCGTCGGGTGGGACATGATCATGGCATGGCAGCGAACCTGACTCCTGAGGAAGCAGCGGCGCTGGTGCGCCCCGTCGACGTGGTGGGGATGGGTCTCGGCCCAGCGAACCCTCCTGCGCTCCTCGAGGCGCTCTCGGCTCGTGAGGACTATGAGGCGGTGGAGGTTGGCGGTGCTCTGGTGCTCGGCCTCTACGAGTTCTTCAACCGTCCCGGCGTCCGCTTCAAGGCCGGCTTCTTCGGTCCAGCAGAGCGCTTCTGGTCGAGCGCCGGTGCTCGGGTGGAGCTCGTGCCGGCGGGCTTTCGGCAGTTCGGCCCACTCCTCGAGGTGATGGCGCCGAGGGTGATGATGGTCAACGGGACGCCACCCGACGAGCACGGCCGGGTCTCGATGTCGCTCCACTACGGCGCCACGATGGACGAGCTGCGTCGGGCGGCCGCCGATCCTGAGCGGCTCTTGATCGTGGAGACCAACGAACGATTGCCGTGGACCGGGCACCTGCCCGCCTATCCGAACACGCTCCACGTCGATGAGATCGATGTCCTCGTCGGCGCCGATCGAGAGCCCTTCGCACTCGAGGAGCCGCCCACCACCCCGGTAGATGAGGAGATCGCCCGGCTTGCCGCCAGCCGGATCCCCTGGGGGGCGACGCTCCAGACAGGGATCGGGGCGATCCCGTCGATGGTGGCGACCAGGCTGGCGGAGGGCGACGGTGGTGGGTATGGGATCCACTCCGAGATGCTCACCGACGGCATCATGCGCCTCCACAAGGCGGGCAAGGTGACCAACGACAACAAGTCGGTGTTCAACGGGGTGTCGGTCACCACCTTCGCGCTGGGCTCAGCCGAGCTCTATGAGTGGCTCGATGAGAACGACGACGTCGCCTTCGCACCGGTGGACCTGGTCAACGACCCGGTGATCATCGGGTCGAACTCGAGGTTCGTCTCGATCAACGGGGCCATCAGCGTCGATCTCTACGGACAGATCGTCGCTGACTGCATCGATGGACGGCAGATCTCAGGGGTGGGAGGTCACGAGGACTTCGTGGCTGGGGCTGAGCACCACACCGATGACGCCAGCCTCGTCTGCTTGGCGTCGACCATCGAGGTCGACGGTGAGCTGCGGAGCCGGATCGTGGCCCAGCTGCCGCAAGGAGCGGTCGTCTCGACCCCACGGCACCACACGGGCTCGGTCGTGACCGAGCACGGCATCGCCGACCTGGCTGGGCTCACCGTCCGAGAGCGAGCCGAGGCGCTGGCTGAGATCGCGCACCCGCAGTTCAGAGAGGAGCTTCGAGCCGCTGCTCGTCAGATGGGCTGAGCGATCAGGAGGCGTTGAAGACGTCGGTGCCGAAGGTCGCCAAGCCGGGCGCACCGGCCATGCCGAGGTGGCCGAGGCCGTCTGAGCCACCGGTGGTGATGCCGAGCAGGTCCTCATAGGTTCGAAGGGCGCTGTAGTGGTTGTACTTGCCCGTTCGGTCGATTGATCCGGGCGTGATGAGCGAGCTCGGCCCGAGGACCAGGGCACCGATCTGACCGCCACCAGCGCCGAAGACGCCGCCAGCCTGGGAGACGTTCGGGCCCGGGAGCTCGCCGCAGCAGAGGTTGCCCGAACCCTTCTGGCCGATGCCAGCCTCGTCCATGGTGATCACCACGAGCATCGAACCCTCGGTGAAGGCGGGCGAGCTCAGGATCACCGGCATCCAGTGCTTGAGCCAGGCGTTGGCTGCCACGAGACCGCCGGTGGTGCCACCGGCGGCGCTCTTGGACACGCAGACCTCGTCATGGCCGTCGTTGCAGAGGCTCGGCGAGATGAAGCCGAAGGCCGGTGTGGTGGCGGTCGAGCTCAGGTCGCTGGCCAGCGGGCCGACGGCCTGCTTGTGGGCGTAGGTGCCGAGCGGCACGACGTTGGCCTGGCACTCGGCGGTCTGGTCGATGATCGAGTGGAACCACACGAAGGGGTCGTGCCGAGCGGCGTAGCCGTCGTTCTTGCCGGTCGGACCGCCTTGGGCGAACTGCGTGGTGTTCGCTGCCCCGATCGCCGGGTGGGCACAGGTGGTGCCGTTGTCCCTGGTCGCGTTGTTGCCCATGTCCTCCTCGTAGGCCCGCCACGCTGCCTTGTGGGTGGTTGGGTCTGGGGGAGAGATCTGGTCGAGCTGATCAGCGATGGTGGCCACAGTGCTCGGATAGACGCAGCCCTTCTTGGCCTTCACCTGGCCGAGGGCGTTGGCACCGGTCAGGACCGTCCCTGGAGCGACGTTGTCGAACGTGGCCCCGCAGTCGAGCTGCGTGGTGGGGGTGGGAGCCTGGCCTGAGACCTGGGCGATGTAGTTGGGCAGGCTGACGTGTGCGGTGGCGTAGTAGTGCGTGATGAGGACGCCGTCTTTCTCGAGGGGACCGGTCAGGTAGGTGGCCGGTGAGCTGCTTGAGAAGACATTGGCGAACGACTCGTTCTCCAAGTCGATCACCACGATGTGCTTGATGGTGCCGGGTGCCGGGAGGCCGGAGGCGCCAGCAGGCGCGGCCGTCAGGCTCAGGGGTGCGAGGAGGAGGGCCAAGGCAAGCAGGGTGCGACGCATCCGGACATCATCGCGCCCAGCATCGCGAGCTGCTCGTCAGGAGGCCCGCGACCTGCCCAGCGCTCGCCGGGATCGCCCGCCGAGCGACGGGTGGGCGAACTCTTCGGCCACTGAGGTGGTGAGGTCATCGAGGCCTGGCACGGCGGCATCGCTGGCACGCCGGCTCGCCTCTTCGCGGAGCTGACGGGCAGCGAGGCTGAGTGAGGTGGCCTTCGCGAGGAGGGTCGGGTCGATCCCGGCGCTGCCGATCGACGAGAGATGGGCGTCGAGCGCCTCTGCAGCCACCTCAAGCTCAGCGCTCCGGGCGCCAAGCGTGTCGCCAGCGACACCGAGCCGCTCGGCACTCCTGACCGCCACCGCACAGCGGTCGACGTCGCTTCGCAGCCGACGCCGGACGGCGATGGTGGTCGCTTCGTGGCGATTGAACCTGAGGGATCCGAGCACGCCTCGCCACGACAGGTCGCCGGAGAGGACTCGTGTGGCCATGGCGGCACGCAGCATCCTCAGGCGACGACGACCCCACCAGAACAGCAGGCCGGCAGCCGCGAGGAGACCCACGAACGCGCCGATGAATCCGAGGAAACCATCGAGGAGGAGGTTGGACATCTGGGCCTTTCTGCGCGGGACTCCGACATTACGCCTCGGGGTTGACCGTGCGCGTTCACCCAGCGGCTCTAGCGTGGGGCGGTGCCCGGTCTCCGACGACTCGCCCTCTGCGCCGCAGCGCTCATGGTCGGGGTGCCGGCGTCGAGTGCTGCTGGTGCCTCGACACCACCGACGCTCATCGTTGGGGCGCCGCTCCACGCCAAGGTGCCGACCGGTTTCGTGGGGCTCGCCGTCGAGGCGCAGCACCTGGGCGACGCCGTCGATGATCCCGCGGTCTCGAACCTCCCGAGCTACCTTGCGCAGCTCGGCGCCGGGTCGATCCGATTCGCTGGATCGAGCGCCGATGAGTCCACGCTCTTTGAGAAACAAGGCTCGAACCCTCTGCCTCGCTGGGCCAAGCGAGCGATCACCCCTGCGTCGCTCACAACCGTGGGCTCATTGGCAGCAGCGCTCGGAGCGACCTGGAAGGTCGATCTGGCCGTGAACCTCTACCATCTCGACCCGACCCGGGCCGCCGCCGAGGTCGCAGCAGCTCGCGCTGCGCTTGGCAGCTCGCTTGGCGAGGTCTCCATCGGCAATGAGCCAGAGCTGTACACCTACATGTATCCCCGCCCAGTGTCGTATCCGCAGTACCTGGCCGGGTGGAGCGCCACTCGCCGAGCCATCTCGGCTCGGGTCCCTCAAGTCCCGATCGGTGGCCCCGACTTCTACCTGCGGAGCTGGTTCAGCCTCTACACCTCGTCGGCCCGGGCAGGCCTCGGCTCGCTCGGCACCTTCGACCAGCACTTCTACCCCTTCTCTGATTGTGCTGGCCATGGCGTCACCGCCGCCCAGTTGCTCGGCAACGACGCCATCAACCGCGAGGACGTGATGATCCGCGATTCGCGCGCAATCGCCAGCCTCGCTGGGATCCCCACGAGCTTCGACGAGTTCAACTCGGTCTCCTGTGGGTCGTCGGCCCCGGTGCAGCGCGAGCAGGCATCCGCGCTCTGGGGCGTCCACGCCCTTCTCGAGGCAGCCCGTCGGGGCATCGCCACCGTGGACGTCCAGACGAATCTCGAGAATTGCGCCACCTACACGCCGCTGTGCCTCATGAACGCCGCTGATCCCTCATCGGTCACACCTCATCCGCTTTGGCGGGCGATGCAGCTGGTGGCGGGACTCGAGGGAGCCACGTTCCGCCAGCTCGACGGCGCGCTGCCCGTCGGGGTCTCTGCCTACGCGCTCTCGAACGGGGCGAGCACCTCGATTGTGGTCACGAACGGGACCGCCACAGATCTGACCGGGCTGGCCATCGGAGGGCTTGGAGCGGTGCACGTCGCCTCGATCGAGACGATGGGCACCGGTGACGTGACGTCCTCGTCGGATCCCGGTCTGACCTCCGCGCCGAGCTCAGGCGATCCGACGGGGCTGGTCGCTGCGGCTGGCACGACCTCTGTCTTCGTGCTCAGCTCCTAGCGCACCCCTGATCGCAGGTGCTTCCTCGCGCTCAGTCGCCGGGATCGAGCCGCTTCGACTGGAGGCCCAGGCGCCTCAAGAACCAGCTGCCGAGCTTGCCGGGGCGCTCATCGACCTCGTGGTGGGCGAACTGGTGACCCTCGCGACCAGACGGTCCAGGGGCAGTCGAGCCGCCGAGGCCGGCCAGCGGGATGGTGTTGGCCTCCTCGTCCTTGGGCACCTTCGGCAGGTGACCGTGCGACTTGCGAGGCTTGCTTCCGTCAGATCCCATCCCCCGATCATGCCTGAGATGGGAGGGCTGTGGGGTCGAAACCCAAGATTCCACTGGGGTTCACCCCCCGGTGGGACTTCGTTCACCTTGGTGATGCATCATGGCACCGCCATGTCGCAGTCTCGTCCGTCACGCCGTCGCGCCGTCAGCCTGGTGGCAGTGCTGGGCCTCGTCCTGCCCCTCGGCGTGGTGAGCCAGAGCGTGGCGGCGACCACCACCACGACGTCGACGACCTCGCCGGCGTCGACGACCACCACGACGACCGCGCCGCCGACCCCCTCAGAGATGGCTCGTGCACAGTCGCTGCTCGACGTGTTCCGCCGGACTGCCACGACGCTCGACCAGCTCGAGACGACCTACCTCGACGCCAGGGCCAAGGTGGCGGTCGCCAAGTGGAACCGCAACATCGCTGCAGGGCAGCTGGCGGCAACGACCGCGACCTACGAGCGACTTCGGGCCAGAGCGGTGGCGCTGGCGGTCCGTCGCTACGAGATCAGCTCTGCTGCTGCCGGTGGTGGTCTGTCACAGTTCTCGAGTCCGGCTGCCGCCGGCCAGGTCCAGGACGCCGGGGTCTACGACGCGGTCGCGGCCACCAAGCTCGACCATCGGGTCCGAGCCGTCGAGCAGCTGCGGACCATCCGTGCCGGGATGGCCGCGATGGCGCAGAACGATCTGCACCAAGCAGCGACCGCTCGGACGACGGCGCGCACCTCGCTGCGATCGGCTCGTCGGGCGGACGCCCACCTGCTGGCGATCCTGGCCACGCTGGATCCCGGCACCAGGCGTGCGCTCGAGAAGCTCCAGTCCGCTGGCGACGATGCCGTCGCGCATCTCCTCACCTCGGGCAGCCTCGTGCTCCGCACAGGTGTGGGGAACCCGCCAGCGGTCCTGCCGCAGGCCACCGCTGCGGTGGCGTTCGCGGCTGCGCAGCTCGGCAAGCCCTATCGCTGGGGAGCGACCGGTCCCGATTCCTTCGACTGCTCAGGCCTGGCACTCGAGGCGTGGAAGGCGGCGGGGGTGACGCTCCCGAGGGTGGCGATCGACCAGGCCGCCGCAACGGTGCCAGTCTCGTTCCAGGACCTCCAGCCGGGCGATCTCGTCTTCTTCGAGTCGCCGATCGGCCACGTCGGGATCTACGTCGGCGACGGCTCGATGATCGACGCGCCCTACACCGGGGCCAGCGTCCAGATCGACTCGATCTTCTGGAAGGACCTCGCCGGCTTCGGCCGTGTCACCCAGCCGTGAGCTCGACCCCGCTCGAGGTGACCGATCCGACGAGCTCGTCGATGCTTCGACCGACCACGACGGTGATCTGCTCGGCGACGCCCGGCTGACCGCTCAGCACGTCCATCGCGTCATCCTCGACCAGATCGAAGCGGACCTCGTCCCAGACGCGGTCGTCGCCGATGATGGTGCCGTCTGAGGTGAAGACCGCAACCGGGGTGACGCCAGCGGGCTCCGTGGGGGAGCTGGCGCCGGGCTCGAAGCGCCGGGTGCGCATGACATAGCTCGCCCCGCTCGGGCCGCTCTCGCCGAGCAGCGAGGGAAGGCCGCCCACGATGATGGTGAAGTCCATGCCGGCCTTCTTGTGGTGGTGGACCTTTTTGAAGTCGTCTCGCTGCTCCATGGTCAGGAACGAGCGCCGGGTCGGATAGCGGACGATGGCGATGCGATCCCACTGCGGCTCGCCCTCGAGCTGGTTGAGCACATCGCCGAAGAAGGCCACCACCGCCCCGAGGTTGCCGAGGGTCTCGAGCGGTGCGTAACGATCGTCAGCCTCCCGGCCTGAGATCGATCGCTCCTCATCGTCGATGGGCGCGTCGTCGTCTGCGGGAATGGGGCTTTGCGGGCCCGTTGTAGTTGCTGCACGTTTGGGAAGCGCAAATGCTTGCTGTATGCCCGCATCGGCGGCTGCCTTGGTATCGGGCTGGCTGTCGCGGCTGGCCAGTGCGGCGCGATACTCCGCCACTGCCTTCTCCCGTTGAGGCCGGACAATCGACGCATCGTCGGGGTCGCGCGCAATGTCGTACATCCGTCCCAGGTAGATGTGCGCCCATGCCACGGTCCGTGGGTCGTGGGACAGCTTAACGGCCTGCGTCAGGTGCTCCAACGCGCCATCCGGGTCGGCCTGTAACAGGGCGATGCGACCCATCAGATAGTGCGCCTCCGCGTTCTCCGGGTTGGTCTTCAGCGCTGCGTCCGCTATCTCACTCGATCCGGCCAGGTCGCCCTTCATCATCTTGCTCTCGGCCAGGTCCAGTCCAGTCAGCGGGCGTGGAGTGTGCCGCATTACGTCGCCGCCAGATCCTTCCGGCAGAAACGCGATCTTCTGGATGTGGTTGCGTTCATTGTCTACATCCATGCCATACACCATCTGGCCCATGTCATCCTTCAGGCTGGTGCCGTCCTTTTCCATCAGGCCAAGCTGGGTGTAGAAGTAATCCACCATCACCCATCCCTGGCGCATGTCCAGGTCCACTTTGCGTTTCCGTACCTGCTCGCCATCGCGGTCGAACACGCTCATCTCGGCATCGTAGTGCTCCATTACAGATCGGTCTCGACCGGCGTTGCTGGGCCGCGCCGGTTTTGCGATCCCCACGTCCATGGTCTGCGCCTCCACCGCTTTGATCAGGCACTCCGTCACCAGGGCAACAATGTCCGATTTGTAGGTGAACTCCAGCGGCGCATTCTGCACGGGCTTCATCAGTGGTTGCAGGCGATTGATGGATGAGGTGCGTGTTGCCACCAGCGGTTCCACCAGAAAATGAAGGTAGGTATGGCGGATCAGGTCCATCGGAACCGCATTTGGTGGGTTGGTCCTAGGCGATACCACCACTACCGAGTCGGTGCCGTTATAGCGCGCGTTGGTCTCCGCGGGTGCCAGCATCGGCTCCAGCAGCACCAGAAAGCGACGTCCGTCGTAACTGCTCACTGGCATATGCAGAAAGATGTTGGTGTCCAGAATCATCTTGGTCAGAGGACTGTGAATAGCATCGATCAGCGCCTCATACTCCGGGCGATGCTCAATCCATATCGAGTGAAGTTGCACCGCCTCCGCGAAGCTGCGCAACAACGGCAGTATCTCCACCACTCCAATGGCGTCCAGC
>Ga0118677_10000612_pt1 | contig 78231 bp, 34 predicted proteins | sample AliMusrvi5mmetaG_FD_86154 | JGI IMG/M metagenome (GOLD analysis project Ga0118677, IMG submission 86154) | reverse complement strand
ATCCCGGATACTGGCGAAAGAGAATAGTAAAAATATTAATTGATTGATTTTGTAAATAAATTATATAAACCCTAACAGTAAATTCTGAATTCAATTATACACCTAACAAACAAAAACCATGAAAAATCTAATCAAATTTACAGGAATCACTTTCATTATCCTGGCATTTGCTGCCAGCGCTGCAGCTCAGGTGGTGACTGTTTCCACAACAGCCACTGCTACGGCCAACATCATTGCACCTCTGACCATCACCAAGAATGATGACATGAATTTCGGGAATGTCGCCGTACAGAATTCCACGGCAGGTACTGTGATCCTTTCAACGGCCAGCGGTCGTACATCTACGGGTGGTGCTTCCCCGGTTTTCACCGCGGCGGGCATTGTCAAGGCGGCTTCATTCGCCCTTACAGGATCAGCGGGTTATGTGACCGTGATCAACCTTCCCGTATCCTGCGACGTTCAGAGCGGTGCGAACTCGATGACTGTTAACAATTTTGTCAGCAGCCCTGCACAACCCAGCTTCGTTTTCCCGGTCGGCGGTACTGCCACCCTCCTGGTAGGCGCTACTTTGAATACCGCAGCTGGTCAGCCGGTCGGTCTTTACGTATCTGCAACCCCGTTCACCGTAACGGTAAGTTACCAGTAAGCAACAAAACTTTCAAAAAAAACGCTGCATAACGCAGCGTTTTTTTTGTACCCAAAATTCCTGATGGATATTTTTACTGGCTAATACGCTGATCTGGTGACTCGTTAATAAATACCCAATAACTTTATTGCCGGATAGTTTGCAAGTTGGAGACAAAATGATTACTTTTATATCATATTTGTAAAAAAATCCTTGTCGTGAGAATCCTGAACAAGTTGTTTCCATTGCTCATCGTTTTAAATGGATTATCTTTTTGTGCCTTTTCTCAGAACCCGGTAATTACCGAAGCCGGTATTACCGCATCGATTGTTGAGCCCCTGAGCATCCTTAGCAATATCGTTAAAAACGATACCAACAACATGGCAATCATTCTTATTATCATGCCGGTTAAATCAGGTGCAAGCACTTCAGCCACCTACTACCTGACACGTACGACCAATTATACATACACCGATACTTCACCTGTTTCACCGCCAATTGCAAACGGCCGTTCCAATTCACTCAAAATAGCTTCTTTTATCAACAATCCCGTGATAGCACCGGGATCGGACCTTTTAACCATGTATGTTTCGGTTACGCCATCTAATGTTACAGTCAGCTATAATTAATCACTACCGGGCGAAGGCCTGCAGGCATGCCAACAAGTCCATGCCTTCCAGGGTTTCCCGTCCCTTAAAATCAAATCTATGAATCAATCAGGAAACTTATTATCGCGTTTTACAGCACTTCGCAACATCTGCCTGACAGCGTTAATTTCAGGTACAATCCTTTTCACAGTCTTATCAGCCAGTGAAATCATGGCGCAGGGAAACCTTCTCATCATGCCCCGCAGGGTTGTATTTGAAGGTGCAAAAAAATCGCAGGACCTGGTCCTGACCAACACAGGGAACGACAGTGCCAAATATGTGGTTTCGTTCGTCCAGATGAGGATGAAACATGACGGGTCCTTTGAGCAGATCGCCACTCCCGATTCCGGCCAGAATTTTTCCGAAAAATACTTCCGTATTTTCCCGCGTACCGTTACCCTTGGTCCCAATAAATCGCAGGTTGTGAAAATGCAGCTGGTAAAACCGGCGAAAATGATGCCTGGTGAATACATGTCGCATATATACTTCAGGGCCATTCCCAAGGAAAATCCCCTTGGCGAGGAGGCCCAGAAGGAGGCAACCTCGGTAGCCGTCAGGCTGATCCCCATTTTTGGAATTACCATTCCGGCGATTATCCGTGTTGGTGAATGTTCCGTAAAAGCTGAGATAAAGGATCTTGCCCTCCGCAAAGTCAACGATACCGTCACCGTCCTTAAAATGAAATTTACCCGTTCAGGAAATATTTCAGTCTATGGCGACTTGTCGGTAACCTATACATCCCCCTTGGGAAAAGTCACCCATGTTGCAGGTGCCAAAGGTATTGCAGTTTATACCCCGGGCACATACCGTACCTTCGAGTGTCCCCTCGACAGGAGTTCAGGGATAGATTACCGTAGCGGAAAATTAACGGTTACCTACACCGTACCCGATGATGTTAAGGCGGCAAGGCTTGCTGAAGCTGAATTAATCTTGCCTTAGCTGCAGATTAACAGTTCATCTTATGGCATTTGCTGAACTCTTTTAGCAATGATTTCAATAATGAAGAGGAAAATTACAAAGGCCATACTGTCAGCACTTCTGCTTTTTATTGCCCTTGTCTTTTACAATCCCGCTCTTTTTGCCACGAAATATTACAGTTATCAGTCGGGCAACTGGAGCGGGATGTCCAATGTATGGACCACCGATTCCACGGGTTCGACCCTGGCAGGGCCTGCGTTGCCCACCTTTGTCAACAGCGATGTCATCTGCGTTCTGACCGGCAGAACAATTACACTCAATGCAAATGTCACCACCACCGGACACGTGGTGACAATCGTTATCGGCGCCATCCTTGACCTTGGTCAATACACCTTCACCAATGCCATCACCCTCAACGGAAACGGGCTTCTGCGCACGAGCAGGGTAAGCGGCGGCATCGCGACATTCCCCGCTATCACTGCCGGCAATTTCCTTGCGATTGACGGGGGGACCGTTGAATATTATCCTTCGAGCGGGAACTTTTATATCGACGACAGCCGCGCCACCTACTGCAATCTCGTCATCAACCTCGGTACGGCCAGCCAGGTGATGACGGTAAGGCGAAACCTCACGATCTACGGATCAATGTCGGTTAAAGTGGGGACTTTCCAGATCAATGATGCCACCAATGCAAAACGGTCGATCATCGTTAATTCAAATTTTACAGTTGAAAGCAGCGGCAAAGTCCTTACCGGAACGGGGAATTCCAATACCGGCGGTTATACCATCAACCCTGTCAACTTCCCGCCGGGCGGCCAGTTTCATGCCATTTTCCACGAACTTTCCATCGGGGGCAATTTTACGAACAACGGGTACGTCAGGTTTACCAACCTGACCGTTCCTGATTACGGGGAGTTTGCGAACAACGGGGCGGTAACAGTGCGATTTACCGGCGAATCGGACAATACTCTCACCCTGAACGGGGTCACTGATTTTTACAACCTGATTGTTGACAAGGGAAGTGATCAAACTTACGTCCTCACGGTCAATCCGTCGAATATCAACTATTTCGCTCTTTACGGGACCAATGCCTGCAGGCGGAATGAAGCTTCGCCCTTCACCCCAGACAACCCGGAGGTCAGGAAGGCGCTTTGGATCAAAAACGGAACCCTGAAACTCACCGGTTACATCCTGATTCCCTCGCTGGCGGAAGGACCGGTCGGGACCGGAAACAGCGATTATGCCGTGGGTTCAGCCGGCCAGCTATGGATTGACGGACCTAATGTTTCGGTTTATGTAACGGCGTCCGACAATTCCGGGTTTCCGGAAGCCCCGGTAGGCGCCGCCGGTGTCACGGCATTTCCGGCGGCAGAGCAGGCGCTGTCGATTTACGGAACATTCCGGATGACCGACGGGTATTTCAGCACCCGCCACAGTGCCGGCATCATTTTCTGGAATACGGCCAACTCATCATCGGTCGTAATGGTCGAGGGAGGAACGATCAATGCAAGCGTGATGCGAAGTACCTGGACCGCCCCCGGGAAAACCTCCTATGTGCAAACGGGTGGAACGGTGATCCTTCGCGGAAATGAGACGGAAATCGGGGAAATGTCATCCGTTGCCATTTTTAACATCCCGAACCCGAGTTCAACCTTCGTCATGACCGGGGGCGAAATTATCATCCGCGATTGCAACAACGGCACGCTTCCCAACGGCAACGGACTTTACCTGAATTGCGATCCTGGTAATTATTCCGTAACCGGAGGGACCATCACCTTTGAAACAAATCCTGTAAACACACCCTCGATCGATATCTATTCGAGGGTCAATTTCTGGAATCTAAATATCAAACGCCTCGGTAATACCGGGAATGCAAATGTCAATCTCCTATACGATCTGACCGTAGCCAACCAGATGAACATATACGCCAATGCCACCCTCTCCTCCGGCGTGGGAAATTTTGCTGTTTCGGTGACCGGCGATTATAAAATCTATTCGGGTGGAACCTATACCCCAAACAGCAATACAACTTCCTTTACCGGTTATGGGAACCATTTTTTATGGAATGAAGGAACCATCACAAACGGGCTTTATAACCTGCAGGTAAATAAAATTGTCGGGAGTCTCATCCTGGTCTCCACCCTCCCATCGTTCACCGTGAGCAACGACCTGATGATCACCAGCGGTACGCTGGCCGACGGCGGAAAGATTGTTTACGTGAACGGGAACCTGGTCAACAACGGGTTGCACGTAGGAGCGGGTAAAATTTCGATGAGCAAGGTCACCGGGCCCCAGACGATTTCGGGCAACGGGGCTGGAATTTTTCAAAACCTTGAAATTAATAACACATATGGCAGCACTGGGTCGTCGCAGGTTTCACTGGCATCCGACATTACCGTTACCGGGATTCTCAACCTTGCCAACGACCGGCTTTTTAACCTGTCGAAATACCAGTTGACGCTAACCACGCTGGCGACCGTCACCGGGGCCATGAGCAATTCACGGTTCATCACCACCTCGGGGGCCCCCTCGGATGGAGGCGTGCGACGGCTGTTTTCTGATACAACGGCCTTTATATATCCATTGGGCAGCGGAAGCAACTATACCCCTGCAACGGTTCACCCCCGGAAAATTCCGACCACCTATGGCAATGTGACCGTAAAACCGGTGCCGACCGCCCATCCTTTTGTGACAAACCCGACATGCCTGCAATACTACTGGAAAGTTGAGGAGAGCGGTTTTACCGGGTTGCCTGCGGGTTCCATAACCCTAATCTTTAATTACGGGAACCTGCCCGACAACATTCTCTATGTCCCCGGAAAATATAACCCTGCGTTCTGGACCTTTACCAATGATGTGACACTGGTCAACGAATCGACCAACCTGGTTACCTTCCCTGCCGAAAGCAGCTTTTACGGTGATTATACTGCCGGCATTGCGGCCTCTTTCGGGACCGTCACTGCATTCTACAGCCGCGCAAGCGGTACATGGAGCACCCCTGCAACCTGGTCGAATGCAGGGTATGGCGGGGCGGCCGCCCCGGTGGCGCCCGGTGCCGGGAACCCGGTCTTTATCGGCGACGGCAGCACGAATAATCACACCATTACGGTAACAGCGGGAAACGCGCTTTCGGGTAGCCTTTCCATCAAATCGGGTTCAGTTCTTGACCTGGGCACCACCACCGGCAACAATTTTGGCACCGTGATCCCGGGGAGCCTCGGCAAGGTGAGGATCTCAAGCACCACGGCCACCCCCGTTTTCCCGGCAGGGGATTTTGGGAATTTTCTCGGGGCCAGCGGGGGAACCGTGGAGTATTATTCAGGTACCATCAATTTCACCCTGCCTGTGGTTTCGGCCGCACCAACCTCAAGGGCAATTACAAACTATTGCCACCTGACCCTGGTCCCGGCAACAGGATATTCCATCACCATGCCCAATACCGACCTGGTGATCTTCGGCAACATGATCGTCAACGGGGCATCAGTGACCGGCCTTGCAAAACTGAATGCGGCAGCAGCACGCAACCTGACTATAAAAACCGACCTTACCGTGAATTCAGGAAATCTGCTGTTCCAAAATACCATGGCCCAATCTTTGCGTATCGACAGAAACCTGACCATTGCCAGCGGTGCGATATTCAATATTGCCAGCACGGGGACTGCAGCAACCAATTCCCTCTCCATCGGGGGCAACCTGACCAACAACGGAACACTTGATCTGAGCGTCAGCACCACCCTCAACTGCAGTGCCATCTTTACAGGGAACAGTTCCTCCCTTATTTCAGGCAAGGGGCTGACCACCGATTTTTATTCCATTACCGTTGACAAGGGCACGACTGCGATCCCGGTCCTTACGGTAAATTCAACTGCATTCACCTTTTCAAATAATGCGGCTCCCCTGACCCTTGTAAACGGCACCTTCAGGCTGACCAGCGGGGTTACAGTAACCGTGGCTGCTATGGGCCTCGATATCCCCGCCTCGACCTGCCTGTCGGCAAACGGGGGCACCATCATGATCGGCACTACCGCCAGTGATGATGCCGATGTGGGATTATCCGGACTGATCGAGGTCAAGGCCGGCGCCATCATCATCGGGAATTCGGCGAACAATGTGAACAACGACATAGAATATTCGGGTGCCGGGTATCCCGCCATTAATATCAGCGGAGGAACACTCTTTGTAAACGGACAGATCAGGCGGAGCATGATCAACGGGCTGGGGTCGCTTGTCTACAACCAGACCGACGGCACGGTCAACATCAATGGCAGGAACGGCCAGCCGACGCGTGCAAAGCTCGAGGTGCTCAATTCGGGTAGCGTATTCAACATGGCCGGGGGAACCATCAACATTGTGAGGGGGGGGAGCAGTACCTACAACGACCTGTACCTGAGGCCGGAGTCATCATCGGTTACAGGAGGACTGATCCTTTTCGGGGATGCAACGACCGAAAACACCTATATAAGCAATTTTACGCTTGATTCAGAAATTCCGCTTTACAGCGTCGCCATCGACGGCACGACAAACCCCAAAAAACTTACCCTTTCGGTTCACGGACTGGTACTGCAGGGCGATCTGACGATCAACGCAACTTCAATCTTCAGCGCCGACAGCCTTGATGTTTATATTGCCGGCAATCTTACGAACCTGAACACCGATGCCTCCACCGGCGTCAATACCGGGGGGTATCGCCCGGGGTCTGTCCAGCAGGTGACCACCTTCAACGGGAGTGCCGGGAACCAGACCATTACCGGTACTGCGACGAATATCACCAACCTTGCCATACTCGTCATGAACAATACCGCCCCCGGGGGAACCGTCACGTTGATGGGCGGAACTGCAGCGGGCACCATGATGCAGGTGAACGGCGACCTGATCCTTACCAGCGGCACCCTCGCCGACGGGGGATTTGTAATTTCGGTGATCGGTGATGTTAACAATTCCGCCGCCCATTCCAGCAGCGGATCCGGCAGGCTCCTGCTGGCAGGCGCCGCCGTACAATATCTATCGGGAAACGGTACCGGTAAATTCGGCAATCTTTACCTGAATGCCAATTTCGACGTCAGGATGATATCGGTGATGGAAATTACGGGCATCCTGACCCTGCAGGGAAAACTGCTGGATATTGGCAACAAGCTGCTGATATTGTCCAACACTTCGGCCTCTTCGGTGGTGGCCCTGAATCCCGCCGTATTCTCCGCAACCTGCTGCATCAGGTCCGACGGGCTGATCAGTGATGCCGGGGTAAGGAAATCATACCCCATTACAGCCAGCAGCATCAACTTTACCTTTCCCAGCGGAGTTCCTGGAAAATACACGCCTGCCAGGATGGACGTGAGGACCACCACCGCCACGGGCACCATCACGATGATCCCGGTCAATTCGCAGCATCCCTGCAACACAGGCACCGGTACCAATATCCTGACATTTTACTGGCATGTGGTCAAAACCGGTTTCAACGGGTTGAACATTTACCAGTATTACACCTATATGCAATCGGATGTGAAGGGTACTGAAACCACCTTCATCGGGAACCGGTATAATTATGCAGCCGGCACCTGGGACAGTCCTGCTTCGGGAACGGCGATCAACACCAGCACGAACCTGATCACCTTCGGGAATAAAAATTTTATCGACGGGGATTATACGGCCGGTCAGAGCACAGAATTCGGCACGGTTTTAACTTATTACAGCCGGAATGCCACCTGTACGGCCCCGTCGGTCGGGAACTGGGATGTACTCGCCACCTGGTCGACCGATGCGGTGAACAAGCATGCCGGCGCTGCTGCCACTACCTATCCAACCGGTGAGCCGGTCGTCATCGCCACCGGCCACATCGTAAATACCAACGGAACGGGCCGCAAATCCTCCAACGTTACCCTGAACGGCACCGCCATCCTCGATCTTACCAATACGGTAGGACATGATTTTGGGACAGTAACAGGTACCGGAACCATCAGGCTCATCCCTTCGGCGGTTGGCGCTTACGTATTCCCCGCCGGTTTTTTCACGGCCTTCACTGCAGCAGGAGGGGGTACCGTAGAACTCTCGAATAGCAGCGGAACCGCAATTTTTCCGTTCCTGACCACCTACAATAACCTTGTTCTGAAAGGAGCCGGTTCCAAGCAGATGATCGATGCGGATATCACCGTGAACGGAACTTTAAACAACCAGGCCACCAGCACATTTATCGCTTCAGGCGTCAGGAGTCTGATCCTTTTATCAAACTGGGTGAACGACGGCCCTTTCGTGCATAACGGCGGGACTACGGTATTCAGCGGCACAACCAGCATCACCGGGGCCTCTCCGCCAGTATTGAATAACCTTACAATAAACTCCAACAGTGCGCTCACCGCGCCCTATGCAACCACGCTAGGTGTTGCGGGGAACTGGATAAACAGCGGCACTTTCAACCACAACTCGGGCACGGTGAGTTTTGCTGGTATTACGACGATCAGTGGTTTGGCTTCTACATCCTTCAATAACATCGTGATATCCACCGGGAAATCGCTTACCGGGATGGCAGGCGATAACTTCTACATGGCCGGCAACTGGTCCAACAACGGCATTTTCAACCACAATGGGGGAGGGGTGGTATTCAACGGCACAACCCTCGTCAGCGGGACATCCGGCACCGTTTTCGGGAATGTTATCATCAATGGCGGCAACTTACTTACCGCGCCGTTGGCGGGTACGCTGAGCGTGGCACTTGACTTCATGAACGACGGCAATTTCTATAATAATGGAGGCACCCTTGTCTTTAGCGGGACAAACCAGCAACTTGGCGGGGGATCGCAAACCCTGTTTGAGAACATGACGATCAACGCGGGAAGCAGCACATCCATCAATGCAGCAGGCCAGACCCTGCGGGGAATCCTCCTTTGCAATGGCAGCCTCAATGCCAATGAAAACCTGACCCTGGTTTCGGAAAGCAACAGGACGGCCCTGATTGACGGGACAGGACAGGGGGATGTTACCGGGAACCTGGTCATCCAGCGGTATCTTGCCCGTGGTTTCGGGTATAAATACTTCAGCTCCCCGTTCCAGGCAGCAAATGTCGGCCAGTTTGGCAATTTCATGAACCTGAGTGCCCCGTTCCCTACTTTTTACTCGTATGATGAAAACAGGATTTTCACTGGATGGGTAAGGTATACCGACCCGGGGGGCATCCTTAACCCCATGCAGGGTTATGCCGTAAATTTTGGTCCATCATCAACTCCTGTTACCGTTTCAATCACAGGGGTCGTCAACAACAACACCCTGCTGCCAGTCACCATGTTCAACGGAAATCATCCCTTCACCCTGGGGTACAACCTGGTCGGGAATCCCTATCCATCGCCAATTAACTGGGATGCCGCTTCCGGGTGGGTCAGGACCAACATCGACAACGCGCTTTACTACTTTAATGCTGGCACCACCGATCAATACACCGGTCTCTACAGCACTTATGTCAATGGCATCTCCAGCGACGGGATCGCCAACAATATCATACCGGCCATGCAGGCCGTGTTCATGCATGTCACCAACGGCCCGCCGCCCGTTGCCGCCACCCTTATTTTTACAAACGGAGTCCGGGTCAACAACCTCTCCCCCAGTTTTCACAAGGATGTGCGCACCGAAACCCGACCTTTGCTCAGGTTGAGCGCCAGGTATAACGGGCAGGGGTACCAGCCTGACCCGGTCGTGATCTATTTTGACCAGGCGGCCACTCCGTCATTCGATGTTGCTTCCGATGCCCTGAAACTGATGAATACCGACATCTCGGTCCCCAACCTTTTTGCCTTCTCGGCAGATACGGCCAGGATGTCGATTGACGGCATCCCTTCGCCGACGGACAGCGTTACTACCATCGCCCTGGGAATCCGTACAAAACAGAACGGGGTGGTTGTATTTTCGGCCGATGAACTTGCACGAATGCCTGGCGGCCTTTACGTTTACCTTTTTGACAACAGGGCAGGCATTCACCAGAACCTGGTTTTGCATCCCGAGTACCGTGTCCTGCTCGAACCGGGCAATTACGACGACAGGTTTGCCGTTGTATTCAGTAAGAAAGACCTCAGGTATCAACCCGGTAAGGATGAACACATGCATGTGTACAGTTTCAGGAACCGGTTGTATTTTTACCTGGATCTTCCGGCAGGCAGCCGGGCAGACATGAAGATTCACAACATGCTGGGCCAGAATATGCTGACAACATCCCTGGCCGGGAATGGCTATCATGAAATGGATGTAACCTTAAGTACCGGGATTTATGTTGTTTCCCTCTCTGCGGGAACCGAACAGATCAGCAGGAAAGTGTTTATTAACAATCAATGGTGATGAAAATCAACGAACAATATATCATTCGAAAAAGAATCCTGACAATTTTTATCAGTTTTTTCATGTTATATGGAGGTTTCCGTACTTGTGCGCAGGAGATGCCGCCACGGCCGGTTGCCGTCAGTTTTATCCAGAACCTCAGTTTCGGAGCCTTTTCGCTCAGTCTCTCAGGCGGGACGGTAACGGTCAATGCCAGCGGAATGCGTTATGAAACCGGTGGGGTCATCCTCGTAAACATGGGCTTTCAGTATTTTCCTGCCATATTCGGACTGCAGGGCAACCCCGGGACCATCGTTCACCTGCTGAACGGTCCTGACGCCACTTTGACCGGCAGCAACGGGGGTTCCATGACCCTTCATCTTGGCGATGCTTACCCAGGGGACCCCATTATCCTGAATGCAGCCTACCCGGGGATCATGCAGATTCGGGTTGGCGGGACTTTGCTGGTAGGAAGCCTGCAGGCAAACCCTCCCGGCTATTATGCCGGTACATTCTCATTGATGTTTATACAGGAATAACAAAATTCCAAAATCTAACCTGGTGAAGTTCACTTGACTTGCAAAGACTTAAACCCCACGTATGTAGTAACCTGTTACAGGCTTGAATTTCTTCGCTGGCTGAGGCTGATAATGCTTTTTAGTGTGCCCGCCATTTTTTCAGAGAGGTGCCCGGCTCAGGAAATATCCGAATACGAGCCGATCATGATCTCACTGAATATTTCCCAGATCGGGGTGGTTGATGTGCCTGTTTTCATCCGAAACCAGGCGCTCTACCTCCCGGTCAACGGCCTGTTTACCTTTTTGAAAATTCAAAACTCCCCATCACCCGGTTATGATTCGGTTACCGGGTTTTTTATTGAAAAGCAGGCGACCTATGTCATAGACCGTGCCCTGAATCGCATCGAATACCAGGGAAAAATCTTTGACCTGCACCAGGGAGACCTTATACGGACTGAAACGAACCTTTACCTGCGCTCGGATTATTTCGGGCAGGTGTTCGGCCTTAAGTGTGACTTTGATTTTTCTTCGCTGTCGGCGGTCCTCACATCTAACATTGAACTACCGATCATCCGGGAGATGAGGATGGAACTCATGCGAAGCAATCTTAACCGCTTAAAGGAGGGGGTGATTGCCGATACGGTCATTGATCGCAAATATCCCCTCTTCCATTTTGGAAATGCAGACTGGTCGTTGATTTCAACCCAGCAGATACCTGGTAAGAATGATCTCGGACTGATTGTTGCCATGGGTTCGATCATCGCCGGCGGTGAGGCCAATGTTACCCTGAATTATACCACAAACAGGCCATTTACTGAAAAACAGCAAACTTATTTATGGCACTATGCGAACAACGAGTCTCCTTATTTGAGACAGGTGTTCGTCGGCAAGGTATCCGGGCAGGCCATTTCTTCGATCTTTGCTCCCATTGTCGGGGTGCAGTTTACCAATACACCTACTACGTACCGGCGAACTTTCGGCACTTACACCCTCAGCGATTATACGGAACCGGGCTGGGTTGTGGAACTGTATGTGAACAATGTCCTTGTTGATTACAGGAAGGCCGACGCTTCCGGTTTCTTTACTTTTGAAGTGCCACTGGTCTATGGTAATACGGCGGTGATGCTGCGGTTTTACGGGCCATGGGGAGAGGAACATACACGGCAGCAAAACATCAGTATTCCATTCAATTTCCTGCCATACCGGAAACTGGAATATACTGTTACCGCAGCCATGGTCGAGGATTTCAGGAACAGTATCTTCTCGCGGGCAAATGTGAATTACGGGCTGACCAACCGGATGACGGTAGGGATAGGGACCGAATATCTTTCTTCTATCCTGGGCAGGAAGCTGATGCCATTCACCAATTTTTCGCTGCGGGTTGGTTCAAGTTTATTGGTCTCGGGCGAATACAGCTATGGTGTGAGGGGAAAAGGTGTTGTAAGCTGCATCCTCCCCCTCGACCTGCATGTAGAATTAAATTATACACGATATCACCTTGGGCAGCAGGCCGTTGTTTCGAGTTTTTACGAGGACAGGCGGGCCGTATTTTCCCTGCCGGTGCGCAGCCGGCATTTCGCCTCCTTTATGCGTCTCACCTTCGACCAGATGTACCTGATGCACTCAAAGAATTTTACGACGGAACTGCTTTTCTCAGGCACGGTCTACGGTATCAGTACCAACATCACTACCTATGCCCTGTTCAATTATCCTGCAAATCCCTATGTGTACAGTACCTTTTCACTGAGTTTCAGGATTCCCGGCAGGATCATCATGGTACCGCAAACCCAGTTTGAATATAACAGCTCACGTTTTGTTTCAATCAAGATTGATGCTGAGAAACAAATCTTTACGCACGGGGTCGTCAAACTTACCCTGGAACAGAATTTTGCTGCCGGAATCCGGAATGTCCAGGTTGGTTTACGATACGATTTCCCCTATGCACAGACAGGTGCAAGCGCCATTTTCGGGAATAAAAATTCATCATTCATACAAACGGCCAGGGGCAGCCTTATGTTCGACGGGAAAACAAACTGGGTAGGCGCCAATAACCTCACCAGTGTCGGTAAGGGTGGCATCGTGATACTTCCTTTCCTCGATCTCAACGATAACGGGAAACACGATAAGGGGGAACCGAAAGTGACCGGCCTTACCCTGCATATGACCGGGGGAAGGGTTGTACAGAATAAACGCGACAGTACTGTGCGCATTCTCGACCTTGAACCCTTCACCAGTTACTTTATCGAGATTGACCGTTCCAGTTTCGACAATGTTGCATGGCAAATCAGGAAACCGGTGATCAGCGTGGCCGTGGATCCAAACATGTTCAAACTGGTGGAAGTCCCGGTATCGGTGCTGGGTGAGGCAACAGGAATGGCTTACATCCAGACCAACCAGGGATTGCTCGGCCAGGGCAGGATCATTGTGTCCTTTTTTCGCCCCGATTCCACACTGGCAGGGCGGACCCTTTCGGAAGCCGATGGTTACTTCAGTTTCCTCGGGCTTGCGCCTGGTGCCTATTTTGCAAAAATTGATGCGGGGCAATTGAAAAAACTGGACATGGCCGCATCGCCCGGCATATTGCCGTTTAAAATCAACTGTACGAGGGATGGCGACCAGGCGGTGGGACTTGATTTTGTGCTCAGTCCCAACCATCCCGATACAACCTCGGCAGAGGAACTGGCCAAAGGAATACATGGAATTCCCCCGCCTTCAAAGGGGCAACCCGGACCCGATGTTAAAAAAGACACGGTCGCCATCGCCCTGGAAGAGAAGCCTGCAGTCACCCTGCAACCTGTTGCGGGAATCGCAGGCATCTTTCCTGGGACGGCCGCATCTTCCCGTCGCCGTGAAGAGATTGTGCCCATTCCCCGGCTGCCCGGAATGATTTCAATTCCCGGAAAACCCATGGCTGTTTCGGTTCAGCCCCCGCCATCCTTCACCGGAATCCAGTCATTGCCTGCAGCGGCTTCAAAGGTGCCGGCGCCTGTTGTTGCAATCGCCCCGGAATTTCACGGCGCAGATTCAACGCGGCAACAGCCGCTGATCGCGGAAACCCGGCAGCCAGCGGTCACGCCACTAAAGACTGCGCTGCCTGGCAGTCAGCCGCATCCCCATATTGAGGTTACCAGCCACCGGCAGGATGTCGCCGGAAACATTGGATCCAAAGCCATCCGGGCAAACAATGCGACCCTAACCAATGCCGAAAGAGAGGAACCCGGAAAACATGCAGGGAACCGGGAACCGGTTGCCGCGGCGGTGAAAGACAGTTGCGGGGTTGCCATACAGGTCGGGGCTTTCTACCGCGAAAAGAATGCCCTAAGGACCCATGCACGACTTGCCGGCAGCCTGGACCATGAGGTGAGCATCGTGGTTGAGGAGGGTTACAGTAAAGTCAGGGTTCGGGGCTTTGCAAACATGGATGAAGCCCGGAAAATGTTGCCGGAGCTGAAACGGCTGGGTTATCCGGAAACCTTGTTTACAAGTAATTCGTGCATTTATATCCAGGCCGGTGCATACCGCATCCGGTCAAATGCATTGAAGGCACAGCAATTGCTCACCCTGAAGCAGAAACATACAACCCTGATTGTCCTCGAAGATGGGTTGTATAAGGTGAGGGTCACGGGATTCGGAAACCCCGCTGAAGCTGAAAGAGCCCTGCCGGCCATTGCCGGGCAGGGATTCACCGACGCGTTTATCCAGCCAGTCATGTAATGGAGTTTGACATTCTCTGACTACAACCGCGCTCCGGGAGCTCATATCCGGGTAAAATGCATTTATTTTTCTTTTATTTTGATAAAATCTGAAACCTCGGATATTTATTCGTAATTTTACTTTATGACCATTACGGTCATTTGTGGATCTCCCCGGAATTGCGGGTGATGTTATCTCCGGGGCATATCCTTCGGCGTTGTTTTTGCGGATGACGGCAATAAAACTAAAATTAACTTAATATTGTCCTTTCACAGAATGGGGTGGTCTGAATCAAAAAATGGCGGAGAGGATAATTTTGTTCACTTGAAGAAAAAAAATGTCTAATTTTGATAATTATTAACACCTGATAAACCTAAATTTTTTGAAAACCAGGAAGGAAAATGAAAATTTGGAACGATGCAAATCGTTCATTAGGTTACTTTTTATCATTAATATTTTAGCATTGCTGCCAGTTAGCATTGCTGCCAGCACACAGGCTGGCAATCATGACAGGATTCAAGGTTCGGATTCAATGGTAATGCTTGATTCATTGGTGAACATCAATAAAATAAGCAATAACACTCAATCAATCCTTTATGCAAAAAGAGCTTTGGCCATTGCCAAAAACCTTAAATCTGACACCACACTGGGAGAAGCCTATAAGTTGATGGGCATTGCTTATTCATACCGTGAAAAAGATTCCAGCTATTTTTATTGTTCTGCAGCCCTTAAACTTGCCAATGCACTCAACCTGCCTAAATTGAAAATATTGGCAATGTATAACATAGCTCTATTATACAGTGCCGCATATAATTATAAAGAATCTATTAAACTCCTTGATTCCACCATTCTGCTTGCCCAATCACTCCATGATCAGGCAAGTATTTCCAGAGGCTATCTTGCACTTGGAAATATCGATTTTCTTGTCCATGATTACGAAAGTGCAAAGAAGATGTATGAATCTGCGCTGGATGTGGCCCAGAAGCACAAGTTGTATGAACAAATGGGCGTCGCTATGGGCAACCTCGCGAAGTTTGAATTTGAAAAGGACATTAAGAAATCGATCTCCCAGCAGCGAGAAGCCATTGGATTGCTTGGCAAAGTTAAGGGTACCGAGGAGGAGATGGCCTATATCCTGATAAACATGGGGAACCGTTTTCCCAACCCCGATTCTGCATTGTTTTATTACAAATCGGCGCTTAAGATCGCTGTGAACGCCCACCTGCCCATGATCCAGTTTGGTGCCTACAATAACATGGCATACAGTTACCTGGACAAAAAGGACATCTACCTGGCCGAAGCATGCCTGAAAGATCACGCGATACCGGTGGCCCTGGAGGAGAAGGACCATGACTGGCTTTCCTCGCTTTACGATACATACGCAGATGTAGCTGTTGTACAGAATGATTATAAGAAGGCACTTGTGATGCAGAAAAATGCACTCAGGGAGCGGATCACAGATCATAAGGAGAAAGCCTCTGAACAATTAAGACTTCTTGCCGCGCTGCTTGACCTTAAAAATAAAGAACTGATCATTCAGAACGAGGCTCAGGAGCTTCTGATTCAACGTAACAGGCTGCAACGGGTCGAATTATGGCTGGCCATTGCCTTGATCCTTATCATTGTATCTGTTTTTATCACCGTCATGATGCAGCAGCGTAACCGTGTGAAATTTCACAAGGAACAGATCGGGTCGGCACGGCGGATCATCGAGATGGAGGAGGCTGAAAAGGGGAGGACCGCACGAGAGTTACACGACCTTACCGGGCAGCTTGTCATGGGTATTTCGGGAACCATCGAGGACATCGAGTTCCCGGATTCCGAGATCAAGGAACAACTGAAAACCAGGATTCGCGACCTGGGGGCCAGCATCCGCAGGATATCCCACCGGATGAACCGGGCCATGATCGAACATTTTACCTTCAGCGAACTGATCCAGGGACTTTGCGAGGATTATACGAAACTGTCAGGTATGTCGGTAAAGTTTGACATCAGGGGTGATGTGCCCGACCTCCCCAATGAACTCGTGCTGCAAATCTACCGGATCACCCAGGAACTCCTTACCAATGCCGGTAAATACGCCCATGAAAGCCATGTGAAGGTTACCATCATGTCGGAGGTCGGCAAACTGTCCCTTTTCTATCATGATGATGGTCCCGGGTTCAGGACGAAGGAAACAAAAAAGAACAGCATGGGAATTTTGAATATTTTTGAAAGGGCGAAACTATTCAGCGGGCTGGCACAACTTACTTCGGAGCCCGGAAAAGGAACCTCCTGGGAAATTGTTTTTCCCGTGGACAAAAATCTGGTTGCTAACAAAAACGTACAAACATGATCAGGCTGATATCCATTGAAGATCATCCTGTTATTATTACAGGACTTAAAAACCTTTTTCGTGCGTCGCGGGATGAGATCGAACTTACAAGTTCTTCTTCAACCGTTGATGACGCTGTTCAGAATGCAGATCCGGCAACATTCGACATCATCCTGCTCGACCTGTGGCTCCCCGATGCCCATCCCCTGCTGAATGTCAAAAAGCTCAGGGACCAGTTCCCGGGCAAGCCGATTGTTATTTTTACTTCGGAAGATTCTTCCGCCTGGCAGCGCAAAATGTTTGAAGCAGGGGTGAAGGCTTACCTGCTGAAAAGTGCCACGCGGTCGGAAATCAAGACCACCCTCAGGAAGGTTTACAAAGGCCAGACAGTCTTCTCCGGGATCGTTGATCCCGAGGATGAAAAACAATTGCCCTCGGTACTCTCGGGTACCAGGTTCCATCTCACTGCCAACCAGCATGGACTGGTCCTGCTGTTATCCACCGGGCTGACGCAGCAGCAGATCGCCGACAAGAAAAAGAGGAGTGTTTCAACCATTGAAAAAACCCTCAAACACATCCGTGAAAATTGCGGTGCAAAAAACAACGCGGAACTTGTAAAAATTTTACTTGAAAAGGGGATGATCTGATCCGTCCGGCCAATTTTTTTACCACCACCTGCTTTTTTATCCTTTTAACTTTCGTGATCCATCTGGATCCGGCAGGCAAATTATTGATAAAACCTTACAATACTTGAAATAAAAGGCGTGCTTTTTGTTCTGCTAAATACCTAATTATAAATATTTAAGTATTTTAATATCAATCAATTGATCATTAAATCATAATGGATTACCGGAAGATAATTTTATGGTTTTCCGCTATTGCAAATAGATATAGGTATGTATACCTTTGTATAAAATAATTTTACAACGACTAAAACTGTAATATTAACATTCTCAATCATGAAAAAAATAATTTTACTCTCGACCATTATTTTTTTTACATTTGCTGGCAGGGTCACCGCACAGATCATCAACCCGATCCCATCCTACAACTACCACATGACCTCTTCCCAGGCATTGTTTGGTGAAATCAGGGTGAACAACGGGAAGGAGAAAAGGGACATGGTCGTTGAAATTTCTACAGCAAACCATGGTTCCGCCCCTGTATTTGCCAAGGTATGGGTTGTTAAAAAGAACGGCAACATTGTGAAAGGACCCTATATTGTGAACACATCGGAGGCACTGTATGTACCTATCGATCATGGCAAGTGGGGCGTCATTGTCAAATGTAACTGGGAGGTAAATGTCAGTGTCTGGACTGAATAGTCCCGTCACCGGCTCATCATTTATCCCCGACAGTAAATGCAGTTCTTATGTTGAACCTGTTTTTTTTTTTCAACAAATAGCGGAAGAAATTACTGAATCTTTTCATTTGGTTAAATGGAATATTCCTTACAGGGTGGATCGTTTCCCCCGAATGGAATGTTCCATTATATTTTCCGGACTGCCGGGATTGTTTTCCTTGTCTACGGTTGACCTGCATTCAGGAATAGCGCAGGATGAGCATTCAACTCGAAATTTTTCGGATATCACTTTAGCCAGCCTCTTTCATCCCCTTGGGTTTGCGCATACCGGTATCGGCAATTCATCAGGGTTCCCAACGATCTGGCTTCCGGGAAGAGTTGTCTCTTGTGATTGCTGGTCTTATTTATAAATCCTTGAATTCGTATGATTCATGACAGTAAAATTGGCAGAAATCATATTCGGGCATCCCGCGCGGGCGCGAGGAACTTGTTATCAGGGGTGATCGTGCTGGCCCTGCTGCAGTTTTTCCTTTTTGGCTTGAAGATTTCTGCCGGTGCATCCTCCAGTCCGCTCCTGACACCAACCATTTCAGGATCAGCAATCTGCTGCGCAGGAAGCGGTGGGTATGTCTATTTGACAGAACCCGGGATGACGAATTATCTCTGGACCCTTTCTGCGGGTGGTACCATCTCATCGGGATCAGGCACCAATTCAATCCAGGTTTCATGGAACGCGCCAGGAAGCCAGACCGTCAGCGTAACATATACCGGCGCAGCAATGCCCACCGTCATGAACGTAACAGTACTGTCTGTTCTTCCTGTTGCAATCAACATTTCACCATCGGCCAACCCGGTTTGCCAGGGCGCCACGGTAATTTTTACCTCGAATGTTACCAATGGGGGAACCTCCCCGGTGTTCCAGTGGAAAGTCAACGGGATCGTCGTTGGAACCAATAGTGCTTCCTACGCGTATACTCCCTCGAACGGGGATGCGGTCACCTGCCAGGTGACCTCCGATCTTCCTTGCGTCAGCGGGAATCCTGCGAATTCACCTGCGGTGATCATGTCGGTTTCACCGGGAATGCCGGTCAACATTTTTACTTCCGCCTCGGCAAACCCGGTCTGCCAGGGCAGCCCGGTAATCTTTACGGCCACCCCGACCAATGGCGGCTCTGCACCGGTTTTCCAGTGGAAGGTCAATGGCATCAATTCAGGAACAAACAATGCTGTTTTTACATTTGCACCCGCCAATGGTGATGTTGTGACCTGCCAGGTCACTTCAAATGCCGGTTGTGCTTCCGGGAACCCGGCAACCTCCTCACCGCTGGTGATGACGGTAAGCCCGCTCCAGCCGGTGGGCATCTCGGTAACCGCATCATCAAATCCTTCCTGCCAGGGCAATCCGGTAAGCTATACCGCAACGCCGGTCAACGGGGGATCGAACCCCATTTACCAGTGGAGGGTGAATGGAATAAATGCAGGAGTGAGCAATACTGGTTTCAGTTACACCCCCGCAAACGGCGACTTGGTGACCTGCCAGTTGCTTTCCAGCGTCTCCTGTGCATCAGGCAACCCTGCAACTTCAACGGCCATTCAGATGACCGTAAATCAAAGCCTGCCTGTCAGCGTGAGCATCATCTCGTCGGGAAACCCGATCTGCCAGGGAATTCCCGTGATATTCACAGCCACCCCGGTCAATGCGGGGTCTGCGCCGTTGTACCAATGGTTCATAAACGGATTCAATATCGGCGTGAACAGCTCGCAATGTACCTATACCCCGGCCAACGGTGACAATATCAGTTGCCAGATCACTTCCGGTTCGACCTGCGTTACGGGCAACCCTGCCATGTCAAACGTTATCAGCATGTCGGTAACCCCGGTACTTCCTGTAAATATAACCATCACGGCATCCTCAAATCCGGTTTGCCTGGGAAATTCAGTCACTTTCACTGCCGTGCCCTATAACGGCGGATCTTCGCCGGCATACCAGTGGAAGGTGAACGGAACCAACACAGGAGCCAACAGTCCCACTTTTTCCTATTTCCCGGTTTACGGTGATGTGGTGACCTGCCTTCTCACTTCAAATGCAAATTGTGCACCTGCCACACCCGTAGCCTCCAATGCCATTGCCATGACTGTGGGGGTGAACCAGCCTGTCGGCGTTTCGATTGCAACACCGGCCACAACCGTTTGCCAGGGGATGACAGCGACCTTTACGGCCACTCCTTCCAACGGAGGCAGTTCCCCTTCCTATACCTGGAAAGTGAATGGCGTGGTTTCGGGGACCAACAGCCCGGTTTTTTCCTACATCCCCACCGATGGCGATATTGTGATTTGCCAGCTTAATTCCAGTGCGGGTTGTACACTCGGGAATCCGGCCACCTCCAATGCCATTGCCATGACAGTGACGCTTGGCCAGACACTCCCGGTAAGCATCAGTATTGCCGCTTCAGCAAACCCATCATGCCAGACCAATCCAGTCACCTATACGGCCACTGCTGTCAACGGCGGGACAACGCCTGTTTACCAGTGGATCGTCAACGGCCTGAATGTCGGTATGAACAGTCCGGTTTACCAGTATACACCTTCGAACGGGGACTTTGTAAAGTGCCTGTTGACCTCCAGTTACAGTTGTGCGACAGGGAATCCGGCCACTTCAAACCTGGTCGGCATGACCGTCAACCCGATCCTTACCCCCAGCGTGTCGATCGTATGCACCGCAAACCCATCCTGCCTGGGATCAGCCGTAACCTATACCGCCAACGCTGTAAACCCGGGAACATCCCCGGTATACACCTGGAAGGTCAACGGGGCCAATGCAGGGACAAACATGGCCACCTTTACCTACAACCCGGCCAACGGTGACATCATCACATGCCAGCTGATGTCGGGGATTCCCTGTCCTTTTATCAACCCGGTCATCTCCAACGCGATTACCATGTCGGTTTTGCCGGTACAGCCCGTTGCGGTATCCATTTCGGCGTCCAACAATCCCTCCTGCCAGTTTACCCAGGTAGTTTACACGGCAACGCCTTCCAACGGGGGATCCGCACCTGTGTTCCTTTGGAAGCTTAACGGAGTTGCCATTGGTTCAAATAACCCGATCGTTACGTTTATCCCGGTTAACGGAGATGTGGTAACCTGCCAGCTGACGTCGAATGCCACTTGTGTCAGCGGAAGCCGGACCGTTCTATCCAATGCGATTACCATGGTTGTCAGTTCTGAACTGGCTGCGGGGGTTTCAATCACTTCATCAGCAAATCCTTTCTGCCAGGGAACTGCAGTGACTTATACGGCTGCAACGGTTAACGGGGGCACCACGCCGGTATATCTCTGGAAAGTCAACTGTTCCATTGTCGGGACCAATAGCCCGACGCTCACCTATGTCCCTTCGCAGGGTGATTTTGTCACATGCCAGATGACTTCCAATCTTACCTGTGCGATCCTTAACCCGGCCATATCCAATGCCATCACCATGGCCGTTAATACAACCACGCCATTGTCGGTTACAGTTGCCCCTTCGGCAAACCCGGTATGTCCGGGCAGTCCCGTGACCTTTGCCGCAACCGTGGTCAACGGAGGGTCCTCGCCCGTATACCAGTGGAAGGTGAACGGGGCGAACACGGGAACAAACAGTTCGTCGTACACCTATACTCCGGTCAACGGAAGTATTGTAAGCTGCTCTGTCACCTCGAATGCAGCTTGTGTGAGCAACAGCCCTGCCACCTCCGCACCGGTTACCATGTCGGTAAGTTCATCGATGCCGGCATCCCTTTCCATTTCAACGCCAACCAATCCATTCTGTGCAGGTTCGGCAGTCACCTTCCAGGCGGCTCCGGTTAACGGTGGCACTTCTCCGATCTTCCAGTGGAAAGTCAACGGTAACCCGACCGGATCGAACAGCCCGGCATTTTCGTTCAGCCCTGCCGGCGGCGATGTGGTCACCTGTAACATGACCTCCAACTCAACCTGCCTGAGCGGCGGCAATCCTATTGTTTCCAATACGGTTACCCTGTCGTCGCAGGCCTCCCTCCCGGTAAGCATAGCCATATCTCACCCGACGGCAACGCTCTGCCAGGGAATTCCGGAAACCTACACGGCCACCGCTGTCAATGGCGGGAATAACCCGGTGTACCAGTGGAAGGTTAACGGTCTCGTGACAGGTTCCAACAACCCTGTTTTCTCCTATATCCCGTCAAACGGTGATGTCGCCACCTGCCAGGTTACCTCCGATATGACCTGTGCCACCGGCAACCCGGCAACATCGAATGCACTCTCCATGACGGTTAACCCCGCGATGCCGGTTTCGGTCGTCATTTCGGTATCCTGCAACCCCTGCTGCCAGGGAATCCCGGTTACCTTTACCGCAACGCCGACCAACGGTGGAACCGTGCCCGGGTACCAGTGGAAGGTTAACTGCGTGAATGTCGGGTCCAACAATTCAACCTACACCTATATCCCGGCAAACGGTGATGTGGTGGTTTGCGTACTCACTTCCAACGCGGTTTGCAGTACCGGGAACCCTGCCATTTCGAACAACATCAACATGGTTGTCCTCCCGATGATGCCGGTGAGCCTGACCATCACCACCTCGGTCAATCCATTTTGCCTGGGTATTTCGGTAACCTTTACGGCAGTGCCCGTTAACGAGGGACAGAACCCGATCTACCAATGGAAGGTGAACGGGGCAAACGCGGGAATCAACACGGCAACCTTTATTTATCCCCCTGCAGACGGGGATGTGGTTACATGCCAGCTGACCTCCAGCCTGAATTGTGTGAGCGGGAATCCGGCGATCTCCAATGCCATCACCATGGTCGGCAACTCGGCACTGCCTGTGAGTATTATAACCACCGCCAGCCTGAATCCCATTTGCCAGGGGACGCTTGTGACTTTTATTGCCACCCCGGTCAATCAGGGATCCGCCCCGATTTACCAGTGGAAAGTCAACGGGGTGGGCGTTGGAACGAGCAACAAGGTCTACCAGTATTACCCGTTAAACGGAGACGTGGTGGTGTGCCAGCTCACCTCCAGCCTCAATTGTGCGGCCCCAATCCCTGCCGTTTCCATCCCGATCAACATGACCGTTTATCCGCAGATGCCTGTTTCGGTGACGGTTGCGGCCTCCTCGAACCCATCCTGTGTTGGCAATACGGTAAATTATTCGGCTGCGGTGGTGAATGGGGGAAACCCGGTTTACCGCTGGCGCGTGAACGGTGTCACAACCGGTCCGAACAGTTCGGCTTTCAGCTATTTTCCTGCGACTGGGGATGTTGTTAATTGCCGGGTAACCTCGGATATTACCTGTGCAACCGGGAATCCAGCAAATTCCAATAATATTACCATGATCGTCAGTCCCAATTCACCGGCTACGGTCAATATAGGTGCCTCTGCCAACCCGATTTGCCAGGGAACCATGGTGACTTTTTCCGCGACGCCATTCAATGGTGGAACTGCACCATCTTACCAGTGGAAGGTGAACGGGGTGGTTGCAGGGACCGACAGTCCGAGTTTTTCCTATGCCCCGTCGAATGCAGATGTGGTAGTTTGCCAAATGACCTCCAATTCACCCTGCATATCGATCAATGTGGTCGTTTCGAATGCGATCATCATGACAGTAAGTCCCATTCAGCCTGTGAGCCTTTCAATCGCACCTGCGGCGAATCCGACCTGTATCGGCAGTGTGGTCAACTATACAGCCAATGGGGTGAACCCCGGGACTTCGCCGGTATACCAGTGGAAGGTTAACGGGACGGTAGTGGGGTCAAACAACCCAATCTACACTTACACGCCGGTAAACGGCGACATCCTGAGCTGCAGACTCACCTCGGACGCAACCTGTTCCACAGGCAACCCTGCAAATTCCAATACCATCAACATGACGGTAAGCCAGAGCCTCCCGGTGAGTGCTTCTGTAACAATGGCCCCTAACCCGGTTTGCCAGGGACAGCCTGCAACATGTACCGCGCTTCCCGGAAACGGGGGGATCAACCCGGTTTACCAGTGGCGTGTAAACGGCATTGATATCGGATCCGATTCGCCGATCCTGAATTATATTCCTACCAATGGCGACCTCGTGGTTTGCCAGCTCACGTCGAGTTTCTCCTGTGCAACGGGAAACCCTGCCACTTCCAACCTTGTCAGCATGACTGTCAACGGAAATGTGCCGGTCAGTATTGCCATTACCAGTTCGGCAAACCCGGTCTGCCAGGGCAGCCCAGTTACCTATACAGCCACACCGGTAAACGGGGGAACCGCGCCGGTTTACCATTGGAAACGGAATGGGATCAATGTTGGGTCAAACCTGCCTTATTTCAGTTACCTTCCCGTAAACGGCGATATCATCACCTGTGAGCTGAATTCAAATGACCCCTGCCCGGTTGGAAATCCTGTTGTATCAAATTCCATTGCCATGATGGTTCTGACACCTGTACCGGCAACCATATCCATATCGCCATCACTGAACCCCACCTGCCAGGGGACCCCCGTCACCTACAACTCATCTGTGACCAACGGAGGTTCGATTCCTGCATACCAGTGGAAGGTGAGCGGGGTTACCATGGGAACAAACCTATCTGCATTCAGCTATATCCCGGCAAACGGGGATATCGTCACCTGCCAGGTCACCTCGAATGCCACTTGCATCACCAGCAATACGGCAGTTTCCAACCCGGTGACCATGGTGGTCAGTACCGACCTGCCTGTCAACGTTTCAATCTCAGCCTCTGCAAATCCATCGTGCCAGGGCCAGTCGATTTCCTATACCGCTGCGGGCGTGAACGGAGGGCTGAATCCTGTCTACCATTGGATGGTCAATAATTTCAATGTCGGGACCAACAACCCGGTGTTTACCTACTTCCCCTCCAACGGGGATATCGTCAAGTGCCAGCTCCAGTCGGAACTTACCTGTGCCTCGGGAAACCCGGCAACTTCGAACCTGGTAACCATGACCACGCAACAGAATGTCCCGGTAAGCCTGCTTATCAATGTTGCTTCAAACCCGGTTTGCCTGGGCACCTCAGCATCCTTCAGCGCCTTTCCCACCAACGGGGGGACCTTGCCCGGGTACCAGTGGAAAGTAAACGGGGTAAACACCGGAACAGGCCTGTCGGGATTTTCCTATATCCCGGTCAATGGTGATATTGTCACCTGCCAGTTGACTTCAAGCGAAGCCTGTGTCACCGGAAATCCTGCCGCTTCGAACCCGGTCGTGATGGCTGTAAGTACCCAACTTCCCGTCAGCGTTGTCATTTCGGCATCAACAAACCCGCTTTGCCAGTCGGTCCCTGTGACCTTTACTGCGAGTGCTACCAATGGAGGAACTTTACCGGCATACCAGTGGATGGTAAACGGCCTGACCGTGGGATCGAACAACGCAATCCTGACATTTACCCCATCCAACGGGGATGTGATCACCTGCCGGGTGACCTCCGACCTTACCTGCGCCACCGGCAGCCCCGCCCTTTCAAATGCAATTACCATGAGTGTCAATACCGGGCTGGCCGCGGGGGTCGCGATTACTGCCAATCCTGCCGGCACGGTTTGCCAGGGAACCCCGGTAACCCTGACGGCAAGCCCATCAAACGGTGGAACACCCTACTTTCAGTGGTACCTGAACAATGTCCCTATCGGAACAAATCAACCGACTTATACCTACGTGCCATCGAACGGTGACCAGGTACATGTCATCATGAATTCCAACCTGGCCTGTATTTCTGGGAACCCGGCGACCTCCAATTCAATTTCATTTACCGTTAACCCTGCGCTTCAGGCCTCCGTATCTCTCAGCGCAAGCCAGGTGAACGTTTGCCAGGGAACTTCGGTTACTTTTACCGCTACACCCACCAATGGAGGGTTATGTACCTATCAGTGGTACAGGAACGGCATCCCTGCAGGAATAAACCAGCCGACTTTTGCCTGCATCCCCGCGGCAGGCGACCAGGTTTATGTTGTCATGACTTCCGGGCTTCCCTGCATATCAGGCAGCCCGGCAACTTCAAGTGTTATTGCCCCCATCGTCAGCATGCCGGCCGCTGTTGGGGCGTCGATCACCGCAAGCCAGACCAGTGTATGCATGGGAACCTCTGTCACGATCACAGCTGCGGCGGTAAACGGAGGGAATCCTTCATTCCAGTGGTTTGTCAATGGTACGGCGACGGGAGGAAACCAGCCGACTTTCAGCTTTACTCCTGCAAATGGGGACCAGGTATATGCCATTATGACTTCAAACCTGTCATGTGTCACCGGGAACCCCGCAACCAGCAATGTGGTCACCCTGGCGGTAAACACACCCCTGGTTGCCAGTGCCGCAGTTACCGTGAGCCAGAACAACGTGTGCCAGGGAACAGCGGTAACTTTTACAGCAATACCGCAGAACGGAGGAACTCCATCTTACCAGTGGTATAAAAACGGTGTAGCGACCGGGCTCAACCAGCCAACATTTAATTTTACCCCAACGAACGGCGACCAGGTCTACGTGGTGATGACCTCCGGATTGTCCTGTATTACAGGCAGTCCTTCGACTTCGAACATCATCACCATGGTCGTAAACCCCCTGCTCACCCCGGCGGTTTCCGTCACGGTGAGCCAGAATAACATCTGCCAGGGCGTCCCGGTAACCTTTACGGCAACCCCGGCCAATGGGGGAACCCCTGCCTACCAATGGTATAAGAACGGGCTTCCGGCCGGGTTGAACCAGCCTGTTTTTACTTACACACCTGCCAACAATGACCAGGTTTATGTGGTCGTTACTTCCAGCCTGGCCTGTGTGACCGGGAACCCTGCAACATCGAACACGATCACCATGACCGTTAACCCCATCCTGCCTGCAGGCATCTCGGTTGCCGCAAGCCAGAACAACATTTGCCAGGGAACCCCGGTTGTGTTTACGGCAACTCCCTCCAATGGAGGAACGCCTGTTTACCAATGGTTTAAAAACGGCGCACCGGTCGGACTGAACCAGCCGACCTATGGTTACACACCGGCAAACGGCGACCAGGTATATGCAACCATGACCTCGGGGCTTTCGTGCGTGTCGGGAAGTCCTGGAACATCAAACGTCATCAGCATGCAGGTGAACGCCCTGCTTGCGGCGAATGTTTCCGTTAACCCCAGCCAGAACAACGTGTGCCAGGGGACCCTTGTGACTTTTACAGCGGCACCGCAGAATGGAGGAACCCCTGTTTACCAGTGGTATAAAAACGGCGCACCGGTCGGGCTGAACCAGCCGACCTTCGCTTATGTCCCGGCCAATGGTGACCAGGTTTATGTCATCATGACTTCGGGCTTATCCTGCATTACAGGCAGCCCAGCTACCTCCAACATCGTCACTATGACCGTTAACCCCCAGCTAACCCCGTTAGTCTCCGTCACGGTAAGCCAGAATAACATCTGCCAGGGTGTACCGGTTACCTTATCAGCGACCCCGACCAACGGAGGAACTCCATCCTATCAATGGTATAAGAACGGAATTTCCGCCGGGTTAAATCAACCGGTCTTCAACTATACTCCCGCCAACAATGACCAGGTTTACGTGGTTGTGACCTCAAGCCTGACCTGTGTGTCCGGGAACCCCGCTACCTCGAACACCATTACCATGACGGTGAACCCCATCCTGCCCGCCGGAATCTCGATCGCAGCCGACCAGAACAATGTGTGCCTGGGAACCCCCGTCTTGTTTACCGCAACTCCTGCCAATGGAGGAACCCCCGTTTACCAGTGGTATAAAAACGGCTTACCCGTCGGGCTGAACCAGCCTACCTATGGTTATACGCCGGTTAACGGTGACCAGGTTTACGCTACCATGACATCGGGACTAGCATGCGTATCGGGAAGCCCGGCAACGTCAAACACCATCAGCATGCAGGTGAATGCCCCGCTTCCGGTGAGTGTAACCGTCCTTCCTGACCAGAACAATATATGTGCTGGGGCTCCTGTCTTATTTACGGCAACGCCCGTGAACGGCGGTGCTTCACCTGTATACCAGTGGTACAGGAATGGAAATGCTGCCGGCACCAATCAGCCGACTTTCACCTGTAACCCTGTCAATGGAGACCACGTGTTTGTCGTGATGAATTCCGCGATTTCGTGTTCCTCCGGAAACCCAGCAACTTCCGATACCGCGGTGATGGTGGTGAATCCGATCCTGCCCGTCAGTGTTTCTGTCAGCGCAAGCCAGAACAACGTTTGCGAAGGAACGCAGGTCACCATGACCGCCAGTCCCGTCAACGGAGGTACTGCGCCGCTCTTCCAATGGTTCCTGAACGGCGCACCTGCTGGGACGGGACAATCCACGTTTACATTTGTTCCGTTAAATGGCGACCAGGTTTATGCCCATGTCATCTCATCGCTAACCTGTATCTCCGGTTCTCCCGCCACATCCAACACCATCGTCATGACGGTCAACCCGATCCTGCCAGCATCCGTCACCATCCAGGAGAACCAGAACAATGTCTGCGCCGGGGCTGTGGTTACCGTAACCGCCAGCGCTGTCAATGGAGGAATCTCGCCTGTCTATGAGTGGTACAGGAATTCAATCCCGGTGGGAACGAATCAGCCCTCCTTTACTTTTATTCCCGGCAATGGCGACCAGGTTTACGTTGTAATGACCTCCGGACTTAGCTGTATCTCCGGCAGTCCTGCCACATCGAATACCGTCATGATGATTGTCAACCCAATTCTGCCGGTTTCCGCAACCGTTACCGTTGATCATAACAATACATGCCTCGGCACACCTGTTACTTTTACAGCCGGCTCAACCAATGGCGGCACACCTGCTTACCAGTGGTACCTGAACGGGATCCCGGCGGGCTTGAACCAGGTGGATTTTACCTACGTTCCTGCCGACGGCGACCAGGTGTATGTGATGGTAACATCGAGCCTTACCTGTGTTTCGGGAAACCCGGCGTCATCAGGCAGTATAATGATTGTTGTCAGACCCCCGATGAACGTGAGTGTAGGCATAACCCCCGACCAGAACAGCCCATGCGAGGGAACCCCTGTGACATTTACCGCAGCCGGGATCAATGGCGGAGTGCCTGTTTATCAATGGTATGTAAACAACCTGCCTGTGGGGACCGATCAGCCGGTTTATGTTTATACGCCACTGAACGGCGACCAGGTTACTGTTAAAATGACCTCATCGCTTGACTGTATTTCAGGAAGCCCGGCAACTTCCACACCCCAGGTAATGACGGTTAATCCTTTTGTTGCGGCGAGGGTATCCATAACGGCGGACCAGGGTATCGTATGTGTGGGGTCACCGGTAACTTTAATTGCCAGTCCGGTCAACGGGGGCACGCCTTCGTTTCAGTGGTATGTCAATGGTGCCAGGGCAGGGGAGAACAAGGATGTTTTTTCATATGTTCCGGCCGGCGGGGACCAGGTAAATGTTATCATGACCTCCGGCATGTCTTGCGTCACCGGATCGCCGGCAGGCTCGAATGTGATCACAATGGCTGTCCGATCCGTACCGGGAGACCCGGGTGCGATCGTCGGGCCATCATCGGTATGCGCCGGTTCGATGGGTTCTGATTACTCGACCAGCCCGGTTGCCGGTGCCGACTCATACCAGTGGAATCTGCCGGCAGGAATGACGATCGCCCAAGGCCAGAATACGGCATTCATCCGGGTTAATTTCAGTCCGGATGCCACTTCGGGTGATATCACCGTTAAGACATCAAATAGTTGCGGGTCAGGGCCCGTGTCGCAGGGTTACCATGTGGAGATACACCCGGTGCCGGTGACACCGGTGGCCAGTTTTCAGTCGCCTGTTTTACAAAGCACAGCACCAAAGGGAAACCAGTGGTATTACCAGGGAGCCATGGTCCCTGCTGCAAATGACCAGACCTACCATCCGCTGCATAGTGGGTGGTACTGGTCGGTGGTAACGCTCGACGGCTGTATTTCCGATTCGTCAAACCATGTCTATTTCAGTGTTGAGGATTCACTGGGCCTGATCCCCGCGATCCTTGTTTACCCGGTTCCGAATGACGGTCATTTCACCGTGGAGATTACCCTGAGGAAGGAGGAGACCTTTGATATTTCCTTCTTTAATGCCCTCGGTATCAAATTTTTTGAACTCCCTGGTGTATATGTAAAGGACAGGTACAAAAAGGTGATTGACCTCCGTCCGAAACCAAAGGGAGTTTATACTGTTTTATTTAAATGTGCTGATTATAAAGTTATTAAAAAAATATTGATTTATAACAGGTAGAAAGGTAAAAGATGCGACGGATCCAGGGTCATTCCTGGAAATTATTTACCAGTAACGGGTCACATCAGGGCTAAACAATCGCCCGACCCGTTTTTCAATTTTTGATTGCGCGTTCTTCAGAACATTGCGGAGGTTTAGCAAGGGCTTAAAAAGTTGAACCGGTTTTGAAAATATGTAAAAAGCCGGACAGAACATGTCATTTGTCGTTTTGAAGGTTCATTATGGAGTTGAGATTGTCAAAAATATGGTTGCTCCTGTTGTTTATCCCCCTGGGCTTGCTTGGTCAAACCCGGAACGGGGGAGGCTTGCGCCAGCCGAATATGACTCCAACCATCATAGGCCCTTCTTCCGGATGTGCGAATACTGGGGGATATCAGTACACTACCGAGGCGGGGATGACAAATTATGTTTGGATCGTTTCAGCCGGCGGAAGCATCAGCGGGGGTAACGCAACCAATGCCATCACCGTCACCTGGATCACCGCGGGTGCCCAGACTGTAAGCGTGAATTACGACCTCGCCTCAGCTCCCACCGTGTTAAACGTAACGGTGAACCCGAGCTATGAGGCCGGGGTAACGATTGCAGCTTCAGCCAACCCCGTTTGCGCGGGCACCCCCGTGACCTTTACGGCGACTCCATCAAATGGCGGCACCTTCCCGGGTTACCAGTGGAGGGTCAACGGCGTCAATGCCGGGACCGGCCCGGTATTGACATTTCCCCCGGCAAACGGGGATGTCGTCACCTGCGCGATGACTTCCAACCTGCCCTGTGCTACGGGGAATCCCGCCAATTCACAGCCAATCAGTATGGTTGTCAATCCCAACCTGCCGGTGAGCGTTAACATTTCCGCCTCCGCGAACCCGGCTTGCGTAGGTGACATGGTGACCTTCACCGCCACGCCAGTCAATGGAGGCTCCCAGCCCGCTTTCCTGTGGAAGGTTAACGGAGTCATTTCAGGAACGAACAGCCCAACGTTCACTTATCCTGCCTTGAACGGTGACCAGGTTACATGCACCCTGACATCGAATGAAACATGCAACTCGGGGAACCCGGCGGTGTCAAACACCATCATCATGACCATGAGCCCGGTTCTGCCTGTGAGCGTTTCCATTTCTGCATCGGCAAACCCGTCCTGCCTGGGGGCACCGGTAACCTTTACAGCAACCCCAGTCAATGGCGGAACTGCGCCGGTTTATAACTGGAAGGTCAACGGCAACAGCCAGGGATCAAACAGTGCGACATTCAGTTATACGCCTGTCGATGGAGAGGTCATAACCTGTATCCTGACCTCCAATGCCGGATGTACAAGCAGTAACCCTGCCATTTCGAATTCAATTGCAATATCGGTGATTCCCTATGCCTCCGCATTCATCAACATTACCGCTTCTGCAAACCCCGTTTGCAATGGTACGGCTGTCACCTTCAACGCTACGGTGACCAATGGCGGTTCAAACCCGCAGTACGAATGGCAAGTGAACAAGAATACCGTTGGGACCAACAGTGCTTTTTATACCTATACTCCCATGGCAGGAGATAGCGTCACCTGCCAGCTGATTTCAAACGCGCCCTGCAGTATCGGCAACCCGGCGATCTCGAATACCATTACCATGACGGTAAGCCCGTCGGTAGTGCCCGCCATCAGCATCGTGGCCTCTGGTAACCCCGCCTGTATGGGGTCGACGGTTATCTTTACGGCCACTTCATCAAACGGGGGCACGGCGCCTGTGTACCTTTGGAAGGTGAACGGGGTGGTTGCCGGCACCAATTCTGCAACCTATTCCTACAGCCCGGTCAACGGCGACCAGGTTCAGTGCATCCTGACCTCAAATTCGCTGTGCGCGGCCTTCAATACCGTACCTTCCAATATCATAACCATTTCGGTCAGTGCTGTTCTGCCGGTAAGCATGACCATCACAACCCAGTCCAACCCTGTATGCCAGGGAACTCCGGTGATTTTCACGGCAACCCCTGTAAACGGAGGAACAAATCCATCCTATCAGTGGTTTGTGGGTGGCCTCCTTTCAGGGACCAACAGCAATACTTTTTCCTACATCCCCTCCAACAACGATGCCGTCAGCTGCATACTTACCTCCAATTCCACCTGTTCTTCAGGAAACCCGGCCACCTCCAATACCCTTATCATGAGCGTGAGCCTCAACCTGCCGGTAAGCATCTCCATTGCCGCCTCACCCAACCCTTCCTGCCAGGGGCAACCGGTCACATTTACCGCGATACCGGTCAACCCGGGGACCGCACCGGTATACGTATGGCAGGTAAATGGGGTGAACGTGGGGTCCAACAGCACAACCTTTACCTACGCCCCGCAAAACGCGGATGTGGTCAAATGTTCATTAACCTCAAATTTTACCTGTGCAACGGGGAATCCTGCAAGTTCAAACCAGATCACAATGGTCGTCAACCCAACGCAGGTTGTCGGGATCTCGATTGTAAGTTCAGCGAACCCATCCTGTAACGGATCTGCAGTCACTTATACGGGTTCAGCGGTCAACGGAGGCACGGCACCCGTTTACCAGTGGAAGGTCAATGGCTCCAATGCGGGGAGCAACCTTTCCAGTTTTGCCTATGTGCCTGTTACCGGCGACGTGATCACATGCCAGTTAACCTCAAATGCAGGATGTCCGCTGGTGAATCCCGTAGTTTCAAACCCGGTCGGCATGACGGTCAGCCCGGTTGTTCCTGCTGCAATATCAATCACCGCTTCGGGCAATCCTGTGTGCACGGGAACGCTGGTCACCTTCAACGCAACGCCTTCCAACGGGGGAACCATCCCGGTATACCAATGGAAACTGAACGGGGTCAATGTTGGAGGAAACTCTTCTGTTTTTACGATCATCCCCAACAATGGCGATGTGATCACCTGCCAACTGACTTCCAACCTGCAATGCGTGAGCGGTAACCCCGTGACATCCGACCCGATCACAATGATGTCGAGCACCCCCCTGCCAGGGACCATCACCATATTCGCCAGCGCGAACCCATTTTGCCAGGGCACTCCGGTAACCTTTACCTCATCGATCGGCAATGGCGGGACGACCCCTTCGTATGTCTGGAAAGTCAACGGTTTTGTCCAGGGTGGAAACAGTCCATCTTTCACTTATGTGCCCGTAAACGGAGACTTTGTCACCTGCCAGCTGACCTCAAGCCTTACCTGTACAACAGGTCCTGTAACCTCTAACCCCATCTACATGTCGATGGCCTCGACACTATCTGCCGGGATAACAATTTCCGCCTCTGCGAACCCGGTGTGCCAGGGTGAAACAGTGCTGTTTACCGCAGCCGCCGTGAACGGAGGTTCCTCCCCCCTGTACATTTGGTATGTGAACGGAATACAGTCCGGATTCAATTTTCCAACCTATAGCTATATCCCTTTAAATGGTGATGTGGTTACATGTAGATTGACTTCGAATGCCACCTGTGTCAGCAACAGCCCGGTGACCTCCCTGCCGGTCGTGATGATTGTCAGCAACGCACTGCCTGCTGCTGTTTTGATCTCGACGCTTACCAATCCATTCTGTACGGTAAGTTCCGTCAGCTTTACCGCCAACCCGTCCAACGGGGGTCCGGCACCAGGATACCAGTGGTTCATTAACGGAAATCCCGCAGGCACGAACAGCCCCGGCTTTACCTGCAACCCTGCAAACGGGGACATCATTACCTGTAAAATGACCTCCGTCAGCAGCTGTATAACCGGGATGAACCCTGTGACCTCGAATGCGATCACCATGGTGGCTGCAGCAAACCTGCCGGCCTCGGTGACCATCTCGGCCTCTTCCAACCCGGTTTGCCAGGGAACTTCGGTCACTTTCACGGCAGTACCGGCAAATGGCGGGGCCCTGCCTGCATACCAGTGGAGGGTGAACGGCTCGAATGTTGGCTCGAACAATACAAAATTCACCTATACCCCGATCAACGGAGATGTCGTTTCCTGCGTGTTGTCGTCGAGTCTCAGCTGTGCAACAGGAAACCCGGCGACATCAAACCTCATCTCCATGACGGTGAACCCGATCATTGTTGCATCGGTGTCGGTAGCGGCCTCCCTGAACCCGACCTGCCAGGGTACAGCGGTCACATTTACAGCGACCCCGACCAATGGAGGTTCTACCCCGGTGTACCAATGGAGGGTAAACGGACTGAGCGTGGGGGCAGGTCTTTCGACCTATTCATTTACGCCGGTCAACGGCGATGTCGTGACCTGTCAGCTAACCTCCAGTGCAGGATGCACCAATGGGATTCCGGTCATATCGAACCAGGTGGTGATGTCCGTTACCGCCGAACAGCCTGTCGGGGTTACAGTCACTCCTTCGCAGAATCCTTTCTGTGTCGGTTCGCCGGTTACTTTTACAGCAACCCCCGTGAACGGAGGGTCGGTTCCAACCTATTTATGGATGGTCAACGGGATCCCCGCCGGAAGCAACAACCCCGTTTATACCTATATTCCTCTCGTTGGAGATATTGTCACATGCCGGCTGACCTCCAACAAAACCTGCATCAACAACAACCCCGCGGTTTCAACCCCGGTGGTCATGGTTGCCGGTGCCGGGTTGCCGGTCGGCGTGACGATTTCACCCAGCCTGAACCCAATCTGCCAGGGAACCCTCGTCACTTTTACTGCCGTTCCGGTCAACGGCGGACCTGCACCTGTGTACCACTGGAAAGTAAACGGTCTTTTAAAGCCATCCACGCTCTTTTTCTACCAATATGTCCCGGTCAATGGCGACATCATCACCTGTGAACTAATTTCCAGCCTGAGTTGTGTAACCGGGAACCCGGCAGTATCGAACCCGGTTGTCATGACCGTCATCACCAGTGTTCCCGTATTGGTCACGGTGACGGCCTCCGCGAATCCATCCTGCCTCGGTAACGCTGTGACCTACACTGCGACCGCAGTCAATGGTGGTACCGCCCCGGTTTACCAGTGGAAAGTATACAGTTCGAATGCGGGAACCAACAGTCCAACCTTTACCTATACTCCTGCGAATGGAGACATCATAACCTGCCGGGTGACCTCGAATGAGACCTGTACGACGGGCAACCCGGCCACGTCCAACACGGTCAGCATGTTCGTTATACCCATCGGCCCTGCCGGGGTCAATATATATGCCTCGGCCAACCCGGTCTGTGAGGGTACCACGGTAACTTACACTGCCATTCCTTTCAACGGTGGTACGGCCCCGGTTTACCAGTGGAAACTCAACGGATACATTGTTGGAACAGACAGTGCCACCTATACCTATGTTCCCCTGAATGGTGACGTTGTTACCTGCCAGATGACCTCCAATGCCTATTGCGTTACCTCCAACACGGTTACGTCGAATCCTATCAGCATGACCGTGAGTCCCTACCTGCCTGTCGGTGTATCCATCACCTCCTCATCAAATCCGGTTTGCGAGAATTCGCCCACCACCTTCGTTGCGAGCCCGGTCAACGGAGGGGTTGCCCCGGTATATGACTGGACGGCAGATGCGACACTCCTCCCCATCCATACGCCCACCCTGGTTTATACCCCTTCTAACGGGCAGGTAATGGCTTGCAAGTTAACCTCAAATGCAGGCTGTACCCTTGGCAACCCTGCAAATTCAAACACGATACCGATGTCGGTGGTGCCGAACCTCCCGGTTAGCGTAAGTATTACCGCATCTTCAACCCCGCCCTGCCAGGGGCAGCTGATCACCTATACGGCCACACCGGTAAACGGTGGCCTGAATCCCAGCTACCAGTGGCTTGTTAACGGGATGAATTTAGGTGGTTCCAGCCCTGTTGTTTCTTTTATTCCGACAAACGGGAATATCATCAGCTGCCAGTTGTCCTCGAGCGTAACCTGCGCCTCCGGGAACCCGGCATTGTCGAACCAGATAATCATGAATTTCCCGCCTTACCTTCCTGTAAGCGTTTCCGTTACATGCTCGGCGAACCCTGCCTGCGCCGGGACTTCCGTGACCTATACCGCCAGTCCTGTCAATGGCGGCCTGAACCCTGTCTACCAGTGGAAGGTCAATGGCGTGAGCGCTGGGATCAGTGCCGGATCTTATACTTATTTTCCCGTTAACGGCGATGTCGTAACCTGCCAGCTTACCTCCGATGTTCCCTGCCCGCTGAACAACCCTGTTTTGTCGAATTCAATCACCATGGCCGTCCTGGTTCCACAAGTGACCGGGGTTTCCATTGGTGTTTCCGTCAACCCCGCCTGCCAGGGGACACCGGTCACCTTTACAGCCACCGGGACCAATGGGGGCTCAACGCCGGCATACCAGTGGTACCTGAATGGAATTACTACCGGGACCAATTCACCGCTGTTCACCTTTACCCCGGCGAACGGGGATGTCGTATCCTGCCAGCTGACATCCAGCATCTCCTGCGTTACCAGCCCGGCGGTGATGTCGAATTCCGTGACCATGGCTGTCAGCACCGACCTGCCCGCCAGTATTGCCATATCTGCAACGGCGAATCCTGCCTGCCAGGGGCAGGTGGTTACCTATACCGCATCACCGGTCAATGGCGGCCCGGCACCTGTATTTGTTTGGAGAAACAAGGGAATCGTGGTAGGCACGAACAGCACCGCTTATACATATACCCCCACCAACGGGGATATCATCTCCTGCCAGATGTTTTCATCCTATTCCTGCTCGTCAGGGAGCCCGGCCACTTCGAACCTGGTACCGATGGTTGTCAACCCCAACCTGCCAGTGAGTATCTCCATTACCGGTTCCTCCAACCCGGCCTGCGTGGCTACCCCTATAACGTTTAATGCATTCCCGGTCAACGGGGGCTCTTCCCCTGGTTATCAATGGATCGTCAATGGGGTCAATGTGGGCGCCAACCTGCCTGCATACACCTACCAGCCGGCCAACGGCGACCTTGTATCCTGCCAGGTTGCGTCGAATGCAACCTGCATCAGTGGCAACCCGGCCATATCCAACCAGGTAAATATGATCATCGGGTCTTCATTCCCTGTGACCGTTACCATTTCTGCCTCCGACAACCCCATCTGCCAGATGACCCCGGTTACCTTCACTGCAACCTCCTCCTTTGGCGGACCCTCACCGACCTACCAGTGGAAAAATAAAGGGGTGAATGTGGGCAGCAACAGCACCACCTATTCCTATTTTCCATCCCAGGGAGATACAATAACCTGTGTCATGACCTCGCAGCTCACCTGCGGTATTGGCAACCCCGCCACTTCGAACGCAGTGATCATGACGGTACTGCCCATCCCTGTGAGTATAACCATCAGCGCAACCCCTGCAGGCAGTGTTTGCGCAGGAAGCCCGGTCACCTTTGCGGGTTTCCCGATTAACGGTGGTGCAACCCCGACCTTCCAGTGGAAAGTAAATGGCTTAGGCATGGGAACGAATTCGGCAACATTCACCTACCCACCGCAGGACGGCGATTTTGTAACCTGCACCCTGACCTCCAACGCCACCTGTGCGTCAGGGAACACCGTGACTTCAGCGGGAATCACCACCTCTGTGCTACCAAACAATCCCGTCTCCATCACCATTGTTTCCACCCTGGGAAATACCTTTTGCTCAGGTTCGGCCGCCACTTTTACCGCAACGTTGGTCAACGGAGGATCCTCGCCTCTGTATGACTGGAAGGTCAACGGGATAACGGCTGCCACCGGCACCCCTTCCTTTACCTATTTCCCGGTAAACAGCGATGCCGTGACCTGTACACTTACCTCCGATGTGAACTGTGCCACCGGGAACCCGGCGGTATCGAATACCGTGGTGCTGACGGTCAATCCAAGCCTGCCGGTGGGAGTTAGCATCACAGCCGCCCCATCCGGACCGGTTTGCGCCGGGACAACGGTGACCTTCACTTCGGTTTCGGTAAACGGCGGAGCCTCGCCGGCTTACCAGTGGAAGGTGAACGGCATCATCGCGGGGTTGAACAGCCCGGTCTTCAGCTATGTGCCGTCCAACGGCGATATGGTGACCTGTGAAATAACCTCCACGGTCACCTGCCCGGTGGGGAATCCTGCCGTGTCGAATACGATCACCATGACGGTGAACCCGGTCCTGCCGGTCGGCATCAGCATCATGGCGACCCCGCCCGGGGCAGTCTGCTCGGGGAGCAGCTTGACCTTCAGTGCAACCCCTGTCAACGGCGGGACGATCCCGGTGTACCAGTGGTATGTGAATGGCGTCATCGCCGGCACAAACAGCCCTGTATTTGTCTATGTGCCTTCCAGCAACGACCAGGTAAAATGCGCACTGAACTCCAGTGAAACCTGCAAGAGCGGCAATCCTGCCATGTCCGGCACCCTTACGGTGATAGTCAACCCAACCCTGCCGGTCGGTGTTGCGATTGCGGCATTCCCCGGGAACACCGTATGCGCAGGCACGACCGTGAGTTACACAGCCACGCCTGTCAACGGTGGACTCGCCCCGGCATACCAGTGGTTTGTCAACGGGGCTCTTTCCGGGACGAACAGTCCGAATTTCAGTTATACGCCGGTAAACAATGATGCGGTTTACTGTACGGTCACCTCCAGCGCGGTTTGTCCCACGGGGAATCCTGCCGCGTCGAATACCGTGACCATGACAGTCAACCCGGTCAACCCGGTGGGGATCACCCTTGCGGCCGCCCCGGCAGGCGCCGTTTGCGCCGGAACACCGGTGACCTTCACCGCCACCGGGAGCAATGCAGGAGCCGGCCCGGCATACCAGTGGACCGTCAATGGCGCCAATGCCGGGGGCAACAGTACAATCTACACCTATTTGCCGGCCAATGGCGACATCATCGGTTGCGTCCTGACGTCGAACGTGTCCTGCCCTTCGGGCAACCCGGCCACGGCCATCCCGGTCATTGCGTCGGTGGTTGCGATAAAACCCGTGAGCGTGGTCATTTCAGCAAACCCTGGGAACGTTGCCTGTGCAGGCACGCTGGTAACGGTGACCGCATCCGGAATGAATGGCGGAGCCACCCCCGGTTACCAATGGTATCTCAATGGAGCGGCTTCAGGGACCAACAGCCCGGCGTTCAGTTTCACCCCGGTTTCGGGGGATGCGGTATCGGTCACATACACCTCTGTTGATAATTGTGTGTCGAACAACCCCGCCACGTCGAACAGCATCGGTTTTACCGTCAACCCGTTGCTGCCGGTAAGCGTGACCATCCTGGACAACCCTCCGGGGCCGGTTTGTGCCGGGACCCCGGTAACCTTTACAGCCACCCCGGTCAACGGGGGGGGCTTGCCCGCCTACCAGTGGCAGGTGAATGGCGTGAACCAGGGAACAAATTCGCCGGTTTTCACCTACGTGCCGCTGAATGGGGAAAGTATCACCTGCAAACTAACCTCGAGCGCCACCTGCGCCACCGGCAGCCCGGCCTGGTCGGCTTCCATCATCAAAACGGTCATTCCCAACGTGCCGGTATCTGTTTCCATCACCGCGAATCCTGCCGCGGCGGTTTGTCCCGGGACCCTGGTAACCTATACGGCTTTACCCGCGAACGGGGGAGTAACTCCTTTATGCCAGTGGAAAGTCAATGGAATCAATGCCGGAGCCGGCGGTTTGGTTTACAGTTATATCCCCGTAATCGGCGATGTGGTAACTTGCATACTGACTTCCTCCATTACCTGCACCACGGGAAATCCCGCAATCAGCAACCCGATCACCGTCGCCCTGAGCCCAACGCCGGTTGTAACCTTCACAACCTGCAACGATCTGGTTACCACTGCCGACGCTAAACCATTTGTTTTGAAGGGAGGACTTCCTCTCGGGGGTATTTATTCGGGAGCCGGGGTGAACCCTGCAACCGGTATGTTCGACCCGGCTGCTGCAGGAACAGGCAATCACATCCTGGGTTATTCTTATACCAATGCCGGCTTGTGCAGTTCATCCGCGGCCAGGAACATTTCGGTCCAGGCTGTTGTTCCCTTCACCTGCGGGAATAACTTTACCGATCCCCGCGATAACCGGGCCTATCCAACAATCCTGGTCGGGGCACGTTGCTGGTTCGCGAAAAACCTGGATTACGGAACCATGTCAGGTTCATTAAACCCGCAAACCGACAACTGTACGGTCGAAAAATATTGCCCCAATGATCTCCTTTCCAACTGTACGACCTACGGCGGTTTCTACCAGTGGGACGAGTTGATGGGTTACAACAATGCATCCGGGGCCCAGGGATTGTGCCCGCCCGCATGGCATGTTCCGACCACGGCCGAATGGCTTAATCTTTTCTCGCAATACAATCAGCAGTCGGAAGCCAGCCAGGCGCTCAGGACCATCCTGCCAGGCGGTTTCAATGCCCTGTTGCCGGGTATCCTCCTGCTTAACAACAGCTGGGTCTTTAATACGACACCGCTTGAGGTCAGCTTTTTCTGGACCTCCGACCTTTCGGGTGCAACACGGGCCATGGCGCACGGATTAAACAACCAAACCAATTCCGTATCCGATTATCCTTCGAGCCGGGCAAACGGCATCACAACCAGGTGCATCAGAGATTGACGGGCAATCCCTCATAACTTTTTTGAAAAATCATACCTACCTAAATCATATTTACTTAATTTTGACAACAGGTAATCATTCTGAATGGAATGTGCGCCTGGAACAATAACCTTGTTACCTTGTTATCTATTTACAGTTTCACCTTTTCATCCTTTTATATTATGACCTTGTCATCCTGTTGCCGTTTTGTTTGTCACTTTTTTGCTTTTTAACTTTATTGCCAATCAACCCTAATACAACCCGCCTTTGCTAGTTGATATTTTTATTCCCTGCTTTGTCGACCAGGTATACCCGGAAACCGGGGTTAACATGGTGAAGATTCTCGAAAAGCTCAACGTTGCCTTCAATTACAATGGAAATCAGACCTGCTGCGGCCAGATGGCTTTCAACAGCGGTTTCTGGGACGATGCGAAACAAATGGGGGAGAAGTTCCTGAGGGATTTTCCGAACGACCGGCCGGTGGTTGGTCCATCGGCCTCCTGCATAGGGTTCGTCAGGAATTATTACGGGTGGCTTTTTCACAACACAGCCCACCACCTGGAATACAAACTCCTTAAAAAGAACATCGTTGAATTCACCGATTTCCTTGTCAACGATCTCAACGTAGTTGATGTGGGTGCTACTTTCCCGCATGTGGTCACCTACCATGATTCGTGTGCCGCCCTGCGGGAATATAACCTGAAGGATGAACCCCGTCGTCTGCTTGCAAACGTGAAAGGACTTGAATTGCGCGAGATGAGGGAAAACGAAGTTTGCTGCGGCTTTGGTGGCACCTTTTCGGCAAAGTTTGAGCCGGTTTCCTCCGCAATGGCTGAACAAAAAGTTATGCACGCACTTGAAACAGGTGCCGAATATATTGTTTCAACCGATTCGTCCTGCCTGATGAACCAACAGGCCTATATTGACAAAAACAACCTCCCGATAAAAACGATCCATATCATCGATGTCCTTGCTTCAGGCTGGTGATCTTTTTGGCTTCCACGGCATTCCGGCAGTATGACCGGGCAATGAATCAAGGCGGATGCACAGTATAACGTCACAATTTCATATTTCAGATGATCCAGGAAAAATACACAGGCATTATTGCAGCAGAACTCAATGTGGCGGCCTCTTTTATACAGAATACCATCAACCTGCTTGAAAGCGGGGCGACCATTCCCTTCATTGCGCGTTACAGGAAAGAGATGACCGGCTCCATGGATGAACTTGTCATTGCGCAGGTAAGAGACCGGCTGGTACAACTTAAGGAGCTGGATTCCAGGAGGGCTGCCATTATCAAATCGCTTACCGAGCAGGAAAAACTCACCGCCGAACTCGAACTTGCCGTCAACGGCGCAGCCACCATGGCCGAACTGGAGGATATCTACCTGCCGTACAAACAAAAAAGGAAAACACGGGCGGGCATCGCAAGGGAAAAAGGGCTGGAGCCTTTGGCCAACATCATATTTTCGCAGCGGTTCGACGATGTGGAACTTCGTGCCGGGAAATTTATCGATCCGGAAAAGGGGGTTGCCACTATCCATGATGCCATCCAGGGGGCATGCGACATCATTGCCGAGATGGTCAACGAGGATATTCTTGCCAGGAAACGGATCCGGCAGCTTTTTCAGAAGGATTCGGCGGTGAATGCCAGGGTTGTAAAGGGAAAGGAACAGGAGGGGATCAATTTCGAGATGTATTTCGATTATCACGAATCCTTGCACAAGGCGCCTTCGCACCGGCTCCTGGCGATGTTCCGGGGCGAGAATGAAGGTTTCCTGAGGCTTTCGGTCGATGTAGAGGAGGAGCAGGCTCATGAAATCCTCCATCGCATTTTTGTCAGGGGGAACAACGCTTCGTCAGGACTCGTAAAATCGGCCATTGCCGACAGCTGCAAACGGTTGCTTTTCCCGTCGATTGAAACTGAAATGCGACAGTGGGCAAAGGAAAGGGCCGATTCGGAAGCAATCAGGGTCTTCGCGGAAAATATGCGTCAGCTGCTGCTGGCTCCCCCCCTCGGCCAGAAAAATGTACTTGCGATTGACCCCGGTTTCCGAAGCGGGTGTAAGATCGTTTGTCTCGACCGGCAGGGAAAGCTGGTGCACAACGAGACGATCTACCCCCATCCGCCCCAGAATGAAGTGAAGGAGGCGATCCACAAGATAAAAAGCCTTGTCAATGCATATAAAATCGAGGCCATTGCCATAGGAAACGGAACGGGCGGCCGGGAAACGGAGCGCCTGATACACGCCATCGGCTTCGACCGCGATGTCATCGCGCTTGCCGTTAACGAAAGCGGCGCCTCGGTTTATTCGGCTTCGGCGGTCGCCCGGAAGGAATTCCCCGACTACGACGTAACCGTTCGCGGTGCGGTGTCCATCGGCAGAAGACTTATGGATCCACTGGCAGAACTGGTCAAGATCGACCCCAAGTCGATCGGTGTCGGACAGTACCAGCATGATGTTAACCAGCATGCACTGATGAAAAGCCTTGATGATACCGTTATGAGTTGTGTCAACAAGGTCGGGGTTGAGGTTAACACGGCAAGCGAAGAGTTGCTGACCTATGTTTCGGGACTGGGCCCGGTGCTTGCTAAAAACATACTGGCATGGAGAAATGAAAACGGCCCTTTTAAATCGCGGAAGGATTTTAAGAGTGTGACCCGGTTCGGGGATAAGGCCTTTGAACAGGCCGCAGGTTTCCTGCGCATCAGGGATGCCGGAAATCCGCTTGACCGGAGCTCTGTCCACCCTGAAAGTTACCCGGTGGTCGACCAGATGGCAAAAAAACTGAATTGTTCGGTTGACGACCTGGTTACAAGCGCCGAACTACGGTCCAAAATCAGGCTGGAGGAATTTACCAGTGAAAAAACTGGAATGCCCACCCTGAACGACATCATGGCGGAGCTTGCCAAGCCGGGCCGCGACCCGCGCCAGCAATTCGAAATGTTCGAATTTGACAAGAACATCCATACCATCCACGACCTGTACAAGGGACTGAGAATCCCGGGAATCATAACGAATATTACAAACTTCGGCGTTTTCGTTGATCTCGGCGTTCACCAGGATGGCCTGGTACACATCAGTCAGCTGGCCGACCGTTATGTCAGGGATCCGAACGAGGTGGTGAAACTGAACCAGAAGGTGATGGTTGAAGTGCTCGAAGTGGACCTCGAACGCAAACGAATCCAGCTGACCATGAAGGATCAGCATACTAAGCCGGCGGTTTAGGCGTTATTTTATCCAATTCCTATATGGTTCGTAACCCGTAACCCGAAACGCGTGACTCGTAGCAACTACATATTCCTGCTTTTCATCTCCCTGCTGTTTATTGCCGGTATTTCATTTCCCGGGCAGATCAGGGCCCAACGCATCCTGGGTGCGCTCAGCGTGGGTGCGAACCTTACACAGGTGGATGGTGATGACTTTTATGGTTTCCATAAGGTCGGCCTCAATGTCGGGCCGATGATCATTGTTCCCTTCGGGAAAAATAAAAACTGGTCGGTCAGCATGGAATTGCTTTACAGCCAGAAAGGAAGCTACCATAAGGGAGGCCAGGATTCACTTTATTCATATACCTTCCGGCTTGAACAGGATTATGCCGAAGTTCCCCTGCTGATCCACTATACCGATAAAAAACTGATCTCGGGAGGGGTGGGATTCTCTTATGGGCGGCTTGTCAACTACAAAGAAACCAGGAACAAGTTTTACGACACCCTGTACCAGTATCAGAATGATCTTTCCAAACAGGAATTTTCGGTGATAGCCGATATGCAGATCCGCATCTGGAGCAAGCTTTGGGTGGATCTTCGATACCAGTATTCCATGGTCAGCAACAGGAAGGTGGTCATTGACAACCCGTTCGTGTATTCTACACCCAAAACGCGCGACCAGTACAACAACGTCATCTCCCTGCGCGTGACATGGGTGTTCAACCAGGCAAAAATTGAGAAACTTCCGGTAAGATTGAACAACGTCGAATGATGGAAATTTCATTCTTCCGGCAAGCCGCCGTTTTCAGATGACCCGCTTAATCAGCCTCAGTTTGTGGGTGTATTTTTGCAGGTCACCGTTGTAGATACCCTCATGATCAAGGGCATCTGTCCTTACTTTTCCTGAGCAATGAATCACGCGGTTCGGTTCGCAGATCAGCCCGACGTGGTTGATGTTCCCCTCTTGGTCGTCGAAAAAGACCAGGTCGCCGGGTTCGGATTCCGCCAGCAGGCTTATTACCTCGCCCTGCGTCGCCTGTTGCCCCGCATCGCGAAGCAGCTTGATATTCTCCAGCTTATAGAGCATTTGCACGAATCCCGAGCAATCGATTCCAAACGGGGAACGGCCGCCCCATAAATAGGGGGCATGCAGGTACAGTTTTGCATTCGCGACCAGGCTGTTCCTGATTTTCTGCGTTTCAACCCGGACCGGCAGTCCTTTGTTGGACCATGGATCAGCCACCGATCCGTCATAAAGGAATTCAGATCCGCTGATGCTGAAACGCGATGAAACAATCCCGGGGAGCGAACTTCCCAACAGAACCGGCAAAAGGGCTCCGGTTGTTTCATTCATCACCAGTTGTACGAGGTCGGTCGCGTACCCGGCAGGCGCGTCATTCAGGCGTATGAATTCATCTTCTCCGATAAAGTGGCATTGCAGGGTGTGGATCCACCCCTCGTAATTGTCGAAAACCAGCTGGACCCTGTTCCACCGGCGGGCCTTTTCAACAACCCGGTAAAGTTCCCCGAAGAGCAACTGTGTTAACATTTCCGACTGATGCGAAGGTTCACCCTTCACGGGAATCAAACTGTGAAGACATATGCCAAATTCCATTTTCTATCCTGTTGGTTGTTACAAAGGTATGAAAAGTCGGAAGACAGGCATCCCCGCCCAACTGCGTCAGCCATTCTTTTTGGCTTCGATCTCCTGTTTCAGCTCCTGCAGGGTGCAGCCGGTGCAACCATCGCAGTGATGCGCAGGGTTTGAAAAGAAACGGATCAGCCGTGCAACAGTCAGGGAAATGGCCGAGAGAACGATGAATCCTACGATGATGGTTTGCCAGATCATGTCAATGAAATATGAAGGTGCCGGTCTGATACACGATAAATGATAAAATCCAGGCCAGGATGGTGGTGTAGGTGATGAGGAACAGCGCCCATTTCCAGCTGCCCGATTCGCGGTTAACCGTCGCCACGACGGCTACACAGGGCATGTAGATCAGGATGAAGAGCAGGAAGGATATCCCCGCCAGCGGGGTGAACAGCTTTGTCCCGACGCGCGGCCCATCCTGGTAAGTTGCCTGCTGCAGCCTGACACCAAGGGTTTTCGGCCCCTCCTTCTCATGGTAATGCGATGAACCGAACAAAACGCCCATGGTACTCACCACAACCTCCTTGGCTGCCGCACCCGTGATGAGGCTGACCCCCATGCGCCAGTCGAAACCGAGCGGCAGGATCACGGGTTCGATGGCATGGCCGATCATGCCGATGTAGGAATTCTGCAGCCTCACCTCCGGGCTTGCTTTGCTGCCGGCCGGGAAATATTCGAGCGCCCAGATCAGCACCACGGCAATGAGAATGACACCCCCCATTTTCTGTAGGTACTGGCGGCCCTTTTCCCACATGTGACGGATGATGACCCGTACCGTCGGCATACGGTAGGGCGGGAGTTCCATAACAAATGGAGCCTCCCTGCTCCTGAAAAGGGTTCTCTTGAAAACCAGGGATATCAGCACCGCCAGGATAATCCCCGTCATGTACAGTCCGAAAATGACCGTACCGGCATGCGCCGGGAAAATCGCCCCGGAAATCAGGATGTAAACGGGCAGACGGGCGCTGCACGACATGAACGGGTTGATGAGCATCGTTAGGAGCCGGTCGTTGCGGTCCTTGAGGGTCCGGGTAACCATAATGGCCGGCACGTTGCACCCGAAGCCCATGATGAGCGGGATGAACGACTGCCCGTGTAGTCCCATCTTGTGCATCAGTTTGTCCATGATGAAGGCCGCCCGGGCCATGTAGCCGGTATCCTCCATCAGTGAAATGAAAAAGAAAAGGATCAGGATATTCGGGAGAAAAACGATGATGCTTCCAATGCCATTGATGATCCCGTCAACCAAAAGGTCCTTGAGCGGCCCCTGGGGAAGCAGACCGCTGACCTGTGAGCCGATGGCGGCAACCAGCAGATCGATCCAGTGTTTCGGGTACTCCCCCAGCGAAAAGGTCGACTGGAACATCAGCCATAAAAAGAGGATGAAAATCGGAAATCCAAGCCATTTGTGGGTGATCACCCTATCGATGATCTCACTTGCACTCTTTTCGGGCTCCACACGTTCATTCGGGACGAGCGTTTCTTTGAGGGCACCTGCAATGAAGCCATACTTTGCATCGGTGACAAGGGTTCCCGAATCTTCCCTGAAGTTGGTTTCAAGGTCCAGGATCTCTTTCCCGGTTCGCTCCATGATTGCCTTATAAAACGGTGACGGGGAGAGGAATTCATTCATTTTCCGATCCTTCTCCAGCATTTTGATACTGATGTATCGTGACGAAAGGAGATCGGTCAGTGATTTATCCCGCCATACCACATCCTGGATTTTGCGCAACGACTTTTCGATATCGGTTCCGTAGTTGATATGGACATGTCTCACCACCGGGTCGCGGTCTTCGAAAACTTCGATCAGGCGGTCGAAAAGTTCACTGATCCCTGTTCCTTTTGAACTTACCGTGGGAACGATGGGGATTCCAAGCAATTGCCCGAGCGATTTGTAATCAAGCTGGTGGCCCTGTTTGATGAATTCGTCGTGCATGTTCAGCGCGATCACCACCCTGATGTCCATGTCGATAAGCTGGGTGGTCAGGTACAGGTTGCGCTCGAGGTTGGAGGCATCCAGGACATTAACCACGATATCTGGAACTTTTTCAAGGATGTGATTGCGCACATAAAGTTCTTCGGGCGAATAGGCAGTAAGCGAGTAGGTACCCGGCAGGTCGGTGATGTTGAAAAGGTAACCCGCCTGCCTGAAGGTGGCCTCTTTCGAATCAACGGTTACTCCGCTGAAATTACCAACCCGCTCATGCGATCCCGAGGCAAAGTTGAAAAGGGTGGTCTTTCCGCAATTCGGGTTGCCGACCAGGGCAACGTCGATAACCCGGCCGCGATCAGGTGACTCGGTGCGCAGCGATTCATTTTCAAGCGTACCATGGTATGAAGGGATTTCGCCGGAGGCCTGTCCCGCACCGGCAGCATTCTCCTCCGACAGGATGCCGATGAGACGTGCCTCGCTACGACGCAGCGATACATGGTAACCCATAATTTTATACTCGACCGGGTCCTGAAGAGGCGCGGCTTTGATGACGGTAACCTCTTTTCCCTTCACAAAACCCATCTCGGTGATGCGTTTACGAAACGCACCCCGTCCCTTCACCTTGGTGATGATACCGGTAGCACCTTGCGGAAGATCGAAGAGGGTTGCCAATTAATTTAGATTAAATTAAGGCAAAGGTAGTGAAAATAGCAACACGAAAAAGACAGAAATATGAAAAGAAAACTGGAATCCCCATACACTGTTATAAAATTCACAAAATCAGGAGATAAACGGAGAGCAGGCGGGCGCCCGACAATAAAAAACCAGTGAGAAACGGTTTATACGAAGTTGAATCATTCTGAAACCTGACGTCCGGCCTGTACCCGCTTTAGGTAGTCAACCGTTTCGGGCCCGAGGTTGAAGAGGATGTCAAGGATGCTGAGCCCCGGTAAAAATCCGTGCCGGGGTTCAAAAACCTGCGTGTAGTGCGGGTAAGCCCATGTTCCGTCTTCATGCTTTGCGGTCAGATCATCCCGGAGGCCGGGGGCACCGGCAGGATTTTTTTTATACGTGCTGCTTTCAGCGATGGTAATATCCAGTTGCAGCACCCTGAAAATCTTTTCGAGCATCCCGGTGTTGAAATCAACCAGGAAATCCACCTTTTTTTCATAAAAAGGGGCGAGCTCATCCTGGTAATACAGAAAGAACGGTGAATTGCTGTAAGCGCTGCAAACCGAACGCCAATGGATTCTTTGCCAGGGCTGGTGATCCGAAACACGGATATCCCTCGTGATGGTCCGGTTGCCATTCGGTTTAATGACCGGAATAGTCAGTGTATGCAGGCCATTGGGCCCATAAATGGCACAATGGTTCCTGCAGGTCTGTTTGGGGTAGGTTTCATGCAACTCAACGGCCACGCTGCCGGAATTCACCAAGGCTGCCATGTACCTGGCTGGCGGACAGTATGCGGTAGCGATCAGCAGCGGCATTGCTAGTTTTCTTTCACCTTCAGCAGAATATCATCAATGGCTTTTTTCAGTGAATCTTTCGGAAGGGCACCCACCGACATCTGTGGTGGTTCCGCCATGGGTACGAAAAGCATCGAAGGGATGCTGCGGATGCCAAAGGCACCGGCGAGTTCCTGCTCGGCTTCCGTATCAATCTTGTAGATATTTATTTTTCCATTGTATTCAACCGCAAGATCATCGAGGATCGGCGCCACCATTTTGCAGGGCCCGCACCAGTCGGCGTAAAAATCAATGATACAGGGCAGTGTGCCCTCGAATTTCCATTCCTGGTTCTGCTCGTAATTGAAGACCTTTTCCAGGAAACTTTGTTTTGACAAATGCTCAACCATTTGGAAACGAATTAAATATTAAAAATTAAAAATGACATAGTCCATTAAACGCGGTTAATCCATTTATTTAGCCGGCTCCACATTAACAAGAAGGATGTTCCGGATCATTTCCACGTAGGCGTTCTTCTGCAGGGCACCCACCGACATCTGCGGCTTGCCCGATTTGGGAACAAACATCACGACAGGGATTGAATTGATATTGAATAACCCTGCCAGTTCACGGTTTTCGTCGGTGTTTACTTTATAAACCCTGATCTTTCCTTTGTATTCTTTTGAAAGTTCCGCAAGGATGGGGGCAACCATCTTGCACGGGCGGCACCAGTCGGCGTAAAAATCAATGATGCAGGGCTCGTCACCGCTGAATACCCAGGATTTCGGGCTGGCCTTGTAATCCCATACGAGTTTCTGGAAGGTGGCGGTAGTCAGGCTCACCACCTGACCGTCGTTGTTATCTGTGGTAACATTGCCTGTTCCTGGGGTGTTTGTACAGGCATAAATGGAGAGTGATCCAAGAAAAAGAAAAATAAATGCTATTTTAGACATAGGGTCAGTGTTTTAAAACGAAGATGCAAAGATAAAAAGAAAATGTATCTAAATCGCATAAATACCACTATAATTTTGTATTTTTGCGCCTGATTATTGAAAAAGCTAATGGGGCTTCTTATAGAAAAAGTTGATATTGAGCTGATTGGGAAGAAATTTTCGGAAAACGAGGATTGCCTGCAATTTCTTGCAGAAAAAAAATGGGCGGATGGCTTCACCTGTAAAAAGTGCGGTCATGTGAATTTCTGCAAGGGCAAGTCACCCTTCGCCCGCAGGTGTACCCGCTGCAAACATGAGGAATCGGCCACAGCACACACGATCTTTCACAGGTGTCATATTCCCCTTACCGAGGCATTCAGGATTGTTTACATGGTTTGTAATGACCCGTCTGTTTCGACCTATGAGATTTCACGCCAGCTGGAACTGCGCCAGATGACCTGCTGGAAACTGAAAACAAGGCTGATGGAATGCATCAGGCGCAAGGGTGAAGTGGATATCCTCCTTGATCCCACGGTCATCATGACCGAATAGATCAGCCTTGGTGCGTTTAAACTAACGAACCACGAACTTCCGGATTACGACCGCGGCATCGCTGCCGATCTGCAACAGGTAGATCCCGGGCCGGAGATTTGAAATATCAATGATTTGCTCATGATCCGCGGAATGGATGGCGGCAGTGACAACCGAAATGGTATTCCCCGTAATGTCAGAAACCCTGAAAGTAAGTGCTGCTGTGTTGCCGGGCCTGTATCCGACATACAATTTGCCGGAAGCCGGGTTCGGGTAGATTTGCAGGTCCCGCACCGGCCCTTCGCTGTCAATCCCCACATGTGAAAGAGGATAGTAAATTTCCCAGCCTGCGGCGGTGACCGAACTGTTGGTCATGAAGATGAGCATCATTTTCCCGCCCGGTGCTGTCACCGAATCGGGCAGGTTCCCGGCATCATAGTGACCGGATATCTCCTTCAGTTTCGTATTGTTCCCGAGATCATACACGCTGAGAATGTCTTTCCCGGCTTCTGTATCGAACCTCCTGAAATGGATTGTGAGGGGAGTGCTCTTGCCCGACTGCAGGATCCACCTGCACACCGAGTTGTTGTGGTAATTGAAGCCATAGCTTCCGTCGGTAATAACGGCAGTATCGCCGGTGATGGTGTTCGTTCCTGAACACCAGACCGGTATTTTCGATTTATAGGTGGCGAACCACCCCGGAGCGCCCGCACCGTTGCTTCCTTTGAACTTTACAAGCATTTTATTGGTTGTACCGGTAATGGCCGGTGGGATGGTGTCGCCGGAAAAATTACCAATGACCGGGGCAGCCTCCGTACCGCCGTCGTAAATGGTGACTTTGTCGGCAGGACCGGTATTGATGTTGTTGAAGGTGAGGGTCACCGAAGATACCGAATCGCCGGCAGGCTGCGGATCGATGAGCCACGAACAATCGCTGTCGGGCGTGTAGTTGCTGATGGGGCCGCTGCCATCGGTCAGGCTGCCGGAAAGGGTGGTGAGATGTTTGCTCCCGGTGCAATATACAGGATATGTATAGTTGAGCGTATCAGGATAGGCATTGATGATCACCTCCTGCGCCAGCTTGAAGTTGTTGCCCCCGGGGGTGAGGTTATCGGTGTAAAAATAGCCGTTGTTCTGCCCGCTCCAGCCAAAATTGAAATGGAAATAGGCGGTATCCTGGTACCCGTCGCACACAAAGGCGTGTCCTGAGATGTTTGGGTCCGACCAGCCTGCATAGTAAAGGGGCATTTTACGGTCGAGATGGGCGATCAGGATGCTGTCCCAGTTCATGGTGGTGCTGTCGCGGAACACATACCGGGTCTCCGGCGAATACCTGAAAAATGTCCGAAGGGCATAGGCCGCCTTGTGGTTATACATCCCCGAAGCGGCGGGACCGTAAACCAGGTCGCACGACACGCCCAGGTGGTACAGGAGTTTTGCGATGCCGGGGTTGCTGATGGTGCTGGTATTGGTCATGTTGTCCCAGTCATATGCCGTATTCCCAAAATCGGCTGAAAGGGTCCCGTAGATGGAGTCATGATATGAATAGGACCCGGTTCCCTTGAGCGGCCAGCGGTAATAGTACATGATCTGTCCCATGCAAACGGGGACACAGCCTACGAGGGTATGTCCGCCGGGGCCGGCGGGGTCGGGAGGGCACTGCTCGTTGTAGGGCATGGGCTGGTCCCAGTTTGAAATAATAAGCGGGGCCACCGCATTTCCCAGGGCGGGTTTACCTGGGAGTGGCACTCTTCTGGCAGCTTCGAACGCGGCTGTGGGAACGAGGTAACGGTTCCATGCTTTTTCAACAGGCTCGCTGGCTTTCAGGTTCTTTGCTATTGCACCTGCGATCTGTGCCTCGTACTGTTTCATCCATGCGGTGAACTGGGAAGGGGCGTTCGCCAGTGAACAGCTCCCCGTAAATGAATAGGCCAGCACCGGCGTAACGGCATCCTCTGCCGAAACGGCGATGTAGCCGGCAGGCTCCATGTTGAAAATGTAATAAACGATCCTGCCATCCGACTTTTGTGTCAGGGTTTCGATGATCCGGATCCCGGATGCAGGGGTCGGCAGGAACTGGTTGATCCGTTCAAAATAGAAGTTCAGGCCGGCCTGCTTTGCATCCGCCAGCTGCACCTCCCTGCCAAATCCGGTCACGCCTGCCAGCGCAAGAACCAGGCCCAGAATCACACCTTTTGCCTTCATGGTCTTAATAATTTACAAATCAGTTCCTTTTTTTTGATATGCTACAATCTCCCTGCTAAGGTAAAAAAATGATGGTTAGCCCCCGCGGAATATTGAGATAATACAGGTATAATTTTTAAGGTGCCGCGATTAATGGTTAATTTCGCAGCTGAAAAAAATGTATCATGGCCCTTCTGATCATAAATATCCAGGAACTTGTACAGGTTGAAGAAAACCCGGTGCCGTTTGTTGCAGGTGAGGCAATGTCGGAACTGTGTACGTTACGAAACAGCTGGCTACTGACCGACGGTGACAGGATCGCTGATTTTGGGGAAATGCCTTTGCCTGAGTGGCTGAAAACTTCGGCGGATGCCGGGTTGACGGTCATTGACGCCCGGGGACGAACGGTATTTCCCAGTTTCTGCGACAGCCATACCCATCTTGTATACGCTGGCAGCCGCGAGGTTGAATACATCGACAAGATCAGGGGACTGAGTTACGAGGAGATTGCGAGGCGGGGTGGTGGCATTCTCAACTCAGCCAAACGCCTGCACGACGCCAGCGAGGATGAACTTACCGAACAGGCGCTGGGCAGGCTTAACGAGATCATGATGCTGGGGACAGGGGCTGTGGAGATCAAGAGCGGTTACGGGCTCAACCTGGAAGATGAGTTGAAAATGCTCCGGGTCATCCGGAAGCTGAAGGATTTGTCGCCGCTGACCATCGTCCCGACCTTCCTGGGGGCGCATGCCGTACCGGCTGAATACAGGGGCCGGCAGGATGCCTTCGTTGACCTGGTGGTCGGGGAAATGGTCCCTGCTGTGGCTGCTGAAAAGCTGGCCGGTTTTATCGACGTATTCTGCGACCGTGGTTTCTTTACGGCCCGTGAAACGGAACGTATCCTGGAGGCGGGCATTAAGCATGGGATGCGGGCCAAGATCCATGCAAATGAACTGGATTATTCAGGCGGTATCCAGGCTGGCGTAAAATACAAGGCACTGTCGGTCGACCACCTCGAGTTTACCGGTGACGAAGAAATAAATGCCCTGCTCCACTCGGGCACGATGCCGACGGTACTCCCGGGTGCTGCTTTTTTTCTTGAAATGGTTTGTGCGCCGGTGCGCAGGATGATCAGCGCAGGGCTCCCGGTTGCCATGGCCAGTGATTTTAATCCCGGCTCCTCCCCGTCGGGGAATATGCAGTTCATTCTTTCGCTGGCCTGTATAAAATACAAAATGGTCCCGGAAGAGGCCATCAACGCGGTGACCATCAACAGCGCCTATGCCATGGGGCTGAGCAAGGATTTCGGTAGCATCGCACGCGGCAAGGTGGCCAACCTCTTTATTACCCATCCCATCCCGGGCTATGCCTTCATGCCTTATGCCTACGGAAGCAACAAGGTCGAAACCGTTATCCTGAAGGGCAAGATCATTGCAGGCAACAAGGAATGAACGTTAAGAAATGGGAGGGCATTTATTGCCAATTAAAATTAATAATTACTTTTTGATAGGGAGCAGGCCGGTTGCCATTCACTATTGCCAATTGCCTATTGCCTACTGCCTTTTTTTTTACTTCAACCTTCAAAACTCGTTAATAAATATTCCCTGTTCAAAGAAAAAGGCTGTTCCTGATTTCGGAACAGCCTTTTTCTTTTTAACCGGTAAAACCGGTTCAGCTCATTTATTCAATAACGAACTTGCCCTTCGCGATGTTTTCCTTTCCGGTAAGCAGGTAAAGGTACAACCCGGGATTAAGGTTGTTCCTGTCGAAGCTCATGTGGCTGGAGGTCACCCTGGTGCGGTAAACTTCCCTGCCGACAATGTTGTAAATCACGAACTGCAGGTCCTGATTCATGTTGACACCTTCGATGACCAGTTCGGCCGAGTTTTTCATCGGGTTGGGGACAATGCGCACCAGCTGGGCATTTGCTGATGGCTGTTCCTGGACATCAAGCAGTGGCGAACATTGTGTGCCGATGGCGGTACCCCATATTTCAGTTCCTTTTTTGTAATAAACCAGGTTGTAGTAATTCTGAACCGTTTGATCATCACGGAAATAGGTGGACAAGCCCAATCCTTCAGAATAGTTTTCATTCAGGATGACACTGCCGTTGGGAACCACGAAGCAGGTATTGATATAACGGTATTTGTCCTGGCCGATCTTTTTTGACTGTCGGTTGTTAAAGGCTTTCTGGTAGCGGTCGAACTGCGAGGCATAAATGTTCTCGCGGTAGAACTGGTCGGGAAAACGCATGATCGATGAATCGTGAGCCATTGTCTTGAAATTGTATTTTACGATGATCGTGTCATGAATATATACGTGGTTGTTGCCCGGGTTGGTGATGGTGCTCCTGCAGCGGTCGAACTTGTACTGAACGGAGTCGATGGCGGTTCCCCACGTCGTTTTGGCGAAAACCGTTTTGATCTCTTTCCAGTTGGAGGTCTGGCCCGGGGCAAGTCCGTTGTCATATCCGGTGAAATCAAACACATCGCCGATGTTGTAGCTGTAAACATCTTTCCAGGTGAAATCCTGGATGCCGATGACGGGGGTTGACTTCCCGACCAGGGTGTAGTAGGTGGTATCGAAGGGGACATTCACCATGTCGAAAATTCTTGAAAAACCATAATGCTCGCTGAGTTTGAAGAACTTGCCGTTCCACGGATTTGAAACGGTGGTTCCATCGGTCCTCTTTGCCGTGAGCTGTACCAGCATGACATTATCGAGAATCCCGACAACCGTGTCGGGAGCCATGCTGATCACATTCGCCTGGAGGAACGTTCCGGCAGTAAGGTTGACAAATTTCCAGGTATAACCAACCTGGGCCTTGGCCTCCACGCGGACGGTGTCTTTCTTCTTGTTGAAGAAAAAGAAGGTTTTGGTTGCACCAACCCTGTAAATTTTCCTGCCGAGGATCGATCCCTTGGTGGTGTCGAAGCAGCTTGCGGCAGTATCCCTGATTGTTGCGAAACTGGCAAAGATGGTGTCAGTGCCGCCAGGAAGTGTATAACTTGTTGTTTTATAGGCCTTCACCATATTCGTGGTGCTCTTTTTGAAGAAGGTGGTCCCCGTTGTGCAGATATTCGTATAATCCTGGGCCTGGAGCAGGATTGGGGTAATGAATAAAAGGATAAATATGAGTTTTTTCATGTTGGTTGGATTTTTTTACAAAAATAGAGAAAATTATGACAAATTGTTCAGGGTGCCTTCATTAAAGAATATCAATGATACAGACAATTATTTCATGCAATGGTTGCCCTGTACCGGTATTGTTATTTAAAAATTATTTCGCGGTTGAGACAGGATTTGCCGATAATTTTTTCAACCCGGCATCGGTGGCATCGAGCATCGGTTTGATGGATATTTCACTGCCAACCGCATTCTTCATCCAGACTTGCGGGATCAGGCGTCCTGCCGAATAGATCCGGATGGCTTCGTCGGCGAAATTCTTTCCCTGGAAAAACTGGTCGAGCTGAAAATCAATAAGATGACCCACCGGGTAATTCGACAGGTAAAGGGGATTGTCGATCATGTGCGAATAGATGGCAAGAATCGGGGTATCCTTTACGCCGAAGACAGGGGCATAATACTGGTTCCATATCTCAATGGCGGTTTTTACGACGGTTTCCTTAAGCTCCTTTTTAGAGGCACCGGGGTTGTTGTACAGCCACTGCCAGACCTTCATGTCGAGCAGCGACACGCCCATGATCTCGTAGCTCATCCAGAAGTTGTCGATGGCAGCCAGTGCCTCCTTGTCGGGATCGGTGTTTTTCATCCCCAGCAGTTCGAGGTCATGTTTCTGGAAGGTAAAGGCGAAGGCTTCGGTGAAAGCTGTGTTAGGAACTCCCTGCATCATATAATTGTCTACAAAATTCAGCGAAATGGTTTGCTCCACGTTATGGCCGAGTTCATGAACCGCAATGTTATAGCCTTTATAATCCATCCCTTCTCTGCCGATGCGCGTACGCAGGTGATTCTTGTCACCCTTCATCTGGGCTCCCCATGCATGCCCGCTGCCTCTGGCAGGATCGACGGTAATGTGCGAGGCGATCTCTTTGGCCTTCTCGGGTTTGAACCCGAGCTTGACGAGAATGTTCGGGATGTCGGCCTCGAAGGCTTTGGTATCGGGGTATCTGGCACGCGTGGTCTTATCCAGCATCTCCATGTTCATGCTGCTTCGGGCCTTGAAACCATCGTACCATATGTCGAATGGCAGGAGCGGCCTGCCCAATCGTTTGCTGATGAGATCTCCAACCTGTTTTACTTCAGGAGAAGAGCAAAGGTCGGTGAATAATTTCTCCACCTGTTCCTGCCTTAGTTCCATACCGCCGTCGAACGAGCGGGCGATGAAGGTGGGATTCATGGGCGTAAAGGGATCCATCGCCTTCATTACCTTGAAGTTGGTCAGGAAAAACTCGTAACGGGTATCGGGTTCCGCAGTATTGGCCACCTCGGAGCCATTGCTGAAAACCTTGTTGGTGAAAGGATTCCATTGAAGTGCCGGGTTGTTGATCACATTTCCCGGGATATCCTGGTTGATGATTCGCAGCATGACCTGGTAGATCATCTTTTGTTTGAGCAGTCCCTCTTCGGTTTTGTTGTAATTTGATTTCAGTTCGTCGCGCAGGTTCCAGTGGGAAATCAGCTTCATGTCTTTGGCAAAATGGGTTTTCTTCTGGTCGTCGAGCAGGTTTCCCATGTAAATGTTGTAATTCGAAATGTAATTGTCTGCAGCGGTCAGGGCCTCCGCAATTTTTACATTGACATCGGCAGGAACGCGGGCGGTGAACTGGTCGCCCATCCGGGCGTAAGCCCATTCGTGACGGGTCCATTTGGGTCCGAGTTCTTCCTTTTCCTTCAGGGTCCAGGAGGGGAAATTGAGAATGGTGACAAAAGCCAGTTTGTTGGCGAAAAAGTCATCGTTGAAATGGGAGCCTGGTTCATAGGCGGCAAAAACCGGGTCGACGTCGAGCATGTCGCCGATTTCAAGCTGCATGCCGCGTTTCAGGTCGAGGCTGATCATGTTGAAATGACCGTTTACCGATTCAATGTTATCGGTAATCCTTTGAAAAAGCACATCAAGTTTGCCAGGATCATTCACAAAATATTTCAGGCAGAAGGCCTGGAATTCCTGGTCATTTCCATCGCCTGCGGTCCATAATGCGGCACACTGCCTTACCCCTCGTTCCATGCGGGTTTTCCCGGCATCCGTATATTGTTTCGAGAGCTTCAGCATTACCGAATCGACGGTGACCTGTTTAATGAACTGTACCGGGGTTTGCTGGCCGGCAGGACCGGGTTGTTTGCACTGGGTCAATACCAGCGATAATGGAAGCAGCAGCGCAAGGAAAAGCTTTTTCATAGGAGGAAAGGTTTGTGAAAGTTTAAACAAAGATAACGAAATAGCCATGCGGAACAGCGCGAACAATCAAAAATATTGGCGGAATTATCTACTTTTGCAAAACGGAAATACCTGTTGTATTTCGGTCACGGAGCCAATAAAAAATTAAATTCTTCCAGATGAAGCAGCTAATCGAATGTGTCCCGAATTTCTCTGAAGGGTGCGACATGCAGGTGATCAAAACAATTACAGATGAAATTGAAAAAGTTGATGGGGTGACACTGCTGGACGTAGATCCAGGTAAAGCCACCAATCGCACGGTAGTTACGATGGTAGGCACCCCCGAAGCCGTTATTGAAGCTGCCTTCATGGCCATCCGGAAGGCTTCGGAGGTGATCGACATGAGCAGGCATCATGGCGAACACCCGCGTTTTGGCGGCACCGACGTGTGCCCGCTGGTCCCGGTTGCGAACATCTCCATGGAGGAAACCGCCCGTTTTGCCCGGATCCTGGCCGAACGGGTCGGCCGTGAACTCGGGATCCCAGTCTATTGTTACGAAAATGCAGCCCTGGTCGAAGAGCGCCGGAACCTTGCGAATTGCCGGGCGGGCGAATATGAAGGCCTGTCGCGGAAACTGGAAGACCCTCGCTGGAAGCCTGATTTCGGACCTGCGAAATTCAATCCGCGCACGGGAGCCATTGCCATTGGCGCCCGCGATTTCCTGGTTGCCTACAATGTGAACCTGAATACAACCTCCACCCGCCGGGCCAATGCCGTCGCCTTTGATATCCGGGAAAAGGGAAGGCCGGTTCGCGAAGGAAACCCGGTTACCGGGAAGATCAAAAAGGATGAATCGGGAAACGAGGTCTGGATTCCCGGCGCACTGAAAGCCTGCAAGGCCATCGGTTGGTTCATCGAGGAGTACGGGATCGCACAGGTTTCGGTCAACCTGACCAACATCAGCATTACCTCGGTTCACCAGGCCTTCGAGGTTGCCAATGAAAAGGCCATTGCACGGGGATTGCGGGTGACGGGTTCGGAACTGGTGGGTCTTATTCCCAAAATAGCGCTGATCGAAGCCGGGAAATATTTCCTGAAAAAGCAGCAGCGTTCGGTGGGGGTTTCGGAAGAGGAGATCATAAAAATCGCCGTAAAATCGCTTGGGCTCGACGACCTGAAACCATTCAACCCGCAGGAGAAGATCATCGAATATTTGCTAGCGGATTCCAAAGATAAAAAACTAGTAAGCCTTACGGCAGAAGGTTTTGCAAACGAAACGGCTTCTGAGTCGCCCGCCCCAGGCGGTGGTTCGGTATCGGCATACATTGCCGCGCTGGGCGTATCGCTGGCCACGATGGTCGCCAATCTTTCATCGCACAAGGCTGGCTGGGACGACCGCTGGGAGGAGTTCTCCGTTTGGGCTGAAAAGGGTCAGAGGATCAAGGATGAACTGCTATACCTGGTGGATGAAGACACCCGGGCCTTCAACAAAATCATGGATGCCTTCGGCCTTCCCAAATCGGGGGAAGAAGAAAAGGCGGCGCGCAGCCAGGCCATCCAGGCAGCGACAAAGGTTGCCATCGAGGTTCCTTACCGTACCATGCAAAAAGCATTTGAGTCGTTTGAAATCATTGCCGCAATGGTGGAAACGGGGAACCCGAATTCGGTGACCGATGCCGGCGTAGGCGCCCTGTGCGCACGTTCGGCCGTGATCGGCGCGTACCTGAATGTGAAGGTAAACGGGTCGGGGTTCAAAGACAAAGTTTTTCTTGACGATATCCTGAAAAAAGCAGAAGAACTGGTCGCCATGGCAAAAGCCACCGAGGAGGCGATCCTTGCATCGGTGATCCTGAAGATTTCAGAATAGGGATTGAAAGGGTTGCATCTGCAGCCCGTGACCGGTGGCCCCGCCATTTACGGGGGTGGAATACTAATTGATCCAGATCTTTGCGCTGGTCACTCCGTGACATGCGTTGCAGTTCCCCGAAAGGCAAAGTTGCGGCATGTTCAGGATGTTCCCGGTTGTGCCGACAACCTGCGGGTAATAACCCTCTGCCGGGAGAGCCAGCGTACTGCTGTAAAAATTACCTTCGGCATCCACCTCGAGTGTCCCGATAAGGTTGCCGGTTCCATTGGGGCCCGTGTAGAAATTAATGGTGGCGTTTGGATAAACGGTTGAATAATCCTCCGTGTATATCGTCCCTGCAGCCGTCCACCAGCCTTTTGCCGTTCCGCCCGACGTGTGGCAGCTCTGGCATGCGCCTCCCATTTTTTTACTGGCGGTTGAGTTGTGCATGGATGCGGCAGTTACGTTTCCGCCGCTGTTCTTTTTACAACCGGAAAAGGAAAAAAGGGCGGTGACCAGGATGATGGATAAGAATGCTGTTATTTTCATAGGGATTTTGGAATTTGATTTACTTTATACGTAAATATTTTGAAATTATTGCAGTGGAAAAAACCATGAAGGAGGGTTGAACCTGGAAATATGGTTCCCGGAAATGCGGAATTCAGGTTTCCGGTCTACCTGTTGCGGGTAGTTGAAAAAGCCGGATCCTGTTGATCCGGCTTTTCCAGGGGCCTTGAGAACGGGCTATTTTTTAGGTGCCGGTGCATCCGCGGCGGGGGTTTTGGCTGCCCCCGTTTTTACCGGTGGCAGGGCTGCCGGCGTTGTGCCGGGCGTATTGGCCGATTTGTCAACTGCAGGTTTGGCGGGCTGGTTGAATAAATGATCGCCTTTGCCTTTGAAGGTGCCGTTCTTGTCGAAAAGATAGGTATGTTTTGATCCCTTTACATCAACAGTCGCAACATAGGTAACTTCACCTTTTTCTTCGATTTTACCTGCGCGGGTGATGGGGGCACCGGGCAGGTTTTTGCTGATATAATCCGTAACGCCTTTGGGCAACTGACTGACCTTCAACTCCGACATTGTCCGGTCCTGGGCAAAAACCATCGTTGCAAGGATTGCTGCTACCAAAAGAAACACGATCTTCTTCATAAATGTATATTTAACTGGTTGTAATGATATTACAAAGGTAAAAAAAAGGCCAAATCTTTCGGTCTGGCCTTTCACAAACTTAAACAAACAGGATTATTTTGCCGGTTTGGTTTCTTCAACTTTTTTAGCAGGTTTTGCAGCAGGTTTTGCAGCAGGTTTTGCATCCTTGGTAGCAGCAGGTTTTGCAGCTTCTTTGGTAGCGGCCGGCTTTGCAACTTCGGTCTTGGCAGGTTCTTTTTTCTTTTCAACCGGTTTTGCTTTTTCCTGTGTCTGAGCAAACATCGACATGCTGAACATTGCCGCGAGGGCGATTAACATTACTTTTTTCATTGTTTTTGATTGTTAGGTGAAACGTTATGGATAACTAAAAAATAAAAGGTTCATTTTTTTAAGGAATCCTGGCAACATTCGTTGGTACAGGATTGTTTTCTGACGAATTTACCATCCTTGTCAAAGAAAAGCTTTTCATGATTCTTGTCCCTTGAAACGCAAACATCGTAGGTGATGATTCCTTTGTCATCCACCTTAAAAACCTTGACAATGGTATACCCGGTGAAATTTTTCAGGATATACTCTGAAATCGGTTTTTGAAGTTCTGAGGATTTTAATTCAGTTTTTGTTTGAGCAAAGATTAAGGTACTCAGCACACAAATAAAAAGTATCAAAAATGCTTTTCTCATAATTACTTTTCCCCTGACGTATTTAATTTTAACCCTGCAAAGGTGAATTATGAATCTGTGGGAAATCTGGAGTCGGTCATTTTTTTAAAAAAAAATCTTCAACACATGGATCCCCTCTTCGCAGGCATAGGATGCCTTCATCCTGTAAAGGTTGGCTATTTTCTGCACGATCGACAGCCCGAGCCCTACTGAATCGGGATTGTTTTCCGATTTCCTGAAGCGTTCGAACAGGTGGGCCGGGTCGGTTTTAAGGGGTTGGCCGGTGTTGGAAATGCTGAATGATTCGGGAAATACGAATATGTCGATCTTCCCACCCGGCATGTTGTGCCTGATGGCGTTGGAAACGAGGTTGGTGATCAGGATTTCAGCCAGGGTGCGATTCATGAAAATTTTCGAGGGGTGATAATAATTTTTTGTGACGACAATCCCGAGATGATCGATCATCTCCTCGAAATGTTCCAGGGTTTTGTCGAGGATCTGCGTAAGGATGATCTCTTCGTTCTGGCCGAACTGGTTGTTTTCAATTTTGGAGATCAGCAGCAATCCCTGGTTCAGCTTTGACATGCGGGTGGTGGCGTCAAAAACCGTGCTGATAAGCTGAAGCTGCTGCTCGTCGAGATCTTCCCGCTGGATGAGCAGCTCAAGTTTTGATTTGATGATGGCGATCGGTGTCAGAAGTTCATGGGCCGCATTCTCATTGAATTCCTTGAGATTGATATAATCCTGTCTTATTTTTTTCGACATCTTTTCAAGGGCGTTGTTCAGCAGGTTGAACTCATGGATGTCCGATTTGGTCAGGGTGAGCGGTTTCTCCTGGTTGATTTCATACATGCCCAGGTTGGTGATGGTCCGGTAAAAGGGGATCCATACCCTCCGGGAGATGAAATAATTCACCCAGACCAGCAGGAACAGCAGGAAGATGAAAACGAGGGCCACGGCGATCACGATCTCGGCGATGAGCTTTTCGGAGTCGCGGAGCGGTTTGTAGATGTTGATGGTGTACCCCTTCATCTCTTCCGAGGTGTTCTCGACGAAAAGGTGCCTGAAGGTTGCGAACGAACCCAGGTCGCTGTCGTACATCAGCGTATCCCTGATGTATTCGGTTTTATGACGCGGCGTGTTCAGGATGGTGATGTCGATCATGTGGCCGAACACCGAACGGAAGTCGGGTACGCTGTCGGAATCGTTGATGGTTTGCTCAATCAGCAGTTTTTCCTCAAAAAGGGTGTCGTCGAGTTGCTTCTCGAAAATATTGTGGAGCAGTTTGAAAAATATCAGTCCGCTGACAATGAAGACCATGACCGAGATCAGGAGGTAGGAACGGGAGGTGCGGGTAAGTAGTTTCATGAGGACGCTTTAAGGATCCGCCGGCAGGATCACCCTGCCGCGGCGGTAAATTTGTATCCCATTCCATAGATGGTGCGGATATAATCCTCCCCGCCCTTTTCCATGATTTTTTTTCGCAGGTTTTTAATGTGGGTGTAGATGAAATCAAAGGAATCGGCCATGTCCATCTCATCTCCCCACAGGTGCTCGGCTATGGACTCCTTGGTGAGGACCCGGTCCTTGTTGGAGATGAAAAAAATCAGCAGGTCGTATTCCTTTTTGGTCAGGATGATGGTTTGGTCGTTTACGCTTACCATCATTTGTTCGGGCAGGATCCGGATGTCGTTGAAAATAATTTCATTGGTTCCCCCGAAGCTGCGCCGGCGGATGATGGATTTGATGCGGGCATTGAGTTCGGGCAGGTGGAAGGGTTTGGTCAGGTAATCATCGGCTCCGATTTCAAGCCCCGAAATTTTGTCGTCCACCGAATTCCTTGCCGAAATGATGATGATCCCGGTTTCCGATTTCAGCTTTTTAAGCGCCCTGATCACATTCAGACCACTCCCGTCGGGCAGGTTGATGTCGACAATGATGCAGTCGTATTCGTAGAGGTTTATCTTTTCGATCGCATCTTCATAGGTCAGGACCGCCTCGCAGAGGTAGTTCTCCTTTTGCATGTATTCGGTGATGGAACCGGAAAGTTCTTTTTCATCTTCAATCAGGAGGACCTTCATCGTTGTTGGTTGTATTCAGTTTCGTACGCATCGCACCGGGAAAGCATTGGCACGGCTTGAAGAATAAAGTGAGACGCTGAGATTGTAAAAATTAAGCCCGCGGGCCGTTGCATAGGCAGCGAGACCGGCGTCGGCCGTCCAGTACATCGACCCGGTGTTGGCACCGGTTCCGAAATTCCAGGTGTCGTTTTCATAAAGAATTCCTTTCAGCAGCCCGTGAAAATCGTTTGACGACAGGGTGTCCTTCAGCGAACTGCCTGCAATGCCGTTGCCCAGGCGCGATATGATGAGGTTGTCCCATTCGGCGGCGGTTGAAACGTGCCAGCCCGGGGGACAGATGTCCTGGTATACGGGGGTCTCCTGGTATTGCATCACCTCTCCCCATTGATAGTAACCGCCGAAAATGTCACACTGGGCAGCCAGGTTGTTCCGGCAATATTTTTCCTGGATGCAGTTGTCGGTCTGCGTCTGGAGCTTTTCGGTGTAGGTGCCGTAGTTCAGGTTGGCAGCGGTCCAGCAACGGGCATTGATCCCGGTACCGGCAAGAAATGTAGGATAAACCTGGTTGTCGCGGTAATCCTTCAGGTTGCCCGGGCAGGGATCATTGGCGTTGGAGCCAAAGACCGAAACTTTCAAGGTTTTTTCGTCGAAACAGCTGTAGGTATTGGTATAACGGTAGGTAATGTCATAATCGATGCTGTTCACGGTTCCGCCGCCGGTTACGGCAATATTGCCGGGGTCGAAGACATAGACCCCCGGGCTGACCTGCGTCACGCCGGTTCCGCTGTAGGTACTCCCGCCGCCTTTCGGCAGTCCCCCCTTCAGGATGATCGGACGGCCGTTTTTAGTCGTTTTCAGGTCGTTGCACACCTGGTATTCGGCGATCGGTTTTGGGTTCACGGCCACCGGGAACAGGGCCGAACCCGGCCCGGTTCCACAGCTGTTCTGGCCGGTAACGCTGAGGTTCCCGGAGGTTGCGGTCGCCGAAAAATCAACAAGCAGGTTCGAACCATTGTTGGTGAGGGTCAAGCCGCTGCCGGTGAAATTCCAGAGATAGCCGGCGGCATTGGCGATGGCGGGAACCGCATAGGGAACGCCGGAGGTTCCCTGGCAAACGATGGCCCCGGTTGCGCTGGTGATGGCTCCTGCGGCGCCCGGCAGCGGGTTGACGATCACGGGTTTTACAGCGGAAACGCCATAATTGCAGTCGGCGTTAAAACCGCGGACGGTGAAGGTTCCCGATGTCGCAGCCGTGGTGAAGACACAGCTTATCTGGCTGGTGCCGCTGCCGCCGGTGATGGTCACCCCGGCCGGGATGCTCCAGTCGTACGAGGTGGTGAAGGAGAGCGGGGCGATCGAATAGGTCAGTACACTGGCACCCTGGCAAACCGGGCTGGGACCTGTGATCGGTCCTGCCGCCTGGGGTGTGGGATGGATGGTCAGGATAAGGCTGGAGGAAGCCCCGTTGCCGCAGTTGTTGCTGTGGGGCACTACTGTGACGGGTCCTGAAACGGCAGCCGTGCTGAAGTCGGCGGTAATGGCCATTGTTCCGCTACCGCCGGTGATGGTTGTGCCGCCAGGCACGGTCCACACATAGGTATCGGCACCGGTAACAGGGGTGATGGAGTAATTAATACCGGTGACCGGTGTGCAAAGGGTGTTTAGCCCGGTTACCGTTCCCGCGGCCTGTGGGGAGAGGTGAATGCTGACCGGAAGGGTTGAGGGCAGGCCCGGGCCGCAACTGGCACTGATACCCTGCACCGAAATATTACCGGAGACAGCCAGTGTAGGGAAATCAACAGTGATTGAGTTGGTATTCCCGCCCGACGTAATGGTTGCGCCCGGGGGCAGGGTCCACTGGTAGGTGTTGGCACCGGTAACAGGGGGTATGGAATAGATTATCGCGGTTGCCGGTGTGCAGATGGCGGTAATCCCCGTTACCGGTCCGGCTGCCTGGGGGCTTGGCGCAACGGTGACCGCCAGGTTCACAGGCGTTCCGGAGCCGCAGATGTTGTTGACTCCCTTGACGCTGATGGTTCCGGATACAGCCGCAAGGCCGTAGTCGACCGTAACCGAGTTCGTCGTACCCCCTGACACGATGGTTGCTCCTGCCGGGAAGGTCCACAAGTATGAATCCGCACCGGTCATGACGGGTATTGAATAGATGATACCGGAGGATGGGGTGCATACCGTGGCCGGACCTGTTACCGGGAAGGCGGAGGAGGGCAGGGTCCCTGCATCCACGGAGGTGGGCGCAATGGCTGTCTGGCTGCAGGCATCGGTAACGCTAACCGTATAATTGGTATGTCCCATGACGGGAGGGAAGGTAATGGACTGAGAAGTAGCAGCAGTGCTCCACACGTACTGGAAGGTGTTGGATGGCAGGATGGGCTGCCCGCCGGTCACTGCCGCGGTGAGGGTTACCGGGGTGCCGTTGCAGACGGTCACCGGGGCGGCGGTTACGGAAACCGGTGTAATGTCCTTTAACCACAATTCGGTAACCAGGGTGTTGGTTACACTGCAACTGGTGGTGGTGCCGTTGATCAGCAGGTTCTCGATGGGCTCCGTAATCCCGTCGGAGATGGCCTGGATGACGATCGGGGGAGCCTGGGTCGATCCGGCGGGAATAACAACCGACGAGGGGAATGGATTCGGTAAAATGTCGGCCTGTGTGGCCGTTCCTGCAGGATCGATGGCAAGGTCGATGGTGAAATTTGTTGAATGGGGCTCAGGGATTTCGTATTGCAGGGTAACGCTGCCGCAACCCTCCACGAGGTACTGCCCGGTCAGGGGATTCGAAAAGGAGGTGGAGCCGATGATGCTGTTGCTCGTAAAGCTGTTCTGTTCCAGGAAGACCCCTGAATCCCAGGTCCCGTCGCCAGCATCGCCGATGGCAAATTTCATGTGGTAGGTCTGGTTGCAGTTGATCGAATAGCTGGCTGTAAAAACGTAGGTAATCCGGTTATAGGATAAATAATCCTTCGCTGCATTCCACCATGAATAGGTTCCATGTCCGGTATTTCCGTTATCGGCGGCGCACACATTGTGAATGGTGACATAGCTTGCAGTTTCAGGAAGCAGTGCGATGTTGACGGCATTGTTGGTGAAGCCGGCCCCTCCCGCAATGCCCGGTCCGCTCAGGAAAAGGCCGAAAGCGTCGTTGTAGCTTGAATTGCAGTATTGGTCGAATTCAATGGAGGAAAAGACATACCGGAAGGTGATCACATCGGTTTGGGGGATAAAATCGAATTCCAGAACCGATTTGTCATTGATGGTAGAGTTCGCCAGGATAAAGAGATCGGGATCCGACTCGAAAGGCTGGTTGTTCCCCTCCATGTCATCGTTGGGATTTGCGGGGGCGATGGCCTTTGCAGTATATCCCGTTGAAAGGAGCACCCCGCCTGCAATCCCGAGTTCGGTCAGCGCTCCGCCGGCCGCCGCGAAGGAACCAATCTGGTCACGATATTTCAATGGAGTGCGCAGGGTGCTGTTGAGGGGTTCGGGCGACCCGTTGTATAACGCATTTGAAACCGTTACACCGGTACCCACCAGGTAGGTCTGTACAAACTGTAAAGGTGTCATGCTGATGGCCGTGCCCGTGTTCACCGTTAACTGGGCGTGTGATTCAAGGGTTAACCCCAGAATAGCTGCCAGGATAAGGGTACAAGTCGCGAGGACACGCAGGTTCATCCTAATAAAATTTCAAAATGTCGTGTAAAAATACAACTAAAAATTTAATCCTTTATACAACGGACTGAAAACGCATTGGCACGGCTGGAAACATACCTGGAAACACTTGGCGTATTGATGTTCAGACCCCGGGCGACGGTCTGGCCGGAGGCATTCAGAGAAGAGGACCAGTACATGGTACCCTTGTTTGCTCCCGTATTGAAGGCCCAGGTATTGTCGAGATAATTCATTCCTCCAAGCAAGGCATAGAACCCATTCGGCAAAAAGGAATCGGTCAGTTCGGGGGCGATCAGGGCGTTGGCGTTTGGTGCGGCGATGCCGGCCACGAGGTTGTCGATCAGTTGCTGCCATTCGGCATCCGAAGGCAGGTGCCATTCGGGCGGACAGATCCCCTTGGATCCCTGCACAATAGCATAATCCATGATTTCATCCCACTGGTAAAGTCCCCCGTATGCCGAACAGGTTGCATCGGTAGGTGCGCAGTATTTTTCAGCGATGCAGTTGTCCGTTTGCGCAGGTACGGGTGAACTGACCAGCGCAGCGCCGTAATCCAGGTTCTGGGCCATCCAGCAGTGGCCCGCAAGCATAGCGGTTTTGTAGGTTTTGCCGTCGCGCACGTCAGTCAGGGTGCTTCCGCAGAAAAAGGCGATGTTCTGCACCGAAATGTTCACAGGTCCCGCATTTGCCGGGCAGCCAAAGGTGTTGGTGTAGGTATAGGTCACAGCATAGCTGCCCGCCGTGGCGCCGAGCGGGTCAAACTGGTAGTACCCGTTAAGGGGGTTGAACGAAACACGGGTTCCCGAATAGATTCCCTGTGCCGGCAGGGAGGGTGCTCCGCCACGCAGGATGATCTTCTTTGCGCCAGGGGTGGTCACAAGATCGAAGCACGGGGTGAATGCCGGAGCAGGCTTCGGTTTGACATCCGCAACATAGGTTGAGGAAGACAGGCACCCTGTGGTATTGTTGGTCCCGGTTACTGCAACGGTTGAAGTGCCGGCATTTTGCCAGTCGATGGTGGCAGCATTGGTGCCCTGCCCGCCGGAGATCACCCCATTGGTGGAAGGAATGACCGTCCAGGTGAAGGTGCTGGACGGGTCGGCAGGGGTTTGATACAGGTGGGGAACCGACTGGCATACAGGGACAGCGTTTTCAGTAATGGTGGTAACCGGCAGCGGGTTGACGGTGACATCATATTTTGTAGGGGCAACAGCGGTACAGTTGAATGCATTGATATAATTGGCCGTAACCGATTGTATGCCGGCAATGTTCCACCTGACGGTGAGTGTGTTGGTAAGGCTGCCCGATAAAACGGTTCCGCCGGGGGTGATCGTCCAGGCATACCCCGACATGCCCGGCTGTGTCGTATACATTGTGGAGGAGGTGGCGCAGATGGGGTTCAGCGGACTGGTGATCGTGGGGGTGGAAGAGGGATTGACGCTCACATTGTAGGTGGTTGGGCTTCCTGCTGTACATCCTGTTCCAAGTGTGTAGTTCACGGTTACCGTGTTTGGCCCGGGGGTTGTCCAGTTGACCGTGACGGTTGGATCCGTAATGCTTCCACCGCCTGTTTTGGTTCCTCCCGGGGAGACAGACCAGGAATATTGCGACATCCCTGCTTCCGTCGTATAAACCGTCGGAATGCCCGTACAGATGGAATTAAGGCCCGACAGGGTCGGTACCGGGAGGGTATTGACCAGGACGTTATAACTGCTGGCCACGGGTGCGGTGCACCCGTTGAGGTCGGTGTAATTTACGGTGATGGTTTTGGTGCCTGTGGAGCTCCATAAAACGCTGATATTGTTCGTTGTTCCGCCCGAAATCGTCCCGCCCGTTGTAACCGTCCAGGAGTATCCCGACATGCCCGGGTCGGTCGTGTAGGAGCTGCTTGCGTTCAGGCAGATGGCAGCAGGGCCCGCAAGGGTCGGAACCGGTCGCGGGTTGATGGTGATGACGGCGCTGCCAGGTTGAAGCTGGCTGCAGGTCGTTGAACCCGCATCCCGCACGCTTACCAGGTTGTATGTGTAGGTGCCTGGAACATTGGTAGGGGCAAAAAGCGTGATGCTGTTTCCGGCCGCCGTCGTAATGGTTTGTGCCGCTCCCCCGTTGATATTGTAGGTAAAGGTATAGGGAGCGATGGTTGAACCTCCCGTGAAAGTTACGGGCTGTGAAGGGGCATTCTGGCACACGGTGGTGGTTCCCGAAATGTTGGCGGTCGGGAGCGGGTTGACCGTGACGGTGACATCGCCCGGCTGGAGCTGGGAGCACAGGGTTGAACTGGCATCCGAAACACTGATGAGGTTACAGGTAAAGGTGCCTGCGACATTGGTCGGCATGGCGATGGTGACACTGTTGCCCGCGACGGTTGAAACGATCTGGTTGCCGCCCCCGTTGATGCTGTAGGTAAAGGTATAGGGAGGGGTGGCTGATCCGCCGGTAAAGGTGATCAGTTGGGGCGGTGCGTTCTGGCAGACCGTAACCGTTCCCGTGATGGTGGCGGTAGGCAGTGGGTTGACGACCAGGGTGGCACTGCTGTTTTGCAGTTGCGAACACAGGGTAGAACTTGCGTCCTGGACGCTTACCAGGTTGTATAAGAAGGTTCCGGCCGTCCCGGTGGGAGCTGTAACGGTCGCGCTGTTCCCGGCGGTGGTGGTGACGGTGAGGGCAGACCCCCCGTTGATGTTGTAGGTGAAGGTATAGGGAGGCGTGCCGTTCCCGCCGGTGAAGGTGATGGATTGCGGTGCAGCATTCCTGCAGACCGTGGTTGTTCCTGAAACAGAGGCGACCGGTAGCGGGTTGACCGTCACGATGGCGCTTCCCGGCTGTAATTGTATACAAGAAGTGGAACTTGCATCCTGCACACTTTCAAGGGTGTAGGTAAAGGTTCCCGGCAGGGCGGTCGAAACCGTGACCGAAACGCTATTCCCTGCTGCGGTAGTTATGGTTTGCGACGCCCCCCCGTTGATGTTGTAGGTAAAGGTATAGGGTGCCGTACCCGATCCGCCGGTAAAGGTAACCGGCAGGTTTGGTGAACCCTGGCAAACAGAGACAGTTCCTGAAATGGAAGCGGTGGGCAGCGGGTTCACCGTAACCGTGGCGCTCCCGGCCTGGAGCTGGCTGCAGGTTGTTGAACCGGCATCCTGCACGCTTATAAGGTTGTAGATGAAGGTTCCGGGAATATTGACTGGTGCCTGGAGGACGATGCTGTTCCCGGCAGTGGTGGTTATCGTTTGATTCGCCCCCCAGTTGATATTGTAGGTGAAGGTATATGGAGGCGTTGACCCCGAACCGGTGAAGGTGACGGGCTGGCTCGCCGGATTCTGGCAGACGGTCGCGTTTCCCGAAATGGTGGCGGAGGGCAGCGGGTTCACCATAAGGGTTGCCGATCCTGCCTGCAACTGGGTACATCCCGGTGAACTGGCATCCTGCACACTGACCAGGTTGTAGATGTAGGTTCCCGGAATCGTTGCCGGGGCTGAAAGGATGACGCTGTTTCCAACCGTGGTGGCAATGGTTTGATTTGAGCCGCCGTTGATGTTGTAGGTGAACGTATAGGGCGGTGTTCCTGTGGTGCCGGTAAAGGTGACCGGTTGGGACGGCGCATCCTGGCAAACTGTGGCGGTCCCCGAAATGGTTGCCGATGGCAGCGGGTTTACCACCACCGTGCTGCTGCCCGCCTGGGGTTGTGTGCATGCCGTAGTGCCGCCGTCCTGCACACTGACGAGCTGGTATACAAAGGTGCCGGCAACGCCGGTGGGCACGGGCAGGGTTACACTATTCCCGGTGACGGTGGAGATGGTTTGGTTCGGGCCACCGTTGACCTTGTAGGTAAAGGTATAGGGAGCAGTGGCACCTGATCCTGTAAAGGTGAGGACAGGGGAGGCCGCATTCTGGCAAACCGTTGCAGAGCCGCTGATGGCGGCGGTGGGGAGAGGATTGGCGGTAACAACGGCAGTACCCGTGACGATGCCGGTGGGACAACCCATGTTCGCGGTGGTTACCGATGCAAGGGTGTAAGTCCCCGGCGTCGAAGTAGTGATCACATAGGGCACGGTATTGTTATAGACCACGGGGGGCTGGTTCACCCCGTTGATGGCGTATATGAAGGTAAACGGGGGTATCCCTGAAGGAAAGGAGACCGTAACGGTCGAATGTTGTGCTCCGTCGTTGCAGAAAGCGCCTCCTCCGCTGATCTGGGCCTGCGGGCACGGAGCCGAAGGCGCTGTAAACTGTTGCGTAAGGTTGCAGTTGAGGCTGTCGCTGAAAACGGCCGAAAGCATGTGGGAGGCACCGTCGCATGGGAGACCGGCAAGATTGAAGGGCACCGGGCTGACGAACGGAGGGTTGAATGTTTGCGATACGGGCGGTATTGCCGTAATGTCGGTAACGGTAAGCGTGCCGGTGGGCGAGGGATTGCTGAACTCGACGTTACCCGATACCGAGAAGGTGTTGGTCGCATTATCACATGGCGTAGGAATCGCGGAGATGTCGATGACCGTGCAATGAAGAATAATGTTGCAGTTGGTGATACCCGTTCCCCCGGTCTGTGAAAAGGTGATTGTCCCCGCCGCCTGGCTGAAGTTTGTCATCAGCAGGATGTAGATTTCGCCTACCTGTGCATTGTAGATGTGGCAGGTTTCGGTTGCGTTCCCCGAATAGCTGCAGTCGGTCATGTTGCCTTTCGGATAGGTGCACCCTGGATTTACATTGGTACAACAGGGGTCGGTTGGTTTGGGACAGGTGCCGGTCAGGCCGGTGGCGCATCCGTCGGTTACGTTTGAAAAGGGGCCCCAGCATATAAAATCGACATCCCTCGGCGTGCCGCCCAGGTCGACCTGGGAAATGGAGATGATGATGTCGCCGGGAGTTCCCACCTGCATGTAGTACCATGCGGGGCAAGGGGTGGAACCGAGACATCCGTAATTCGGGTAACCGGCCACGGCGGGAGGTGCCGTACCTGAAGTGCCCGAGGGGAAGGAGTAGGTGTTGGCCGAACAGGAAACCTGCGCGCTGGAACAGTCATTGGTGCCTTCAAGCGGTGTGATGCGCGGTTCAGGTTCAATCCCGGTGACCGCCGGATAAAAGGGCGATGACTTTGCGATAGCCTGCTGGTCCTCAACTGCAGTGGATGCCGATGCCGCTTTCACATCAAGAAACAACTGGCCGAAGGCAGGCCGGGCATCCTCCCTGTAAAGCCTGGTCATGAAAAGGGCGGAGTCATTCTTCACCTCATTCTTGTCGGCTATGTATATTTTCTGGTCGCCCGCCTGGGTCAGGAATTCTATCCGTTCAAAAGCAGAATTCAGGAAGGAAAACCTGACATAGTAAAAATCATACCCGTTTTCGGAGAAACTGAATCTTGCAAAATTCCGGAGGGTATCGAACCGGAGATTATTAAAACCGGATGAATCGTTTGCCGAAGAATAGCATTTAAAAGCATCGGCCGTGTGATGGCTTGTGATGCTGATGGATGAGGAGGGAGCCAGTGCGAAAATCCCGGGATGGAAAAAGAAAAGGAAAAGGAAGAAAAGATAGATTTTATTCATGAATCAGAAAAAAGTTACCCGACCTTGCTTAAAGGACGAGGTGAACCCTGAAAGGTTGCTTCAAAAAATGGATTTAGGCTGTAAAGTTACACTTATTTATCAAACGGGCAAAGCCTGATTAGGGTGTTACCCATACAAGTGTAACATTGGGAGGTCAATTTTTGACGCACCGCACGGAAAATGCATTCCCCCGGCTGCTGCTGTACAGGGAGATGCTGGGATTGAAGATGTTCAGGCCGCGGGCCACGGAGCGGGTTGTCCCGCTGACGTTGGAGGTCCAGTACATGGTGCCGGTTACGCTGCCGCCGGTGAAGGACCAGGTATTGTCTTCATAATTCAATCCCCCAAGCAGGGCATGAAAGCCGCCGGGCAGCAAAACATCCCTCAGGGTCGAGCCTGAAATTGCGTTGGCGTCGGGTGACCCCACCCCTGCCACCAGGTTGTCGATGAGCGATTGCCATTCAACCATCGTGGGCACATGCCATTCGGGGGGACAGATTCCCTTGGCTGCGGGTGCTGCGGTGTAATCCATCAGTTCATCCCACTGGTACATCCCGCCATAGGCCGAACAGGTCGCATCGGATGGCGCGCAGTATCTTTCGGGAACGCAGTTGTCGGTTTGGGGCAACCCCGGCGACACCAGCGATGTTCCATAGGCAAGGTTTTCGGTCATCCAGCATTGCCCCGAAAGCCATGCGGTTTTATAGGTTTTCCCGTCGCGCACGTCGGTGAGGGTTCCGCCGCAGCTGAAGGAGTTGTTCTGTACGTTAATGGTCACAGCCGGGGCGGAGGCCATGCATCCATAGGTGTTGGTGTAGGCATAACTGATGGCATAGTTGCCTGCAGGGTCTCCCAGCGGGTCAAACTCGTACAGGCCGGTCAATGCATTCAGGCTCACCCTCGCCCCTGAAAAGACACCCTGGCCTGCAAGCCACGGCGTTGCGCCCCGGAGTACGATCTTTTTCGCCCCGGAGGTGGTGACGACATCGAAACAGGGGGTGAAGGATACCTCCGGCAGGTTGTGCACGGCAATATTGAGGATCTTTGAAACCGTCCCGCTACCGCAGTTGTTTACCCCTTTCACCGTCAGCGAGCCGCTGGTGGCGGAAGCGGTAAAGGTAATGGTAATGGCAGCAGAACCGTTGTTGGTAAGGGTCACCCCCGACCCGGAGTAACTCCAGAGGTAGGAGGTGGCATTGGTGATGACCGGGATGGTATAAGGATAGGTGGAGGTCCGGCAAACCGATTTCTGGCCGGTAATGGTGTCGGCCGCCGCGGGCCATGGTTCGAGAACCACGGGGAGGGTTGTAGCGGGGGCTGAGCAAGATACCCCCGGGTAGCCGATGGTCTCCGTCAGGTCGAGCGATCCGCCGGCGGTATTTCCCCACCACACCTGGACCGTGCTGCCGTTCTGCCCGGCCATGATGGTCCCCCCGGCAACGGTCCAGCTGTATAGGTGACCGCCGATCACCGGGGTGAGCGTGTAATTCTGGGTCGACAGCGCGCATACGGGAGAAGGACCTGTGATTTGCGGGGAAGGCAAGGCATTTACCGTGACTCCGTAATTCGTTGGAACAGCAGCCGTACAGCCGGTGCCGACCACGTAGTTCACGCTGATGGTATAACTGCCCGCCACCGTCCATTTGATCGTAACAAAGTCGTCAAGGGATCCGCCGCCGGCTACCGGGACAAAACCCGAAGGAGGAAGCCCCCAGGCATAAGAGGTGGCACCGGTTTGGGTCTGGTAAGTTTTGGTATCGCCCGCGCACACGGTGGTGGCGCCGGTGATGGTCGGGTTGGGCAGTGAATTGACCACGATCTGCCGGGAGACGGGTGCCTGGGCCGTGCAGCCGTTGGCATCGGTCCAGTTCACGGTGATGCTGTGCGTGCCGAGGGCTGTCCAGTTTACCACCGCCTGTTTCGTGCTTTGGCCTGAGATAATGTTTCCTCCGGCCACAACATTCCAGAAATAGCCTGACTGGAAATCCTCGGTGGTATAGGTCGCCGGCACGTTCAGACATACGGCTGCGGGTCCCGTGATGGTCGGCACGGGTAAGGGGTTGACCGTGATGGTGAAGGTTGACGGGTTCCCGGTGCATGTCAGCCCGGCATTGGTGAACGAAGGTGTGACCGTGATGGTTGCAGTAAGAGGGGCCGCTGTTGTATTGGTTGCGGTGAACGGGGTGATGTTCCCGGTTCCGGTGGCACCCAGCCCGATGGAGGGGTTGGAATTGGTCCAGCTGTAAATGGTACTGGGCACGCTCCCGGTGTAAGTTACAGGGGCGGTGGTAAACTGGTGGCACAGCACCTGGTTTGCACTGGTGTTGACCATGGGGACCGGGTTCACGGTAATGGTAAAGGATGTTGAAATCCCGGTGCATGTTACCCCCGCATTGGTGAAGGAGGGGCTGATGGTGATCGTGGCTGTGGCAGGTACTATCCCGGTATTGACGACCGCGAATGAGCCGATGTCGCCGGCACCGGCGGCTGCCAGCCCGATGGATGGGTTGGTGTTGGTCCAGCTGTAAACGGTTCCCGGAACAAACCCGGTGAAGAGGGCCGGCGCGGTCGATGCATTATGGCAAAGCACCTGGTTCGGCAGCCCGTTGACAGTCGGGATCGGGTTTACGGTAAAGGTAAACAGTAAGGGGGTCCCGGTGCAGGTAACGCCTGCATTGGTAAACAAAGGGGTGACGGTCACGGCGGAGGTCTGCGGCACGGCCGTGGTGTTGAGGGCCGTAAAGGCGGATATGTTGCCGGTTCCCGCAGCGGCAAGCCCGGTCGATGCATTGGTATTGGTCCAGGTGTAGATCGTTCCGGGTACATTTCCTGTAAAGTTGACCGGGAGGGTGGCCGACTGGTGGCACACGACCTGGCTGGAAATGGTGTTGACCGTTGGAACGGGGTTCACGGTGATGCTGAAGGATGCGGGGGTACCGGTACAGGTTAGACCCGCATTGGTATAGGAGGGTGTTACCGTGATGGTGGCGGTGACCGGTGCCGGTGTGGCATTGATCGCCGTAAAGGCGGGAATATCTCCCGTGCCTGCGGCAGCCAGACCGATGGCGGGGTTGGTGTTGGTCCAGTTGTAAACAGTTCCCGGAACGTACCCGGTGTAATTGATGGCATTCGTCATAACATTGTGGCACAGCACCTGCCCCGCAATGGCATTGACCGTGGGGGTGGGGTTCACGGTCATGGTGAACACGGAGGGTGTGCCCGTGCAGGTCACCGCCGTGTAGGTGAACAGGGGAGTCACCGTGATGGTTGACGTTACCGGGGCGTTGGTGGTGTTGACGGCGGTAAAGGTTACGATGTTCCCCGTTCCTGCCGCCGCAAGCCCGATCGAAGGGGTGGTGTTAAACCAGCTGTAAACGGTGCCCGGCACATTCCCGGAATAATTCACTGCTGTGGTGGGCGACTGGTTGCACAATACCTGGTTTGCCAATGCATTCACCGTTGGCACCGGGTTGACGGTGATGCTGAAGGATGCGGGGGTTCCCATGCAGGTCACACCGGTATTGGTGAAGGATGGCGTGACGGTAATGGTGGCGGTAACCGGCCCCGGGTTGTTATTGATGGCCGTAAAGGGTGGGATATCCCCCGTGCCGGCGGCAGCCAGCCCGATGGAGGGGTTGGTGTTGCTCCAGCTGTAAACAGTTCCCGGAACGAACCCGGTGTAATTGACGGCATTGGTCAGCACATTGTGGCACAGCACCTGTCCCGCGATGGCATTGACCGTGGGGATGGGGTTGACGGTGATGGTGAAGGAAACCGGGTTTCCGGTACAGGGGACCCCGGTATTGTTAAAGGTCGGGGTTGCCGTAATGGTGGCGGTGACCGGTGCCGATGTCGTGTTGGTGACGGAAAATGGCGCGATATCACCCGTTCCGGCAGCGGCAAGACCGATGGAGGCATTGCTGTTGGTCCATGAATAGACGGTTCCGGGTACAAATCCTGTAAAAGTGACCACGGTAGTCGAAGCGCCATGGCATAGCACCTGGCCGGGCAACGGGTCGACCGTAGGAATGGGGTTGACCGTGATCTGGAACTGGTGCGGCGTCCCGCTGCAGGTGGCTCCCGAATTGGTAAAGGAGGGGTGGATGTCTATGGTGGCAACCTGGGGGATGCTGGTGACGTTGTTCACCGTGAAGGAGGCGATATCCCCGGTGCCGGTTGCTGCAAGCCCGATGGAGGGATTGGTGTTGGTCCAGGCAAAAACGGTGGACGGAACATCGCCGGTAAAGAATACCTGGTTGGTTGCCATATTATGACAGAGTACCTGCGGATCCACCACGTTGACATTCGGCTGGGGGTTCACGGTGATGGTGAAGGAGAGGGGCAGCCCGGTGCAGGTGTGCCCGGCGTTGGTGAACGAAGGGGTTACCGTAATGGTTGCGGTAACCGGGAGATTCGTAGCGTTGGTCGCTGCGAATGAGGAGATGTTTCCCGATCCGGCCGGGGGCAGCCCGATGGTGGGGGTGTCGTTCGTCCAGCCGTAGATGGTTCCCGGCACGTTGCCTGTGAATGAGATCGCCGTGACCATGGCCGACGGACAAAGCACCTGGCTTGCCACCGGGTTGATCGCCGGGAGCGGGTTTACCGTAATTGTAAAGGAAACAGGCGTCCCGGTGCAGGTGGCGCCCGCATTGGTGAAGGCGGGGGTGACGGTGATGGTTGCGGTGATGGGCGCAGAAGTCGTGTTGACGACGGTAAAAGGGGCAATGTCGCCGGTGCCGGCGGCTGCAAGCCCGATGGAAGGGGTATCGTTCGTCCAGGTGAAAACGGTGCCGGCAGCATTGCCTGCCAGCGGAACCGCGGCCGTTTGTTCGTTATGGCACAAAACCTGGTTCACAACGGCATTCACCGTGGGAATGGGGTTGACGGTAACGGCGAAATCCTGCGGGTTGCCCACACAGCCGTTCAGTTTGGGAGCGATGTGGTAGGTAACCAGTCCCGGGTTGGGGTCGGTAACGGCCAGCACGTCGGCGATCGAGGTGCCGGAGGAGAGCCCGGCCGGGCATGACAGGATGTTGGCCGAACAGGTGGGGGG